>WNGJ01015637.1_pt1 | contig 11699 bp, 8 predicted proteins | sample 5400611 | NCBI WGS metagenome assembly WNGJ01 (sample SAMN13153375, study PRJNA577476) | soil metagenome | isolation source: 40 cm soil or saprolite under Garry oak tree replicate 1 | place: USA:California | collected 2016-06-15 | reverse complement strand
CTTTTATTTAGCATACTAAGTATATACCAAAGAAAATGGAATTTGTCAAGTGTTTTTGTAATTGATGGCAGGGCTTGGCCGGTAATTGACATCGATCTTCGAACAGGCTCGACATCGATCCTCAAACATTGACAGGAATCTGCGAGCACACCCTACTTAAACATACCTCATGAAGCCTTTTGCACGTATCTGTGATACACTTCGTCCATGCGTATACCGGATTGGCATTCATGGGTATATGGCGCTATGCAGTTGGCTATCACCTGATAAAGCAAGAGATGAGCCCGGCTTTGATCAGTCTGATCATGATTGTGTAGCGGGTTGAACAGGTTCCGCGATGCGCTCAGGCTTGGGACTTCTCTTCCCATCCAGCCAATCAGCGAGGAGTGCTGATACTAAATACACGATCGGGAGAAAAATGGCGACTTCCACGATGTTTTGAGGATTTGGTCCTCAGTACGTGTATGCATTGATGAGCAAGAGAAAGACATAGAAGAAGACCATGCCATACTTTCCCAGAAAGGTGGTGCCAGTGGTTGATCTCATATAGAGCCAAAGGCCACCCAGCAAGACAATCGCTTCGAGCAGAAACGCAGGAATGGGATAGTTATATAACCCCAAGCCAATTTTATAAGCATTGTCGAACAGGGCAAGATCGGCTCGATGGACGGGGATATCAAGGACGAAATGCGAAAACTCAGCTAATGCCATCACCAGGGCGATCATGCTTTTCCGTGCCCCCTGTCCGGCAGGAAGGAAACGAAACAGGACATAAATGACGATTGACCAGAACAGGATCCCAACCAGGCTATGGTCGAATGGCATGTAATACAGGTTGAGCCGACTTGATGGTAAGGTCGGGACAATCTGTGCCTTTTCAACACCAAAGAGAATAAAGAGGCTCCAGATGAGGTCGGCAAACCCTACAGCCAAGAATAAAAGGCCTAGAGAGGCGTGTTTCTCCTTCGCTTTGAGTGCATAACTGACGCCGAAATGTCCCGTTAACATGATGATCTTTTTCCTCCGAGAATAAACATGGATTTGTTCAAGATGCTTCCTTCCTTACCTTCGCTTGCTGTGCGCCATGCGTGTAGCGTATGATCGCGTCAACTGCACGCTGAAAGCCACCGGCCTGGCGGATCTCGTGCTGCATCTCCTGCACACGTGCGCGGAAGCTGGGATCGTGTGCGATCTGCTCGACAGCGGCACGCAACTTCTCTGCGGTCAGCGTCTCCTTCTCCAGTGCGAGACCCAGGCCAAGCTCCTGCACACGCCGGGCCGTCATCTCCTGTTCAGGCATTTGCGGGACCACCACTAGCGGCACGCCAAACGTGAGGCTCTCCATCGTACTATTCATGCCACCATGGCTCACAAAAACGTCCGCTCGCGCAAGAACCTCCAATTGCGGGACGTGCGGCACGGCGATAAAGTTGGCCGGCGGTTCCTTGAGTTCCGCAGGATCGATTTGCTGGCCAAACGCGAGCACCACCTGCCACTCGGTCTGACCAAAGGCATCGAAGCACAGATTATAGAACTCTGCCTGGTTATTGAAGGCCGTCCCCAGGGAGATGTAGAGTTGCGGGTGCTTGTCCAGCCGGTCCAGCGGGAAATCGCCGCTGTAATGGCGCTGAGCTTGTAACGATGGCCCAACAAAGACAAACCGTTCATCAAAGGTCTCACCTGCCGGCTGAAAGGCGCGAGGCAGAAAAACGATGTTCAGGTCTGCTGCCTGTGTGAGCATCCGCAAGTCATAACGCGGTAGATGGTAGGTCACACACAGGCGAGCCAGATCCTCGTTGAGCGGGACGAAGAGCTGCGCGAGAGATTGGAGATGGTCGCGGGGCATGATCTGCTCAACATGAACATGATCGTTTACCGCGTAAGATGGGTTGAGTAACACGGCAGGAAGATGGAGGATGTGGCTCAGTAATCTAGCAGGCAGAAAAATGCGGTCGTAGAGAATGGAATCGACCTGTTCTGTACGCATCTCCTCCAGGAGTTGGGGCAGCATGCTGAAGCTTTCCTGCACCATTGTTTCCATCATCCTGCCAACCATCAAACTCGTATCTACTTTCTTTCCGGGCGTAAATGCTGGTTGGCCGGAGCGCAAGTGCTTAAACGCCTCGCCCTCGTAGAGGCGGAAGGACGCGCCGGTTGCCTCGACAGCCGGGCGGAATGTTTCGGGCAGGTAGTAGATGACCTGCTCACCGCGCGCGACCAGCTCCTGGGCAATCGCCAGCGTTGGGTTGACATGGCCGTGACCGTGAGCAGCAAACATTGCATATTTTGCCATGTGGAATGTCCTCCGTATTTCTCAATGTGTATCGTACGCTTTATTCGTTGCTTTGACAAATTTTGTAATTTCCATTTTTGGGAAAAGCAAAGATGGCTCGAGCCTTGACTTCTAAGTCAGTCCACTTCTCGTTGTCCACTTATTTTCCAGCAGGTGGTATCATGTAAGCCATAACCTTATATATAATAGACAATTTGGGTCTGGAATGGTAGAGTTGTTTATGCAGGAGACTCAAACAAGGCTCTGGTGGATGGAGGTGATACGGGGTGTCCTGACCATCACCTTCGGTCTTGTGTTTTTTTTCCTTATCATCGATGTGCCTTTCATCGATGTGCGTTTCTTCATATATGGCCTGGGAATCTACCTGATCATTGATGGCACCCTTGATATTTATAAGGTTGCCACGGGAAAACGCGCTTCCAAACGCAAAGTGATGTCTTATCTTGGGGGCACCCTCAGTATTCTGCTCGGTGTGATCAGCTTTGTGTCTCACGAACTGACCATCTTCTTCCTGCTCCTCATGATTGCGGTCCGGATTATGATCGCTGGCGTCAGGGTGATCATCGAGGCAAGGCGATCGAGGAGTTCATATGCGGGCGTAAGCTGGCTCTATGGCGGACTGTTAGGGTTTTTCGGCCTGGTGCTATTCCTCTTGCCGATCATCACGCTGCTCTTCCTGATTGTCTTCATTAGTCTCTACGCTTTGTGCGATGGCCTCTACATGCTTATAAGAGGCCTGCTTCTGCGCTTCGCACCTGCTGTCTACACCAGATCTACTTCCCAACCCCCAGAACGCATGCTGGAGGTACCCGACGATCTTCCCCCCACGACGCGGCGCGCAATTGTTTTCGTCCGGCGACCGGGAGCAAGTGGACTGGGCCATATCGGTTGGGCTTTTGAATGGTACAACGGCTGGTTTAACGCGGGGTCGGTTGAGAACGAAACGAGGAAGCCTTACGCAAGGCCGGATGAGATGGGGTTTTGGGCTGCGCACACCCTGAATCCCATCGCTGCGATGCAGAAACAGAGCAGCACCTACGATGAGTATAAGCTCTATTATGTCACGCAACCGCGACCGAAAGAGGCCTGGAGGACCGTTGTTTGGGAGAGTCGGCAGCCCTATTCCGGCTTGCGTCACAATTGCAATGATGTAACGTATGATGTATTGCGAGCGTATGGTACCACCGAACTGCTCGATCCAGCGCAAGAACATGTCCCCAATGACTGGTACGATGCCGCATCAAAGCAGCACCACCACCCTGGCGCATGCGTGGCTGGCGCGCCTGGGAAGAACTCACACTGGCGTGGGATAAGATGCTCAAAGATGTATGGACACTCATCATCTTGATGGGGAAGCGCGTGACGAGGGGAGATCCACAGAGCTTTCGCAGATCGACGACCAAGTCGGTTGTAAAGCATTCAAATGAGGAGAAAACGCGATGAAGGCAGCGTACATTCAGAAAAGCTACTCGCGGTGCAGCCGCAACAGGTTTATTTGTTCTGCACAGCGGGGGCTACATCTGAACGAGGCATTGCCTGTCGTGACGAGCGTAGTAGCAGAGCAATAGTGATGATGCAGAGCGACCCGATTACCACAGCGAACACCTGTACAGCATGGTTCAGATCAAGGTATGTTGCGAGCCATCCAACACCTATAGCTGTCGCACCAAACGAAAAGTAGACTAGCGCGTAGTAGGTGGCCAATATGCTACCGCGTCGATCAAGTGGAATCAGCGCGTCTGCCAGTGCCAGCGATCCTAAAAAAGCCAGCCCTTGACCGATTCCTCCTAAGACTGCACCAATCAATAGCAAAAGTATTGATTGGGTAGGCCCAGTGAACACGATGGCTATCAGCCCGAATATAAGGAGGATCAAGCCCAACAGAGCTGAGCGGCGAGCCGGTTGCTTTCGTAACAGCATCTCAGCAAATGCACCCAAACTGAAGTAAATTGCTACAGGCGCGACTGCCAAAGCGAGGTTTGTGATGTGGAGTAGAGTCGTCACGTAGCCAGGGATGAGGGTGAGGAACAAGGCATTCACGCCAACGGCAAAAGCAAAGACAGCTGTCGCAAGGAGGAATGACCAGCGAGCAGGAGGTAATTGAGGAAGATGCGGTCGCCAGGGACGTCGTTGCGCTCGTGGCAAAGGTTCCACCATGATACTCACGCCGAGCATGGCGAGCACAAGTAACCCTATCGAAACCAGATAGGAGAGTAGCAGGGGTGCAGGTGCATATTGCGCCAGAATTCCGGCCAGGAGTGCTCCTGCTGCAGCCCCACCCGTCAGAGCTGCAGATGTTACCAATGCCGCACGCCGTATATCACCCCCCAACTCGATGAGAGCTGCAGAACCTGCACCAGAGAGCATACCCACTCCCAATCCCTGGAACGCACGTGCTGCAAACAGCCAGCTGGTATCTGGTGCCATGGCAAGCAACAGGGAAGCCACAGCCGTCAAGAACAACGCTGCCAGCAGCAGAGGGCGCCGCCCAATGGCATCAGCCAAGGGACCGAAAAGCAGCAGTGCTGGTATGAGGGTGACTACGTATGTGGCAAAGATCAATGTGAGCGTAAGGGGCGAAAAGTGGAATATCCGTTGGTAGGTTCCGTAGAGGGGTGTAAGTAGGTTACTACTGGCCAAAATTATGGCAATTGCATAGGCAACAGCGGCGAAGGAGCGTCTGAGGGTTGCCCTACTCGTTCCACCTTGTTGAAGTGATGTGAGTGAACCAAGCCGCTCCGATTTGATCCCGAGCGTTCCATTTTGGCACATCCAGACCCAGATTTTCATACATTGCTCCTACCCGTTGTGTTGCCTCTATCCAGGCAACTACAGAGTCGATCACCCTCTATACAGATACATTCGTCGTCTTAGTCACCAGGTCCAGCTCAGGTTTCAAACATGCCGTGGCGATGAGCCAGATGGTAATGGCTTGGAGATGGATAGGCCTTCCCAAAGATTATGGCATAAAAACAGAGCAAATACAATACATGAACAGTCCCGAGGCTTCCAACGATTTGCTGCGGCACCCAACACTATCACGATCACAGAACTCCTTTTCGGCCTGATTGACTCAAAAGATGGGATACGTCGCTATATGGTACAGGCCCAGCAGAAGCAATGCTAGAGCTAGCAACACGATCACCCCCAGGACCGGAAGCCACTTGAAGCGCTCGGCGATAGCGACGAAGAACAGCACCGTGGCCAAAAAGACGGTGTTGAGCACATAGTTGTCGCTCCGCTCGTTGGCTGCCAGTCCTTCTTCGAAGGCCTTATCAGCCTCGGTCTCCAGCTGATTTGCTTTCTCCGCCATGCTGACTTTGTATTGCGGCATAAAGAGCGGCCCTGGTGGCGTATTAGGGTCGTTAAAGGGATTGGTTGCCAACCAGGCTTCGAAGGCCGGCCGGAATTCGGGCCGGAAGCGCCTCTCGTACATGTTTGCCAACCTGGTGTCCCCATGAGAAGAGGCGTTCAACCACTGGTTGAAGAGGCTGACATCGTACAGCGAAGCCTGCCCGGCCAGCGTCAAGTCACGGATTGACTGAACCCGCAGCGCTCCAGCTTGAGTGTACCTGGCGGACTGCACCCCGTCCCAACGAGCTGCCTGATAGCCGCTCCAGGCAGTTGTCACCGCCACCACACCCAACAGGATCGCCATGACAACCTCAAGCGAGCGAGCAATGAACTCCTGGCGAGTCAAGGTGTGTGTGGGTTGCAGGGTCGTCGCCGGGGCAGATTCCTGAGTCGTACCTGCTTGCTGTCCCTCTGTTTTCTTGTTCATCCTTCAGTCAACCTCACTCTCAACAGGCGCCTGAGCTGACTGGACATGGGCAATAAGCGCAGCATGGTCACGTTCAGTCTGATCCGCGTAGGTCTCGGCGAACGTAGCAATCGCGCGGTCGAACACGTCTTTTCTGCCTAGATAGCCGCCGATCAATGCAGGATCACCGGAGCGAGCGTGGGCACGCGCGAGCGCCCATCCACAGAAGCGACCATACTCGATAAAGCCTTCTTCACTTAACGTTGCAAGGTCCACGGATAACTTCATATCACGCAGTTGGCGAAGGTAGAAATCGATGGAGTCCAGACTTGTCCATCCAAGAAAGATGCCGCTGACCGCCTGCATGAGCCGTTGCCCGCAGACAACTCGTTCGCCATGATTTGCGTAAGGACTCGGTCCGAGGTAGCGCTCGAGGACCGAAGACCCGGCTTCCTTGAACTGCAAAAAGATGGGATCGGTGCTGTCACGCCCCAGGAGTAAGACGATATAGCACTGTGTGCCCACACTCCCTATCCCCACGACTTTATGGGCGACATCGACCAGGCGGTATTTGCTCAGCAGCACCTGCCGGTCATCCCGCAACGTTGCTTTGTAGGCTTCCACCAGTCCGCTCAACTTGTGCACCAGTTCCTCATCCTCGAGGTGCGTCAGCAGCGGCGGATCATCCTTGATCAAGACCCGGCCATCCACTTCCTGGGTCAGCTTAGGTAAGAGTTCCACATGCGTGCGCCGGCTCGACTTCTCGCGCTGTTTAGTAATCCACCAGCGAAACGTGCGGCGAACGGCCTGGAGCGAACTCGCGTAGTCGATGCGGGAGTACCACATGTCGATGTGGCGCATGTCACTGTACTGCCACATGTGCTGACGGTACGAGCCTATGCAACTTAATACTGCCCGCCTGTTCAGGTCGCCAGGGAACCCATTCGTTCGCCCTGCTACAACGATGCTGGCGGCAAGCCGTTTGACATCCCACTCCCAGGGTCCTGGGAGCGTCTCATCAAAGTCATTGAGATCAAAGACCTGGTTCCGTTCAGGGGTTGCGTAGATGCCAAAGTTGTTGAGGTGCGCATCGCCACACAGCTGCACCTGGATCCCGGTGACAGGCGTTGCTGCCAGGTCAGCTGCCATGACGGCTGCCGACCCGCGCAGAAAAGCAAAGGGCGAGGCAGTCATCCGTTCAAAGCGAAGTGGCACCAGATGTGCAAACCGCGTGCGGTTCTGTTCCGCTAACAGGCTGACTGGATTAGGACGATCAACGGCCGGTGACCACTGGGCATGGCTGGAACGGGTCACCTTGTTGCGTAGGGCCTTACCGGCAGCCCGCCGGTCGGCCACTGTTCCCGCGTTCTGAGCTGCGAGGAATGGGATGTTCGCCATAATCATACAACGCCTCCTTTAGCCCGGATGACGAAAATAGCATACGTTGTCTCATCATCGCAGATATTCTCACAAAGAAGTTTACATTTACAGGAAACCTCATACATAATATCTCCATACACCTGGTACGGTCAAATTCTGACAACATCTTGCAATTGCGATCAGCTAGCTGTTTGAAAGAAAAGCTTATCGTCACAACAGAATCATTAGTGTTCTTCAGATACGTTGATCTCCATTTTCATGATGTTTTTGTAGATTCGACCCTCTATCCAACCGGGCCACAACTCGAACAGGAAAAAATCCACTGGACGCCACAGGATGACCCAGAACGCGATATCAAACCCATTGCTGATGAACGCGCTGAGAAACGGAGGCAAAGCCGTTACTCTCCCCAGAAAAGGGGTTAAGTAGAGCCCACCCACCAGAAACAGGACGCCAACCAGCAGCGCCATGAGCGCTTGCCGCCGGAGCGTGGTCATTGCAAGCTTGTTTTGTCGTACTTTGAATTGGCAATATCTTTGCAAAGCGACTTTGGTTTTCTCTGCAAGATTTGGTTCGATGCTTTCCTTTGGAAGAAAGATTGTGGTCCTCGTCCTTTCCTCTAACCCCCACGATCTAGATTTGAACTCATTCTTGATCAACTCAATGCCAGAAACAAAATTTGCCTTTGCTGAAAAGGGGTCTCCCGTAGGAGTTGTAAACAGGTCGTGGACGTTGTCAAGGTGGATCGTTATCTCAGAGTACTTTTCTCTTGTCATAGAACCCTTCCCTCCTCTCTGAACAGTTACCTGTAGCTCTACAGAAAGAATATCTCAAGCATTGCATGGTATAATACTAGCATAGAAAGGTATGTGCTAGAAGATATATCAGCTGAGTGTAAGGAAACCAGGAAATGTATATGAAGCCTCAGCAGTTCACGCACCTGCCAGTATCATCTCTTCAAGGTCTTACCGAGGAAGAGGTGGTGGCGCGACGTGCCCAGGGCCTTGGCAATGTGATGCCGGTGAAGACGAGCCGTTCTTATGCTCAGATTGTACGTGAGAACATCTTTAACCCGCTTAATACGCTTCTCTATGTCCTCGGTCTTGCTCTAATCTTGCTAGGGAAAGTGAGCGATGCCCTGATTTCTGTCGGAGTCGTGGTGCTGAATGTCACCGTAAGCGTGATACAGGAGGTCCGAGCGAAACGTACCCTTGACCACATTGCATTGCTGACCAGGCCAAGAACGACCGTCATTCGCGCTGGGCAAGAGCAGTCTGTTGATCCAGGTGATATCGTCGTGGGAGATGTGCTTCTGGTGCGCCCTGGCGATCAAATTGTGGTTGATGGGCCGGTTCTCTCTACTGATCGCCTGGATGTTGACGAGTCATTGCTGACCGGGGAGTCCGACCTGGTTGAAAAGCGAAAAGGGGATCATGTCTATTCAGGCAGCTTTTGCGTGAACGGAAGTGCACTGTATCAAGCTGAAAAGGTTGGCGCTCAGAGCGTCGCATACGGACTTGCCGCAGGAGCACGTGCCTTTCGACGCATCTACACACCACTTCAACGTGAAATCTTCCTGGTCATTCGGGTCATCTTACTCGCTGCAATCTTCTTAGAGCTTCTCATGGTATTAAGCACCTTGACCAAGGATATTTCGTTTGTTGAGTTTGTCCAACGATCGGTGGTGATTGTCGGTATCGTACCCATCGGCCTGCTTCTGGCAATTACCGTCTCCTATACACTTGGGGCAGTACGTATCGTAAGGCAGAAAGCACTTGTCCAACAATCGAATGCAATTGAGTCATTGAGCAATGTCGATGTGCTCTGTATGGATAAAACCGGGACATTAACCACCAATGCCCTCGAACTCTCTGCTGTGTATCCACTGCATGGGGAAGATGCATCCGAACTACGACAGCTGCTCGGCGACTTTATTGCCAGTGGGACTGCCGGTAACGTCACGAGTAAGGCCATTGCTGCCGCGTGCCCAGGACAGCAACGTCATGTCCAGGAGGAGATCCCGTTCTCTTCAGCGTATAAATGGAGCGGGTTAGCCATCGATGATGGAGCGATGCGCGGGGTCTATATCCTTGGTGCCATAGAGATGCTGGAGCCTGCCCTGTCTTTCTCGGACCATGAACAACTCCTCGCGCAGGTGCAGGAAGCGTCCGAAAAGGGATTACGTGTCTTAATGTTTGCTTCTTTTCCTGAGTTGATGCCTCTACGCGAGAGTGATGATCAGCCGGTATTGCCCAAAGGACTCGTACCACTTGGCCTGGTCATTCTGCACGATCAACTGCGTTCAGAGGCGCAAGAGACCTTAAAACAGTTTACCCAAGCCGGTATACAGTTTAAGGTTATCTCGGGTGATAATCCGCAGACCGTGGCAGCTCTCGCAAAGCAAGTGGGGTTGAGCGAAGATATCGGCATCATCTCGGGACTCGATCTGGCACAGATGGAGTCAATCCAGTTCTCGCAAGCAGCCAAAGACGCGACAATTTTTGGACGCATTACGCCACAGCAAAAGGAACAACTCGTGCAGGCGTTAAGAGAAAGCGGTCATTATGTTGCGATGATTGGGGACGGTGTCAACGATGTTCTATCGCTCAAGAGGGCGAATCTAGGTATAGCAATGCAAAGTGGCAGTCAAGCTACACGCAACGTGGCTGATATTGTCTTGTTGAATGACTCTTTCTCCTCGCTGCCGACCGCTTTTCGCGAGGGGCAACGGATACGTCATGGTATGCGAGGCATCTTAAGCCTGTTCTTAGCGCGTGTGCTCTATGTTGCCCTGTTAATCATTGAAATTTTGATGATAGGTGAATTTCCCCTTGCACCCAAGCAGGTGTCGATCCTCACCTTTCTGACCGTTGGCGCTCCCGCGCTCGTGCTGGCTATCTGGGAATATCCTGGAACCAGCACAGGGAAAAGCCTGGGAAGTTCTTTGTGGCAGTTTGTGCTGCCTGCCTCGCTTACAATAAGCATCGTAGCGCTCTTCGTCTTTCTTGGAGAATATTACGTCACCTTGCTATTGAGGGTCATAACGCTGATGGGAGAGCATACGCAGCCGCTAAGCGAGACAGCAGCTTTGATGGCAGCTGTTCCTGTAGCGAGGGCATCAGCTCAAACGGGACTAACAACATTTTCGGTGCTCTGCGGTATTATACTGATTCTCTTTGTTGAGCCACCATCGAAATTTTGGGTTGGGAGTCATCACCTGCATGGAGATAAACGTATCATCCTCTTAGCTCTCACCATGTTCGTCGCCTATGTCATATTGTTAGTCATACCACCGTTACGCACCTTATTTGATCTGGCACTCCTTGGCTTTTTCGATTACCTGTTTATTGGGATTCTCGTGGTGTTGTGGGTATTTGTTGTACGTTGGTTCTGGCATTCACGTCTCCTGGAGAGGTTTTTAGCGTCGAAGTGATGTGTTGATCTACTGTCTGTGCTGGTTAACGTCACAGAATGACCCAGAACAAGATATCAAACCCATTGCTGATAAATGCTTTGAGAAACGGGGCAAAGACGTTCCTCTCTCCAGAAATGGTAATAAGAAGAGCCTCATGGGGAACACTCGGGATGGTTTAGGCAAACAGTTCTTTGATATCATAGCAGAGATTACATAAGCTCTGCAAGAAGAAAGAAGGACACGCTCCTTTCCTCCAATGCCTCGTTGCGCATTCCCCAAATATCCTTCAGGAGAAATCTGAACACCCACTCAATTTCATAAGCTTGACAATGCTACTTTTATCATGTTACTATAGTAACCACTGTAGTGGTTACTAAATGAGTTAATGATGACAACGATAGAGCAGTTACAGCAAATTGGACTCAATAAGTACGAAGCCGAGGCATACTATACCCTTCTATTTGAAGGGCCACTCACCGGCTATGAACTGGGAAAACGATCCCAGGTGCCGCTCTCTAAAAGTTATGAGGTACTTGAGCGCTTGACGCAGAAGGGTCTTGCCCTTGTTCAACCGGGAGATCCGCCGCGCTATCTTGCAGAGGATCCCGAACGATTTCTGGGGCAGGTGCGACAAGATATGACGAAGACGCTTGATTACCTTGCCAAGTCTCTTGCTACAATCGTGCGCTCGCAAAGTGAGGGTGAGTTCTGGGTGCTGCGGGGACGCCAGCATATCCTAGCCAGGGCACGAGCAATGGTGACAGGGGCGCAAGGAGCCATCAGTCTATATCTGCCGCCTGCTTACGATCCTGAATTAGCCGATGTTTTAACGCTAGCTCGCGGGAGAGGCT
>WNGJ01033734.1_pt1 | contig 11700 bp, 10 predicted proteins | sample 5400611 | NCBI WGS metagenome assembly WNGJ01 (sample SAMN13153375, study PRJNA577476) | soil metagenome | isolation source: 40 cm soil or saprolite under Garry oak tree replicate 1 | place: USA:California | collected 2016-06-15 | reverse complement strand
GTCGGCGCGCCGAGCCCGGCGCGAGCGGCTTCTGCTGGCTCGCATGCGGCGCCCAGCCGGAAAGCCAGATGATCTCGAACGTCGCCCGGATGCGGCCATCGCGATCGGCAAAACGCTCGGCGTAGATCTCCGACATCCGCGTCAACGTCGCACGCTTGAGCGGCCGTCGGCTACGCTCGACCAGGGCGTTCGTCGCGCCCATGCGGCGCAGGTCGTGCATCAACGAGATTGGCGAGTCGTAGCGCGCCGTGAGCCGATCGACGTCGGTCACCGGCAGCGCGAAGCCCGCGCGTTGCAGCAGCGCACCCATGTCGCGCACGTCCGAGAAAGGGGCCACGCGCGGCGAGATGCCATCCTCGATCTCGGCCTCAGCGGCGGCGAAGGCTTGGCGCAACTCCGTCAGCGTTTCGCCGCCGGCCAGCGCCGCAAGGAACAGGCCATCGGGCCTGAGCGCGCGGCGGATCTGGATGAGCGCGCCGGGCAGATCGTTGACGAACTGCAGTGCAAGCGCCGACACAACGAGATCGAGCGAGGCGTCGCGCAGCGGCAATGCCTCCTCGTCGGCTGCGATGCAAAGCTGCGCTTCGCCTTTCCCCCGACTGTCGGACAGATGCCTGAAGGCGGCGGTGCCGGCCAACGCATCGGCGGCGATGATGGTGCCTACCTTTCCGCTTGCCGCGAGCACCCGTCGCACAGCATCGGTTGGCGTGCCGACGTCGAGCGCAAATTCGAAGCGGCGAAGCACTGCGGCCAATCGATCGCACAGATCTTCTGCCACGCGATCGATTAGAAAGGTCGACGGACCCAGCGCGGCCGCGCGTGAGCGGTGCGCGCGATGGCAAATGCGGTCGAAGATGACGGGTTGCGACGAAACCATCGCTTTGCCTTAGCATGTGCGGGGCACGGAAACGACGTGTGCGATGCGTGCTGGCTATCGCGCAATGTGCCGCCGCCGCCGTTGAGGTTGCCAACCCGTGGCGTTAGCGTAACCGCCATGCACGGGGACATCGTCCCGGCCAAGCGCTTTGCCCGGCTGAGGGGCCTGATGCGGGCGAGCTTCGGGCTCGTCGTCGACGTTGCGTTGCCGCAGCTGTGCCCGAGCTGTCGCCAGCCGGTCGAGGGCGCCGGCCTGTGCCCGGCCTGCTGGTCCAAGCTCTCGTTCATCGCGCCGCCCTATTGCGAGCGACTCGGCATCCCGTTCCCCTTCGATGGCGGGCCCGGCCTGTTGTCGATGGAGGCGATTGCCGATCCGCCCGCGTATAACCGGGCCCGCGCGGCAGTGCGCTACGACGAGATCGCGCGCAAGCTCGTCCATGCCCTGAAATACGGCGACCGGCTCGACCTCGCGCCGACCATGGGGCGATGGATGGCACGGGCCGGCCGCGAGCTGCTCGCCGACGCCGATGCGCTGGTGCCAGTGCCGCTGCATTGGCGGCGGCAATGGTCGCGACGGTTCAACCAATCCGCATTGTTGGCCCACATCATCGCAAACGCCAGCGGCCGGATCGTCACGCACGGGGCGCTCAAGCGCGTCAAGCCGACGCCCCAGCAAGTCGGGCTCGACAAAGCAGGGCGCGCGCAAAACGTGCAGGGCGCCTTTCGCGTGCCGGCTTCCGGCAAGGCCGAGGTGGCGGGGCGCAAGCTCCTGCTGGTCGATGACGTGCTCACCTCGGGCGCGACCGTCGATGCCTGCGCGCGGGCATTGTTGCGGGCGGGCGCCGCCTCCGTCGATGTGCTGGTATTTGCCCGGGTTGTGGCGGGGAGCCGCGCTCCCATATAAAGCGATCGGTAAGACTTAAACATTCATGATCGAGATCTATACCACCTCCTACTGCCCCTATTGCCACGCCGCCAAACGGTTATTGTCGCGCAAGGGCGTCCAGTTCATGGAGATCGATGTGAGCGGCGATGCGAAGCGGCGAAGCGAGATGGTGGCGCGCGCAAATGGGCGGATGACCGTGCCCCAGATTTTCATCGGCTCGACCCACGTAGGCGGCTATGATGATCTCTCCGCGCTCGACCGGGCCGGCAAGCTCGATCCGCTGCTCGGCCGGGACGCAGCGCGCGCGAGCGCCGGCAACAGGCCTTAGGTATGAGCAAGGCTGCGACCTTCACCGCGGGTCTCGTCCAGATGCGCTCGGGCCTGTCGCCGCACGCCAATCTCGATGCCGCGGTGCGGCTGATCGAGGAGGCCAAGAGCGCCGGCGCGGACTACGTTCTCACGCCCGAGATGACCAATATTTTGGAGATTAAGCGTGAGCGGCTGTTCGCGGCGATCGCGTCGGAGGAGAGCGATGCCACGCTCGCCGCGTTGCGCGAGCTTGCCCGCAAGCTCGGCATTTTCCTTCACGTCGGCTCACTGGCGATCAAGCTGTCGTCCGAAAGGGCGGCGAACCGCTCCTTTCTGATCGACCGCAACGGCGACATCATCGCCCGCTATGACAAGATCCACATGTTCGACGTCGAGCTCGGTGCGGGCGAAAGTTATCGCGAGTCGTATAGCTACCGTCCGGGCGAAATCGGCGTCGCCGCCGACCTGCCGTGGGGACGGCTCGGTCTCACGGTCTGCTATGATCTTCGCTTCCCTGCCCTCTACCGTGCGCTTGCGGAGGTCGGATGTTCGTTTCTCGCCATCCCCTCGGCGTTCACGAGACAAACCGGCGAAGCGCATTGGCATGTGCTGTGCCGCGCGCGGGCGATCGAGAACGGCAGCTTCGTGCTCGCGGCCGCGCAAGGCGGCAAGCACGAGAACGGGCGCGAAACCTTCGGGCATTCGCTCGTCGTCGACCCCTGGGGTCGGGTCCTGGCCGAGGGCGGCACGGACCCGGGCGTGATCGTGGCGGTGATCGATCCCGCCGCCGTGACGGCCGCGCGCACGAAAATCCCCTCGCTCCAGCATGGCCGCCGGTTCGAGATCATCGAACCGATGGCGGAGCCCGCTCATCTGCACGCAGTGCGAGGCCTCCCATGATCCGTTACGCGCTGACGTGCGACAAAGGGCACACATTCGAAAGCTGGTTCCAGAGCTCGGCCGCCTACGACAAGCAGATCAAGGCAGACCTGATCACTTGTCCGGTCTGCAACTCCTCCAAGGTGGAAAAGACGATCATGGCACCAGGAGTGGTGGGAGCGAGGAAGCGTGGCGAGGCGCGGCCGCCGAAGCCGCCGGCTTCTCCCCCGCCACCAGCGGAGACGCCGTCCCCGGTCGCGATGATGTCGCCGCCGGAGCGCGAGTTTCGCAAGAAGCTGAAGGAATTGCGCGACCACCTGACAAAAAACGCCGACTATGTCGGCCAGAAATTTCCCGAAGAGGCGCGCAAGATGCATTACGGCGAGATCGAGCACCGCTCGATCTACGGCGAGGCCACTCCCGACCAGGCCAAAGAGCTGAACGAGGAAGGGATCGAGTTCCACCCGCTGCCCGTGCTGCCCGACGAGCGCAACTAGGTTCTCCGCGGTCAGTGGCGCCGGCGACAGTCCTGCGTTCCGGCGTCGAGCCGCGCGCATCACCGCATGGCACCGCGCGCTGCGGATCGTCAATGCGCCCACAACAAAAGCGCTACCCCGATCACGATGAGCACAATGCCGAGGGCTTCGCGGGAAGTCATCGCCTGTTTGAACACGAAGCGTGAAATCGCCTGCGCGAACAGCACTTCGACCAGCGCCAGCGTGCGCACGCTGGCGGCGGTGGCGAGCGCGAAAGCGAGGAACCAGAATTGCGAGGCGAGCGCGCCCATGAACCCTGCGAACAGCGACGGCCGCCAGGCGCGCACAATGCCGGCGAGCACCTGCGGATCGCGGATTCGCAGGTAAAGCGACAGCAATATTGATTGCAGCAGGAGGCCGGCCACCAGCGTGAGCGTCGCGTCCATGACATAGCTCGGCCCACCGAGGCGCAGGATTGCGCCGCGATAGCCGACCGCGGAAAGCGCGAACATGGCCCCGGCGGCAAGTCCGAGCAGCGTCGCTGTCAAGCTCGATGGCGTTCCCGGCTTGACCGCCATGATGACGACCCCGACGGTGGCAGTGACAATCGCCGCCGCCATCGCGGGCGTCACCGCGTCGCCGAGAAAAATGAGGCCGAACAGCGCGACCTGCACCGGCTCCGTCTTGATATAGGCATAGATCACCACAAAGGAGCGGTCGTTCATGGCGGCAAGCATCAGCGCGGTAGCGCCGATCTGCGTCAGAGCTCCCAGCACCACCCACGGCCAAAAGACCGCCGGCGGCCGCGGCAGCTCTTGCCCCAGCGCGATCATCACGGCGGCGAGGAAGACAAGCGCGAACGGAAAGCCAAATAGAAAGCGCACGTGGGTCGCGCCCACAGTGCCGAGCTTGGCGGTGAGCTCGCGCTGCGTGGCGTTACGTACGGTTTGCGCGGCCGCAGCGATAACGGTGAAGACAGCCCAAAGCCACGAGGGATCGAGCATCGGACGTTCGTCGGACAATCCTAGGAGGGGGCGCGTGCTGCGACCACCATGTAGTTCACGTCCATGTCGGTCGAGAGCTGCCAGCGGTCGGCCAAGAGATTGTAGATCACTCCGGTCTCGTCGATGACGCGCAGCCCATGGCGCTCGAGCGCCGCCTCGAGCTCGTTCGGCGTCACGAACTTTTCCCATTGGTGAGTGCCGCGCGGCAACCAGCGCAGCACATATTCGGCGCCGACGATCGCCAAAGCGAAACTCTTGAGGGTGCGATTGAGCGTCGCCGTGATCATGAGCCCGCCGGGCCTGACCATCTCCGCGCAACGGCTGATGAAGAGACCAAGATCCGCGACGTGCTCGACGACTTCCATGGCAAGCACGACGTCGAAACGCTCGCCTTCGTCGGCCAGCGCTTCGGCGGTGGTCGCGCGGTAGTCCACCACGACGCCCGCTTCGCTCGCATGCAGCTTCGCCGCCTCGATATTCGTCTGCGAGGGGTCGGCACCCACGACCTCGGCGCCGAGGCGCGCCAACGGCTCGCTCAGAATGCCGCCGCCACAACCGATGTCGAGCATCCGAAGGCCGGCGAGCGCGTCGAGCCGCCGCTCCTCACGGCCGAAATGCCGACCCGCCACCTGCTTGATGAAAGCGAGCCGCACCGGGTTGAACCTGTGCAGCATGGCCATCTTGCCACGCGGATCCCACCATTCCGCGGCGTACGCCGAAAATTGGGCGACCTCCGCCGCGTCGACGGTTGAACCGGGTTCGGGCTTGGGCCTGCTCGCCATCGATCTTCTCCAAAGCCGCGGTTGCGGCCATGCGGCCTCCCCCGGTATGTATACGCGCCTTTTCGCGCGAGGGCTTGCCGCAAGGCGGAGCGCGCCTCGACTCACGCCGGAGATCCCGCGAGCCCATCATGGCCCGCCTCTCGGCCATGGCCGGGACCACCGATCGGCTGGTGGGCTGGTGCCGCGAGGCCGCGGCCTTGCATGACGCGCGCGAATACGATGCCGTGGTGTCCTCGGGCGAGCAGGTGACCGCCGGCCTGTTGGCCATCATGCTGGAGGGAATGGGGGTCAATGCTCGCTCGTGGCAGGGCTGGCAGCTGCCGATCCTGACCTCCAATGCTCATGCCGCGGCGCGCATCCTCGACGTCAATGGCGCCGAACTTGTCAAACGCTTCAAGGAGCGCCGCGAGGTGGCCGTGCTCGCCGGTTTCCAGGGCGTGCACGAGGAGACGGGCCGCATCACTACGCTGGGGCGCGGCGGGTCGGATACCTCCGCGGTCGCGATCGCGGCGGCCATTGCGGCGGAGCGGTGCGACATCTACACCGACGTCGATGGCGTCTACACCAGTGATCCTCGCGTCGTGCCGCACGCGCAACGGCTGGAACGGATCGCCTACGAGGAGATGTTGGAGCTGGCCTCGCTCGGCGCCAAGGTCTTGCAGGTGCGCTCGGTCGAGCTTGGAATGGTGCATAACGTGCGCATCTTCGTGCGATCGAGCTTCGAAAAGCCCGAGGACATCGACCCGCACGACACGCCGCCCGGAACGCTCATTTGCGGCGAGGAGGAGATCGTGGAACAGCAGGTCGTCACCGGTATCGCCTTTTCGAAGGACGAGGCGCAGATCTCAATTCGCCGCGTTCAGGACAAGCCCGGCGTCGCGGCCGCCATCTTCGGCCCGCTCGCCGAGGCCAATATCAACGTCGACATGATCGTGCAGAACGTCTCTGGGGACGGCGCAACCACCGACCTGACCTTTACCGTCCCCGCCTCCGATTATCAGCGGGCCACCGAAACGCTCGTCAAGGCCAAACGCGAGGTCGGTTACGAGCGCCTCGATGGCGCAAACGACGTTGCGAAAATATCGGTGATCGGCATTGGCATGCGCAGCCACGCCGGCGTCGCGGCCAAGGCGTTCAAGGCGCTGGCGGAAAAGGGCATCAACATCCGCGCCATCACCACCTCCGAGATCAAGTTTTCGCTGCTGATCGACGCCAATTACACCGAGCTCGCGGTGCGCACGCTGCACAGTCTCTATGATCTGGATAAATGAGCGGCTCAGTCCCCGGATGCGGCGCCGCGCCTGCGCGAGATGCCGCCCCTCGCCGAGCTGACTTATGCCCAAACAGACCATCTCGTACGCGCAGCGCTTCGAGGACCTCTACCTCATGCTCTGCTTCGGTGCCCGCAGCGAGGGGTTCTATATCGACATCGGGTCCGGACACCCGGTTTACGACAACACGTCGTTTGCGTTCTATCTCAAGGGTTGGCGCGGCGTCACGGTTGAGCCCAACCCGTCCCTCGCGTGTCTGAGCAGAGCAGTACGGCCGCGCGATCGGCACGTCGAGGCTCTCCTCGGCGCGAGCATCGGCGAAGCCACCTTTTATCTCGTGAATGATTTCCACGGCCTTTCGACCATGATCGAAAGCCATGCCCGCGCGGCACAAGCGCAATTCGGGAAATCCTCTCAGGCCCTCGCCATGCCGGTCACGACGCTGAATGAGCTCTGCCGGCGGCATGCGCCGCCCACGTTCGAATTCCTCAAAGTGGACGTGGAAGGCGCCGAGCACGAGGTGCTGCTCAGCGGCGATTGGCAGAGCTTTCGGCCGAAGGTGGTGGTGGCCGAAGCGCTTGCACCCTATACGTTGGCGCCCGCTTGGCCGGCATGGGAGCCGTTTCTCGCAAGCCACGGCTATCGCTACGTCTGGTTCGACAGCCTCAACCGTTATTACCTCGCCGAGGAGGCAAGCGAACTCGCGCGCTGTTTCGAGACGGCACCGACCTCGTTCGCGGAGGCGTTTCAGTTCCGGAATATCCAACCGGCGCTCGCCGATGCGGCACATCCCGACCATCGATTGGCTAAGCTGTTGGCTGGCAACGACATGACGCGCCTGCCGCTGTTTGGGCGCGACGTTCTCCTTGAACTCGTCACCGCGGACATTGCTTGCGCCGATCGAACGGCTGTTCGGACCCGACCCGACGTTGTCGAGCAAAGACTTGCGGCTCCCCGCCGCTCCTTTGCTGCGCGAGGTCTACGCCGCGCTCGTCGACAGCGACCAATTTCGCACCGCCTGCGGCCGGATTTCCGCGAGTTATGCCTGGTAGCGTTGGCGACCCGCCGTCGCCGCCGCTCGCCGGGGGCAGCCGCCCATGCACTGGCTTGCGGTTTGCATGCCGCATTCGCTATAGGCGATGAGCGAGAGGCTGCCGTGGGCCGCGGGCCACGGGCACTCTTAAGCCTGATTGTGTGGCACCGGGGGCATATGGCCCCGGCCGCATGCGCCGTCCGAGGGATCACGTCATGCGTGGCGCGCTCGGCGGTCCGCGCGTGCTGTTGCGCCGGCTTCGCGAGGTCATGGCGGAGCCGGTCAGCGCGCAGGAGCGCCTGGACAAGATCGTGGTGCTGATCGCCGCCAATATGGTCGCGGAGGTCTGCTCCGTCTACGTGCTGCGCGTGGACGGCACGCTCGAGCTCTACGCCACCGAGGGCCTCAACAAAGCGGCGGTGCACCAGACCGTGCTGCGCGCCGACGAGGGCCTCGTCGGTTTGGTCGCCAGCGAAGCGAACCCCATCAACCTGTCGGAGGCGCAAAACCATCCTGCCTTCTCCTATCGCGCGGAGACGGGCGAGGAGATTTACCACTCGTTCCTCGGCGTGCCGGTCCTGCGCGCGGGCAACACGCTGGGCGTGCTCGTCGTGCAGAACCGGGCGCGGCGCACCTATACCGAGGAGGAGGAGGAGGCGCTGCAGACGACCGCGATGGTGCTCGCGGAGATGATCGCCTCGGGCGAACTCTCGGCCATCGCCAAGCCCGGCGCCGAGCCCGCTGCCCGGCGGCCGCTGCACCTCGTTGGCACTGCGCTCAACGAAGGCATGGCGCTCGGTCATGTGGTGCTGCACGAGCCGCGCGTCGTGATCACCAATTTCATCGCCGACGACGTGCCGAAAGAGTTGAAACGGCTGGAAGCCGCGGTCGAGACCATGCGGTCGGATCTCGACGTCTTGCTCGAGCGCGGCGAAGTGGTCGAGGGCGGCGAGCACCGCGACGTGCTCGAGGCCTATCGGATGTTCGCCTATGACCGCGGCTGGGTGCACCGCCTGGAAGAAGCGGTGGCCACGGGCCTTACCGCCGAAGCCGCGGTCGAGCGCGTGCAGTCGGACACGCGCGCGCGCATGCTGCGCGCGACCGACCCGTATCTGCGCGAGCGGCTGCATGATCTCGACGAGCTCGCCAACCGCCTGATGCACCAGTTGCTCGGCAAGGATTACGCGCCGGCGCGCGACCGACTGCCCGAAAACGCCGTCCTGGTCGCCCGCTCCATGGGGCCGGCGGCGCTGCTCGAATACGATCGCAAGCGCCTGCGCGGCCTCGTCCTCGAGGAAGGCGGCCCCAACTCGCACGTGGCGATCGTCGCCCGCGCCCTCGGCATCGCGGCGGTGGGCGAGATCGCCAATGCCACCGGCGTCGTCGACCCCGGCGACGCCATCATCGTCGACGGCTCGAGCGGCGATGTGCATGCGCGGCCCTCGCCCGACATGGAGGCCGCCTATGTCGAACGAGTGCGCTTGCGCGCCCGCCGGCAATTGCAATACCTCGCCCTGCGCGACAAGCCCTGCGTCACCAGGGACGGCGAGAAGATCGAGCTGATGATCAATGCGGGTCTCGCCGTCGACCTGCCGCACATCGATGAGACCGGAGCCGTCGGCATCGGGCTGTTCCGCACCGAGTTGCAGTTCATGGTGGCGGCGAGCTTGCCCCGTACGGCCGAGCAATTCTCGCTTTATCGCGCCGTGCTCGACGCCGCCGGCGACAAGCCGGTGACGTTTCGCACGCTCGATATCGGGGGCGACAAGGTACTTCCCTACATGCGCAACGTGGAGGAGGAGAACCCGGCGCTCGGGTGGCGGGCCATAAGGCTGGGGCTGGACCGGCCGGGACTGCTGCGCAGCCAGATCCGCGCGCTGCTGCGGGCGGCCGCCGGACGTGATCTGAAAATCATGTTCCCGATGATCGCCACCGTGGAGGAATTCGACGAGGCCAAGTCGCTGGTCGAGCGTGAACTCACCCACCTGCGCCGGCACAGCCACAAGCTGCCGGAGCGGGTCGAGGTCGGCACCATGCTCGAGGTCCCTTCCCTGCTCTACCAGCTCGACGAGTTGCTCGATCGTGTCGACTTCCTCTCGGTTGGTTCCAACGATCTCGTACAGTTTTTCTATGCCGCGGACCGCGGCAATTCGCGCGTGGCCGATCGGTTCGACGCGATCTCGGCGCCGGTCTTGCGCGCGCTCAAGAGCATCGTGGACAAGGGCCGCGCGTACGCCAAGCCGGTGACGCTGTGCGGGGAACTCGCCTCGAAACCGCTCGGGGCGCTCGCTCTGGTCGCCATCGGCTACCGCTCGTTCTCGCTCTCACCCTCCGCAGTCGGTCCGGTCAAAGCCATGCTGCTCGAGCTTGACGCCCGCAAGACGGCAGCGCTAATCGAGCCGTTGATCGAGAGTCCGGCCGGCAGCTTGCAGATCCGCGAGCGGCTCAAAGCTTTTGCCTCCGAACAGGGACTCCAGATTTGATGCTGGCGCACTATATGGCGACTGGAGCCGACCCGGCGCCGCCGGCGCCGCACTCGAACCGTGCTGTCGGCCTTCTCCTGATTTTTCTCAGCCATGCTTCCTGAGCAAAAACTCGACGCACTTGTCGCCCGCCACAAGGCGATCGAACACGAGCTTGCGAGTCCGGTGGCGCCTGAGACCTACATCAAGCTCTCGCGCGAATTCGCCGAGCTGGCTCCCATCGTCGAGACGGTGAACAACTATCGCGGCGTGGTCGCCGAGATCGCGGGCCTCGATGCGCTCATCGCGGACGCCACCACCGACGCCGAAATGCGCAACATGGCGGCCGCCGAGAAGCCGCAACTCGAAGAAAAACGAGCGGCGCTCGAGCGCGAGATCAAGCTCGCGCTGGTCCCCAAAGATGCGATGGACGAGCGCAACGTGATCCTGGAAATCCGCGCCGGCACCGGCGGCGACGAGGCCGCGCTGTTCGCCGGCGATCTGTTCCGGATGTACGAGCGCTACGCCGCGAATCAGCGCTGGAAGGTGGAGGTGATCTCTGCGAGCGAAGGCACCATGGGAGGTTTCAAGGAGATCGTGGCGGAAATCCGAGGCCGCGGTGCGTTCGCCAAGCTCAAGTTCGAGTCAGGCGTCCATCGCGTTCAGCGCGTGCCCGACACCGAAGCCGCAGGCCGCATCCATACATCGACCGCCACCGTCGCCGTGCTGCCCGAGGCGGCCGACGTCGACATCAACATCGACGACGACGACCTGAAAATAGATACCTTGCGCTCGGGCGGGGCCGGCGGCCAGCACGTCAACAAGACCGAATCGGCCGTGCGTGTCACCCACATCCCCTCCGGCATCGTGGTCATGATGCAGGAAGACCGTTCGCAGCACAGAAATCGCGCCAAGGCGATGGCGGTGCTGCGCGCCCGCCTTTACGACTTCGAGCGGCAGAAGCGGGATGCCGCCCGCGCCGCCGAGCGTCGCGGCCAGGTCGGTTCCGGCGACCGCTCCGAGCGCATCCGCACCTATAACTTTCCGCAAGGGCGCGTGAGCGATCACCGGATCAATCTCACGCTTTACAAGCTGCCGCAGGTGATCGAAGGCGAGGCGCTCGGCGAGATCATCGACGCCTTGGTGACCGAGCACCAGGCGGAATTGCTGGCGGCGGAGGGCACGTCATGACAAGTGCCGGCCTGCCACTCGCCGACACGGCAGCCGACGCATCCGCGGGCGACTCGATCGCCGCCGCGCGGCGGCAGCTGGCGCGCGAGTTTCGCCAGCAGGATCTCGAGACGCCCGAGCTCGATGCGCGCATCATCGTCGGCCACGTGCTCGGCCTCGATCACACGGCGCTTTCCGCCCAGTCGGGCCGCGTGCTCACCGCCGAGGAGGCAGGCATCATCGCCGAACTTTCGGCGCGGCGGCTTGCCCGCGAACCGGTCGCGCGCATTCTCGGCCGCAAGGAATTCTGGGGACTGCCGATCAAGATCAATGCCGAGACCCTGCTGCCTCGGCCGGAAACCGAGACCGTGGTCGAAGCGGCGCTGGCTGCGCTCCATTGCAACAATCGCAAATCGCGCGCGCTGCGCATCGTCGATCTCGGGACTGGCTCGGGCGCGCTGCTCCTGGCTCTGCTCTCCGAGCTGCCGGGTGCTTACGGCATCGGCACCGATGTCAGCTTCGCGGCGCTGCGTTGCGCCCGCGACAACGCTG
>WNGJ01013958.1_pt1 | contig 11700 bp, 9 predicted proteins | sample 5400611 | NCBI WGS metagenome assembly WNGJ01 (sample SAMN13153375, study PRJNA577476) | soil metagenome | isolation source: 40 cm soil or saprolite under Garry oak tree replicate 1 | place: USA:California | collected 2016-06-15 | reverse complement strand
GGAGGCGGACGCCATCATGATGCAGGCCGCACCGACCACCACCACGAACGCTCCGAGCACTGTGTCCGCCTTCTCGTAGTCGAGCCACCGCGGCGTGATGCGCTTGTCGATGACGTTGGACTGCTGAAAGAAAAGCTGCCATGGAGCGACCGTCGTGCCGACCACGGCGATGATCAGAAGCGCCGAGTTCGAAGTCAGCCCGCCCTGTATGCCGGGCTGCAGAAAGCCCTTCATCAGCGCCCCCGGATCCGGATGGCTCAATAGCGCCAGCGGGATCACCAGCAGGCTCGCGAACAGGAACACGAACATCGCGCGTTCCCACCGCCGGAAATTTCCGCTCACCGTGATGGCAACGAGCACCAGAGCGCCGAGCGGCACGACGACAAAAGGGCTGAAGCCGAAGTACGCACCGGCCAGGCTGATACCGATGAACTCGGTGCTGATGGTCAGGAAGTTGAGTAGAAAGATGCCGCCGACCGAGAACCAGCCCCAGAAACTGCCAAACCTTTCTTTGATCAGCCGTGCATAGCCGACGCCGGTCACCGCACCGAGCCGCACCACCATCTCCTGGTTGACGATCAGCACTGGAATCAGCAGGAGCAGGGTCCACAGGAGCGAGTAGCCGAAGTCCTGTCCCGCCTGCGCATAGGTGGAGACGCCGCCGGCATCGTTGTCGCCGACCATGACGATGAGGCCCGGTCCGACGATCGCCGCCAGGGTGAGGAGGCGGCGGCGCCAGGTGCGGCGCGGATTGACGTCGCTGACGCGGATCGTCCCAAAGGCGCCGTGGATGTCGCCTTCGTGTAGGTCTTCGACGATCGCCGATCTCCGGATCGAGCGCGAGTCCTTTTGGGTTGGCTCGCGCCCGGCCACTGTTGGTTAGACCCCGGTGCTCGCTTCGACCCGGTTGCGCCACTCCTCGGGAACGAGCGCCTCCATCAGGTCGTCTACCGAGATGGCGCCGATCAAGTTGCGCGATCCGTCGACCACGCCCAGGGCCGTCAGGTTGTAGTCGGCCATCATCAAAACCACATCCACGAAGTCAGCCCCTGCCCCGATCCAGCAGTCCGTCAGCTGCAGCTCTTCCACCTTGCGCGAGGCATCTGCGCGGACCAGGTCAGCCAGCGAGACCATGCCGACGAACTTGCCCTCCTCGTCTGTCACGAAAACTGTGTTGAGCAGCTGGTGGGGCGATTTGTCGTCGGTCCTCGCCGCGTCGATCGCCGAGGCAACCGGCGAGCCGCGGAGAACAGCGACGTAGTCGGGGCTCATCATGCCGCCGGCGGTGGTGGGGTGGTACTGCAACAGTTTGCGCAGCTTGTGCTGCTGGCTGGGCGACATGTGGTTGAGCACCGGAAGCCGGCGCGACTGGTCGAGCTCGCCGAGCAGGTCCGCGGCGTCATCCGGTGCCATGCGGTCGAGCACTCGCGCCGCCTCTTCGTTGGTCATCGACTTCAGGAACTCCACCTGGTGCTCGGGGTCGAGCTCTTCGAAGATGTCCGCCGTCAGGTCGGCGTCGCCCTCGACCGCTTCGATGATCTCCTCGCCCTCTTCGTGCGAAGCGCCCTCCACGATGTCCGCGATCTGCGCCGGGTGGAGGCGGCGTAGGCGCTGGAGCGGCATCAGCAGCTTGGCGGTGGGAACATGCCGAACAAACGGCTGGACGTCTTTCCAGTCGAGGATTGCGTGCCGGCGCAAGTCGGGCCGTCCGCGCCTCGGCAGCAGGCGGCGCAGCATTGCCTGCGGGCTGCGATCGATGCCCTGCAGCCTCCAGCCATCTTCCGCTGGGCTGAGCACCAGGTCGTGGGCCTGGACGATCCGGCCACGCGCGACGTCGACGAGATGGCGGCCAAGCACGTCCGCCGCGAGCAGCACCTCACCGGGGCGCCGCTGGAACGGCTGCGTCTGGAGCGTGTGCGTGTTGAGGCGCACGGCGCCCGGTTCCAATTTGTCGATCAGGTCCTTGCCCACGAACACGTCCTGAGCCCCGACGCGCACCTTGAGACCGGTCACGGGTGGATACCCGCCTTCGGCGAGCTTGACGATCAGATCCTGGAGACGTCCGACCTCGGCTCCGGCGGGGTTCAACACCGGGCTGCGCAGCAGCTGCGTGACCATCACCCTGCGTTTGTCATTCGTTCCGCCCGCGCTTTCCACGTGGCCGTCTTGTTGAGTCATCTGCCTACTTACCCCTGATCGCCAGCTGCCGGCGTCCGACCATTATCCCGCCATCCTCTCCTCTAGCTCTTGCATGCGGTTGACGATGCCCTCGAGGGCTCGGTCCTGGGCTCCGAGGTGCTCCTGCATCTGGAGGCATTCGTGCAGGATCGCCTCGGCATCCTGGTAGGTGACAACGGCTCGCTTGTCCGACGCGGCTCCCAGGACCTGCTGCCCGACCATGATCACGAACATCAAGAGCAGCTGAACGATGTTGCCCAGAAATAGAAGGAACGCGAAGGGGTATGGGTCGACTTTGTGAAGCGGGCCCCACGACGGCTCTGCGAGCGCGATCCACACGGCCATGATCAAGGCGGCGGTGTAGAAGGCCCACATCGTGCCGACGCTGCGCGTGATCGCCGCCCCCAGCCGGCCGTTGAACCCGACGTGCTGGTCAGCGACCTTCGGAGGCTGCGTGAGCCTTCGCTTCTCGGTCTGCGGGTGAGGATGGTGGACGTAGTCGATGGTGGACATGGGCTGGCCTCCAAACGTGAGTGATGTGCGGGTAGCTTAGGATCGAAAAGAGATGGGAAGGCGCGTTGACGGGTATCGCGCGGAGCTTAGGGGTCTCAAGCGCTGGGAACCTTACTTGAAGAAGCACTCCGGCCTCCCAGGGCCGAGGGCGAACCTCGAGCTCGTTCAGGCCGTCGGTGATGAAGCCGACTCGGATCGTCTGTGGCGCTTCTCCGCTTCCGCCGACGAGTTCCTTGCGCTGTGCGGTACCGCCGGACTGGGGAAGGTGGCGCTCATGGAGCCGGACACCGTGATGACGTGGCTGCGTGAGCTCGCCGCTGATCGCAGGTGGCGCGTGCGTGAGGGCGTGGCGATGGCGCTTCAGCGCATAGAGAGAACGCGAGCGCGGTGCAGGTGCTGGCGATCCTGGATCGCATCACCATCTCGCTTTCCGCAGCGACCGATCGGAAGAATGACGACTTCAAGGTCCTGCGGAAGGCGCTCGGCTACTGCTGGAGCGTCGCGGCCGCCGCAGCCCCGGACAACGCGCAGCCCTATTTCGAGAAGTGGATGCGCTCGACGGACAGGGACGTGGCCTGGGTCATGAAGAGCAATTTGGGAAGGGCGCGCATGGAGGGACTGCGCGAGAAGCTCTCCCCCAGCCAGGCTCGGCGCGCGAAAGCAAAACCCAAACCGGTCTCCAGGGCAAAACCGAAACCCAGAGCCAGGACCAGGAAGTGACCAGCACCTCTCCGCTCAGCGCCGAGGAGCTCCGGCTGATCAATGCGTACTGGCGAGCGGCAAACTACATCTCGGTCGGCCAGATCTATCTGCTCGCGAACCCGCTTTTGCAAGAGCCGTTGAAGCTCGAGCACATCAAGCCGAGGCTGCTGGGTCACTGGGGCACGACGCCCGGGTTGAATCTCATCTACGCACATGCCAACCGCGTCATCAAGAACCGCAATCTCGACGCGATCTACATCATGGGCCCAGGGCACGGCGGCCCCGCTGCCGTCGCGAACGCGTATCTCGAAGGTACGTACAGCGAGGTCTATCCGGACATCTCTCGCGATGCGGAAGGCATGCGCAAGCTGTTCCGCCAGTTTTCATTTCCGGGCGGCATCCCGAGTCACGTCGCGCCGGAAACACCCGGGTCGATCCATGAAGGCGGCGAGCTCGGGTACGCGCTGGTGCATGCATACGGCGCGGCGTTCGACAACCCGGGCCTCACCGTTTTTTGCATCGTCGGCGACGGCGAGGCCGAGACCGGCCCACTGGCCGGCAGCTGGCATTCGAACAAGTTCCTGAATGCACGTCGCGACGGCGCGGTCCTGCCGATCCTTCACCTGAACGGATACAAGATCGCCAACCCGACCGTCCTTGCCCGCATCCCGGAGCAGGAGCTCCGAGAGCTGCTCGAAGGCAACGGGCACGCGCCGATCTTCGTGAGCGGCGAGGAACCGGAATCCGTGCACCAGCAGCTGGCGGCCGCGATGGACCTGGCGCTCGATGAGATAGCCGCGATTCAGGACGCCGCCCGCTCGAAGGGTGAGGTCGCGCGCCGGCGCTGGCCGATGATCGTGCTCCGCACTCCAAAGGGCTGGACGGGGCCGAAAGTCGTCGACGGGCAGCAGATCGAAGGCACGTTTCGCGCGCACCAGGTTCCAATTACGGACTTTCAATCGAGGCCCGACCACATCGGCATCCTCGAGGGATGGCTCCGGGGTTACTGGCCCGAGGAGCTGTTCGACCAGTCGGGCCGGGTCGTGCCCGAGCTGGCCGCGCTGCCGCCGAGCGGCGAGCGCCGGATGAGCGCCAACCCTCACGCGAACGGAGGCGAGCTGCTCAAAGACCTGAAGCTGCCCGACTTCCGCGCCTACGCCGTGTCGGTGGCCAAGCCGGGCACGACCACCAGCGAGGCGACTCGCGTCCTCGGCGTGTACCTGCGCGACGTGATCCGGAACAACCCGAACAACTTCAGGATCATGGGTCCGGACGAAACGGCCTCCAACCGCTTGCAGCCGGTGTTCGAAGCTACGGATCGCACGTGGGACGCCGCCCTGGAACCCGGCGACGAACATCTCGCGCCCGAGGGGCGCGTGATGGAGGTGCTCAGCGAGCACATGTGCGAGGGGTGGCTCGAGGGTTACCTGCTCACGGGCCGGCACGGCCTGTTCAACTGCTACGAGGCGTTCATCCATATCGTCGACTCGATGTTCAACCAGCACGCGAAGTGGTTGAAGGTGACGCGCGAGATCCGGTGGCGGCGCCCGATCGCGTCGTTGAACTACCTGCTCACCTCGCACGTCTGGCGGCAGGACCACAACGGCTTCTCACACCAGGACCCGGGCTTTATCGACCACGTGGCAAACAAGAAGGCGGAGGTCATCCGCGTCTACCTCGCACCCGACGCCAATACCCTGCTCTCGGTCGCCGACCACTGCCTGCGCAGCCGCAACTACGTCAACGTGATGGTCGCCGGCAAGCAGCCCGCCCTGAACTACCTGTCGATGGAAGACGCGATCGTGCACTGCACGCGGGGTCTGGGGATCTGGGACTGGGCCAGCACCGACGCCGGCCGGGAGACGGACGTCGTTCTGGGGTGTGCGGGCGATGTGCCGACGTTGGAAACCCTCGCCGCCGCTGATCTGATCAGGCATCACCTTCCCGACCTGAAGGTCCGGGTGGTGAACGTCGTCGACCTCATGCGGCTGCAGCCGTCCAGTGAACACCCGCATGGGTTGGCCGACACAGAGTTCGACGAGATCTTCACCAACGACAAGCCGGTCATCTTTGCGTACCACGGCTACCCGTGGCTGATTCACCGGCTCACGTATCGCCGCACGAACCACCCCAACATTCACGTCCGGGGCTACAAGGAGGAGGGCACCACCACCACGCCATTCGACATGGTGATGCTCAACAACCTCGACCGCTTTCACCTCGTCATGGACGTGATCGATCGGGTACCGGGGCTCGGCGCGAAAGCGGCGCACATCCGCCAGCTGATGATCGACCAGCGCCTGAAGCACCGGCTCTACACCCGCGACCACGGAGAAGACTCGCCCGACATCCGCGACTGGGTCTGGCCTTACTAGACATGCGGGTCCTCGTGGTCAACGCGGGCTCCAGCTCGCTCAAGGTGAGCCTGGTCGGTCCCGACGACAGGGTGCTTGCTGAAGAGGACTTCGAGGTCTCCGGCGGCAAGGTCATTGACAGCAAGCTCGACGCTGCTATCCGGGAAATGGATGGCATCGAGGCGGTGGGACATCGTGTCGTGCATGGCGGCCCCCGCTATCCCAAATCGGTCCGCATCGACTCCGACGTCATCACCTATCTGGTCACGATCACCGACCTCGCTCCGCTCCACCTACCCGCCTCGCTCGCCGGCATCGCCGCGGTGCACTTGCTGTTGCCTCGTACGCCGGCGGTCGCCTGCTTCGACACCGCTTTTCACTCGCGATTGCCGGCTGCCGCCTCCACTTACGCGATCCCAGAGGAGTGGCGGCAGCGATTCGGCGTCCGGCGCTACGGCTTTCACGGCTTCTCTCACGCATATGCCTCGCGGCGCGCAGCGGAGATGCTCGACAGCCCGGGAACTGGGCTGAAGGTGGTCACGTGTCATCTCGGTTCGGGAGCCTCGGTCGCTGCGGTCTGGGGCGGCCGCTCGATGGACACCACGATGGGTTTCACACCGCTCGAAGGCCTGGTCATGGGCACCCGGTCGGGCACGGTCGACCCCGGGCTGGTGCTGTGGCTGCAGAAGCACGCAGGCGTCAGCGAGACCGAGATGGCCGACGCCCTGGAGCAGCGGTCCGGGCTCCTGGCGCTGGCCGGCACAGCCGACATGAGAGAGGTGCTCAGGGGAATCACGGCCGGCAGCGAGGGTCCACGTCTGGCCCTCGATGTCTATGTCCACCGGCTGCGCGCATGCATCGCGGCGATGGCGGCGGCGATGGGCGGCCTCGACGTGCTCGTCTTCACCGGAGGTGTCGGCGAGAACGCATCACAGGTCCGCGCCGAGACCGTGAAGGGCCTTGGGTTCCTCGGCCTCGAGATCGATCCAGAGCTGAACGCGAAAGCGACCCCCGACGCGGACATCAGCACCGAGTCGGCGGCGGTTCCAACCCTCGTCGTCAAAGCGCGCGAAGACATAGAGGTCGCGCGCGAGGTGCGAAAGGTCCTGGCTTCGATCCCGCAGCCTTAGGTTTACTCGCGTTCGAGGACGACGATCGGGATCTCCCGCTGGGTCAGGCCCTGCTGCTGCTCGAGGTATGGAACAGCTTTGGCGAAATCTTCTCGCTCCTCGGGCTTCGCGGTTCTCGCGCGGACCTTAAATGGTTCGGGTCCAGTCTCGACCGTTGCGATGGGTCGGGCGAGCAGGTTGTGGTACCAGCCCGGCGCATGCGCGGCACCGTTGTCTGAGGCAATCACGATCAACTGATCGCCGGCGCGTCCATAGCCGAGCACCGCAGCTCGTTCCTTGCCGGTCCGGGCGCCGGTTGTCGTGAGAATAAGGAGTCCGCGCCCAGCCATCTGGCCGGTCCACTGTCCGTGATTGGCCCGGAAATCCTTGATCAGCTTCGCGTTGAAGGCCTTCATGTCGGTAGGTATGGCGGGCGGTTTCCGGGCTTGCGGCTGTTGATGAGTGGATTCTTCGCTCATAACCCTTTTTATACCTGGAGTCGCGGCAGGAAGACGGGCCGGGTGGTAGGCTGACGCCGGGTCATGGGGTCGTTTAGGGTACGGAGCCGATGAAGCTCGCGCCTAGGGGTGGCGATCCCCTGATTGAGCGCGAATCGCGACCCGAGGCGAGCTCCTCCGAGAATTGGCCGGAAGCTCGAGGGTCGATGGATCCCATGCGATCCTGGCTGGTCAGTGGCATCCATCTTTTCGTGGTCGACCCTCGCCGCCGCTTCGGGGGTCACGGCCGTTCGAAGGAGCTGCTGGTCATCGGCGACCATGAGGGGCTTAACGCATCCGATCACCTGCACAGGCTGGCGGCTGCACTTCACCGGCACACGCTTCGAGGTGGGCTCGAGCGATTGAACCCTGAAGAAAGGCGTCTCATCACCCTGGCTTATCTCGAAGGCCGTACCAACCGCCAGATCGCCGGCGCATTGGGAGTTTCGGTGAGCACCGTCCGCCGGCGCCTCGGAGCTGCGGTCGAGCGCCTCGACGCTTACATCAGCCGATCGGGGGCCTGGCTCTCGGCTGTGGTTGTCCTGGCGGCGGGCTATGCGACAGCGCAGGCAGCGAAGCTTGGAAGATCCGGTGCGGGCTCGGCTGACGGGGTCCATAAATTGGCTGCGACTCTCACCGCTGGTGCCATGGCAATGGCCGCCATTGGAATGCTCGGCCTCACCTCCGACTCCGCGAGACCTGAGAAGTCGGCTCCAGCGGCAACTTCCCCATTCATCGTCCCGGCCATCGCGTCGACACAAGAGCTCGCATCCGGGCCCGGCAGACCGCAAACAGTGGTGCCCGCCGAAGATCGAGACTTCGTGTTTCCAGTCAAAGCCCGAGGCGACAGACCCGAACCGATCGCCACAGTCGCCGCTGCGCCGCCCAAAGACGCCGGCCACGCGAACCGCGGGTGCGACGGCAACCCAACCAACGCCCCGCCACCGGTTCCAGTAGGGTCGAAGGACAGTCAGCCGTCCGGATCTCCGGTGACTCACCCAACTGCTGGAGGCTGTCGACGTTAGGCACGGAGCCTCGACCTAGCGCCTGAGCTTTTGGTCTGCGAAGACCGCTGCCGCCAAGGCAGAGTACAGAACCGCCGGTTGTAAGCAGCACGTGCGGGTTGTCACGAAGGTTGATGGCCTTCTGCTCGGCGGAGTCACTCTTTTCCTAGATGCCGCGACCCGGGTAGATCTCGAACTGCATAAGTAAAGGGACGCGCGCGGGCGAGAGCAACCACTCCGGCCCGCGGCAGGCGAGCCTCTATGCGGACTCTTCGACATGCCGAGCCGTCCCCCTAGACCAGTACGAAAGTCCTATCGACCTGGGCTCTCGTGGGTCCAACACTTGACCAGTCTTGGGGCATCTATGCCCTGAGTGACGCGGCTCGAGACAGCTTCGTCACGCCGCCATTTACCGGGGAGGTGCGAAAAAGCAGAAACAGGGAAGGGAGCGTCGGCCTCACGGTCGCGCTTGTAGACGCGAGTCAGCCGGCCACCCGGGAGTGCGCATCAGCTCTTCACAAGAGATCAACCGGCACTCCGCTATTGAGAAGGAGGTTCGTTTGTGCGTAAGTTAGCTTTGCTCTTGACCGCGCCATTGGTTGTGGCGGCGGGACTGTTGGGGACATCGGTGGTGGCCCTGGCAGACTCCCAGACCGCCTGCGTGAGTCCGCCAAACTGCAAGACGGTCACCGTCGACGGCGATGGAAAGCTGACCAGCGGTTCGACGTCCGGGAACATCAACTTCACGGGTCTGGCCGCGAGCACGACCTATAACCTCCCCGACAGCATGGAGGCGCTCGCCACGAGCCACCAGTTCGTAGGCGGGAGCTACACGCTCAGCTTCGCCGCGACGTGCGCCAACGGCAGCGCGACCAGCAGTTCGTACACGGTGACCGGGGTGACCCAGGCGTCAACTTGGCCGTCGACGCCGGCGGTGACGAGTGGGACTCTGCCGACCATCACCTCGGACGCGAGTGGGAATTTCAACTGCAATTACACGCTCACATATCCAACCATCGACTCCTCGAATGACACCACCTGCGGGAACGGGCATCTGTGCTCGGTGAGGAATGACATCTGGGTCGTGAGCGGCAACACCGTGGTAACCCAGACTGCATCTTTCTCAGTGGAGCCCGACGGCCAGCCGCCGACCTCCATTCCTGAGGCACCGCTACCCATCCTGATTCCCGTCGGCATCGTCCTCATCATCGGCGCAGGGTTGGTCGTTTGGCGCCGGAAGCTGTTCGCAACCTCCTAAACCAAAACCTTCACCCGGGTGCTTAGACCGCCCCGAATGGGGCCGATCGAGCAGGCAGGGGCGCGCCAGGACAACCTGGCCGCCCCTGGTCGTGCGAGCTTGGCTGTGCCATTCGTTCGGTCCGCACAGGCGCAGCTCGTGTTGCGCGCCACAGTGGTGGTGGCTCTCACGCTGGCCGCCTACCAGTATTCGATCGTCACCCTGGCGCGGGGTCTGGCGCTCGACTCCCCGCTCTCCTACCTCGGGCTGATTCCTCTGATCTCCCTGTTGCTGATCGCACTACGCGTGCTGGCGCCGATCAGCGAGCTGGACATTCACGACCGCTACCTCGACTACATCATCGGCGTGCCGCTACTCGTGATCGCGATCGCAATCGTCATGCTGGCGCCGGCGTGGCTGTCGAGCTTGTTCTGGCTGTGGAGGCTCGACCTGGTCTCGCTCCCGATCTTCGTAGCCGGAGCGATCAGCATCATGTTCGGGAGTCGCGCCCTCTGGCGTCTGCGTCTGCCAGTCGCATTTCTGTTTCTCGCGTGGCCCCTGCCCTACGCGCTTTTTGTCGTCAGCGGGCTGGCCTCAATCACCGGTGCCACCGCACATGTGGTCGGCTCAGTGGTCCATTTTCTGCCGGTGGCTCAAGCCTATCCCTCGGATGACGGGTCGCTCTTCCTGGTGACGCACCACGGAGAATCGTTCATCCTCAGCGTGTCCTCCGCATGTGCTGGAGCGAACAGCATGGTCGGCTTTTTGCTGATCGGGGGAGCCGTAGCCACGCAGATGCGGGGATCGCGGTGGAGCAAGCTGGCATGGCTTGTCGCCGGCGTCACCCTGATGTGGGCCGTGGATGTCGTGCGCATCGTGCTCATCCTCGCGGCCGGCAGCGCTTTCGGCGAGGCGTTCGCCATCGACACCGTTCACCCCGTGATAGGACTGGTCTTTGTCAGCCTCGCGGTGCTGGCGATGATCCGGGCGGTGCCGCTGTTCGGACTCAGGCTTGCATTGCCTCGCATCAGACTCAGAAGGCCGACGTACGCGCAGGCCGTCGGACGGCGACCTGCGGTGCGCCGCGTGGCCGTGGCCCTGGTTGTCGTCGGCCTGGCCGGGACCTTGGCCGCGACGGCGAACGTCGGGATGCAGCGCTACCAGCTGCTGGCCGAAGACCTGGGGACGCCCCGCCTCCAGCCGGCAACGGTGGCCCGGGCCAGCGTCGCAGGCTGGACGCTTTCCTGGAATGATCACTTTCCGTGGGTAAGCCGCTACTTCGGCGCGGGGGCGACCTGGGACCGCTACGTATATGCTCCTAAGCCGGCCGCGGCCGGCTCCACAACGACGCAGCGCCCAGTGTTCCTCGACCTCATCTCGACAGGCGACCTGATCACGTTTTCCACCTATGGTCTCGAAGCCTGCTATCGATTCCATAACTACGACGTCCTCGACAACCAGACCGTGCAGCTGGGGGGTGGCCTGACCGGACATGAGGTCACCTACCACATCCGGCCCACGAACTCAGCGTGGACTGCCGTGTACTGGGAGTGGCCGGTGCATATACCGACAGGCGATCGCTACGAAAGGATCATCCTGAGCATGTCGACGGACTACGCCGAGGCTTCTGTTACGAAGGATCGCATGCGCTCGTTCGCCGGCGAAGTCGTCGCGGCGAGTGCGATCCGCGCCACAAGCGAACCTCTGGGGAATCTATGAGCGGGCCAGGGCCCGGACTTATGAATAAGCCCATTGGGTCTGAGCCCGAAGCCATGCACGGCCGCCTGGCCTGGAGCGTCGATGCCTTGCGACTCCGGTACCCACACATGTCCGCGGACCGAGTTCTGAGCTCCGCGCAGGCCCGGTTACTGGCCGGCGCCGGCGCGGCCATCTTTCTGGGTCTGGTCATCGCACCAGTGCACACGCTGATCGTGCTGAATGCCTTCATCGCCTTCGCCTACACGGTCGTCCTCATCCACAACTTGATCCTCTGGCCAAAAGTGATCGGGGATCCGAAGCTGGTCCAGATCGACGACGACGAGGCCAGGGCCATTCCTGCGGCTGAGCTGCCGACCTACACGATCCTGGTGGCGGCCTATCGCGAGC
>WNGJ01007366.1_pt1 | contig 11700 bp, 11 predicted proteins | sample 5400611 | NCBI WGS metagenome assembly WNGJ01 (sample SAMN13153375, study PRJNA577476) | soil metagenome | isolation source: 40 cm soil or saprolite under Garry oak tree replicate 1 | place: USA:California | collected 2016-06-15 | reverse complement strand
GAGAACCAGACCGATCAGGACTCGCTGCCGCCTTATGACATGCTGGATGCGATCCTGGAACGCCTGGTCGAGCGCGAAGAGCCGCTGGCCTCGATCGTCGCCGCCGGCTTCGATCGTGACGTGGTGACCCGGATCGATCGGCTTCTCAACGTCGCCGAGTACAAGCGGCGTCAGGCAGCGCCTGGTGTCAAGGTCACGCAAAAGAACTTCGGCCGCGACCGCCGCTATCCCATCACCAACAAGTTTCGCGACGCGGGCAAGCCGCTGCCTGGGCCGGACGAGAAGCTGGTTTCCCGCGCCAGCCGCGGATCGGCGGAAGCGTTCGAGGGCTGATGCTTTGGATTAGCGCGCGGGGATAAAGGTCGGGCCCACCGAGCGGATCGACTTGTTGTCCGGCGCGGGGGTGGTCGCCGGCGCGGTACCCGCCGTGGTGGCTTCAGGCGCCGGTGCGGCTGCCGTCGCACCTGACGGCCCGGCGCCCTTCTTGGCGGCCGCGGGAGCCGCCTTTGCCGATGGCGCGCGCGACATCTTCTTCGCGCTCTCTTCGGTGACGATGATGTCGCCCTGCTGTTCGGCGGAAGCCTTGTCGTCGATGGTTTTCAAGGCGTCGGACCAGGTCTGTCCGGCAGCCTTGCAGGCGCAGGACGGATTGAATTCCTGACGGTAGCGAAACGCGTTCGGCGAGGACGCATAGGGCTGGCCGTTGACCGACACCGCCTGGTTCATGTCTTCGCCGGGATTGCGGTAACTGTACAGCGATGCCTCCGACGCTGGGCAGAGATTCTTGCAGGTCTTTTCGTCGTCGGGAAACCGGGCAGGGACAGTGGCAAACGAGATCGGGAAATAGAAACCGTCGCAGGTACGGACGCAGACGGTGCGGTAGGTCCCGGATTGCGCACCCAGATCGGCGCCGGGCGGCGCCACGGGATTGCTGTTGTTATTGTTGTTGTTGCCGAACAGGTTCTCCAGGAAATTGCCCGGGCCGCGCGCGGCGTTGGCATATTGCGGTCCGCAATTGTTCTGCGCCAGCGCCGCCAGCACCGAACGCCGCTGATTTTCGCGGTCGGCGCCGCCAAGGCCGCCGCTACGCAGCCGTTCCAGGCTGGTGGTGATCTGCTCCAGGTTGGCGCGCATCTGCTGGATCTGGTTGTTGACCGGGCCGCATTGCGCCGATTGGCCCGAGAACAGCGAGAAAAATCCGGAGCTGTCGCAGCCCATGCGCTTGGCCTGCTGGGTAACGCGGTCGAGCTCGCTTTGCTGCTTGGCCGCGGCATCCTGGTAACGGCGGATCTGCTCCTCCTTGGCCGGATCGCCGCCGCCGCCACGGTCGATGGTCGCTAATTGCGCTTCAAGCCGCGGGCACATCGGATTGACAGTCGCGCCCTGCTGCGGCGGCTGTCCCGGATTGACTTGCGCCGACGCATCAACGCTCAGCACGACCGCGCCGAACAACGCAGCGCAGGCCAAAATCCATCGGAAGAAGGGGGTAATCAGCGTTTCAGGCATTTCCGGCCATTAGATCACGATCCGATGAGATTAGATCCGATCACGATCTCATCTCTTTGTTTAAGCACGATCTCCAGGCAAACGCTGCACGTTTGTCCCGAGGGAAACCAGTTCCCACCCATCTTCCGGATCATGCACAGGAACTATTCCCGTGTGCGGCTTCACATACCTGCTTCTCAGGGCACCGTCACGTCGTTTCCGGGGCGCCGGTGTGGCGGACCCGCGTTCGATCTGATCACACGTTAGCGCTGGCACGTAATGGCAACGTATTCGGCGCAGCCGGCATGGGTGCAGCTCTCGCCGGGTGCTTTGGGAACCGACCCGGTCACTTCATCGGGATCGACGCGCCGGTAGGACGAGGCCTGTGCGAAGTCACGGGACTGGCAATAGGACCGGGCGGCGTGCGCGCCGCACTGGTCGCCCCTGGCAAGGCATTGGTCGACGCCGTAACCGTCCGCCTGGTTGGCGACGATGAAAACGCGGCTGTCAGCCGACGCCGCCGAGGCGGCAAGGACGAATGTGAGGGCCAAAAGTGCGGGAAGAGATCGCATATTTCACCGGAGAATGAAGGGGATCGCCCGCATTCGATAAGCTCAAAACGTTAATAATGATTAACCATGGCGGGGCGGGTGCATTGATGGGCGAAAGCGGCTTTTTAACGGCTCTTGACGCCGAGCCCCGGGCTGGCCCATGGTAATCTTCATGAACGGTCTCCTCGCCATTTGCAGCATTTGCCGCGAGATTATGAGCTAGCGATTCGCTGGCTGAGGCCGTCTTTTCTCACACGAGATCACTGGACGCCCGGCCGCAACGGACGGGATATCCATGGAATTACGACTCTACGATACCTTGACCAAGGAAAAGCGCGGCTTTGTGCCGCTCGATCCCGCTAACGTGCGCATGTATGTGTGCGGGCCGACGGTCTATGATTTCGCCCATATCGGCAATGCGCGCCCGGCCATCGTGTTCGATGTGCTGTTCCGGCTGCTGCGGCATCTCTATGGCGCCGATCACGTCACCTATGTCCGCAACATCACCGACGTCGACGACAAGATCAACGATCGCGCCGCGCGGGATTTTCCGGGACTGCCGCTGAACGAGGCGATCCGCAAGGTCACTGAAGTTACCGAAAAACAGTTTCACGACGATGTCGACGCGCTCGGCTGCCTGCGCCCGACGGTCGAGCCGCGCGCCACCGAACATATCGCCGAGATGCGGACGCTGATCGAGAGGCTGGTGCAGGGCGGTTTTGCCTATGTCGCGGAAGATCACGTGCTGTTCTCGCCGCAGGCGATGAATGCCGCGAATTCGGTCTTGCCGCGCTATGGCGCGCTCGCCAACCGCTCGCTGGACGAGATGATCGCGGGGGCGCGCGTCGACGTCGCGCCCTACAAGCGCGATACGACAGACTTCGTGCTGTGGAAGCCGGCGAAGCCAGGCGAGCCGTCGTGGCCGTCGCCGTCAGGTATCAAGGCGGAGGGTCGTCCAGGCTGGCATATCGAGTGCTCGGCGATGGCGTGGAAGCATCTCGGCGAGCAGTTCGACATTCATGGCGGCGGCATCGATCTGGTGTTTCCGCACCACGAGAACGAACTTGCGCAAAGTGCCTGCGCGTTTCACAGCGACCGCATGGCCAATGTCTGGATGCACAACGGCTTCCTGCAGGTCGAAGGCGACAAGATGTCGAAATCCGAAGGCAATTTTGTCACCATCAGGGAGCTGCTGGCGGACTGGCCGGGGGAAGTATTGCGTCTCAACATGTTGAAGACGCATTATCGCTCGCCGATCGATTGGACGTTGAAGGCATTGGAAGAGAGCGCGAAGACGCTGGACGATTGGTATTGGGTCGCCGCGGATTTGAAGGACGGGCAGCCCTCTGATGACGTCATCTACGCGCTGTCGGACGACCTGAACACGCCGCAGATGATCGCCTCGTTACACAGCTTGCGTAATCGTGCAGCGTCCGGCGGAGAACGAGACCGCAGCGAGTTCGCGACCTCGTTGCGGTTCCTCGGTTTCTTGTCGGAGAGTGCGGCGGAATGGAAAGGCCGAAAGCAGCAGGCGAGCGGCGTCGACGCGGCGCAAATCGATGGCTTGATTTCGGCGCGCACCGCGGCGCGTGCGCGAAAGGACTTCAAGGAGTCCGATCGCATCCGTGACGAACTCGCCGCGTTGGGCGTTGTCATCAAGGATTCCAAAGAAGGCACCACCTGGGAGATCGCGCGGTGACAAAACCCGACACGCCATTCCCAAAGCACTGGCGTTATTACATCGTGCTCAAATGGGCTGTCATCGCGGCAGCCGTCGTGTTGGCGCTAAAGCTGTTCGGAGTGTTTTGAGGCGATGGGACAGACGCTGCCGAAACCCGCGCTGCGGCCGTTTCTCGCCGCGGATACGCCCGTCTTGGCGGCGATCTTCGCCGCCAGCATCGAGCAATTGACTGGCGACGACTACAACGAGGCGCAGCAACAAGCCTGGGCCAGCGCCGCCGACGACGAAGCGCAGTTCGGCAAGCGCTTGGCCTCCGAGCTGACGCTGATCGCCACGCTGCAGAATTCGCCGGTCGGTTTTGCCGCGCTGAAGGGCGCCGACCATATCGACATGCTCTATGTCCATCCCGGTGCGGTCGGGCAGGGGGTGGCGTCGATGCTGTGCGACGCGCTGGAAAAGCTCGCCGGCGGACGCGGCGCGAAAAGTCTCACGGTCGACGCCAGCGACAACGCGCAGGAATTCTTCGTCAAGCGCGGCTATGAGCCCAAGCAGCGCAACACCGTGACGGTGAACGGCGAATGGCTTGCCAACACCACGATGCAGAAAACGCTTGTTCACGGCAAGCCACCGGGAGTTCCGACATGACTCGCGAACGCCTCTATCTGTTCGACACCACGCTGCGCGACGGCGCGCAGACCAACGGCGTTGATTTCACGCTGCACGATAAGCAGTTGATCGCAAAAATGCTTGACGAACTCGGCCTCGACTACGTCGAGGGCGGCTATCCCGGCGCCAATCCAACCGACACCGAATTCTTTTCACGTAAGCCCGATCTCGACCGCGCGACCTTCACGGCGTTCGGCATGACGCGGCGTCCGGGCCGCTCGGCCTCGAACGATCCGGGTCTGGCGGCGCTGTTGGAAGCGAAAGCCGACGCGATCTGCTTTGTCGCGAAATCCTCGGCCTATCAGGTCCGCGTCGCGCTGGAGACCACCAACGAGGAGAACCTGGCCTCGATCCGCGACAGCGTGAAGGCGGCGAAATCAGCGGGCCGCGAAGTGATGCTCGACTGCGAGCATTTTTTCGACGGCTACAAGGAAAACGCGGAATTCGCGCTGGCCTGTGCCAAGGCGGCCTACGATTCCGGCGCGCGCTGGGTGGTGTTGTGCGACACCAATGGCGGCACCATGCCGCATGAGGTCGAGACCATCGTCGGTGAAGTGACAAAACATATTCCGGGCGATCACGTCGGCATTCATGCCCATAACGACACCGAGCAGGCGGTCGCCAATTCGCTGGCGGCGGTGCGTGCCGGTGCGCGCCAAATCCAGGGCACGCTGAACGGATTGGGCGAACGCTGCGGCAACGCCAATTTATGTTCGCTGATCCCGACGCTCCGGCTCAAGCGCGAATTCTCCGATGCCTTCGAAATCGGGGTGTCGCCGGACAAGATGGCGACCTTGATGAAGGTTTCGCGCACCCTGGACGATATGCTGAACCGCGCGCCCGATCGCCACGCGCCCTATGTCGGCGAAAGCGCGTTCGTTACCAAGACCGGGATTCACGCGTCCGCGGTGCTCAAGGATCCGCAGACCTACGAACATGTCTCGCCGGAATCGGTCGGCAATCATCGCAAGGTGCTGGTCTCCGATCAGGCCGGCCGCTCGAACGTGATCGCCGAACTGGAACGCGCCGGCATCGCTTACGAGAAGAACGACCCGAAACTGGCGCGTCTGGTCGAGGAATTGAAGGAACGCGAAGCCGCCGGCTACGCCTATGAGTCCGCCAACGCCTCGTTCGACCTGTTGGCCCGGCGCACGCTGGGGCGGGTGCCGGAATATTTCCGCGTCGAGCAGTTCGATGTCAATGTCGAGCAGCGCTACAACGCCAACGGCCAGCGCGTCACGGTGGCGATGGCGGTGGTGAAAGTCGATGTCGCCGGCGAACATCTGATCTCGGCGGCCGACGGCAACGGTCCCGTCAACGCGCTCGACGTGGCGCTGCGCAAGGATCTCGGCAAATACCAGAAATACATCGAAGGCCTGAAGCTGATCGACTACCGTGTCCGTATCCTCAATGGCGGCACCGAGGCGGTGACACGCGTGCTGATCGAGAGCGAGGACGAGGCCGGCGAACGCTGGACCACAATCGGCGTGTCGCCCAATATCATCGATGCCTCGTTCCAGGCGCTGATGGATTCGGTGATTTACAAGCTGGTGAAGTCAGGCGCGCCGGCGTGAGGCTGGCGTCAGGCCTGACAAACACTGTCATTGCGAGCGAAGCGAAGCAATCCAGACTTGTATCCGTGCTGGCAGTTGGATTGCTTCGTCGCTTCGCTCCTCGCAATGACGGCGAGAGACCGGGGGCCAAATGATCGACCATGTTTCCGTCGGCGTCAGCGACCTCGAACGCGCCGCGCGCTTTTATGAATCCGCGCTGGCGGCACTCGGGCTGTCGCGGCTGGTGACGCGGCCGGCAACGATCGGTTTCGGCAAGAACTATCCCGAGTTCTGGATCAATCTCCGCGCCGCGATGGCTCCGGTCGCGCCGGAAAGCGGCACGCATATCTGTCTTCGGGCGAAATCGACCGGCGAGGTCGACGCATTCCATGCGGCAGCGTTGAGTGCGGGTGGCCGCTCCGACGGCGCGCCGGGCCTGCGTCCGCATGATCGCGTGCGCTACTACGCAGCGTTCGTCATTGATCCCGATGGCAACCGCATTGAGGCGGTGACGTTTCCAAAAGAGCAGTGATCACCGCTCGAAGCTCGGTCAGTTGCAGCTTACGGCGCTCCAATTGTCGTTTCTGCACGTGCGCATCGAGACTATTTCGCAACACTTCAGGAGTATTGCTGCGGATTCCCTCGTTCGAAGGACGCCCGGCATGAGGCTTTCCCGATACGGCTTTTTTCACAAGCTCGGATTTTGATTCCGGGCAAGGCCACGAAGGAACGCTTAAATGAAGAGAATTTTTTTTGCTGCTTTCGTCGCAGCTCTCACCTCCGTATCGGCGAACGCCGCGGACATGGCTTACAAGTCCGCGCCAATGGCCGAAGCCGCATATAACTGGACCGGCTTTTACATTGGCGCCAACGGCGGCGGCGGCATCGCCGGCTCCGACCACCTGGATCCGGATTGCTTCACCTGCGCCAGCACCAAGTTTCAGGCGGCCTTTGGGACCGTCGGCGTTGGCGGCGGCTACAATTATCAGTTCGGCCACAGCGTGATCGGTGTTGAAGGCGATTACAACTGGGCCAGCGTCGACAAGACCAAATTCTACGCGCTCGACGACGGCAACTCGGCCGGAACGACGCAGTTCAAGATGAACGAGTTCGCGACGCTGCGCGCTCGCGGCGGTCTCGCGCTCGACCGTACGTTCATTTACGCAACGGCTGGTGTCGCCTTTGCACACGTCCAAAATACAACCTTGCTTGGCTCAGCAGCTGTTCCTGCCGTGATTCGCGATCAGGCTTCCGAAGATAAATGGAAAGCGGGCCTGGCGGTCGGCGGCGGCGTGGAGTTCGCGGTGACCCAGAACTGGACGGTGAAGGGCGAGTATCTCTACATGAAGTTCGAAGATTCCGAAGCGAGCCTGCTCCGCGTCCCAGCCGGAGGCGGGACTACCTGCAGCTTCAATGTGAATTGCCGGATGAACTATAGCGAATCGGTTCAAACCGCTCGAATTGGGGTCAACTACCGTTTCGGATACTGATCGACTTGTTGTAAGGCTGATCTCTCAAAAGCCCCGGCATTGTCCGGGGCTTTTTTTGTACGAGACGATTTTGCCGGTGGGTAGCCTTGATGGCCTACAGGCGGCGCGCGATTTCAGCCGGCATCTGCTTCGCAGACTCCGGAACAATGGCCGCCGCGGCCTGCAGTCGAGGCAGGATATCCTCGACCCGTTCGGCTTTCAGGATATCGACGGCCAGTGTGGGTCGAATGAATTCCGTCTCACGCATATGCGCGAGTAGCGCCAGCAAGGGTTCCCAGAAGCCATCGATGTTAGCGAGCAGGATTGGCTTGGAGTGGCGGCCGAGCTGCTGCCACGTCAGTTGCTCCACCAATTCCTCCAGCGTGCCGATGCCGCCCGGCAGTGCGACGAACGCATCGGAGCGCTCGAACATCAGCCGTTTGCGTTCGTGCATGTCGGGCGTGACGACCAGTTCCTGGCCGCGCGCCACGGCGTTTTCGCGGGTGACGAGAAACTCCGGAATGATGCCGATGACTTTGCCGCCATGGTCCCGCATGGATTTGGCAACGGCGCCCATCAGGCCGACCGAGCCGCCACCATAGACGAGACTGACGCCGTTCTCGGCGAAGGTTTTTCCGAGCGCGCGAGCCGCTTCAACAAATAGGGGATTGGTGCCGGGGCCGGAGCCGCAATAGACGCAAACAGTTTTAATTTTGTTCATCTGGGCCATGTGGCACTGCAGCGTGAAAGCGTCAAGGCTAAGCCGATTCGAAAGGTAGCAGAATCCATCTGAGAATGGCTGGCAAGACGGAAAAGATTCGCTCGTGAGGGTGCAAGCGGCGTCTAAACCCTCTATATGACAGGCAGAATGCAGATAGACAAAAAAATAGGCACGCCAGCGAACGGTGCACCGCGCTGCTCCAGGCTCTTGGTTAATGGCTCATACTGATTCGCACCGGGGCGCCGGCGAAGCGCCGTCTCCCTCCGACAGATCGATCGAGCAGGCGACCCTGATAGGGACGCTGGTGCATCTGTGGCCCTATATTTGGCCAGGCGATCGCGCCGATCTCAAGATGCGCGTGGTCTGGTCGGTGGTGCTGCTGCTGGCCGCGAAGCTCGCGACGCTGTCGGTGCCGTTCACCTTCAAATGGGCGATCGACGCGCTGACCGGCGCCGACAGCGCGCCGGTGCAGGCCTCGAATTGGACGATGTGGCTGATCGCGTCGCCCTTGATCATGACCTTGAGCTACGGCGCCATCCGCGTGCTGATGGCGGTCCTGACGCAATGGCGCGACGGCATCTTCGCTCGCGTGGCGATGCACGCGGTGCGCAAGCTCGCTTATCTCACCTTCGTTCACATGCATGAGCTGTCGCTGCGCTTTCATCTGGAGCGCAAGACCGGAGGCTTGACGCGCGTGCTGGAGCGCGGCCGGCTTGGCATCGAAGTCATTGTACGGATGGTGATCCTGCAACTGGCGCCTACCGTCGTCGAGGTCTCGCTGCTGATGGGCGTGCTGCTGTGGCAGTTCGACTGGCGCTATGTGCTGGTCACCATGATCACCATCGTGATCTTCATGTACTACACCTATCTCGCGACCGAGTGGCGGATCGAGATTCGCCGCAAGATGAACGAGTCCGACACCGAGGCGAACACCAAGGCGATCGACTCGCTTTTGAACTACGAGACCGTCAAATATTTCGGCGCCGAGGAGCGCGAAGCCACGCGCTACGATCGCTCGATGGAACGCTATGAACACAATAGCGTCAAAACCTATACGTCGCTGGCGGTTCTCAATACCGGGCAGGCGGTGATCTTCACCGCCGGACTGACCGCGACCATGCTGATGTGCGCGATCGGCGTTCGCAACGGAACCAATACGGTCGGCGATTTCGTCATGGTCAACGCCATGATGATCCAGCTTTACCAGCCGTTGAATTTCATGGGTATGGTCTATCGCGAGATCAAGCAGGCGGTGATCGACATCGAGAAGATGTTCAACGTTCTGTCGCGCAATCCGGAGATCAAGGACGTTCCCGGCGCCAAGCCCTTGATCGTGACCTCGGGCAATGTGCGCTTCGACGACGTGCGGTTTTCGTACGACTACGAGCGTCCGATTCTCAAGGGTCTCAGTTTCGAGGTGCCGGCCGGCAAGACGGTTGCCATCGTCGGCCCGTCCGGCGCCGGCAAGTCGACGATTTCGCGGCTGCTGTTTCGCCTCTACGACGTCTCCAGCGGCAAGATCCTGATTGACGGCCAGGACATAAGGAACGTCACGCAGGCGTCGCTGCGGGCGTCGATCGGTATGGTGCCGCAGGACACCGTGCTGTTCAACGACACCGTCCGCTACAACATTCGGTATGGCCGCTGGGACGCGACCGATGCCGAGGTGGAGCAGGCGGCGCAGCTCGCGCAAATCGACAGCTTCATCCGGATGTCGCCGAAGGGTTATGAGACACAGGTCGGCGAACGCGGCTTGAAACTATCCGGCGGCGAGAAGCAGCGCGTCGCGATCGCTCGGACGGTGCTAAAAGGCCCGCCGATCCTCGTGCTCGATGAAGCCACCTCGGCGCTCGACAGCCACACCGAGCAGGAAATCCAGGATGCGCTGGAGCGGGTGTCGCGCAATCGCACGTCGCTGGTGATCGCGCATCGGCTGTCCACCATCGTCGGTGCCGATGAAATCATCGTGCTGGATCAGGGCCGTATCGCCGAGCGCGGAACTCACGCGCAGCTTTTGGCATCGGACGGACTTTATGCCAGTATGTGGAACCGGCAGCGCGAGGCCCAGGAGGCGCGGGAACGACTGGCGCGGATCGCCGACGAGAACGAAGCGCCGAACCGGGTGCCGCCACCGGTGGACGACGCACTGGCCACCCCGGCCGCGGCGGAATGATTCACGCTCGAACGCGTCATTCAGATCGGGCGGCAATGTGATAGTCCCCTCTCCCCTTGTGGGAGAGGGTGGCTCGACGTCAGTCGAGCCGGGAGAGGGGTATGACACGAAGTCACGCAAAAGCCCTTCGCGCCAACATGACTGAGGCCGAGCGAAGGCTCTGGTATTTCCTTCGTGCACATCGGTTCGCGGGAATGAAGTTCAAGCGACAGGCATTGATCGGCCGATACATCGTGGACTTCGTGTCCTTTCAGAGACGGCTCGTCGTCGAGGTGGATGGTGGTCAACACGCAGATAGCGAAGCCGATTTGCGACGCACACGATGGCTGGAAGATCAGGGGTTTCGCATTTTAAGGTTCTGGAATAATGAGGTGCTGAGCAACTCCGGTGGCGTTCTCGACACAATCATGGTCGCTGCTACAAACCCCTCTCCCGGCACGCCGCTTCGCGGCGCGCCACCCTCTCCCACAAGGGGAGAGGGGAAGAACGACAGTGAAGTCTGATGTCCATCACCAATTCCATCCGTGCGCAAATTCCGCCTGTTCATCCGGAAGGCTATCCGTTCATTGGCGGCTTCGCGCTGGCTAGTCTGATCCTGTTCTGGATCTGGACGCCGCTCGGGTGGCTCGGCACGTTGCTGACGGTCTGGTGCGCGCTGTTTTTTCGCGATCCGGTGCGGGTGACGCCGATCCGCGAGGGACTCGTGGTGGCGCCCGCCGACGGGCGCGTCTCGATGGTGACGCAGGTGTTGCCGCCGGCCGAGCTCGGGCTCGGCGACAGGCCGCTGCTGCGGATCTCGATCTTCATGAGCGTGTTCAACTGCCACGTGAACCGCAGTCCGGTGGCGGGGCGGATCGACCGGATCGCGTACCGGCCCGGCATCTTCATCAATGCCGAGCTGGACAAGGCGAGCGAGGACAATGAGCGCAACTCGCTGGTGATCTCGACGCCGAACGGACGCATCGGCGTGGTCCAGATCGCCGGCCTGGTGGCGCGGCGGATTGTCTCATTCGTGCGCGAGGGGCAGTCGATCGCCGCGGGCGAGCGGTTCGGGCTGATCCGCTTCGGTTCCCGTCTCGACGTGTATCTGCCCGAAGGCACCAAATCGCTGGTTTCCCAGGGCCAGACCGCCGTGGCTGGGGAGACCGTTCTGGCTGATTTCAGGCTTGGCGACGGGGGCCGAACCTATCGGGCGGATTAACTATTGCCGTCGGCGGGCCGGCCGGCCGACGGCGGCAATGGCGGAGCAGGCCCTCGCTTGCTATATATGGGTGAGCCATGCAGATGCCCGCCGATCCAAAAAGTCCGGAAATGCGCCGCCGCCGGTTTCGCCCGATTCCGGTACGGATGCTGGTGCCCAACGTCATCACCTTGCTGGCGATCTGCGCCGGATTGACCGCC
>WNGJ01035172.1_pt1 | contig 11701 bp, 12 predicted proteins | sample 5400611 | NCBI WGS metagenome assembly WNGJ01 (sample SAMN13153375, study PRJNA577476) | soil metagenome | isolation source: 40 cm soil or saprolite under Garry oak tree replicate 1 | place: USA:California | collected 2016-06-15 | reverse complement strand
AGATCTTCCGGCTTCCTGTTCCAGAGAAGCAGAGGATCAGCCTTATCGAAGCAGTCGGGGAGATCGACTATCGACTCGTTCAAGGTGGAGACGAAGAGATCCAGCTAAGCGCGTTGCTGGCGAAACTCGCGTCGGATGCATAGTTTTGAGACATTTGCCATGTCAGTAGAACCTTGGACGATAAAATACAAACCGAGGACGAGCAAGGAAGTGGCCGGGAACAAGCTAGCCGTCGAGAAACTTCGAGACTGGATCGAGTCATGGAGCAAGGGCAGACCCAGTCAAGCAGCAGTACTACTCTACGGCCCAGCTGGCGTTGGCAAAACCTCAGTGACAGAGGCCCTAGCCCGAGAACGTGGCTGGGATCTCGTCGAAATCAACGCTTCGGATAAGCGAAGCGGAGACATACTCGCCAAGGTCGCGGGGCTGGCATCGACCCAGAGTACATTGTTCAGTAAAGGCAGGCTAATTCTTCTGGATGAGGTAGATGGGATCAACCTCAGAGCCGATCAAGGAGCAGTAGCGACCATCCTACAAATAATCAAGGACACACAGTATCCATTGATCTTGACCGCCAACGATCCGTGGGACCCAAAGACCAGACCGCTAAGAGAAGCATGTCTGCAGATAGAACTCAAACGATTAGGAGTACGAGACGGTCTCCCACTCCTGAGAAATATTCTGAATCAAGAAGGAGTGAAAGCTAACGATGACGCTCTCAGGCTTATACTCGATCGAGACCGTGGCGACATCAGATCCATCCTCAACGATATGCAACTGCTTTCGAGCAGACATAGGTCGTTAACTATCGACGATGTTGACCTTCTTTCTGGACGGGATCGGACAGAATCGATCTTCGAAGTTCTACGGGTAATCTTCAACAGCCGGACCGTGGCATCCGCAAGACGAGCCCTATCAATCTCAGACGTTGACCAAGAAATGCTGTTTCAGTGGATCTTCGAGAACGCACCATATCAAATCCCTAAGCCGAAAGAGCTGGAGGAAGCCATGTCAGCTCTAGCCGAATCTGATCTATACTTTGGCCGGATTAAGAGGACCCAGTCATGGCATCTCTTGTCCTATGCCCTGGACCTAATGACAGCGGGAGTGGCAGTTGCAAAACAAACCTCCCCGAGTGGCTGGGTCCCAATGAGGTTTCCGCAGAAGATCAGTTCGATGTCCAGGACCCGATCGATTAGAGATACCCGCAAGAAGGCCGCCACGTCTATTGGCGTCAAAAGCCATGTATCCGTCCGTAGAGCCCAACAGCTCTACTTTCCCCTCCTTCGGTTCATCTATGAACACAACCCGGACGAATACGAGCGGATTGCTATCTCGCTAGACGCGAAAGAAGAACTCGATGATTTCCTCTCCAACGAAATGAGACCACCGAATTAGGTTGTTTTTCAGAGCGGAAGAGGCGGGCCTAGCCTCTCGAAAAACCAGGAAGACGAATAATCAGAGCGGCACCGATGAACGCGATCACGGTAAAGATGCTGATAGACCAACCCATCTGAACCAAGGTTGCTTGGGTAATCAACGCTCCTTCACCCATAGGAGTCGTCGCCGCTATGGCACCAAGTCCACCGAAGAACAGCAGGAGAGTTCCAACGGTAAGCATCGCTTCGCGCAAGGGATTCCTCTCAAACCCGCAGTAGCGAGAGCGAACGGAATTAAGATTTACTCTTTAGAGAAACATGACCTCTTGTGAGCAGTCTTTACTCATTGAGAGCCATATTAATGAGCTGGGAAGTGACTCCGAGGTAATTGCGATAGTCGAGAGCTTCCTTGATTTCTTTCAGCGTGAGCCTCTTTGAAACGAAGTTATCCTCCTGAATAGACTTGCTGAATGGGACCTCCGAGTCCAATGATCTTACGGAGACTCTTCTCACCCTATCGTAGGCGTCTTGTCTTCCGACTCCCTTTTCGACAAGCATGTTGACAATTCTCTCCGCCAGGACAGCCCCTTGGGACAATTCCAAGTTGCGCTCCATATTTTTCGGAGACACTTCCAGCCCTTTCAGAACCCTAAACGCGAGCAACAGCATCTCATCGGTCAGAATGAAGGACATTGGAAAGAGAAACCGCTCGTTCGCCGAATTAGAAAGGTCGCGCTCATGCCACAGCGGAACGTTCTCCAAGGCCGGGATTGCCAACGCGCGAAGCAACTTTGCGATGCTGGACGCGCGCTCGCTTAGCTGCGGGTTTCGCTTGGAAGGAAGCGCTGAACTCCCCACCTGTTTCTCCCGATCAAAAGGCTCCAAAGCCTCGGCAATCTCGCTTCTCTGAAGATTGCGAATCTCTGTTGCAAATTTGTCTAGACTTGACCCGAGTAAAGCGAAGTAAGTGACGACCTCGGCGTGAATGTCCCGCTGGATCACCTGGGTTACCAGCCCAGCTGGCTTCAGCCCAAGACCCCTCAGAGCTTTCTCCTGGACCCTTAGCGCGTTCTTCCCAAGTCCCGCCCCAGTTCCTACAATGCCCAATATCTTTCCAACAAGAGCTCTCTCGCGGACCTGCTTCAGACGCTGTTTGTGTCGCTTGACTTCGGAGAGCCAGACTGCGAGTTTCAGACCGAAAGTGATGATCCCCGCGTGCCTTCCATGGGTCCTGGCAACCTCGATCAAACTCCGGTATTTCCGGACCATCGTGCTTAGGGTTGCTTCAAGTTGATCCAATCCTTTCTCGATCAGAGCGAAGGCGGCCTTGAACTGGAGGGCGGTGGCCGTGTCTTCGACATCCATGCTCGTTAGCCCGTAGTGAACGTAATTTCTCCCTTCTCCAGAACAGGCTTCCGACAATGCTTGTACCATTGATGCTAGGTCGTGTCGAGTCTCCTTCTCGATCTCCTTTGTCCGAGCCAACGTTACGGTTTTGGTGTTGGCATTCTTTGCTATCTCTTCAGCTGCGATTTTGGGAATGTCCCCCACAGCAGCTTGAGCTTGAGCGACAGCCGCTTCGACGTCAAGCCAGAGCTGAAGCTTGTTCTCCTCGTCAAAGATACGTCTCATTTCCGGACTTCCATATCTGCCCGTATCGATTGGAAGGATCGGCAATCGAAATCGACGAGACTCCGGCGTGGCATGATATTAAACAACTCCGAGCAACATGCTGCAACCGTTGTCAGGGATAGCAGGAATCATCGGATCAGAGGCCAGGAAGGTATCTTCAAAGCTCGACACTGCTTTGAGTGCCATGAAGAGCCGAGGCGTTCTCACTCAATCGGTAACGGTCGACGGAAAATATGGATCAGTCGCATTAGGTTCATGCTCTCATCAGTTAGAGCATTCCCCGAAAGTTAGCGTCGAGAGAACTAGTTTCGCGGTTGACGGATCTCTTCCAGCAAACTTGGAACTTGAAGAAATCGGCGGGGAGGCGGGACAGAAGGCGTTTTCGGAATCTCTTCGAGAACCTGGAGGATTCTCAGTGCTTGGAATTTCAGGAGGAAGAATCCTGGCTGGCCGAGACATACTCGGACAGAAGCCCCTCTACTATGGTCGAGACCCTCAGGGTACTGTCGCCTTTGCGAGCCTCAAGGCAGCTCTATCGAAATTAGGAATCTCGAACCCTAGGACCGTCCCTCCAGGCCATCTGCTCGCAGCGTCGACCAAACGTGTGACGGTTCTAGCGAGAGAGACGCTATCTCGCTTCAAAGAATTGAAAGTTGGAGAGGATCAAGCCGTAGCTCGGACAGGAGAACTTCTCCTAGAATCCTTGGCCGAAGGATTTCCAGAAGGTTACGTCACAGCATTTTCTGGCGGTTTGGACAGTACCCTAGCAGCCTATGCCGCGAGAGAAAACGAGTTGGGACCCGAGCTGATCACAGTTGGACTGAAGGGTCAGGCCGAGTTAGAACACGCCCGACGGGTAGCAAAGGAACTTGGGCTGGAAATTACTGTCCGAGAACTCTCACAATCAGAGATTATGGATCGTCTTGGAGAGGTCGTTGAGACTGTCGAGAGTACTGATTCGACATTGGTTGGCCATTCGGTCCCACTCTTCTTCGTGTGCGAGGTAGCGGAAGAGATGGGAATGGGGCATCTTCTTGTTGGTCAGCTAAGTGACGAACTATTCGCCGGATACGGCAGATTCGAGGAGTTAGCTCTGAAACACCACTTTCTAGAAGCTAAGAAGGAAGTCTTGAGGAGTGTTCTGGCCGCGGCGACGAACGACTTTGAGCCTGGAGACAAGCTAGCTGTCTCTCATCGACTCGAACTTCAATGTCCATTCGCCTATCTTCCACTCGTCGATTACGCACTGAGCATTCCTATTTCACTAAAGTTACGACTCACCAGCAACGGTGTAGTTCGAAAGTACGTTCTTAGGAGGCTTGCTGCTTCTTGGAAATTGCCTGAATCCGTGGTCAATCGGCCAAAAAAGGCCGTGCAATACTCAACCGGGGTCCAGAAAGTCTTGCTAAAGGAAGCGAAAAAGCGAAAGATGAAACTATCGGATATGCTCGAATCGCTCCGTTCAAATTCGTAGATTTATAGACAGAGCAAAGGTTGACGTCGCGTGTTCATGTCGACTGTCAAAATCCAAGGAGTATTACAGACGCCGAAGCACGTGAGAGCCCTTCTCTCTGGAGGCTTGGGGGTTTTCTCGAGCCTCCTCGCGATCGGATGGGCCTTGTGGGCATACAACCTTCCGAGCGCCGTGAATGTAACCTCGTCACAGTCGCAGAGCTTGATGCTGATTCAATTGAGCCTGGCTTTCATCATGCTCTTGGGAAGCGGCCTCATGCTGGCGCGGTTTACTCTGCCTGGTGGAATAATCAATGTTCTCGGAGCCCTATCGACCTTCCTGATAGGAGTGTACTTTTCCAGTGGGGTTGCTGATGCTGCGAGATCAAAGGACCTAACCGCGCTACCATTGCGGTTCTCAGGGGTCTACACCGGAACTGTAAGCCTGGCGACCGACAGGATAGTGAGTACCTTCCTAATTGTCCCGGTCTTCCCAATTGCTGTTCTTCTGCTGATTAGTGGACTCGGAGCCCTGGCTACCTACCGTAGTGGCAAAAAAAACGCAGTCCACGGCTGATGACTGGCACTTCGTTGGTTTGAATTCTCAACCTAGACTTGGAACAATGCTGAGAAGAACCCCACTACGATGTCTCGTATCGAGACCAGAAATGTATGCCTGACCCGTCCTTGTTTCCCCGAATACTTCGACAGCCTAGCGACTCTGAAATAGATTGGCGGATGCGGGTCAAACTGAAACCAGTCGAACAGTTTTGCACCAGGATTGTATTTCTCACGATAGAGCTGCCTGAACCCTATCTTTGTCAACGCAGAAGCTAGCGCTTCAGGATTTCCAAAGACCACGGCCGACTCGGTGTCAGCTCTAGTCTCCAGAAACTTTCCCACGAGATAGATCCCGCCAAACGCTAGGAGGAAATAGAAAAAGCCGAGATAGAGCAGTAGAGGAAACCAGAGATAGAACCTTCCAAGAAACTCGAAAGAAGTCGCGGCGAAAAGAATCACGGGATCATGGCCCGCCACGTGTCCCATCTCGTGACCAATAACCGCCTCCAGTTCTTCATCATTCAAGTCTTCGAGAGAACCGGCCGTGATCATTACTGTGGAACGGCTCGATGAGATTCCTGTCGCCGAAGCATTGGACACGATGGAGTTCGCAATAGTGATCTTTGGAGTCTGTCTACCGAACTTTTCCGATACTTCGTGAACGATGCGATAAACGTCTCTCGTCCTGACAGTGATCTCTTTGCCGGATTCGATAATGCCATGCCTGAGTAGCGAACCTATGACTGTTGACTTGAGAGCTTCGTTGGCTGGTGCAGAATATGTGGCCGTCGCGCTTGTTGCTATTTCCTCTCGAATTTGTGCGAGTATTTTCTTACCATCTTGAGAGATAGATTTGAGGGTTTCAACATTGGAGCGGACACTTACTATCGTTACAAGTGGTCTTTCAGCGTCAGGGCGGACACTGCCAATTCTGTAAACAATCTTGTCCGAGAAAACTAAAGCGACAAGCTGAACGCTGATCAATACGAAGACGGTGTACACTCCAATAATGAAGAACAGGGCGAAGCTTAGGAGAATGAACGAGAGGAATAGGCTTGTTGTGTTACCCGTGAAAATTCTCTTCGCGACATTTCGCATGAGGCCCCTCTGGTTAGGCGCCTCGGAGTGTTCTTCGGAGGCACCGATGACAAAGTAGAGGCTGGTTGTCTTGATGTTCTGAAAATAAGAAAGGACGGTTGCTTCGACCTCATCAACGGTTCTTTCGACAACATTCTGAAGGGGCTTGTCACTTGGGTCTGACCCCGGAAAATCGAGCTCGATGGCCGCCTGGCTTATCTTCAGACTCACGGGGAGAGGGGTCGCTTGCTCGCGTCCGACGGGCTTGAGTATCCAGAACAGTTCGTAGCCGGTCCCGCTAGCGGTTTTGCGATAGGAAAGGTCTTGGATGAACCTCGTTTTCGATCGGATGTAGTATCGGTCAATGAATTCCGCAAGTCCCGCTACTGCAGGTTCTGGTATATCCCGTTCGATAACAACGCGCCTAGTTGTCTCAGCTGCAGTGGCCGTCGTCGTCTAGCTTGGTCCAGGGGATTTACCCCGCCCAGAGGATACCAGAGTCCAGTTATGGACGGTGACCCTGGGGCGCTGGTGACTCCGAGAAGATCGGGGCCAGAGGTCGTGGGTTCAAATCCCACCGGCCCCACCATGGTAACGACGAATTTCGTGGCCGCGAGTTGTCTGGGCCCTGTTTTACTTGTTCGATGACGTAGTCCACGAAAGCTCTGGTCAGCAGTCGCGTATCCTCTTCCTCTCGCCGTTGCTGTGTTGCATGGATTCGGTGTGGTTCTGATAGAGCTTCTCTGTTCAAGATTGTTCCAGGGTCTAGTCCTATGGACCTGACCATTTTCTCCAGCATCTCTCTGGGCGTGAGTTTTGGGTGAACTTCAGTGGAAAACATGAAGACGATCCCGTTGCAAACGCCCTAACACGAGCGTCGTCCTTCTCCTAAGACGGTCACGCGAAGTGTGTTGTCTACAATCCACTAGTACTTGCATTCGCCAAGTTTGTTCTCCAAGTAGTCCATGAATTCAAGTACAGCTCCTCTGGTCTCTAAAGTAAATTGGATCGTAGGGAATGAACGCAACTCCGCGATGTCGAAAATGATCTGTAGCGTGTAGGGGGTTTCAGGCGGCTTGTGCATTATCAAATTTTCTTCCTTCGAAGCCCTAACCGGAGCAACGCGTATATCTCAAAGACGCGATCTCAAAGTTTCCAGATGGGAAAGCTGAGAAAGAAATCCAAGCCAAAGCTGTCATTGAAGGAAGCGATGGTCGAACAGTTCAGATACGTTTGGCCGATAATGCTACTTACCTTATCCGCGCTGTTGGGAATGATAGCCTTTCCGAAGGTTGACCCTAACAGCCCCGACATGCTTTACATCACCCTCGCATTCTTCAGCATTGCCGTGGAAGGACAGAAGATCGGGGCTGGGATGGCCAAGTTCAAGAGAGCGAGGTAGCGGTGACAGATACAGACTACTTGACAGTTTACCGCATCATCGAAGGACTCGTGACGTTCGGAACATTTTTTGGAATGCTGTATGGAGTATACAAGAGACGAGGGAGAATCTGGACCCGGACGAAGTGGGTGTCCTGCAAAGGGTTCGGCCTTATCGCAATAGTGTTTGGTCCAGTCGTCCTCGGCTCGGTTGCTTTGGCGATCTGGGAGTTCCCACGCTTTCTGATATTCACAACCGCCGGGTCGCTTGTCGGTTCATTTATCGGAGCCGGAGTTGGAGCTTCAGCCTTCGCAAGCATGGGATTGTATGCCGTGCTTGGGGGCGTCTGGATGACGTTTCCGAATACACGACCCGGCCGATACGTGAAGAGGCGTTTCTTCGGTAGACATGACCATGAAGGACGAAAAGTCCAATCATCATGGACTGGGTTGAGGAAACGGATTCCAGCCGCTGGAATTCTATTCTTTTTTCTTCTAACCTGAAGAGGCTTGTTCCAGGAACTGATGGTTTACTATACAAGAAGGCTATATTGCTTCAAGCCATGCGCAGAACATGTAGCAGCAATCCCCCGTCGAGAGGGTGAAGAGGTCAAATGGATTTGTCCTTCTTGTGGACAATCACTCGACTCTGAATGGGTTGTGGCTTATTGGCTTCGCTGGGCCAAGAAAACGGTTTTTCCGAATTATCAAGAACGAACTAATCGCTGAAGTCTCGCACTAGAAGGAGTCGAAGGCGAAGAGTTCGTAGACTGCGTGCCCCGAGAAATTCTTTTTATTTGGCGAACGAGGAGCGCGTAGTCAGGTTGTCGATCCGTTAGAAGTGAGTTATTCCCGTTCTCTCCGAGAATCCCTTGGCTGGTTCGTATTCTGGATCGTTCTGTCAGCCGTCTCTGTCCTGATCCCATACGGATTGGGAGCATTGATTCCAGTAATTGGCATTCTGGTGGGGTTAGGTGATCTTGACAGCGCGACTACCGGTCCTGCAATCGCTGGAGCATTCTTCACTGCCGTTCTTTCGTGGGTCATCAACGATCAGATAGGTATGCTGTTGTACTTTCTCGCCGGCTTCCTCGGCATACTGATGGTGATGGGAAGAGCGATTCGAAGCTCGTAGTCAATCAGATGGCGGGAAAGTGGAAATTCCACGAGTGCCTCTACAGGGAGAAGTATTTTGAAGCAAAGCGGCTAAGTGTCAACTTCAGCAAGCTAGACTTTCAATGGGTCCCCAGAGAGCAGAACGAAGAAGCAGATGCCCTTAGCAGAGAAGCTTATGAAAGCGCCTTGAAAAAGTTCTGCGAATAGGCCAGCTTCTCAGCCTCTGGAAGACTGGAAAAGAAACGTGAGCGTTCGGACCTGGAGATGAGAGGAGGCCCGAGAAACCGAAAGATCCGAGGAGTTATTCCCATGAACGCCATAGCTATGAACATTCTTGTCGGCGTTCTAGACTCTGACCTGTTGGATCCGACCCAGTAAGTTTTCGCGAGGCCGCCAGCAACAAGGCTCCAAGGCAAAAGCCGCAGGCCAAATGGATGCAGATAAGACTTCATGCTCCATCGAGTTATTCGGAAGAGACAATACCAAAGAAAGAAACTACAGGCAGCTACAGGATAGAAGGGAAGCATCCTCTTCCCGCTCCTAGTCCGAAGTATACGGAAGGCATGCGGAAGACGAAGCCAAGTGGCAAGGTAGAACACCGTGGCCCCAAGACCTAAAGTGCTGCTCCACCAATAACGAAACTTGGGAGCTAGTCTTCGGACTAGGTTGCCTATTTCGAGCAGGACCAGTATGCGTCCTATCCAGTCTAAAACTGCGACTGTCCAGCTTACGATCGTCGTGCCGTCTACTCTCTTCCTCGAATCCAACTTTGCGCTATTGTATACTAAGCTTCTATGATAAAATGATTTTTCAGTTACGTCACTCACTTCTTGAGCGTTCTCTCGGTGAGCAAGATTGCTCGTTTGCAAAGAATGTGGCGAGACTATCAAAGAGCGTTTGGGGGCCCATAGTGTAAGACTTGGTCTGGATGTGGTTGTTGGACCAGAAAGAGCGAAATCGCATCCCCCGAAAGGCACCAGCAACTCGACCAATGCTCCCTTATGGCTCCCAGAATTCCTTTGCCTCTGGCAGGCTTGATGCCAAGGTTGATGCTGTGACTGGTGCAAGAGCAATTGTCAGAAATGACAGATGGTGCGCATATGTCAGAGGTCGTGGGTTCAAATCCCACCGGTCCCCGCTTCCTGCTGATTTAAGCTAAGAAAAAGCGGACTTGAAGTTCGCTCCCAGTAGCGAGCCATCTTGGCGGCGCCACTCTTAGACTTCCTGCCCATTTCTTTCGTCGTTTTGTGAACTGACGTCGTAGGCGAATAATGGTAGGAATAACCCATGTCGCCATTCGGCAGAGGAAACTCAGTCGATTGAAGACTTTCTAGATCTTTCGCCAAAAAGGGGGGTTTGGCCTAGACCTCTCAAGGCCTTGAAATTCATGGCTATGGCGGCGGGTCCCACCGGTCCCACCAAACGACGTCCTCGGAGAGCAAATCAAGAAAGCTGTCTTCAGCTAAGGTAAGATTTTAGCCGGACAGCTTTGGCGAGGCCTATGTTCAACGCCGACGGTTTCGCCTGAATGACCTCTCCCGACGATTGTATCGTCGCGGCCGTCTTCCTGAAGACAATCTTTGGGCAGCTTGTCCATGTGAGGGGCGCGGGGGGAGCAAGAACTTCGAACCGATGCGATTTTCGGGTAAGAGACCATCGGCGACTTCGCGGAGGTCAGAGGATGTCATCTTTCTTATTCGCTTGAAGCCGTCTTCATCTTGACGTGTGATCAGAGAGAGGGCAATGCCAGGTTTTCCCGCGCGGGCGGTTCGGCCGATTCGGTGGAAGTACATCTTGGGCTCCTCGGGCATGTCGTAGTTCACGACGTGGCTCACTTTGGGTATATCCAAGCCTCTAGCCGCTACCTCCGTGGCTACCAGCAGGTTTGTCAGGCCAATCCGGAACGAGTGAACAGCGCTGTCCCTCTGGTATTGTGAGAGATCGCTGTGCAAAGCTAAGGCTTTGTAATGATCATCCTGTAAAGCCTGGGCCAGCGCTCCCGCTCTCGCCTTTGTCTCGCAGAAGATCAAACCCTTTGTTATGTGCTCGTGGTTTAGGAGCGCACGGAGGGTTGGGAATTTTCCGCCCTCGTCTATTCTGACAAATTTCTGCTCGACAGAGTCCACGGTCGGCTCGTCAGTGTCAACGAATACCCTCAGCGGGTTTTTCATGTACCGATGAGCGAGTTTCACTACTTCATTGGACATGGTTGCGGAGAATAGAGCCGTCTGGTGGTTTCTCGAAACGTGACTTAGGATGATTCGTACATCGTCGATGAATCCCATGTCGAACATCCTATCAGCTTCATCCAAAACAACGAAACTCGTTTTGTCCAAGGTCACGGTCCGCCGGTCGAGATGATCGATCAACCTACCAGGAGTTGCGATGATTATACTGCAAGAGCGATTCCTTAGCTTCTCCATCTGAAGCCTCATGCTCGCGCCTCCGTAGATGGCGGCGACCCTGACCCGAAGGTGCTTGGCGAGCTTCTCGAACTCCCGCGCCACTTGAAGGGCTAACTCTCTTGTAGGAACTATTACCAATCCTTGGATTCCCGGCAATCGGGGATCTATTTTCTGAAGCATGGGCAGTGCGAAGGCAAGAGTCTTGCCAGCCCCAGTATGAGCCTGGCCCATGAGGTCTCTGCCCTCGAGAAGGGGAACGATGGCTATGGCCTGTATGGGGAACGGCTCACCGAAGCCCATTTCCCGCACAGCCTGGACCAATGGAAGTTCCAGGCCGAAACTTTCGAACCCAGCCCCCATGAATCCTCTACCTCCTCAGCTCGACGACCGATAAAGAGGTTACAAAGGGTTGACTGCGCGAAATTGTCTCATCAGGCATCTTTGGATTGAGATTGTCCTAACGAATATTGAATTACGCGGGAAGAAGCTTGTCGCTTAGGATGGGAAGTGCCAGGGGGTGGCCCGGTGGGGCTTGCCGATTCCTATTTCTGCCCCATCCGAAGCTCAGGCTATTGGAACAGATACACATCACTAATAATGACGATAAAACCTATTGTGGTCGAATAGAACTATGAAGGGGGAGGCCAGGAGTAATCCGAGCACTAGTCGTCAGTCTTCTCCTGAACTCAGTCCTCCCAC
>WNGJ01008115.1_pt1 | contig 11701 bp, 9 predicted proteins | sample 5400611 | NCBI WGS metagenome assembly WNGJ01 (sample SAMN13153375, study PRJNA577476) | soil metagenome | isolation source: 40 cm soil or saprolite under Garry oak tree replicate 1 | place: USA:California | collected 2016-06-15 | reverse complement strand
ACTCGCCGAGCTATTACACCGGCAGCTACCCGCGCGCCCTGCGCGACGCGTACGACCAGCAGTGGCACCGGGACCACGATCCCAAGCCGGGCGCGGCGTTCCCCTTCGCGGAGACGGTGTCGTACACGAGTCCCGAGCCCGACCTCACCCGGGCGCACCTGTGGAACTTCTTCGAGGCGGTGCGCACCCGGAAGCCGGTGGTCGAGGATGTGGTGTTCGGCCACCACGCGGCGCTCGCCTGTCACATGGCCAACGAGGCGTACTTCCGGCGGGCCGCGGTCACGTGGGACGAGGCGTCGAAGACGATCAAGTAACCCGGGGCGCCGACAATACAGGCACTGCCCTGGCGCTGGGAGGGCCACTAGCTTTGGGAGAGCATAGCCTGAGTCGGCTCGGGGAGCGGGAGACGGCTAGGATGCAGGCAGACGCCTAGACGCCGAGACGGCTAGCGGGGGTGAGCGGTAGGTTGCAGGTAGGCCGTGTTCGGTTCTTGTCTTGGCTTTTCCTAGGCTTCCTAGGCGTCTAGGCGTCTCGACGTCTGATCGTAGGCGAGGCGGCAGACGGCTAGGACCCAGGCAGACGGCTAGACGCCGAGACGGCTAGCGGGGGTGAGCGGTAAGGTTGGAGGTAGGCGGTGTTCGGTTCTTGTCGTGGCTTTTCCTGGGCGTCTAGGCGTCTCGGCGTCTAAGCGTCTAGTATTTCGGGACGTAGCGCAGCCCGGTAGCGCACCTGAATGGGGTTCAGGGGGTCGCGGGTTCAAATCCCGCCGTCCCGATTGATCGAAGATCAAGCCTCACACTGAGTTGCCGTGTGGGGCTTTTTCTTCGTCGCGCCCCGTGCTGTGAGTAATGCTGTGAGTTTCTACCGGCTCACCATCCGGTGCGTCGGATGTAGCACCACGTTCTTGATCGTTTCGGCGTCGGCCTGCTGGTACGACGTCACCAGCACTTCCTCGGTCTTCCAACCGCCCGCCGCGGCGACGTCCTTCACGGGGTAACCCTTCCGCTCCGTCGCCCACTTCCGCCGAATCGAGTGCCACATCCCGCGCCGCTGCGGTACCACCTTTGCCAACTTGTACGCTCGCCGCAGCCAATCATCGAGCAGATGGCGACTGCAGGGCTTCGTCGGGTCCTGCGGCGACGGGAACACGGCTGCCTTCCCAATCGCCGCCTGCGCCTTCCGCTGCGATCCCAACGCCTCCCGAACCTCATCGCTCATCACCACGACCTGCTCGTAACCCTTCTTGTCGTGCTCGGCGCGCCAGTGGATCGTCTTGGCCTCGAAGTCGACATCGTCCCAGACCAGGTTCCGCCACGCCGAGATGCGCCGGCCGGTTCCTTCGGCCACGATGAGCGCCAGCGGGAGGAGCGGATGCACGCGCGGCGCGACCTCGAGCAGCTTGAGATACACGTCGTGCGACATCACCGGCCGCTCGGGGTTCTTCTCCTTGGGGAGCCGAATCCCCGTGAGCGGGTTCTCCCGCAACAGCCGCCGGCCCGTGCTAGTCCGCTCGCGAGCGGCCCAGTTCAGGGCCGTCATGAGCAACACGAGATCCAGCTCGATCGTGCGGTCCCGGACTGGCTTGCCCGGTGCCACGCCCTTGAGACTCGGGTCGCCTTGACGTCGCGCCAGCGTGTAGCGCCGCACGTCCGACTCGGACAACGTCGCCACATCGCGACTTGCGCCAAGAAAGGCTACCACTCGCTCCAGATTACGCTGATCGCAGCCTTGCGTGCGCGGCTTCTTACTCAGGTGCTGAGGGCTCTCCAAATAGAGCTGCGACGTCATGCCGACGGTGAGCGTCTCCCGGTCCAACGCCTGCGCGTTTGAGAGCAGGGAGTGGAGCAGCTCGTAGGCCTGCCGGATCGCCACCTCTTTATCGCGGTGCCCCAGCGACTTCCGCACCTCCCTTCCTTTGACGTAGACCGACCGAAAGAGCGGGCCGCCCGGGCGGTCTTCGTACAACCGCACCCTCGTCCCGCGTTCGCCGATGGACTTCGACCAGCCTTTCCGGTGTATCATACCTTCCTCCGGAGTCTGGCGATGTCCTGGGCATCGGCATCGGGATCATACGGGTGCGTGGGAGGCGTGGCAAGCCTGTGGAGGTCGCCGCGGCGCACACGGTGGCGGCCCTTGGGGTTGGCGCGGCGGTCGATGATGGTTCCGTCGCGGACCGCGCGGCGGATCGTCTCCTCGCAACGGCCCGTCTCCAGGGCGGCTTCCGCGGCGTCGAGCTCTATGTCGAGGTAGATCTGTGCGGCAGCAACCAGCTTGCGCAGTAATGCGACACGAGCCGCAGCGGCCTGCTTGGCGCCATTCTCCCGAAGCGTATCGGTCTCCCGCTGCGCTTCAAGCACGAAGGCGGCCAGCCAGGGCGGGAGGCCGTCGGGCAGATCGGGTTCGACCGGCCGCGCGTCGGGCATAACTATTTCTGCTGCTGGCTCCGGGTGCGCGTGAGTGTCTCAGGAGTCACCGGGAAGCACCCGTCGATCGCGAACGACACGCGCTCGAAGTACTGCTCCCTGCGGCGCTCCGGATCCCACTGGCCGAGGATCTTCGCACGGTAGTCGCCGCCGCCGAACCTGTGCGCGATGTACTCGATCGTGCACTCATATGGAGTGATACGAGCGAGATAGATCCATTGGCTGTAAGTGTCGTCCGCCAGGCGCCACAGCTGCACCACCCGCGCCCGCGAGCCATAGGCCTGCACGATGTATTCGATGTCGTCGGGGAAGTACCTAAACGGCCTCTCCGGCTTGGTCGTCTTCGTTTTCGTTTTCATGCTCCTCCTTCGCGTGTCGTAGCCTCCGAGGGACTCCCCTGCCCCCTAGAAGGACAAAGCCGCGCGAAAAGCGCGGCAGGTGGAATCAGAGGTGTGGAGTGTCTCTACATTGGCTGTCCTGCGCCATGCTCGGTGAAGTCGTATTCGCTTCCCTCTTCCGGCCACTCGTCACGGAGCTGAGAGAGCGCGCTGATCGCTCGGTCGATCACTCGCGAGTCGGCCCCTCCACCGTCGAAGACGTCGTGCAAGTCATCCCGACGCCGACGCAGCCGGCTCCAAAGCCATTCGACATGCTCGAGCAAGCCGAGATCTTGCCGCGCGCCCTTCTTGCTGAGCATCAACTGGCGGGCAGCATGGGCAATCGTGATGTCGGCAGTCGCGGCCCGACGCCGCAGGGCGCGGGCGACATCCACTGGGAGGCGGACCATTTCGGTGGCGGGGCCACGGGGTCGAGGCATGTGTATTAGATATCACATGCACTCTGAAATGGCAAGCCCTGCCCCGGGACCGCTTGGAGGTTCTCTCGGGTGACAGCGTTGTGCGAGGGGCGTGCACGGCACGTGCCCGAACCAACCGTAGTCCCGAACCAGCCTCGATGACCAAGGACGTGACTAGCAGGGTTCCACCGGCTGTTCCACCGACGGTACTAGCGCCGATTCTAGCAGGTTCGCGGGTGACATCCGTACCTCAAGACCGTGGTGCCGTTCGATCGGTTCACTGGGCGGCTGCTGCGCCGCGCGCGCAGTAGCAGACGCCCACTGCGCAAACCGGCACGACCACCCCACACGGCCACGTTCTTCGTTTCTTGCCGTCGTCCCACTATTATCCGACGCATGGCAAGCACCGTTCGCTTTGATCCCCGCATGTTCATTGGCCCGCCGTTTGGGCCGTGCCCGAAGTGCGGGGCGGTGGAGTTTGGCACGGCGACAATCAACAAGGTTTCGTTCACGCGCCAGTGTCGGGCGTGCCGTCACCGGGCGACGCAGCGGCTTCCTGCCCTCAAGAAGAAGCTGATCTACCTGGACCAGATGGCTGCGAGCGGCATGGCCAAGACACTCGACCCCGTCTGGGCAGCCACGTCTGGCCCGCAGCACGCGCGCTGGTCCAAGATGTTCGAGACGTTGGAGCGCGCATTCAAGCTCCAGTTGATAGTGTGCCCGCAGTCGTCGGTGCACGAGAAGGAGTCCGCACTGGCGAGCCAGCCAACGATGCTCCGCACCTTGTACGAGCACTTGGCCAATGGTATGTCCTTCCAATACCCGGTCATCATTCACCAACACCAACTCGGCGTCGCCATGCGAGCGGTGCTGAGCGGGCAGGTGCCACGGTACGATCTCCGCCGTACCCAAGTACTGTACGCTGATCCGGACGAGTGGATGGATCGCATCCGGGTCTCGGTGAACCTCGCCGGGCTCGCACCCAGTGCGGACGTGCAGCGCCAGATTCGAGCACGGTCGCAGGCGGCTATGGTTCAATTCTTCGAACGCTGGAAGACCGAGAAGGACAAGACGTTCGAATACTGGTACCGGCTCGAGCGCCGGGGGCATGCGATCAACTACGCGTATCTGTTCGCGCAACAGATCTCGCTTGTCCAGCGAGTGATGCGGGGCGAAGCCCCTTTCACTGAAGATGTGTGGAACCCCCGCCTCGAGGCTGGCGTCGTGTCCGCGCTGATGCATGTCGCCGAAGAAGCCGGGTACTCCCGGGACGCCGCCCTGGACACCGTAGTGCGGTTCCTGTTCTCGGATGCGGCATTCGACGCTCCCGCGAACAACATCAGCGCGCTCCTCATGGCAGCCATCGCGCGGAAGGCCGCCAACGGACAGAAGCGGCCACCGAGCGCGGGTATGTGGAACGACGTTACCGCCATCGCGACGTTCTTCCCGTACTGTGACGGCATGTTTCTCGACAACGAGTGCGCGGGCTTGCTGCGCGAGGAGCCGCTGCGGAGCAAGCTCGCGCCGTTCGGTACCCGGATTTTCTCTAGCAAAACGGGCGATGAGTTTCTGGCGTACCTCGCGGGACTGGAGCAGGAGGCGGGCGCCGAGCACGTAGCTCTAGTGGGCCAGGTCTACGGCGACGGCTGGGCCGTGCCGTATCGAGAGGTGTTGATCCACAAGCGCGAGCGCGATGCGCGAGAGGCTCAACGCTCGAAGTGACATCGCCAGCCAGAGTCCTTCTAGTAGTAGCTACGTGCACGTGACACCGCCTTGGGCGACGCCCCCGCCGCTTTCGCGCTACCTCAACCAGTTGGATCGTGCGCGCCGGTTCTTGCACCGCATCGCGAACCGGACGGCGCCCAGCGAGGCGGCCATGCTCGCCGGCATGGACGAGTATGAAGACAGTCTCTGGTCGTTCTTCATGAACTGCTGGCATGTGAAGGACTGGATCCAGAACGACGAGCGCCTCCAAGCCGTACAAACTGAAGTCGTCAAGGCGGCCCACGCCTCGGCCATGTTGCAGGTCTGCCGGAGTCTCGCGAACGGTGCCAAGCATCTCGAGCTCGACCCGAAGCGCCAGCCCGCCAACGCCAGCCGCGCCAAGGTCATGATGTACACGTTCACGCACAGGGGTGACGGCTCGGTACAGTGGGACCATATGGTCAAGCTGGAAGACAGCCGGTATGTCACAGCGTATGACGTCGGAATCGACGCGCTGCGAGAGTGGCGGCGGATTCTGGACGCTTCCAAGTTGCCGCTGCCGCTAGGGTGGAAAGACCCGTGACGCCGCAGGTCAGGGATAGCAAGTGTGTGCTGCCCCCGTTCTTCGGACCAGGGATTATGGAACGACCATGGGTGTCTGCCGTCCGTCTCGTGGTGATTCGTCCCGGAGAGGTCGGGCACGCCGACGCGGGAGCAGGTGGCAGCCCGCCCGGTCAGGTGCGCATACAGAGCAGGGATCAAGGAACGCAGCAGCGCCGCCCTCGATGGTGAGGACGGCGCTGCGTCATGGCTCAATGCGCCGTGGCCATCTGCTCGGCGAAGTAACGCCCTCCCTCGTGCGGCACGCCTGCGTCGACAACGTCGCAGTAGACCATCGTCTGGTTGAGCAGCTGGTAGGCGATCTCGCCGAACGTGAACGGCCCCGGCATCCCCACCCGCGCTCCGTCAAGCTTGCCGTAGACGTAGTTAAGGGTGCAGTTGCAGGCGAAGGCGACGTCGTGGGTCGGGCCCGCGGTGACGGACTGGAAGCCCTGCACATAGTCGGGCATCGGCTTGGCCAGGCGGTACGTCCGGTCCTTGAACACCGGTGCGTAGAGGGAGACCGTGCCGGCCTCCTTGTCCACCCCCTGGACGCTGACGTTGATCAGAGCGCCGTTGTAGTCGGCGACGAGCGGCAGTTTCGTGTCCACCTTGTTGTCCGTCAGCCAACGGGCGAAGTTGGTCTTCTTGCCGTCGATCGTGCAGTCGGTCACGGGCCCAAAGCCGTCCGTCTCGAAGCGGATATCCGGGCCATCGGAGCGCTCGAAGATGTTCACGATCTCGACGTCCGCCGTCTTCCCGGTGGGGAGCGACACATGGCAGGCGAGCGCCTTGTCTGCGAGGACCTCGCCCGTCTTCCCGTTGAACACCTTGGGCTTCTCCTTGCCCAGGTCATTCAGGTGGATGCCGGCGATCCAGCCCACGATCGGGTGACTGAAGAGGTCCCGGAAGGTGGGAGCGTCTTTCCCGTAGGCTAGATGCACTTCGGAGAACGCCGGGATCATGAGGAAGGTGTAGCCGTTCCGTGGCGCGTCCTCGGTGATGCGCGCGATCGTCTTGGCGTCGTAGACGGAGATCTTCGGCGCCGCTCGCTCGTCCGTCACCAACTCCTGGACCATCAGGGAGTCGCGGGTGGTGAGCCCGCCGTCCTCGTCGGTCATCAGGTAGGGAATGGTGCCTCCAACCCAGTTGCCCTTCGGCAGCTGAGCCAGCAGCCGCTCGTCGCCAGCCACTGCGAACAGCTTCTCGGGCGCCTTCGCCAGCCCGGCCCGAAAGTCGGCCACGCTCATCAGCGTGCCATTGCGATTCTTCATCGGATGAACCCTCCTTCTCGCCTCCCTAAGAAAACGACCGCCCAGCTACCCGGTGCGGTAGCTCGGCGGTCGTGGGTCCCTCGTGGCGTCAACTACGCCGGCGTCGCGGAGGAGGCGAGGACCCGTGGCTTTGTGCCCCCGGCTTTCGCCGGGTTTGCCCTTGTCGCTGCAGGCGCTGCTAGCTGGGAAAGTGAAATACCGCGGCGGCACCGGGGCGTCAAGTAGCTCGCTGGAACCAGGGTTGAGGACATGAGCAACAAGACATCTCGCTGCCTGCGTCTCGGCCACCCTGTAGCACATGTCGCATTTCCTATGGTCCGAAAGACGGGGAGCACTCCAACCTGGCCGCCCGTTCTGCCGCAAAAGCGCATGTCGTCGCCGCAAAAACGCCCTATACGCCGCCACCGCGGACCCACATCGTTGACGCCATGCATGCTCCACCGGACCTGTCGAGCACATGACCACGCCCCCTGGTCCCACTTGGGATGCTGGTCTATTGTCCGATCAGCGCCTTGCGGCGGCACACGTCGGCACTCACGCCCGTTTGCTCGCCGGCCCCGGCACCGGCAAGACGTTTACGCTTGCGAAGCGCATTCTATTTCTGGTTGAGGACCGTAAGGTTGACCCGCACAGCGTTGTCGCACTGACCTTCACACGTGCGGCTGCATATGACCTGCGCCGCCGCATTTACGACGAGCTGGCTGGGAGGTTCGCCGAACGTCCGACGGTCGCAACCTTGCACTCGTATGCGCTGCGGAATCTGCTCCACAATGCACCGCGGCTGGAGGCGCTTCCTCAGCCTCTGCGCATCGCCGATGACTGGGACGAGCGCAGGATCGTAGTGGAAGATCTGAAAGGATTGATCGGTGCGAACGCTGACACAGTGCGAGACAGGCTCGCAGAGCTCTCGGCTGACTGGGACACGCTCGGTATTGACGGCGATGCAGCGCAGCGAAAGGCCGACCCCCGGTTTGTGGGTGCGTGGCAGGAGCATAGACACATCTATGGCTACACGCTGCGCGCTGAACTTGTCTATCAGCTAAAGCACGCGCTGGAGCAGCGCGTCGATATCGAGTTGGTGCCGCCCACCCAACACTTGCTCGTAGACGAGTACCAAGATTTGAACGCGTGTGACTTGGCGGTCATCTACTCTATTCGCGCACGAGGTGCTGAAGTGTATGGTGTCGGGGATGATGACCAGAGCATCTATGGCTTCCGTCACGCGCTCCCCGCAGGCATTCGGGGATTCCTAGATAGATACAAGCCTGCCGCTGACTTGAAGCTTGAGATCTGCCACCGTTGCGACAAGGCTATTATCAACGTCGCTAAGTTCGTTGCCAAACTCGACCCCCACTCCGTGGATAAACCCCTACGTCCGCGAGCCGGCGCGGGTGATGGCGAAGTTCGACTCCTTCGCTTCAACGATCAGTATGAAGAAGCCAACGCCGTAGCAAGCCTGTGTCGGTACCTCATCGACGAGAGTGGCCATCGGCCGGATGACATTCTCATCCTGTTGCGGTCTGACCGCTATGGAGTGTTCTCAAAACCGTTGGCCGAGGCGCTCAAGACGGCGGGCGTGCCGGTCAACCTCAATCTGAGCGCTGACACCCCACTCGATACCGACGAGGGGCGTACAGTTCTGGCGTTCCTCCGCTTGTGCCGCCACGGGCAGGACAGCCTGGCATGGAGGACGTTGCTAGAGGTTCGCGCCAATCGTATAGGCGCATCAGCGGTCAGCGCCGTGTACGAAATGGCGCGAACCGAAGGCATCACATTCGGTGAGGTGCTTTCCGAACGGAACCTTGTCGCCATACCGAAATTTGGGAAGAAGCTCCAGACAGAGCGCACTGCTATCCTTCGCGATCTGTTGGCAACTTGCCCACTGCTTGACACTCCCACGGACGGGAGTCAGCCGCCGCCGTTAGTCGAACGTCTGACCAAGGTCCTCGACACGGTGTTACCGGAGGGTGAACAGCGCGCGAGCGTGGCCGCGTACTTGAACAGGATCATTGTCGAAAGCGATGCATTGACACTCCCAGAGTTGCTGCAAGCAGTCTCAGCTAGCGGTTCGGAGACTGAGCAGGCAATGGTACAGGGCGCAGTTAACGTGCTGACGATGCACCGGGCGAAAGGCCTCTCGGCCAGAACGGTGATCGTAATGGCAGCAGAGGACGAATACATCCCAGGTAAGCAGGCGGGAACGGCTGAGGACGACGAGCGACGCCTGCTTTACGTGTCGCTCAGCCGGGCGAAGGAGCGCTTAATCATCACCTTTGCGACCAACCGGAAGCACCAGCAGCGACACACTGGTCGCACGAGTGGCGAGACGGTCCGCAATCTGACTCGGTATCTTCGCGACGGGCCGATCCCGCCTCGGGACGGCAACGAGTATGTCCGAGATCTTGGTCGGTGACGGGGCTTGCTCGAGGCTAGTATTGATTAGCTGCGCGCGGTAATCGTCGGTCATGGATCGCCCAGATCGCTGCCCCTCGCCGTACAGCGCCGATTTGACTCCCGTACAGCGTCGGTGACCCCCCTGTACGTGCATTAGGTGGTTCTCTACTTGACCCGTCATCCCCTGGGTCGTACGAGGGCCTCAACCGTCGTGGGCGTGGGCATTGGCGCCTCGAATCGTCCGCTTCGGCAAACCGCGCAGCAAAGCGCGCGGACCCGTGCCGCGGATCGCTAGTCCGCGGACAGGTCCCTGGCCGGAGGCCGGTCGCCCGGGGGGGGACACGTTCACAGTGATCCGTTTCAGGGGTTCAGAGAGAGGGGTGCGCGGCGTCTCCGCCTGGTGAAGACGGCAGTCTGCGGTGTGGATCTTCGACGGCGATCCGAACGAGACCTACCGCGGCTCCCCGCTCAGCCGGTTGAGCGCCGTGCGCGCCTCGGTGACGTATGGCTGCAACTCGGGATCTGCGTGCAGCCACAGATCAGTCACGAACCGGTACGCGGCGACCGCGCTGTCGCGATTCCCAAGTCTCTCATCGACACGACCCCGTTCGAGCGCCCAGAATCCGGCGCTCGGCAGGATCAACCAGAGCGGCGGCGGGAAGCGATCCAGCAGCGCGGCTGCCTCTCGGTCCCTCCCGCGCGCCTCCAGAAGCTGGACCTTTACCAGTCGGTCGGCAACGCACCCCGAGCACAGAGAGTCGGGTAGCGCCAACAACTGAGCAAGCGCCTCGGCCGAGTCGTGCCGTGCGAGGGCAAGATAGGCCCGAGCCGCGCGTGCCCCATGTTGTGCCCACCATGTCTGTCCGGGCGGCCTCGTGCGGACCGCAGAATCGCACCGTCGCATGACCTCGAGGATCGATGTCGTGTCATGCTGGAGGCTCCACCACGGGAGCGGGAGTACGGTCAAGACACTCTTTGTTCGTAGCCACCTTCGAAACTCCGCCGCCGCGGTGTCCGTTGGAACCCGGCCGAAGAGCGACTGCTCCCCGAAGTGAAAGGCGAACGCCGCAAGATCTCTACCCGCTGCGGCGTAGGCTTCGCGGAGGTGTCCGCGACGGTCCAGAGCGACGGATAGGAACCGCCGCGCGGTGCGGGGATCCGACCAGTCGCCAGACCCGCGACGGTTTGAGACCAGAAGACGGGCGAGCTGTACCGCCGACTCGGCCGAATCTGGCCAGCTGGCGATCGTGCCGAAAGCCTCAGTTAGGCCTTCGACGGGAACGGTATCGAGGAAGCGCTGAACCTCGGGCGACAGCGGCGACTTCGCGTCTAGCAGCCTCTCCACGACCCGCATTTTAGAGGCACCCAGGCTGGTCGAATCGAGTGCCAGGTACGCGGTGGCGTACCGGAGCGCGGCCGGCGGGCCCCGCAGGAACAGTGCAAAGGTGGACGCGTCGAAGTACGCAGGCGCGAAAGCAGGATCGAGCGCGATGGCCTCGTCCAAGTCCTCGAGCGACTGCGTTGGCCAAGCGCCGACGTACTCTGGAAGCGAAAGGCGCGCGTTGGCGCGAGCGGCCCATATCTCCGGGTCGTCAGGATAGCGGCGTACTGCCTCCTCAAGTGTGGCAACGCTGCGTCGCGCATAATACTGGTGGTCGCCGTCGACTATCTGGCCGCCGAGGGTCATCCAAGCGGCGCTGAGGGAGTCGGCAGCCAGCAGGAAGCTGTCCCGTGGGGCCAACCGGTGGTTCAGGGCGCCGGCGCGCAGCAAGTATGCCAAATTCGTTGCTCGGCCTACGCGGTAGTAACCGCGCCGAAAGCCTACGCTTCCCATGCGCCACAGCGCGATGGCGAAATTGGTGTCGAGGGCGACCGCTCGCCGGTAGGAGTCTTGTGCGGAGTCCCACATGGCGCGCCGGAAATACTGTTCGCCTTGGAGGAAGGCCTTGACGGCGGGGAGCGATGCCGATCCCATTGAGGCCAGCCGCCCCGTTACAGCGCGAGTCCGGCCTAGCTCGCGCAGTACTGACACGGTTACCGAATCGGCAAGGCGATCCATCCGGGCGCCAACATCACGGCGCTCGACGTCCGCGATGATGTTGCCGCTCCCAACGTCGAGTAGGGTTGCGGTCAACCGCACAGAATCTCCGCCTATCTTGAGCACTTCACCGAATAGCACCAGGCGAGCCCCGGCGCGATGCCCGAGAGCCGTGCCCGACGCTCGATCAGCCTTCCCATGCCAGCGCCACACCACAACCGTGGGCGGTACAGTGCGTATCGAGCCAGCCCCGTCGAGGTTGCGGGAGAGAAGGTCCGCCAGGCCCTCATGCCAGAGGTCCAAGCCCGGCGCGAGCACGTCGAATGGGGCGACGGCGAGGAGATTGGCATCGAGCGCCGGCGCGCGCTTGCCGTACGTGAACAGTACGGCTCCAGCGATCGTCACGAGTGCGGCACTCAACGCGAGGGCCACTCCGGTCCGACTGAGTCGCCGAGGCGCCTGCGGTGCCCCC
>WNGJ01011613.1_pt1 | contig 11702 bp, 13 predicted proteins | sample 5400611 | NCBI WGS metagenome assembly WNGJ01 (sample SAMN13153375, study PRJNA577476) | soil metagenome | isolation source: 40 cm soil or saprolite under Garry oak tree replicate 1 | place: USA:California | collected 2016-06-15 | reverse complement strand
GAGGGGTCCAGGTTCGGGTAGACGGGATGTGAGGTCATCACGCACTCGACACCGGCCGCGATCGCGTCGAGGAACGGAGGCAGATGGGTGCCGTGCATCTCGTCCCAGGTGGACTCGATGCGGGGCAGGCGCAGGTGCGCGTCGAGCGGCGAGTGGCCCTTGCCGGGGAAGTGTTTCGGGCAGGCGGCGACGCCACCGCGCGCCATGCCGCGGATCCGGGCCACGCCATAGCGGCTCACGATCTTGGGATCCTTCCCGTACGAGCGGATGCCGATGTTGGGGCTGTAGCGCTCGGTCAGTACGTCCAGCACGGGGCCGAGACTCAGATCGACGCCCAGCCGCCGCAGCTCACGCGCTTCGATCAGGCCCTCGCGATGCGCGAACGTCTCTTCGCCGGCGGTGCCGACGGCGAGGTTGTCGGGGAAGATCGTCACGCCGCGTCCCAGCATCACGATGCGGCCACCCTCGTGATCCGTCGCGACCAGGAGCCGCCGCCCGAGCGCCGACTCGAGCCCTCCGAGCAACGCCGCGAGCTGCGCGGGAGACTCGAAATTGCGCCGATAGAGGATGAGGCCGGCGGCGCGCGTGTCGCGAAAGAGTCGCACGTCCTCATCACGGAGCGTCGCGCCCGGAAGTCCGATCATCAGTCGTTCGCCGACGAGGTCTTCGAAGTCGCTCACATCGCGATTTTACGCGGACCGGGGCCGCCAGCCCGTCGAGTAAAGCGCGCAACACTCTGTCGCGGACGTGACACGGAGACGTGCACGGATGCCAGCCCTGTTCCATAACTCCGCGCGAATGCGTGCGAGTCCGTGCTCCTGAGTCTGGCACACACGCTGCAATCCATCCCACGGCAAGCGGTTGGTCTGTTTGCCAACTTGAGCCATGAACACGAAAGGAGGCCCACGGATGAATCCCTGGAAGCTGACCGCGATCGGGATGGCCCTCATCATGACGACGGCTCTTGTGACCGGCCTCGTCGTTGCGAACTGGACGGGCTCGTCGAAGGAGAAGGTCGAAGACCGAGCGTTCGATGACAGGAAGGCGGCCCAGTCGCCGGCCGCGTCTCCGGCCACGGCGCGCCAGGCCGCACGCCAGCAGGTGGCCTCGGCGCCGCGGGTGGTGAGCTCGGCGCCGACTCAGCCGTCGCTGCAGGCCTCCGTCGAAGCCTGCAATCAGTACGCGGCCCAGCAGAGCGGAAGCCGCGACAAGAAGGTCGACACCGTCAAGGATGCGGGCCTCGGCGCGCTGCTCGGTGCCGCGGTGGGCGCCGGCGGCGGAGCGATCGCCGATGGTGGCAAGGGCGCCGGCAAGGGCGCGGCCATCGGCGGCCTGGTTGGCGCCGGCGCCGGGACACTCTACGGCCTGAACGAGAACAAGAAGCACGACGAGCGCTACCGCGATGCCTACGGGGCCTGCATGCGCTCGCGCGGCTACACCAGCTAGCTCCAGCGCAACCATCACACGGCCCGCCTCACCTCCGCGGTGGGGCGGGCCGTCCGCTTTTTGGGGCGGCCGGCGGCGGTATCATGAAATCGATCGACCACGATGGTCAGGAGGTACGAGCATGAGGCGAATGATCAGTGCGCTGGCCGTGGGCGCCGTCGTCGCCTGGACGCTACCCGCCAGCGCTGCCGACGAGTCCAAGGTGAAGGCGGCGGCGGGCCAGGTCGAGTCGGGCGCGAAGAAGATCGGGCAGGGCAAGCTTGGCGACGGCGTGGAGGAGACGGCCAAGGGTGTCGGCAAGACGGTCGCCGAGAGCGCAAAGTTCACCGGCGAGAAGTTCAAGGACGCCGGCAAGGCGGCCGAGCCTCAGGCCAAGGGATTCTGGGGCAATCTGAAGGAAGGCAACGTCAAGGAGAGCGCCAACTCCCTCGGGGGCACCGTGAAGAACTTCTTCACGGGACTGTTCTCGAACTAGCCTCTCAGCGGTAGGCCAGCCAGCGCGCCCGGCGCGCGAGCCAGCGTGCCCGCGCCGGCTGCCACCGTCGCTCCAGCGTCGCCAGCGGCTCTCCGCGCTCGATCGCGCGGCGCACCGTGTCCGTCCCGCACAGGATGTCGAACGGCAGCTTCCGGTGCTCGAACTCGTACGGCGGCCGCCGCCAGCGGAATGCGCGTCGCCCCAATCGGCGCGCGCTCGCCACCACGGCCAATCCGGTGATGTACGGCTTGAACGACGCGGCGTGCGTCACGTGGATCTGGACGCCGCCGCAGAGTCGTCCCGCCCACTTGTGGAACGTCGGGACGAAGCGCGCCGGGCGAAAGTGGACGCCGGGCAGCCGGCGGCGATTGAGATCGTCGGCGAAGGCGTGGGCATCGAGGTAGGGCGCGCCCACCCACTCGAACGGCCGCGTCGTGCCCCGGCCTTCCGAGAGATTCGTGCCCTCGTACAGACACCCGCCCGGATAGACGCGCGCGGTGTCGGGCGTCGGCATGTTCGGCGACGGCGCGACCCACGGCACGCCCGTGTCCTCCCACAGCATCGATCGCCGCCAGCCGCGCATGGCGATCACGGTGAGGTCGCAGCCGAGACGGTGCTCGGCGTTGAGGTAGGCGGCCAGCTCGCCGATCGTCATCCCGTGGCGGGTGGGCAGGGGATAGAGCCCGACGAACGACGCGAACGCCGGATCGGGGACGTTGCCTTCCACCGTGCCGCCGAGAGGATTGGGCCGGTCCAGCACGATGACGGGCACGCCGGCGCGGGCGCACACCGGCATCGCGAGCGCCATCGTCCACACGAACGTGTAATAGCGCGAGCCGACGTCCTGCAGATCCACGACGAGCGCATCGAGGCCGCGCAGCATCGAGAGCGTCGGCGCCCGGCGCTCGCCGTAGAGGCTCACGACCGGCAGACCAGTGACCGGATCGCGCGTCCCGGCGATCGGCGCGTGGTCCTGCGCCGCTCCCCACAGGCCGTGCTCGGGAGCAAAGAGACGGACCAGGCGCGCCCGCGGGAGATCGGCCAGCAGCGTGGCGGCGTGCTCGTGACGCGAGTCGACCGACGCCTGGTGGGCGACCAGGCCGAAGCGGCGGCCGCGGAGCAGCGAGCCGCGCCGACGGACCAGCACGTCCAGCCCGGTCTCGACGCTCACGTTTCCGATGGTAGCCGACATCGGCGGCGAAACCGGCTAGGATGCGTGCGGCATGGCGCGCACGCCCCGCTTCGATCGCCTCGCCACCGAGCGTCGCAATCGCGCCAGCGCGGCGCTCGATCGCATGGATCCCGTCGCCATCGCGAGCCTCATGAATCGCGAGGACGCGCGCGCCGTCCGCGCCGTGGGCCGCGTGCGGCACGCCATCGCGCGCGCGGTCGACGCCATCGTCGCCGCCCTCGCGGCCGGTGGACGGCTGTTCTTCGTCGGGGCGGGGACCAGTGGCCGGCTGGGCGTCCTCGAAGCTGCGGAGTGTCCGCCGACCTTCGGCACGCCGCCGTCGCTGGTTCAGGCGATCATGGCCGGCGGCCGCTCGTCGGTGTTCCGCTCGCGCGAGGGCGCCGAGGACGACGCTCGCGCGGGCGCCCGCGCGGTCCGGCGGCGCGTGCGACGCGGTGACGTGGTCGTCGGCGTGTCGGCGAGTGGCGTCACGCCGTTCGTGCGTGGAGCGCTCGCCGCCGGCCGCCGCCTGGGCGCGGCGACGATGCTCGTCGTGTGCAATCCGGCGAGCGCGCGCGGCGTCGGCGCCGCGGTCGTCATCGCGCCCGCGCCCGGACCGGAGGTGCTGGCCGGCTCCACGCGGCTCAAGGCCGGCACCGCGACGAAGCTCGTCCTGAACACGCTGACCACGGCGAGCATGAGTCGGCTCGGGCGCGTGCACGGCAACCGGATGATCGACGTCCAGCCACGGTCGCGGAAGCTGCGCGAGCGCGCGCTGCGTCTGGTCGCCGAGCTTGCCCGCGTGTCGCGCCCGAGGGCGCGGCGCGCGTTGACCGCATCCGGTGGCCGCGTGCGCGTCGCGATCGTCATCGTGCGCACGGGATGCTCGCCGAGCGCCGCCGCCCGCGCGGTGCGCGAGTCCGGCGGCTCGCTCGACGCCGCGCTCACTCGAGCAGCGTCACCTCGTCGCCCACCGCGACGGGCCCGGGAGCGATCACCCAGCAGTCGAGGGCCATCCGGCCGCCGAAGTCGCTGACGATCCGCTGCAGCACGCCGAGGTCCTGCTCCTGGGTGTCGGGATCGTAGGTCGTCATCACGCACCGTCCTCGCAGCTTGCGCACGCCGACGATCGCGTCACCGATCGCGAGACGCCGGCCGGGCCACGCCCGCTCGGCCAGGCCCTCGGCGCCGCCGACCAGGATGTTCGGCCTCAGGCGTCGTCGATCGACACCGAGTGAGTCGATGGCGCCGTCGGTCAGGATGCTGAGGGGAAGGACGTCGAAGACGTCACCGGGGATGTTGCGAACGAGACGAGCTCCGGGACCGGCCGCCGCGCGGACCGCGTCAGCCACGTCCGACGCGTTCCACGGCCGGCCGTCGACCCACGGCTCGCCGTCCGGCCCGAGCGCAGCGTGCAACCCGAGCAGGCGCGGATGGGTCCGTGCGGTGATGACGCGGCCCGCCTGATCCTCGACGTGGACCAGCCGGTCTCCCTCGATGCCCGCCGCGCTGACCGTTGCCTGAACGAGCGACTCGCCGCCGAGCGACTTCACCGGATAGCGCCAGAGCTCGGCCACCTTCACGGTCTTGAGACGGGCCGGCGCCCCGCAGGGATTCAGCCAGCGTCACGCGTGCGATGGCCCGGCGGTGTCCTCCAGGCGGACCGGCGTGCCGCCGCGCAGGAAATCGAAGTCACAGCCCTCGTTGGCCTGCAGCACGTGGTCGAGGAACAGCCGGCCGTAGCCGCGCGCGAAATGTGGCGGCCGCGGCGTCCACGCGGCTCGGCGGCGCGCCAGCTCGTCGTCACCGATGCGCAGCGCGAGCGTTCGCTTCGGCACGTCGAGCTCGATCTCGTCGCCGTTGCGCACGAGGGCCAGCGGCCCGCCCACCGCCGACTCGGGTGAGACGTGGAGCACGACGGTGCCGTACGACGTGCCGCTCATGCGGGCGTCGGAGATGCGCACCATGTCCTTCACGCCTCGACGGAGCAGCTTGGACGGAATCGGCGCGGCGCCCCACTCGGGCATGCCCGGCGCGCCACGCGGCCCGACCTGCTTGAGGACGAGCACCGACGTTTCGTCCACGGGAAGGTCGGGATCGTCGATGCGCTGGTGCAAGTCGTGATGGTCCTCGAACACCACGGCACGGCCGCGGTGAACCATCAGGTGAGCCGACGCCGCCGACTGCTTGAGGACGGCGCCGCCCGGGCAGAGGTTGCCGGTGAGGATCACGGTCCCGCCCTCGGCGGCGATGGGCATGGCCAGCGACCGGATGACGTCCTCGTTCCAGCACTTCGCGTCGGCCACGACGTCGGCGAGGGAAGTGCCGGCGACCGTCGACGCCTCCCCGTGCAGCAGCGGCAACAGTTCCTTCAGGACGACGGGCAGGCCGCCGGCGTAGAAGAAGTCTTCCATGAGGTACTTGCCCGACGGCCGGACGTTGACGAGCAGCGGCGTCGTGCGCGACAGCTCGTCGAAGCGCCGCAGTGGCAGGTTGATTCCGGCGCGGCCGGCGATCGCGACCAGATGGATGACGGCGTTGGTGGAGCCGCCGATCGCCATGTCGGCGCGGATCGCGTTGTCGAACGCCTTCGCGGTCAGGATCTCGGACGGCTTCGGACCGCCGGCCAACGCCATCTCGACCGCGCGCCGGCCCGACAGCTCGGCCAGCGCCATCCTTCGCGAGTCGGAGGCGGGAATCGCCGCGTTGCCGGAGAGTGTCATGCCGAGCGCCTCGGCCATCGAGGCCATCGTCGATGCCGTGCCCATCACCATGCAGTGACCGGACGAGCGCGACATGCACGACTCCGCCTCGCACAGCTCCTCGTCGGTGAGCCGGCCGGCGCGCCGCTCGGCCCACAGCCGCCAGAGATCGGTGCCCGAGCCGAGCTCCTCGGTGCGCCACTTGCCGCTCAGCATCGGTCCGCCGGTGACCATGATGGCCGGCACGTCGGCCGACGCGGCGCCCATCAGCATCGCCGGCGTGGTTTTGTCACAGCCGGAGAGAAGGACGACCGCGTCCAGCGGATAGGCGCGGATGCACTCCTCGACGTCCATCGCCATGAGGTTCCTGAACAGCATCGTGGTCGGCTTCATCAGCACTTCACCGAGCGAGATCGTCGGGAACTCGAGCGGGAAACCGCCGGCGCTCCACACGCCGCGCTTGACGGCGTCGGCGACCTGGCGGAGATGCGCGTTGCAGTTGGTCAGCTCGGACCACGAGTTCGCGATCCCGATCACCGGCCGGCCGTCGAAGACGTGATCGCTGAACCCTTCGGTCTTCAGCCACGAGCGATGCGCGAACCCATCGAGGTCGCGGCGGCCGAACCAGTTGCGGCTACGGAGCGGTCGTGGTGTCATTGGGCCCTCCTGCGAGGCCCTGATTATAGAGAATCGGAGGAAGCGCATGCGGCTCGCCGGCAAGGTGGCGATCGTGACGGGTGGAGGAAGCGGCATCGGGCGCGGCATCGTCCTCGCGATGGCGCGCGAAGGCGCCGACGTCGCCATTCCCGACATCCAGGCGCTCAACGCCGAGAAGGTGGCCGAGGAGGTCAAGGCGCTGGGGCGCAAGGCGTTCGCGCTGAAGACCGACGTGACCAGCTCCGCCGACGTGAAGGCGATGGTGGATCGCACGCGTGAGGGCCTGGGCAAGATCGACATCCTCGTGAACAACGCGGGCATGGCGTCGCCGCCCGGCTTGCCCTTCACGAACAACACCGAGGAGGACTGGGACCGCACCTTCGCGGTCAACACGAAATCGGTCTTCCTCACCTCCAAGGCGGTCGTTCCGTATTTCATCGAGCGGAAGGCGGGCCGGATCATCAACATCGCGTCGATCGCCGGGCCGCTCTCGGCGCCGACGATGCCGCCCTACAGCGTGGCCAAGCAGGGCGTCATCACGTTCACGCGCATCGTGGCCAAGGAGCTGGCGCCGCACAAGATCACCGTGAACGCCATCTGCCCCGGCGTGCTCTGGACCGACTTCTGGCAGAAGCTGGCCGCCCACATCGCCACCACCAACCCCGCCTTCGCGGGGATGACGCCGCGTCAGGTGTTCGAGAAGCGCGTCGCCGACATCGTCCCGATGAAGTGCGAGCAGACGCCCGATGACATCGGCAACGCCGCCGTGTTCCTCGCCTCCGAGGAAGCTCGCTACATCACGGGTCAGGCGCTGATGGTCGATGGTGGATGCGTGATGTGGTAGTGCGAGCCGAGGCGCGTCGCGCGACGAGGCGAGCGCTGAAATGATCGAGAAAATCGTGCGAGGTGAGCCGCGCTCGCGCGACGAGGCGAGCGCTGAAATGATCGAGAAAATCGTGCGAGCAGAGGCGCGCTGATGGACTTCGACTTCACGCCCGAGCAGGAAGCCTTCCGCAAGGAGGTTCGTCACTGGCTGGAGACGAACCTGCCCGACGACCTCCGCGGCCGCGCCTTCGCGGCCTCGCGCGCCGACCACGAGGAAGTCCGCAAGCTCCGCGCCTGGCAGAAGAAGATGTACGAGGGCGGCTACGTCGGCATCGACTGGCCGCGTGAGTTCGGCGGCCGCGGCGCGTCGATCGTCGAGGTCATCATCCTCTACCAGGAGATGGCGCGGGCCGAGTCGCCGCAGATCGTGAACCGCGGCGGGGTCAGCATGCTCGGCCCGACCTTGATGAAGCACGGCACGGCCGCCCAGCAGAAACGCTTCCTCTCCAAGATCCTGAGCGCCGAGGAGATGTGGTGCCAGGGGTTCTCCGAGCCCAACGCCGGCTCCGACCTCGCGAATCTGCAGACGCGCGCGGTCCTCGACGGCGATCACTTCGTGATCAACGGCCAGAAGGTGTGGACGAGCATGGGCCACGTGGCCGACTGGTGCTTCGTGCTCGTACGCACGGATCCCACCGCGGCCAAGCACAAGGGCATCAGCTTCCTGCTGATGGACATGAAGTCGCCCGGCGTGACGCTGCGGCCGCTGCGCCAGATCACCGGCGAGGCGGAGTTCAACGAGATGTTCCTCGACAACGTGCGCGTGCCGCGCGAGAACCTCGTGGGCAAGCTCAACGAGGGCTGGGGCGTCGCCATCACGACGCTCGCCTACGAGCGTGACGCGCTGACCTTCATCCGCCACATCTCGCTGCGCAACGCGCTCCACCGGCTGCTCTCGCTGGTCCGTGACCGCGGCCGCGCCGCCGACCCCGTCGTTCGCCAGAAGGTCGCCGCGCTCTGGATCGGCGAGCAGGCCCTGCAGCTCAACGCGTATCGCAGCCTCACCAGGCTGCTGAAGGGCGGCCAGCCCGGCCCTGAGGGATCGACCTCGAAGCTCTTCTGGAGCCAGCTCGACCAGGACCTGGCCCAGCTCGGCACCGAGATCATCGGCCCGTACTCGCAGATCGCTCCGGGCTCGCCGTGGGCGCCCGACGAGGGCCAGTGGGAATTCTACGAGCTGCTGGCGCGCGGCAGCGGCATCCGCGCCGGCACGTCGGAGATCTTGAGGAACATCCTGGGCGAGCGCGTGCTCGGCCTGCCGAAGGACTGACGATGAGCGATCTCCTCTACGAAGTGAAGGACCGCGTCGCGACCATCACGCTGAACCGGCCCGACAAGCTCAACGCGTTCACCGGCCCCATGATCGACGCGTGGGTCGGGGCGCTCGGCGAGGCCCAGGGCGACGACAACGTCCACGTGGTCGTCGTCACCGGAAGCGGACGCGCGTTCTGCGCCGGCGGCGACGTCGGCCGCATGGGCGAGGGGGCACCCAGCCCGCTCGATCACAAGAATCAGCTCTGGGAGAAGATCCACCGGGTGCCGAAGACGCTGGAGACGATGGACAAGCCCGTCATCGCCATGGTCAACGGTGTGGCCGTGGGCGCCGGCATGGGCATGTGCCTCATGTGCGACGTGCGCGTCGCCGCCACCGACGCGCGGTTCTCCACCGGCTACGTGAAGGTCGGGCTCGTTCCCGGCGACGGCGACACGTTCTTCCTGCCGCGGCTGGTCGGCCCCGCCAAGGCGCTCGAGCTGCTGTGGACGGCCGACTTCATCGAGGCGCCGGAGGCGTTGCGCCTTGGCATCGTCAACCGCGTCGTGCCCGCCGCCGAGCTGAAGGAGGCCGCCTACGGCCTGGCCCGACAGATCGCCGACGGGCCTCAGGTGCCGATCAGGATGATCAAGCGTCTCGTCTGCGTACGCACCTCGACCTCGTGTCCTCGCACATGTCGATCGTCCGCCAGACGGCCGACCACGCGGAGGGCGTGACCGCCTTCAAGGAGAAGCGCGCCCCCAGGTTCCGCGGCCGTTGAGCCGCTGACCGAGTGTCCGTTCCTCGACAGTGGGCCGCCACGCTGGCACCGGCCAGGCGGTGTCCGTTCACGCGAACCCCGCGAAACATCGTGACCTGCACCGGCACGCCGATTTGGCCCACGTCTTGCTGACGTTGGGGCGGGGGCCATGGACCTTTACGACGCGAAGGACCGCATTGCCGTCGCCCTGGTGGAGTCCGTCTTCCGCCGCGCGCGGTACCGCGTCCGCCCCTTTCAGAACGAGCCCGGCCTCCGCTTCATCCGCGACGACTGGACGCCGTCGTTCCACGCCGCCCTGGCGGCCGACGACGGCAACGAGCGCGAGTTCCTCATCGAGGTGACCTACCGGCCGTTCGTCGAGCAGTTCATCGCACTCGAGAACCAGCGGCGGGACGCCTCGGTCTTCGTGCTCGCGCGCCAGCACTGGCCCGCGCTGCGCTCGGTCGTGGTCACCGACCATCCCGAGCAGGGGCGGTCGTGCTTTCAGGCCGTCGTCCTCGGCTCGCCGCGCGGCGAACGCCTGGGGACGGTGGACCTGGCCGACGCCGGCGAGTTCGCGATCTTCGCGCACAACGTCGCGGACCACGAGGAGCTGCTGACCCGCATCTTCGCGATGCTGTCGACCGACAAGTACCGCCACGCCACGCGCGTCTGATCAGACCGCGGAGTAGCCCCGGTACTCCATCTTCGCTGCGATCTTTTCCCGGGCCGGCTGACCCCAGAACTTCTCCACGAGATACAGGCCGAGGTCGAGGGACGAGGACACGCCGCCCGCCGTGACGACCAGGCCCTCGTCGACGATGCGACGGTCGGTGACGACGTTCGCACAGTACGGGCGGAGAAGATCGAAGGCCGCGTGATTGGTCGTCGCCCGCTTCCCGGTGAGATACCCGGCGCGCCCGAGCAGCAGCGACCCGGTGCACACCGACGCGAGCGGGCGCGTCGTGCCCCACGAGCGCAGATACGCGATGCACCGCTCGTCGTCGACGAGCTGGCGCGTGCCGAAGCCCCCAGGGACGTACAGCAAGTCGAAGTCGCGCAGGTCCTCGTACACCGAGTCGGGCTTCATCACGAGCCCGTTCTCGTCGGCGATCTCGGGCGCGGTGCCGATGATGCGGTGCTTCACCGTGGGATCGACGCCGAGCGCGGCCACGCGGCGAAGCGCGTCGTACCCGCCCACGAAGTCCAGCAGGGTCAGGCGCGGGAAGACCAGAAACGCGATGCGCGTGATCACGTGATGGACCACGCGATGAGAAACGCCACCGCGGCGGCGAGGCCGCCGATGATCACCGTCTGGACCGCGCTCCGCAGCGGTGGGGCACCTGTGAACCGCGCCTTGGTGGAGCCGAACACCGCCAGCGCGCACAGCGTGACCACGGTGGACACGCCGAGCGCGGTCGAGGCGCGCCCAAGGATCATGTACGGCCAGAGCGGGATGAGGCCGCCGACCGCGTACGCGCCGCCGATGGTCACCGCGCTGCGCAGGGCGCGCCGCGGGTCGGGGCGCTCGAGGCCCAGCTCGAAGCGCATCATGAAGTCGACCCAGCCCTGAGGATTCCGCCGCAGCGAGTCCACCAGCGGACGCGCTTCCTCGGCCTTCACGCCGTAGCCCTCGAGCACTTCCATGACCTCCGCCACTTCCGCCTCCGGCTTCTCGCGGACCTCGTGGTGCTCGCGCGTGCGCTCGCTCTCGTAGTGCTCGGCCTCGCTGCGCGCGGCCAGGTAGGCGTGCGCTCGCTCTCGTAGTGCTCGGCCTCGCTGCGCGCGGCCAGGTAGCCGCCGAGGCCCATGGCGATGGCGCCGGCCGCGACCTCGGCGAGGCCGGCGACGACGATGATCCACGTCGTCTCGATGGCGCCGGTGAGTCCGGCCGCCAGCGCGAACGGCACCGTCAGGCCGTCGGCCATCCCCAGCACGAGATCGCGCACGATCTGGTTGCCGGTGAAGTGACGCTCGGAGTGGATCGGATGAGCCATGTCAGACGGGCGTCACGCCCGTGCGATGCCGCTGCGCCAGCGCCTGGTAACCGGCGGGATTGGCCTGCACCCAGCGCTCGGCGGGTGTTCCCGCGAGCGGCCCCTTGACCTTGGCCGGCGCCCCGATCGCGAGCATGCCGTCGGGAATCTCGGTGCCGGGCGTGACCAGCGAGCCGGCCGCCACCATCGCGCGCGTCCCGATGCGCGAGCCGTCGAGCACCGTCGATCCGTTGCCGACGAGCGCCTCCTCGGCGATGGTCGCGCCGTGCACCACCGAGGTGTGGCCGATCGTGGCGCCCGGGCCGATCTCCACGGCGTGCATCGACGTCACGTGGACCACCGCGCAGTCCTGGACGT
>WNGJ01021732.1_pt2 | contig 11706 bp, 14 predicted proteins | sample 5400611 | NCBI WGS metagenome assembly WNGJ01 (sample SAMN13153375, study PRJNA577476) | soil metagenome | isolation source: 40 cm soil or saprolite under Garry oak tree replicate 1 | place: USA:California | collected 2016-06-15 | reverse complement strand
GCGCATCCTCAAGGACCTCGACGCGGCGATCGAAGACCGCGACGTGCTGATCGTGGAGGACATCGTCGACTCCGGGCTCACGCTGCAGTACCTGATGCGCAACCTGGGCTCGCGCAATCCGCGTTCGCTCGAGGTATGCGCGCTGCTCACAAAGCCCCAGCGGCGCAAGGTGGACCTGCCCACGCGCTACGTCGGCTTCGAGATCCCCAACCGCTTCGTCGTCGGCTACGGGCTCGACCACGAGCAGCGTCATCGCAACCTGCCGTTCGTGGCGGTGCTGGCCCGCTGAGCGCCCGCGGCGGCGGCGTTCAGCCGGCCGTGAACAGCCAGAAAACGGAAGCTCCCATGGTAGGCTAGGGGACTGGTGGCCAGCATGTCGAACGGCGCCAGGGCCTAAGGTTCACTCATGAGCCGTTTCTTCAAGAGCGCTGCGTTCCCGATCCTCATCGTCGTCCTGTTGGCGTTCCTGGCGGTCAAACTCGTCAACCCCGGCTCGACCAACCACAAGAAACACAGCTATCAGACGCTCGTGTCCGTCGAGCTGCCGCGCGGCGAAGTCAGCTCGGTCCAGTTCAAGAACAAGGGCAAAGCGCTCGAAGTCAAGTACAAGAACAAAGAAACGGCCGAATTCGGCTACATCGACCAGGCCGCGCCGGAACTGATACGCGAACTGCGCGCCGACGGGGTGCAGTACAACGTCGAATCGGAAAAGAGCAGCGCGATCCTCAGCCTGCTCACCTACATCATCCCGTTCGTGCTGTTCTTCGGGTTCTGGATCTTCCTCATGAACCAGGTCCAGGGCGGGGGCTCGAAAGTCATGTCCTTCGGCAAGTCCCGCGCCAAGCGCCTGTCGGCGGACTCGCCCAAGATCACCTTCCGCGACGTGGCGGGCGTGGACGAGGCCGTGGAGGAGCTGCACGAGATCAAGGAATTCCTCGAGAATCCCAAGAAGTTCCAGGCGCTGGGAGCGAGGATCCCGACGGGCGTGCTGCTGTACGGGCCGCCCGGCACGGGCAAGACGCTGCTGGCCCGCGCCGTGGCGGGCGAGGCCGGGGTGCCCTTCTTCTCGATCTCGGGCTCGGACTTCGTGGAGATGTTCGTCGGCGTCGGCGCCTCGCGCGTGCGCGACCTGTTCGAGCAGGCCAAGCAGAACAGCCCCTGCATCATCTTCATGGACGAGATCGACGCCGTGGGGCGCCATCGTGGCGCGGGCCTCGGCGGCGGGCACGACGAGCGCGAGCAGACGCTCAACCAGCTGCTGGTCGAGATGGACGGCTTCGAGGCCAAGGACAACATCATCATGATCGCCGCCACCAACCGCCCGGACATCCTCGACCCGGCTCTGCTGCGCCCCGGCCGCTTCGATCGCCAGATAGCCGTCGACCGCCCCGACCGCAAGGGGCGGGCAAAGATCCTCGAGGTGCACACGCGGGGCAAGCCGCTGGCGAAGGTGATCGACATCGACGCGCTGGCGGGCCAGACGCCCGGCTTCACCGGCGCCGACCTGTCCAACCTGATCAACGAGGCCGCGCTGCTCGCCGCGCGCACGGGCAAGCGCGAGATCGGACAGGACGAGCTCGAGGAGGGGATCATGCGCGTGATCGCCGGCCCCGAGAAGAAGACGCGCGTGATGAGCGAGAAGGAGCGCAAGATCACCGCCTATCACGAGATGGGCCATGCGCTCGTCAGCCACTTCCTCGAGCACTCCGACCCGGTGCACAAGATCTCGGTGATCTCCCGCGGGCAGGCGCTCGGCTACACGATCTCGATGCCGCAGGAGGACCGCTTCCTGACCACGCGCGCGGAGCTGCGCGACGCGATGGCGATGACCCTCGGTGGGCGCGCCGCCGAGGAGCTGATCTTTGGTGAGATCACCACGGGTGCCTCCAACGACCTCGAGAAGGTGACCGCCACCGCCAAGCAGATGGTGATGCGCTTCGGCATGAGCGAGAAGCTCGGGCCGCGCGTGTTCGGCCACGACCACGGCCAGCCCTTCCTCGGCCGCGAGTTCTCGAGCGAGCCCGACTACTCGGATGAGATCGCGCGCGAGATCGACGACGAGGTGCGGCGCATCATCGAGTCCGCGCACCAGCGTGCGAAGGACATCCTGGCCGAACACCAGCAGGATCTGACCAAGATCTCCGAGATACTCGTGAAGCGCGAGACGATCGAGAAGGAGGAGTTCCTGGCACTGCTCGAGGGCAAGAGCGAGCAAGACGTGTTCGGCGAGGAGCAGACCGAGCCCGAGCTCCCCGCTCCGCCGCTGCCCGCCGACCGCGTCCCCGAGCGCGAAGCGCCGCGGGCGATACCGCGCCCCGGCCTCGCCGGCGGCACCGCCGAGCTGCGCGGTTCGGATCCGGAGCGCCCCGGGCTGGCCTAGGCTGGCGGTGCGGCTGCATCGCGGCGACAGCGTGTGGTTGATGCCGCGCCCGCGCGCTTGACCCCGCCCGCCGCGTCCACGGGCGGCTTTCGCCTGATGGGCATCCTCAACGTGACGCCCGACTCGTTCTCCGACGGCGGGCGCTACCTGCAGCGCGACGCGGCGCTCGAGCACGGCGCGCGCATGCTCGCCGAAGGGGCCGACATCGTGGACGTCGGCGGCGAGTCCACGCGGCCGGGCGCCGAGCCGGTGAGCGCCGCGCAGGAGCTCGCGCGCGTGGGCCCGGTGATCGAGGGGCTGGCGGCGGCACACCCGGGCGCATGCATCTCGATCGACACCTCCAAGGCCTCCGTGGCGCGGGCCGCGCTTGACGCCGGAGCGAGCATGATCAACGACGTGAGCGCCCTTCGCGGCGACCCCGAGATGGTCGCGCTGGTGGCGGGCAGTGGCGCCGAGTGCTGTCTCATGCACATGCTCGGCGAGCCGCGCACGATGCAGCTGGAACCTCGCTACGCAGATGTGGTCGACGAGGTCAAGGCCTTCCTGCACGAGCGCTTGGCGTTCGCGGTGGGGGCCGGCGTGCGCGAGCAGCAGGTGCTGCTCGATCCCGGCATCGGCTTTGGCAAGACGCTCGCGCACAACCTCGAGCTGCTGCGGCGGCTGGAGGAGCTGGGCGCACTCGGCCGCCCGATCGTGATCGGCACCTCGCGCAAGAGCTTTCTGGGTCGCATCGCGGCTCGCGGCCGCGGGCAGGAGGAGCCCGTCGGCGTGCGCTCGCGGCTCCCTGGGACGCTGGCGTCAAACGTGCTCGCCTTCGAGCGCGGCGCAAGCGTGTTCCGCGTCCACGACGTCGGGCCCGTGCGCGAGGCGCTGGCGGTGGCGGCTGCTACGTTGGGCTCCAGATGGCCGGCGAGGAGCACAGCGAAGACGCCGATGAGCTAGACGACGAGCGCGATCGCCTGGAGGAGGAGCGCGACGACACCGCCGAAGCGGTGACGATCGAGATCACCGGCCTGTCGCTTTACACCCACCACGGCGTGACCGGCGCCGAGCGCGAGGTCGGCCAGCGCCTGGTCGTAGATCTGCGGCTCGACGTCGGCCAAACCGACGCCACCGTCACGGATTCGATCGAGGACACGATCGACTACGCCGAGGTGTGCCAGCTGGTGGCGCTCGTCGCGCAGCAGCGCTCACACAAGACGCTCGAGCGGCTGTGCGGCACGATCGCCAGCCGGCTGCTGGCCGACTACGAGCTTGAAGGCGTGTGGGTAAAGGCCACCAAGCCGGAGCCACCGATCGCGCTGACCGTGGATGAGGTCTCGGTCGAGGTCTGGCGCGAGGCCGAGGCGTGACGAGTACGGCATGAGCGGCGCTGCGGCCACCGCCGCGCGCTTCCGCGCCGCGATCGAGAGCGCTGACATGCAAGCCGCGAGCGAGCTGTTCGCCCCCGACATCGTCTTTCACAGCCCCGTCACGTTCCATCCGTTCACGGGCCGGGACGCCGTCGGGCGCCTGCTGGGCGAGGTGGCTCAGGTGTTTTCGCACTTTCGCTACACCGACGAGCTGGCCGGGGGCGATGTGCATGGACTGATCTTCCGCGCCACCGTGGGCGAGCGGGAGGTCGAGGGCCTCGACCTGCTGCGCTTCGGGGCCGGTGGGCTGATCGTGGAGTTCACCGTGATGCTACGGCCGCTGTCGGGGCTCGTGCCGTTTGCGCAGGCCATGTCCGAGCGGGTCGCCGCCGCCGGGCTCCAGACGACGCGCTCCTAACGGCTGGCGCGGCGCGCGGCGCCGCTCGCGCGCGCCCTCGCGGCGGCGACCGGCCGCTCCAGGTGCAGCTCGGCGAGATCGCCGGCTCGGCGGGCGTCGTGCCGGGCCGGTGGAGCGGCTGAGGGGTAGCTTCTGCACGATGAGCGGCCGTGTCGGTCTACTGGGGCTGGGCTCCAACCTGGGCGAGCGCCGCGCGAACTTGCAGGCGGCCGTAGATCGCCTGCCGCGCGCCGGCGTGTGCGTGCAGTGCTCCTCCTCGATCTACGACACCGACCCCGTGGGCGAGGTGCTCGAGCAGCCGAGCTTTCTCAACGCTTGCCTGCGGGTGCAGACCGCGCTCGAGCCGCTGGCGCTGCTCGACGCGGTCAAGCGCCTGGAGCGCGAACTGGGTCGGGCCGCGGGTCTTCGCCACGGACCGCGGGCGCTCGACATCGACATCCTGCTGCTGGGGGAGCTGCAGCTGCGCCACGAGCGCATGTCGTTGCCACACGCCCAGCTGCTGCGCCGGCGCTTCGTGTTGGTTCCGGCCCTCGAGCTCGACTTCGAGCTGCGCACACCGGCAGGAGCACGCCTCGCCGATGCCCTGGCCGCGCTCCCTCCCGAGGAGGGCGTGCGCTGGGCGGGCCCGCCGCTGCGCGTGCCGCGAAAGGAATCGGTCGCCCCGGAGTCCTAATCGTGAGCATGCAAGCCGCACCAAACCGCTTCCACCTCCGCGCGCGCGGCACCGACGGCGCGCGCCCGGCGAGCGCCGTCGCGGCCGCGGCGCTGGTGGGCGCGCTCGTCCTCGCCGGGTGCGGCGGCTCGACCGCGAAGTCGAGCTCGAGGCCCGCTGCCGCCGCGCCGCACGCGCCTGCCAGCACCACCGGCGCCTCCAGCCACAGCGCGAAGCGGCGCGCTCGAGCATCCGCGCATGCCGCCGCACCGCGCAAGCCGTCCTCGCGGCCATCCTCCGCGCCCCACAGCAGCCAGCCGAGCCCGACGAGCAAGCCCGTGGGCGCTCCCGCCGCGGCGCCCACCTCGGCGAGCTCGAGGTCCTCAGCGCCCGCCGCCGCGACTCCCCGCAAGCAACAAGCCGCCCTCGCCCCGGCGCGGCGCGTCTCCTCCCACCCGCGCAAGCCGGCGAGCTCCACCGCGCCCGTCGCATCGCCACCGACGCCCTCAACCCAGCCGACGTCCGGCATTCCTCAGGGCAACGGCGGGGACGGCGACGCCGACAACAACGGCGGCCCCAGCGATGGCGACGGCCTGATGTAGGACCGCGTTTGCCGTTACGCGCGCGCCGGTGCGCGCCAGCTTGCAAGTGCCAGCAGCGTGGCCGCATTCACGCCGCGCCCGGAGACGACGCACATGTGGCCCGCGCGCAGCCACGTGACAACCGCGGCACCGTCCTCGCGCAGCAGGCGGTAGGGGGTTCCGGCGCGCCAGGCGACCTGGCCGCCGGTGACCCGCGGTGCGGGCAGGCCGGCGACGATCGCATAGCCGACCTGCCGGCCGGCGGCGTCGGCGTAGAAGACGGTCGTCACGCGCCGACCGCCGACAACGTCGGCGCGCGCGCCGGCGGAGCGCCAGCCCAGGTGCTCCTCCCAATAGGGGAAGGACACGCCGTCGACCGCCGCGCCCAGGTCGGCGGGCTGGGTCTGCCTCTGCCGCGGCGCAGCCGCGGTTGCGGGCAGCAGCGTCAGCGCGGCCGCCTGGCGCAGGCTGGGGCCCGCGGCGGCGGTCCCACCACCGCCCAGGGTCAGCGCGAGCGCCAGCGCGAGCGCGGCGAGCGCACCGCCCGCGGCCGCCAGGCGCGGCCCGGAGCCCAGGGCGCGGGCGAGCAAGGCGATCACGCCTGCGGGACCCGCGCTGCGGGAGCGCGTCCTGCGCTCGATCAGCGAGTGGACGCTGCGGTGCAGCGACTCGGGTGCGCGCACGTCGATGGAGCGGACGAACTCGACCAGCTCGGCCTCGGTGCGGGGGCGTCGATGTGTCATGGGGATTTCCTACTTGGTAGGACTCCGCCGGCGCTGCTTTGTTCCCGCCGCGCGGCGGCGATGGACGCGCGCGCACTCTCGCGATCGCGCTCGTTCGAATGCTGCTCGGGCAGCTCGATGGGCGCCGACCCCGCCGCGGGTTCGACGGCGAGGCGCTCGGCGACCTGCTTGCGGGCGCGAAACAGCCTCGTCGTGATCGTCGCCTCGCGCACCCCCAGTGCGCGGGCGGCTTCGCGATAGGACAGCCCGAGCACGTCCACCGCCACGAGCGCCTCGCGGAAGTCCGGCGCCAGCTCGGCGATCGTCGTATAGACCTCCTGGACCTCGATCGCTTGATCGGGCCTGCCCATGGGCTTGGCGTCCGCCGTGACGACGTCGTCGAGCGTCGCCACGGTGAGCGGGCGCCGGGCGGCCGTGCGGCGGCTGGTGAGGAAGGTGTTGCGAAGGACGCGCATCAGGTAGTAGAGCTCACCGTCGCCGTGCAGCACGCGGGGGCGCGAGAGCACGCGCGCGAACGTCTCCTGCACGAGGTCCTCCGCGTCCTCGCGCGAGCCACACAGGCCCCAGGCGGCGCGGTACAGCCGGTCGATGTGCTTGCTCAGGGACTGTGGGTCCAGGATGCGCATGGCGTTTTGCCGGCAGCCCATGCCCGCCCGGCGTGCCGCGCCCATCCGACTGTAGCGCCGGGAAGGATCCGCTTGCGCCGACGTCTTGGTTGCTGATGAGGATAGGAGGACACGTGCGCAAGCTGCCGGGGGCTGGGCTGCTTGGAGCCGCGGTCGCGGTGCTACCGGCCGTGGCGGGCTCGGAACCGACGCCCACGATCCAAGCGGTGAACATCGGGGGCGGCGCCTACCCAGAACACCGCTGGTCGCCGGCCACTGCCGAAGTGAGCGCGGGGGGAGGGATGATCTTCCAGAACATGAGCGCCTCAACTCCGCACGGGGTCGTGTGGACGAGCGCAGAAGCCCCGAGCTGCACCGGCGTCCCGCTCAACAAGGGTGAAACCAGCTGGAAAGGCACCTGCACCTTTACGCACGCGGGCGTCTACACGTTCCACTGCTACGTCCACCCGACAGAAATGACCGGCTCGATCACCGTCACTGCTAGCGGCACGACCACGATGACGACCACGACTGGAACGACCACGCAAACCACCACGGGGGGCGGTGGCTCCTCGACGACGACGTCGACGTCCACCGTGCCGGGCTCCGGTGCCGCCGGCTCGCCGCTTGCCGGCAGCGCATCGCAAGCGATCAAGCTGCCATCAAACCAGCACGGCAAGGCGGTGCACGGGTCGGTCGCGATCTCCCAGGCCGGCGCGGGCGGGCGCTTGGAGGTGGACCTGCTGGCGAAGAGCGCCTCGCTGGCGAGCGCGGGCCAGCCCGCGCAGGTGCGCGTGGGCAAGCTCGTGCGCTCCCAGCTGCCGGCCGGCAGGACGTCCTTCTCCGTGCCCCTCAACTCGCGTGCCCGGAGCGCCCTGCATCGTCACCACCGCCTTGGCCTGAGCGTTAAGCTGGTCATCACGCCCGCCAGCGGGTCGGCCGTCATCATCACCCGACGCGTGGTGGTGCACTCCTGATGCGCGCTCGTCGAGTCCTCGTCCCGCTCATCGCCGCCGTCGTGGCGCTGCCAGCCGTCGCGGCCTCGGAAACGAGCCCCGTGATCGAAGCGGTGAACAAACCGGGGAGCGGCGCCTACGCCGAAGAACACCATGCCTGGTCGCCCGCGCGGGCATCCGTCGTCGCCGGGGGCGCGGTGACGATCCGGAATCCCGGCACGGTGCCCCACGGTGTGCATTGGATCGGTGGCCCGGCGACTCCCGCTTGCAGCAGCGGCGTTCCCGTCGGAACATCGGCCGCTGCCTCGGGCACCAAATGGAGCGGCACCTGCACGTTCGCGCAGGCCGGCACGTACACGTTCTACTGCACCGTTCATGGGGCGGAAATGACGGGGACGGTCACCGCGTCCGCCGCCGGGGCGCCGCCGGCCCCATCCGAAGGCTCGCCGCTTGCCGGCAGCGCATCGGAAGCGATCAAGCTGGCATCAAACCAGCACGGCAAGGCGGTGCACGGGTCGGTGGCGATCTCCTTGGCCGGCGCGGGAGGGCGCCTGGAGGTGGACCTGCTCGCGAACAGCGCCTCGCTGGCCAGCGCGCGCCAGGTGCGCGTGGGCAGGATCGTGCGCACCGAACTGCAAGCGGGCAAGGTCTCCTTCTCCGTGCCCCTGAACGCACGCGCCAGAGGCGCTCTGCGCCGTCACGGGCGCCTGGGGCTGAGCGTGAAGGTGACCGTCACGCTTGCCGGCGGGTCGGCTGTGTCGAGCACGCGGCATATCGTGCTGCACTCCTAGCCCCCATCCCCACCGCGAGCGCCTACCCGCTCGTCGGCAGCGCCAGCCACTCGGCCGGGAGGACCCCGGCCTCGACCGCTCCCACCATCGGCGGGAAGTAGCGCACCAGGCGTGCGGCCGGGCGTCCGTCGACGAGGGGCCGCACGTCGCCGATCGTCATCAGCAGGCGCACCGTCGAGCCGATCTGCAGATCGGCTGCGTTGGGCTGCTCACCGCCGATCACGCCCTGCTCGATCCAGCCCTCGATGCGCTCGAGCTGGGCGGGGAGCGCGGCGATGTCGGCGCGCGCGGCCTCGTCGCTGGCCTTGTTTTTGATCGCCATCAGGCGCGCCGTGAGCGGCATCGCGGGACGCATCAGCGCGGGCCCAAGCGGCAGCTTTGCCTCCGCCGCGTAGCTCTCCATCGCACCCGGCCGGCGCAGGAAGGCGGCGTCGATGAGCCGCCGGGGGACGCTCTGGAAGACCTCATCGCCCCAGCGCTCAGCCTCTAGCACCCTGGCGTGGGCAGGATCGGCGGGGTCGGGCAGCAGCGCGGGCTCCGCGACCATGCCGTCCAGCCGTCGCATGATCGTGCGCGAGCCGACGATGCGCTCGCCGTCCACGCGCATGCCCGATCCTCGCACGGCGAGGTGGACGGCCGAAGCTAGGAGGGCGCCAGCCACAGGGCGGCTTCCACCGCGGTGCACGGATGCGATCCCGGCAGCACGTACAGCTTGGAATGCCGCGGCATGACCCACGAGGATAATGCTGCGGCATGCTGCTCGTAGTCGACGTGGGCAACACGCAGACCCACTTCGGGATCTGTCGCGGAGCGGAGCTGCTCGAGCACTGGCGCTTTGCCACCGTGCGCCAGTCGACGGCCGACCAGCTGGGCGCGGCCCTGAGCAACCTGCTCGAGCTGCGCGGCTACGGCTTCGAGGGCCTGGAGGCCTCGATCGTCTCCTCCACCGTGCCCCAGCTCGAGCCCGAGTGGGTCGCGATGGCCAAGCGCTACCTGGGCCACGACATGCACGCGGTCGGGCCGGGGACCAAGACGGGCTTGGCGATCCGCTACGACAACCCGCGCGAGATCGGCGCCGACCGGCTCGTCAACGCGGTCGCCATGCGCGCGCGCTTCGGCGGGCCGGCGGTGTGCGTGGACTTCGGCACGGCCACCACGTTCGACGTCCTCTCGAGCGAGGGCGAGTACGTGGGCGGCTCGCTGATGACGGGCATCGAGATCTCGCTCGAAGCGCTCTCCGAACGGGGCGCGCGCCTGCCGAAGGTCGACCTCGCGCCGCCCAAGGGCGTGATCGGCAAGAACACCATCGACGCCATCCGCTCCGGGGTCGTGTACGGCTACGCGGGCGCGATCGACGCGATCCTTCGCCGCCTGTATGCGGAGCTGGGTGGGCGCGCCGACGTGATCGCAACGGGCGGGCTGTCCGGGCTCGTGGTGCCCTACACCGAGGAGATCGAGGAGGTCGACGAACTGCTCACGCTCACCGGGTTGCGCCTCCTGCACGAGCGCAATCGCTGAGCGCCCATAATGAGGCCGTGCGCACGCAGGTTCGCTTGACCGACCCGTGGATGTTGGGCACGCTGCGCGTGCCCAACCGCGTGCTGTTGGCGCCGCTTGCGGGGATCGGCAACTGGTTCGTGCGGCTCCAGGCCAAGCGCTACGGAGCGGGGATGGCGGTCTCGGAGATGATCTCCTCGCATGCCGTCCGCCACGGCAACCGCAAGACGTGCACGGAGATGCTGCGCATCGACGCGCGCGAGCGGGACGCCGGTCCGGTGGCGATCCAGCTGTTCGGCGAAGACCCCGCGATCATGCGCGCGGCCGCCACGCACGTTGCGCGGGCCGGCGCCGATGCGATCGACATCAATATGGGCTGTCCGGTACCCGGCTCGTGCGTGAGGCGGGCATCGCCGCGATCACGATCCACCCGCGCTCCGCGGACGTTCATCACGGGGGGGTGCCCCAGTACGAGCTCGCGGCGGCGCTGGCGCGGTCGCTGCCTGCGCCCGTGATCCTCACGGGGGGGCTTAGCAGCGCCGCGCGCGTGCGCGAGGCCTTCGAGCTCACGGGCGCGGCGGCGGTCATGCTCGCGCGCGGAGCGCTGGGCAACCCGTGGCTGTTTGACGAGCTGCTGCGCGCGCGCCGGCTGCCGCCGACGCGCGCCGAGGTGCTGAGCGAGCTGGAGTGGACGATCGAGCGGGCCGTGGAGCACCTCGGCGAGCGGCGCGCGACGCGCTACCTGCGCAAGTTCTACCCGTGGTATGTGGAGCGCCTCGCGCTGACGCCGGCCGCCGCCAAGCGGCTGCAGGCTGCGCTCCAGGCCGCGGAGGGCGTCGGCCAGGCGCGGCGGCTGCTCGACCCGCTGCGGGCGCCGCTCGGGCCTGCGCGGGACACGCTCGCGGCGGTCGTCTAGGCCGCCGACAGAAGCCGTCGGCGGCCCAGCTATACTGCTGCGCTCGCTGAAGCCAGTGGCCGCAATCTCCCCGCTCCAGAGCGGGGTTTTGTGTGGTCGGGCCAACCACCGACTCGCGATCGAGGCGCATATGCCGAAGGACGTCATCCTCACCCCGGAAGGCCTGCAAAAACTCAAAGACGAGCTCGATGTTCTCTCCACCGACAGGCGCCGCGAGGTCGCCGAGCGCATCAAGGAGGCCCGCGAGTTCGGGGACATCACCGAGAACTCCGAGTACGACGACGCCAAGAACGAACAGGCGATGCTCGAGAGTCGGATCGCCGGCCTGCAGGAGAAGCTGCGCCTGGCGAGCGTGATCCAGACGGAGGAGCTCTCCACCGACGTCGTTCAGGTGGGCTCGGTGGTGCACGTCAAAGACGTGAAGACAGGCAAGTCCGTGAAGTACACGATCGTCGGCTCGGCCGAGGCAAAGCCCCAGGAACACAAGCTCTCCAACGAGTCGCCCGTGGGCCGCGCCCTGATCGGGCGCAAGCGCAACGAGACGGTCGCCGTGAAGGTGCCGCGCGGGCCCGCGCGCAAGCTGAAGATCACCAAGATCGACGTCGGCCTGAAGTAGTCTCGCCCTGAAGTAGTCTCGCGACCCATGAGCGGAAGCGAGCAGCAGCCGGCCTCCGGCGGGCCCGCCCGCCACGGACTGCCGGAGCTGATCGCCGAGCGGCGCGCGAAGGCCGAGCGGCTGAGGGCCACCGACCGGGACGCGTTCCCCTATACCTTCGCGCAGGCCGAGCCGATCGAGACGATCCTCGCCGCCTACG
>WNGJ01012595.1_pt1 | contig 11707 bp, 9 predicted proteins | sample 5400611 | NCBI WGS metagenome assembly WNGJ01 (sample SAMN13153375, study PRJNA577476) | soil metagenome | isolation source: 40 cm soil or saprolite under Garry oak tree replicate 1 | place: USA:California | collected 2016-06-15 | reverse complement strand
CACAGCGGCGGTGTACGATCATCGGGCCGGCCGTGAGTGGCGTTCTCTGGAGGACACGACGAACGATCCCATCATGGCCCTGCGCCGGCCGCTGGCCTGGCGTAGTTGGCAGCGAAGCGAAGACTATTATCTGGAAGGCCAACTTATCTGGCTCGATGCCGATACATTGATTCGCGAACTTTCCCACGGTGCACGGTCGCTCGACGATTTCGCCCGCGCCTTTTTCGGAATCAATGACGGCAGCTACATTCCGGTGACCTACAACTTTGACGACGTGGCGAATGCCCTGAACCGCGTTCAGCCTCACGATTGGACGAAATTCCTCCGTGCCCGGCTCGATGGACATGGACCTGGAGCTCCCCTCGATGGCCTGAATCGCGGCGGCTATAAGCTCGTCTACAAGGAAACACCTTCCGAATATTTCAAGAACGAAGAGGAACGCCGCAAAATTTCGGACCTCACGTATTCGCTCGGTATGATTATCGGAAATGAAGGCAAGCTTACGGATGTCTTGTGGGAAGGATTGGCCTACCAGAAGGGGTTGACGGTCGGCACTCAGATCATTGCGGTTGACGGTATCGCCTACAATATCGATCGCCTCAAGGCTGCCGTCAAAAACGCCCAGAAGACCGCGGCCTCGATAGAGCTTTTAATCAAGAATGGGGATCATTACCGGACGGTACGCATGGACTACCGCGACGGATTGCGGTATCCGCATTTGGAACGCACCGGTGCGGTTGCCTTCCTCGACCAAATCCTGGCGCCTCGCTAGAAAATTCCCCTCCTCGCAGAGGAGGGGTGGCTGCGCCGAAGCGAAGCGAGGCGCAGACGGGGTGGTCAGACCGGCCGAAACGTTTCGCCAAACTGACCACTCCGGCGCTTCGCAGCCTCCCCTCCTCTGCGAGGAGGGGAATTCAAATGACCATGACCGTGTCGGCCTTAGATGAGCCTCAGGATGGCAGCGATAAATTCGTCCAGGTCTCCGAGATCGTTCTTTATCGCGGCGTAAATACGGTGAACATCCAGTTGAAGGTAGTCATGAACGAGAACGTTCCGCATGCCCGTCATTGATTCCAATTTCTTTCCAAGGTGCGAGGAAATGATGTTGTGCTTGGCCAATATCCGGAAAACGTCCTTGTAGTCCTGGGGCAAACCGAGATCCATGTCGGCGATAACATGATGCCCGATATCGATGGCAGCCTGAATTGCGATTTCAAGATGACGCTCGGCAAGTTTGGACGAGTCATCATCCTCGCAGAATTGATCTTCGCTCATGGTGCCAAATTTCCGTAGCCGTGCAATCGACTCGCGAATCTTCTCAATACGAGCTTGAATGATGTTCTGATCGACCATCTGTTATTTATCGAGATAGCGGCGTTTGAGAAGCTTCAGGTGGAGATCCCTCATTGGCTGTGTATCGAGGTAAAGGTTCAACGTCTGAATCTGAAACCGGATTCGCGCGGAACGCGAGCGCTCGAAGATCAGCCGCCCCTTTAAAACGACATTGTGTGCTAGAACCGGCGGGGCTTGGTTCAGAAGCACGGCTTCGACATCAGACCGTTTTAAAAGATCTTGCAAGTCCGCGATGAGGTGCAATCGGTATTCAAAGAGATCGCCGGCAATCAGCGCGCTGTCGACCAGTACGGCGATATCGATATCGCTCTTTGGACGAGAACGGCCGCTTGCTACGGAGCCGAAGATGTAGGCGGCCAGAACCTCGCGCCGCGGCTCCATGGCAGCGGCAATTTTCTCTGCTGCTGCCTCGAATTTCCGCACCTTCATGACTTCAGCCTACCAAACGGCTATTCGGTTCGCATAGCGAAAGGCCGAAGGCACGCTCCGGGTCAAGTGCTGAACGAAAAGATCGTTTCATTTGCTTTGAGACATCCTGAAAAACCTTGCACGCTTCAGCGTTTCGTCTGTTCGAGATCAGTTTTTCCGCGGCGCGCAATCTGGGGGTGAGCTTTCCCGAGATAGAGATGCCTGGCCCGGCAATTCCGTTGACGGCCTTTCCAGCGGGAATAGTGAACGGAATTGTAGCTATCAAATTGAAGTTGCTGGCTGCGCCGCTAACCGGGTCAATGTCAAGCGTGAACTTCTGCACACGCGTGGCGAACCTGATGGTGCCCCCGCCCGGTCCATGATCGGTCAAACCGTAGAACACATTCGCGAATCGATCGTAATAGATGTCAGATCCAAATCCGCCAAGGCGGTTCACGCTAGCGCCGCCTCGAGCCCCGTTGAGCGGCGTCTTATCGACAGCCGCCCCCGCAATTATCAATATGTTTTTGAGCGATGCGGCATTGGCGGCCCACGAGAACAAGAGCGAAACCAGTAACACCCCCGTTGCTCTTCCGTGAAATGGCAAAGGCATCCTGCGTTGGATTCTACATTGCGTTCATTGAAAAATTGTTACAAAGGCACATTTACCGCCGCATGAGCGGTGGGCCCAACCTTCTCACTGCAGTGGGTGGCAGTGTGAGGTGAAACAGAATGCGCGGCATTTGACCGCAGACCCACCCCCCTCGTAACCGGGGATGGAGAGCAGCAGCAGCTATTACATTTTCAACTCGGCTCGCGTCAGCAATTGGTTCATGATCTGATCCCGCGAAATCATGCCTTCCAGTCGTCCGTTTGAGACGACCGGCAACTGGTCCAGCGGGACCATGACGTCGTAAACAGTCGTGAAAGGCCAGCGCGTCTGTGGAATGGCTTTGACTTCATTCACTGTAATCAGGCCGCTGATCACACCTTTTTCGACGATCAGAAAACACCGGCGTCCCGTGCGAAGCAGGAATTCGTGAACAAAAGTTTGCAGGTTCGTGTTCCCATCCACCGGCGTGCAGTCGCGCGTCATCACATCGGCGACTCGGACGCCTCGGAACGTTTCCGTAAACTCGGCTTGTGCGGTCGTCGCCTGTGCGGCACTCAGAAGAAACCAGCCGATGAATGCGATCCAAAGGCCACTGATGCCGGCTCCGCCAAAGAAGCGAAGAATACCGAGAAGGATGAAACCGTACGCGATAACTTGTCCGGTTGCTGCGGCCTTTCGGGTGGCCCTGGCGGCATTGCCCGTGATCCACCAGATGACAGCGCGCAGTACCCGGCCGCCATCCATCGGAAAACCCGGCACCATATTGAAGATCGCGAGACCAATGTTGATGTATCCCAGCCACACGAGCATCGCGGTCAGTGGTGTTGCCGGCTCAAGCACAAAGTTCCAACCGAGCACCCCTGCCAACCCAAAGCAAACAGCCCCAATCAGTGCGCTCATGAGCGGGCCAGCGATACCCATCCAAAACTCGGTCTTCGCGTCCGCAGCCTCCTTGCCAATCTGAGCTACGCCGCCGAGAGCAAAAAGTGTGATTGAACGTACGGGGAGGGCTCGCAATCTCGCTACCGCCGCGTGAGACAATTCGTGAAGGATGATCGCAACGAAGAAGAGCACAGCGGTCATAATCGCCATTGTCCAAATCGTGGTCGCTCCCCAGTCGGGATGCGACTCGCCGAAGTGCCCTGCAAGTGAGGTTGCAATCAGCACCGCGATGATAAGCCAGCTGTAGTGGAGTCCAATCTCGATTCCGAAGATCCGGCCGAGTCTGATTTGTGGCTGCATCACACCTCACTTTCGATTTGGACAATCGGTTCGAGGTCGCCCCTGAGACCGGGATCAGTGGAAATGCATCGGTAAATTTTACACCCCGTTTGCGGTTCGTCCAGATTGGCTTGCCGTTCACTCCGATGCGCAATTTACAGGCTGGTCCTGCACGCGTCTGACGTGCTTCGGTCAAAACGTGGCGCGGAGAGTTCTGGGAAGGCGATTTAATGCGACCATAACAGCACTATCTGATGATTTTCCGCCGCTGAAGAATTGGTTCACTTCGACATAAACAATGTGATTGACGCCCTTTTCATTTATGCGGTCGGCCGGTAAATAAAAGATTGACGCTGCCTTTCCGCTTTCGCCAATACTACGCGAGCTGTGGCAGAAGGTTCCGGCATCCCCGCGGAACATGCGCTCAGAAGTGAGGAGACTTCGGCCTGTCACGTTCCCAGGTGCGATCGTTATTCGTGCGGTTATGTTATTCTCGCCTCATTATTATGAAGATGTTTTCCGTACTTCTGGTCGGCGTGTTGCTGCTGCACTTGCAGTGTGGCGGATCGTGTCTCTTCAGCTCCTTCGGAAGAAACGTAGACACGCCGTCAACGAGTTCAGAACCGCCATGCCATAAACACGCGGAGACTCCCTCAAAGGCTCCGGCACCATCGCGTGACGGTAATAGCCCCTGTAACCAAGGACCCGTGGCGGACTCCAAATTGTCTTCCGGCGGGAAGATTACTTTACAAATGCCTGCGATGTTACCGGCTACAGTTGGACCCCTGGCGACGTTCGATTTTGGTATTACCGGTTTCATCGCAGAGAAGAGACCTCATTTGCCGTCTACAGCCGCTCGTCTTTCGGTTCTTCGGATCTAGTCCGACTCCATCACTCGAGAATTCCCAAACTTCGTACGACGGTGAAACGACGACGCCTTTCGCTGTGTGCAGCAGCGACTGCCCGAGTGAGGAGTTTCATGACGAGAAACAATCTTTGTTTCTTCAGCCTGGGTCTGACCATTATTTGTCTCTTTGGTAACGCCGATCTGCTCCGCGCGCAGACGACCATGCCGGGCATGGCGGCGATGGAGAACTCCGTTGGATTTCTTTCTTCTGGAACAAGCCTTGAACCGAAGACGACATCCGAGTCCGCTCCGGTGTTTCATACATCGGTGGGGAATTGGAATTTGATGTTTCATGCGAATGGGTTCGTACTAGATGCGCAGCAGACAGGGCCGCGCGGGACGGACAAACTGTTCTCGGTTAATTGGCTGATGCCGATGCTTTCGCGTGATTTCGGCCGCCACACGCTGACGTTCCGTACCATGTTTAGCCTGGAGCCTGCTACTGTCACCGACCGCCGGTATCCGGAACTCTTTCAATCGGGCGAAACTGCGTATGGATTGCCGATTGTCGATGGACAGCATCCTCACGAACTGTTCATGGAGATTGCAGGCCGCTACGATTTTCGGTTGAGCGAACGTGCAAGGTTGTTCGTCTACGGCGGTCCTATTGGTGAGCCTGCTCTCGGACCAACCGCCTATCCGCACCGCGCTTCCGCATCGGAAAATCCGGTTGCCGTCCTCGGGCACCACCAGGAAGACTCAACGCATGTTTCCGACAGCGTCGTTACGGTGGGTTTTTCACAAGGTCCCTTGCAATTAGAGGCATCGACTTTTCACGGACGAGAGCCGGGTGAAAATCGTTGGAACATTGATACCGGCAAGCCCGATTCATTTTCGTCTCGCCTGACAGTAAGTATGGGCAGCACGTTCGCCGGACAGTTCTCCGTTGGCCGGATTAATAATAGAGAAGCATTGGAACCAAGTCTGGATACGTTTCGCACGACCGCATCTCTTCACCACAATCTCCGTTTTTCGCGCGGCCACGTTTCGTCAAGTCTGATCTGGGGCAGGAACAAAGATCTGCCCGGGCGTGGCGCACGTATCTTCAACTCCTACACAGCGGAATCCACTGTTAATTTCCTTGATCGGAATTGGGCGTGGACTCGGATCGAGAATGTGGATCGGGACCGCACACTGCTGGTGGGAGAAATACCGACGGCATTGCAGGACGAGGAGGATCCGATCGGCCGCGTCCAGGCTTATACCTTCGGTTACGAGCGGGACCTCCCAATCGGACCATCGTTCTTGAATGCGGGATTGGGATTTCAAGCAACGGCCTATGGAGTGCCGCTTCAGCTCAAATCCGTCTACGGCGGCCATCCCGCGGCATTCGCCGTGTTTCTGCACTTACGACCAACCGGAAACGTCGGCTCCCATATGCGAATTATGCATCAACACTGACCGTGGCTCGTTTTTGATACACCACACTAGAAGCCGAATCGCAGGCCTGCGTTGACGACGCGTCCGTCGAGCAGTGTCCACGCATCGACGGTCCACTTTCCATCGAAGAACTGCTGGGGCCGCAGCAGAGGGTCGTAGCGGGTTTGTCGAATGTTCAAGAGATTTTCCGCATTTACAAAGAGACGGGCCGGTCCGAATCGCCGTTCGACGAGCATGCCGAAGATCCAGTAAGGCACGCTCTCCCCACGATAGGGGTTGTCCTCAAGGCGCTGCCGGCCCGTATAAAAGAGTTCGAAACCGATGCGGCCCTTTCGTTCCCTCTCCCATGTGCCCACGATGCTCCCCGTGTATTTCGGTGTGAGGGGAACACGCCGCCGCTGACCGTCATTCCGATCGATTTCGGTCGAATGAATAACTGTGTGCGTCAACACGAGCGCAAACTCGCCGCGCCGGAGCCGTGCCAAGAATTCCGACCCGGCCGTGCGGGTCGGTCCGCCGGCATTGAAGAGTTCAATCGATTGGGGCGATGCAATCCCGGCTTGACGCAGCATGACTGGATGCCGGATCAGGGATCCAAAAAGAGTGCCATTCAATTCCAGATGGGAACTACTCCATCCCACATCAGCGGAGACACTCCGTGCTTTTTCGGGTAGCACTCCCTTTAAGGGCAAGAGCCGGGAGAGACCAACTGCTTCTGTTTCCTCTGTGAAAGGCGTCGGCGCGAATACGCCGGTGCCGGTGGACACGCGCACGGTCCATTGACCCGTGGGCCGGAACAATGCGGAAACGCGTGGATTGAAAAAGCCGCCGTATACACTGTGGGCATCCACGCGGGCGCTGCCGGAGAGTGTCACATGGGGGACGAGTGCGTAGTCGTCCTGGACGAATACCCCGGGAACGATGTAGGTGTAGTCAAATCGCGACACATCCCGCGATCGATAGAGATCGGCTTCGAGGGCGGACCCCGCAGCCCAGGTGTGCTTGCCACTAGTGCCGCTGATCGCCGCCTCTGTAAACGCTGTCTCGTGCCGGTCGCGCTCGATGACGTCACCGAACTGATGGCGGTGGTGTTGTGTCATGAAAGCGCTGCGGATAGACACCAATCGTTTTCCCCAAATGAAGCGGCCGACGAGACCGGTGTCGAATCGCTGCGTGTCAAGTTCTTCCGGAAACCGGCGTCCATCGGGTACGGTGGCGCGGCCGATTGTGCCTCCCTTGCGTTCTTCGATTGTTGCGCCCGTGGTGATGAACAGGGAACGGCCGGCTCCGTCATCGAAGTAAATACGCGGGCGGATGACCGCCCTGCGGTAGCCGGCCAGGTCCGCCCAGCCGTCGCCATCGATATCATTCTGTTTTTGATAATGAGCCCCGCCCAGCAATGTGTAGCCCCACCGATTCTTCACCGGTTCGGCTAGCCAGAACACGGAGTCGCTCCCGCCGCGCGTTGTTTGATTCAGAAGGAGCTCGCGCTCGGATTGTTGTGGCCGCCGTGACACGAGGTTAATGACGCCCCCCAGCGCCGACGAACCGTAAAGTGCCGATGCCGCGCCTTTAATGATTTCCACGCGGCCGAGATCTAATGGTGGAATTTGCAAAAGACCAATGGCTCCGGTCTGACCGCCATAGAGCGGGAGGCCGTCTGCCAACAGTTGTGTGTAACGCCCGCGTAATCCCTGGACGCGGATGTTTGCAGCCCCAAGGGAGGGAGCCGTGACCTGTACGCGGAGACCGCTTGTTTCGTTCAGAAGCATCGCGATGTCGCCGGGAGTCATTAGCGCCTTTTCCTCAACTTCCTCCTGATCGAGCACTTCAACGCGCAGGGGCTGATCTTCGATCCGTGTTTCGGTTCGCGTGGCGGTGACAGTGATTTCCTGGGTGAGAACGGATTCAGCCTCGAGATCGACGGCTACTCGCGTCGTCGTGCCCCCGGAAACCGATGCTCGAACCGTCCGGGATTTAAATCCATATCGCGCAATCATGAGTTCCACGTCACCAGCCGGCACTTCCAAACTCGCTTCCCCGCGCGCGTCGGTCAGAACTACTTGCGCGCCTGCCGAAATTTCCGCCTGCTCGACTGGCCCGGAGTCACTGCGGACCTCGACGACAACATTCCCTTTTGCCTGACGGGCGTAACTATTCGTCAGCGTCGCGGCTATCATGAGAACAGATAAAAGAAGGCGACGGCGTTGCACTATCGCTGCTAACTCGTAATTGTCGCGATTTTCTCGCCTTTTCCCCGCCGCGATCATAAAGCTATTCATGTTGAAATGCCTGACTGAGGCTTTTAGGCAACCCGAGCACGTGTCAGAGTCTCAGGAGTTGGTCGCGTAACAAACGGGACTGAAGGCGGCTGACGGGGAATTCCCGGTCGTCGTTGAGCACAACGGTGAACAATCCGCCGGGCATCCGAATAATGCGGCAAATCATGTCGATGTTCACGATGGCGCCGCGGCTGAGGCGAACGAAACGCGTAGGCTCGAGCCGGGCGGCCAGATCGCGCAACCGATAGGCAATGGTATGCGTCTCATTGGTTCCCGTGCGCAGGTGAAGGAGTTCGCCTTCCGCGACGATCGAAACAATCTGGGAAACAGGAACAAGCACGATCTCGTCATGCCGGCGCACAGGAATCCGCTCGAGCAATGGCCGGCCTCCTGCAGCTTCGTAGTCGGATACGGCGGCGCGAACGCGTTCCACAGCTTCCGATTTGTATTCCTCGCGCTCCAAACGCTCGCGCGCCCGATCGATCGTCTGGCGTAAGCGCGCGGCCTCGACCGGTTTCAAAATGTAATCGACGGCGTTCACCTCAAACGCGCGCACGGCATATTCGTCGTAGGCGGTGACAAATGCCACCAGCGGCATCCGGTTTTTCTTCAGGAGCCGGACGACGCCTAGACCATCGACCTCCGGCATCTCCAAGTCGAGCAAAGCGAGATCGGGCTGTTTGGATTCGATGAGTGTGACCGCGTCCATTCCATTCACGGCTTCCCCTAGAAGGTCCACGTCGCTGAAAGTTCGGAGGATCGCTGCGAGGAACGAGCGAGCCGGGCGCTCATCATCGGCGATGACGACGCGCAGCTTATCGGCGGAACGGCTCATGAAGATTTCGCTGAGGCGGCAAGCGGCGCGATTTCGTCTGCCTGGATGGGCAACCGGATCTCCACCGTTGTTCCCGCTCCGGGCGTGCTCCGAATGACCAGCGGTGTTTCGGTGTTGCTGTATCGCCGCAACCTCTGCTCCACATTCGAAAGACCCACGCCGCGAGACCGGCGGCGCTGAAGCGAGGATTCCGTCACGCCGGGTCCGGTATCGATGACCGATATGAGGAGTTCGTTCTGAAGCACGCGGGCCGAGATGCGAACATCACCGCCGGCGAGAGATTCGCTTATTCCATGCTTGATCGCATTCTCCACGAGGGGCTGGATGGCCAGGGCCGGAATGCGGATCCGGCGCAATTGTCTGGGAACATCGATGTACACCCGAAGCCGGTCTTCGAACCGTGCACGTTCAATGTCGAGGTAGGCTTCGATCAAGTCCAATTCTTCTCCGATCGTGACGAATTCTTCACCGGCGCGAAGAACACCGCGCAGCAAACCCGACAGGCGCATCAGCGTTCCCAGAGCGCGTTCGGGTGCTGTTTGAATCAAATATCCGATCGTCGTCAATGCATTGAACAGAAAATGCGGATTGACCTGCGCGCGCAGCGCGCGAAGCTCGGCCTCTGCCGCGAGCTTCCGCATTTCCTGTTCCTGAATATCGCGCTGGTATCGTTCCTGCATCGCACGCAAGGCGTCAATACGCCGAGCCACGAGCAGCGCCGCGTGCTCCAGCATTGCAATGTCGTCGGAGAGAAGGCGGCGGCCACCGGACAATTCCGTAATGGAAAAAAGATAATGGGGTTCATCGGTCGTCAGAACAGTCACCCGCGCACTACGGCGATCTTGTTGGACCGAACTCGGTAGAGCCGCTTCACTGGACTCCGACCATTCGATCGACTTTGCGCTGAGCGCGGGTGCCAGAGCGTGCGCCATTTCGTCCAGCGCCGCCTCCGGCGTTTCACAACGGTCGAGCGTTCGCGAAAGGGTTGAAATCAATTCGGCATAGTCGACGCGCGTCAGAACGATTTTGTCAACGAATAACGCGGCTGCGCGGCGCAAAAAGGGATAGGCCAGAGCTGTCGATACCCACAACGCCAGCAACACCGCTGTAGTTCGTTCGCTTGCCGGATTCGCCGCCAGTAGCGGCGTGACAGCGAAAACAAACATGCCGAAGATCAGGCCTGCAAGCAGAATGAACGCGAGCGCGCGTTTCAGGAAGATATCGGCCAGAGCGAAACGGAAATCCTGATGGAGGATCAAGAGCGCCAGCGGCAGCGACGCATGATGTCCCGCAAGCTCCATCCACCACGTATCCTCGCCGGTCACATGGTTGCCGCTGAGATGCAGCGCCGACACCGCAAAAACCGACATCGCGACGACCGACAGCACGCGCCCGCGTTTCACTTGGCCGCGTGTGAGTACGAGCAAGGCAACGAGCAAAAAGCCAAATCCAGCCGTCACGCCGATCAACGCCGCCTGCGACGGAGCTGTTCCAGCTGTGATGGCGGTGTACATATTCATGATCGTCGCAATTCCGCTCATCGCATACCCGATCGCTGCGAGCACCAGGTACTGGACGCGTGTCACTTCGACCGTACGCAGTGCAGAATGCACAACGACGGCAGGAAGAAAGCCCAACGAGCTGAAAGCCGCAGCCAGCAGCACCGGCGCCGATTGCGTGAAACCCAGGTTCACCATTCCATAGCCGCCAAACGCCCCGGCATTCCATGCGAAACCGAGCAGCCCGGTCAAGAGCGCCAGCCTGTTGGATTCAGGCCGAGCGGTCAGGACCATCCATAGCAACATGACGTAGAGCACGACTCCTGTGATGAATCCTAGAAGATTGACGAGGGAGGCTGCAGTGCTGGCAATCATAAGGGTTCCGGCTGAGCGCCAATTCTATTCAGACGACGATTGTAAGTCACTGAGAAGTGAATAAACGGTCGTTTTTGCCGGTGAATGGCGGTATTCCCCTCCTCGCAGAGGAGGGGTGGCTGCGCCGAAAGAAAATGCCGCGAAGCCACCGAAGCGGCGCAGACGGGGTGGTCAGACCGGCATCCCGTCGATTTCGCCGAACTGACCATTAATTGAAGCTTCGCCCTACCGGGCTCGCGCTTCGCGCCCGGCGCGCCAGCTTCTATTAAGCTGTCGCGCCACCCCTCTGCGAGGAGGGGAATGCAACGCTCCGCAACGCCGTCCATTGTCTATCAATCGATCCCCGTCGGCTATTTCGACCATTCATTGGGAATGTCTTGGCCGGCCGGCCGGTCGTGCCTAGAATCCAAAATCTTGAATTTAAGCGAATTAGGAGTGAGCTTATGTCCTTTTCACGGCAGGTTGTCACCCTTGCGGCCGGATGTTTACTGCTTTCGTCGTTTGCAACTTCTGCCGCGGCTCAGTCGGTCGCGAGCGGAACCATCGAAGGAACCGTCGTTGATCCGACAGGCGCTGTCGTAACCGGTGCGGCGGTCGAGATCCGCAATCCGATAAGCCGTTATCAGCAGACGGCGACCACCGACACCATGGGCGCATTTCGATTTACGAACCTCCCGTTGAATCCATATCACGTCCAGGTCATGGCGCCGGGGTTCGCGGCCGCGGCTCAAGATTTCAACGTCCGTACAACGGTTCCCATTTCCATAAAGATCTCGCTCGCCGTGGCAGGCGTGACACAGGAAGTGAATGTCGAAGCCGGCGCTGCAGATATTC
>WNGJ01012475.1_pt1 | contig 11707 bp, 10 predicted proteins | sample 5400611 | NCBI WGS metagenome assembly WNGJ01 (sample SAMN13153375, study PRJNA577476) | soil metagenome | isolation source: 40 cm soil or saprolite under Garry oak tree replicate 1 | place: USA:California | collected 2016-06-15 | reverse complement strand
GCAGTCCCCGGTCAGGGCCGGGGTTCGAGCCCGTGAGCAGGAAAAACAGCCGCTCGCGTCGCCATTATCGACCGGTCCACCGGATCTGCCGGATCGTAACCGCGCTCGAACGGGGTGTATGTGGCGGGCTCCCCGTCGGTCATCGATTCCGGCGCGTGCTCGCCCGTGCGCGATCGGGCGTAATCGCGCCATGCCCGTGGTGTCTGCGCGCCCGGTTCGACCGGCCGGCCCGATGCCTCGGCGAGCGCGTGCGTCCAGGCTCTCGGCACGACCTGCACGAGCGCGTAACCGCCGCCGCCGGTGAGCAGCCAGCGCCCGCCCGCGGCTTCGTGCGCGAGCCGGTGCAGGGCGGCGCAGGCGGCCCGCATCGCGTCGACGCTCAGTTCGAGATGCGCCAGCGGGTCCAGCCGGTGGCCGTCGCAGCCGTGCTGGCTGACGAGCACCTGCGGCTGGAACTCACGCAGCAGCGGCGGGACGACCGCGTCGAATGCGCGCAGCCAGCCCGGGTCACCGGTGCCGGCCGGAAGCGCGACGTTGACGGCGTAACCCCCGCCCGCGCCCGATCCGGTCTCCGCCGGCAGGCCGGTGCCGGGGAAGAGGGTGCGCGGGTGCTCGTGCAGGCTGATCGTCAGCACGCGGGGATCGGTGTAGAACGCCGCCTGCACGCCGTCCCCGTGGTGCACGTCGAGGTCGACATAGGCGATCCGGCTCGCGCCCCGGCCGAGCAGCCATGCGATGGCGATCGCCGGATCGTTGTACACACAGAACCCGCTCGCCCAGCCGCGCATCGCATGATGCAGGCCGCCCGCCATGTTCGCGGCGTGAACCGCGGGGGACACGGTGTGCGGCGGCGCGGTCCACACGGCCTTCGCCGCCGCGACCGTCGCGCCGGCCACAAGCGCCGAGGCGTCATGCATCCCGGCGAACACCGGGTTGTCCGGGGTGCCGAGGCCGAAGCGCGGATCGGGCGCCACCGTCTCACCCGCGCGCCGGACCGCGGCGATGTACGCGGCGTCGTGCACGAGTTCGAGCAGCGCGTCATCGGCCGGCGCCGGCACAGCCGTGGACACTCCCGGCGCGGCGAACACGCCCATCGCGCGGGCCAGCGCCATGGTGAGCTCCACCCGGACGGGCGCGAGCGGATGCCCGGGCCCGAAATCGTAGGCGGCGAGCGCATCGTCCCAAACCACCTGAAGCGGTCCAGCCACGGTCTTTACCCCGATCCCACGGCCGGCGGTTCAGCCTTGCGCGCCGAGTTCGCGGCCCCGGTCGCGTGCGGCTTCGATCGCAGCGAGGAATGCCGCCCGCACCCCGTGCTTTTCCAGCTCACGCATGGCGGAGGTGGTGGTGCCCCCAGGGGAGGTGACGGCCTCCCGCAGCAGCACGGGATGCTCGCCGGATTCGCGCAGCATCGTGGCCGCGCCGTAGACGGTCTGGATCACCATCTCGAGCGCCGCCGCGCGCGGAATCCCGAGCATGAGCCCGGCGTCCACCATCGCCTCGACCAGGAAGTACACGTAGGCGGGGCCCGTTCCGGACAGCGCGGTCGCCGCGTCCTGGTGTGACTCGGGGACGCGCAGCACCTTTCCGACCGGGGCGAGCAGTTCCTGCGTTCGCTGCAGGTGCTCCTCGCCGGCGAAACGCCCCGCGGATATCACGCTCATCGCCTGGTCGACCAGCACGGGCGTGTTCGACATGACACGAACCACGGGCAGATCGTGGCCAAGCCTGCTCTCGATGAAGCTGGTGGTGATGCCCGCCGCCACCGAGACGACCAGACGCCCGGCCGGCACACTCGGCGCTATCTCGTCCAGCGCCGCCGACATGTCCTGCGGCTTGACCGCGAGCACGAGGGTGCCGGCGACCTTCGCGGCCTCCGCCGCCGTCATCGCCTCCACGCCGTAGCGCTCGCGCAGGTCGGCGCCGCGCTCGCGCCGCCGGACCGCGACGATGACATCGGCTGGCGGCCGGCCGGCCCGGATCAGGCCGGAGGCGAGCGCCTCACCCATCTTTCCCGCGCCGATAATCGCAATCACGCGGGCAGTTTATCCCCGCCGGTCATCCCCTCCCGGGGGGCCGCCGGTGTTTGCCAGATCGCCGGGTTCCCGCTCACCGCCGGGACATCAGCGCGCGGAGGAAGAACGTGAGGTTGGCCGGGCGCTCCGCGAGCCGGCGGACAAGGTAGCCGTACCAGTCGCCGCCGTACGGCACATACACCCGCACGACGGAGCCGGACGCGGCGAGCCTGCGCTGCTCCGCCGGGCGGACCCCGTACAGCATCTGAAACTCGTAGCTGCCCGCGGGCCGGCCGGTCAGCGCCGCCTGCGCCAGGGTGATCTTGATCAGCCGGGGGTCGTGCGTGGCGATCATGGGATAGCCACGCCCAGACATCAGCACGCGCAGGCATCTGGCGTACGAGCGGTCGACCTCGTGATGGCTGGGAAACGCGATGTCGTCCGGCGCCTGGTACGCCCCCTTGCACAGCCGCACCCGCGAGCCCGCGGTGGCCAGTTGCTCGCAATCCCGCTCGGAGCGCCGCAGGTAGGCCTGTATGACGCAGCCGAGGTCGGCGAACTCGGCACGCAGATCCGCCACGATCCGCAGGGTGGGCTCGACCGTCTCGTGATCTTCCATGTCCACCGTGACCGTGGTCCCGGCCGCGTGGGCCGCCGCGGCGATCCTCGCGATATGCCCGGTCGCGATCTTCTCGCCATGTGCTGCGAGCCGCAGCCCGACCGCGGTCGGCTTGACCGACACCTCGGCGGCGCCCGTCCCGTGCTCCTGCGCCGCCGATCCGCCCGCACCCGTCAGCCCGGCGGACCCGGTGAGCCCGGCGCTCGCCAGGCCTTCGATCAGCCTGATGTACTCGCCGGCGACCGCGACCGCATGCTCGGGCTCCGTGGTGTCTTCACCCAGGTGGTCCAGGGTGGCCAGGAGGCCGTCCCCGCGCAGCCGTTCGGTAACTCTGACCGCGTCGGCCGTCGCCTGTCCCGCGACGAACCGGGCGACGACATCCCTGGTGTAAGGCGCGGCGGCGACCAATCGGCGGATGCGGGCGCTGTGCGACATGGCCAGCAGGCTGCGGCGCAACACGACGGGCGACCTCCAGGCGGTCCAGACGGTCCATGCGGGCGGTGTTCGTGCGCCCCAGGCTACGCGCGGCGCCCGGCGCGTGGCCCGCCGCGCAGGGTGATTTTCACGTTCGCGCCCTCGTCGGGCGGCACGATGACCTCCTGTGCGGCGGCCACGCCGGCGGCGAGCAGGCTCGCGGTCACCGGTATCGTCCGCTTGACGAGCGCGAGCGCGATCGGCCCGAGCTCGTAGTGCCGCGCCGCGGAGCCGACGAACCCCACCGGGGCGCCGTCGAGCTCGACCGGGTCACCGTGGGCGGGCAGCCTGTCCGCGCTGCCGTCCAGGTGCAGCAGAACCAGCCGGCGCGGCGGATGACCGAGGTTGTGTACCCGGGCCACCGTCTCCTGGCCCCGGTAACAGCCCTTGTCCAGGTGCACCGCGGCGCCGATCCAGCCGACCTCGTGCGGGATCGTGCGATGATCGGTATCGAGGCCGAAACGGGGCCGGTGACCCGCGATGCGCAGCGCCTCGAACGCCCACGTGCCCGCCAGGCGCACACCGCGGCCGGCCAGGTCCGCGGCCGCCGTCGCGAGCTCGTCACGGGGGATCAAAAGATCGATGCCGAACGGCTGCCGCAGGGTCAGCATCCCGCCCGGTGCGACGTCGTCCGCGCGTGCGCCCTGGAGCGTCACGACGGCGTACTGCTGTGTGACGTCCTCGGGCTCGACCCGGAGCATGAAGCGCATCGACTCGAGGAACGCGATCAGGCCCGGGGCCATGCCCGGTTCCACCTGCGCCCACACCGCCGTGCCATCGTCGGCCAGGGTCAGATGGTGCTCGATGTGGCCGTTCGGGCTCAGCACCAGCGCCTGCGTGGCGGTGTGCGGGCCGAGGTGCTCGAAATCCTGTGTGGTCAGGCTGTGCAGCCAGGTGAGCCGGTCGGGGCCGGTGATCCGGATCACCCCACGGTTGCTTCGGTCGACCAGGCCCACGGCCTGCGCGAGCGCGCGCTGTTCGGCGAATGGATCGCCGTAGTGCCAGGCAACACCGCGGTCCGGCTCGGCCGCCTCGACCGCACCTGGTGACGTCAGCAGAGGGCTTCCCATGGCGCCAAGGTTAGTGCCTGCCGTCAGTTCGCGGCTGCGCGCCGTCCTGGGCCACCGGCGCGCGGCAGCCGGCGCAGCGGCCGAACACGGTCAGGTGGCCGACGTCGGTCTCAAACCCCTGTTCCCGTTCGAGCGCGCTGACCAGGCCACGCACGGTATCCGGGCTGATCTCCGTCACCTTGCCGCAGTCCCTGCAGACGAGGTGCACATGATCGGCCCGGGCCGCGAGGTGATAGGTCGGCGCGCCGTGGCCGAGATGTGTGTGGGTGACCAGGCCAAGCTGTTCCAGCAGCTCGAGCGTCCGGTAGACGGTGGAGATGTTCACTCCCCTGGCGGTCTGCCGTACCTCGGCGCAGATGTCCTCTGGTGTCGCGTGCTCGAGTTTGTTGACCGCTTCGAGCACGAGCTGCCGCTGCGGCGTGACACGGTATCCCCGCGACCGAAGCTCCTCGTGCCACGTCCGGGCCATGGGCTGAGTCTACGGCCTCGGCTCACCCGGCGGCTGCGCGGAAAACGTGCCGCCGGGGATGCCCGGGGCCGCTGGCTCGCACCCCTGAGCGGGCGGCACGGCCGGGGGCGCCTCCGCGTTCGGCGGTGGCCCGATCGTGGTGCGCGGAATTGCTCTTGCCATCGCGGCATCGCCCGACATAGCCTTCGGCTACGCGGGAAAGGAGGTGGTCCAACAGCATGCATAGCAGTAGGACTCGCGAGGTGGCTGCCCGCTAGCCGCCGTCCCGCCTGAACGCAGGCCGCTGATCGGCGGCCGGCGAAGACTAGGCAGACACCGCACCCCCGGGCTGGCCGGAACTCGTCCATCCGGCCCCCGTACCCGCGAGAGCCATGTGTCGCGTCGGTGACACCTGATCACGGTACGGGAGCGGCCCGGGGGATTTTTCCTTACCTCCGCCCTGCCGGGCCACCGCCGGTCCGCGCCGCCAAAGATCTGCGAGACACGGCCTAGCCGCCGGCGCGCTTGAGCTGTGCGGATACGTGCGGCTGCAACGGCTGGCCCACGGCCGCCATGTCGTAGGCCCACGCGAGATCGCCGGCGACCAGGCCGTAGAGCCGGTGGCCGGCCGTGACCTCCTTCGCGGTCGCCGTCCTGGCGACGACATCGGTGCGAAGCTCGACCCGGGTGCCGGTTACCTCGCCCAGGTACACCTCGGCGATCCCGGTTGGATGTGCGAGGACGAGTTCGACTTCGCCGCCGGGCTGCGGGCGCCAGTATCCGCTCTCCGTAGCGAGCGGACGCCCCGGAACGCCTTCCTCGTCGAGCAGCCAGGTCCTGCTGACGTAGATCAGGTACGGCTTGCCGTTGTGGCTGAAGCTGACTTCCTGGCCGAACCTGAAGCTCTCGATGGTCGGGTACCCACCGATCCCCGCGCCCTCCCACCGGCCGAGCAGGAACAGCAGCGGCGCAAGATCGGGATGAGGCTCACCGGCCGGGTTCACCGCGCCCTCCCGCCGCCGCGGTACAGGCGCACGGCGAACCACGCCGCCGCGACCGCGACCGCCGCGAAAACCGCCACCAAAATCCCCGCGCTCAGCATCCCGGACATTGCCGAAGCATACGGCGGGGGGCCCGCCCGGGCGGCCGCGCCATGCCGGCTTGTTAAGGTCAGCCCATGGCAACGCGATCACTTGTGGTCAAGGTCACAGCGGGCAAGGACGATCCAGAACGCTGCAACCAGGCGTTCACCGTAGCTGCTACGGCGGCGGCAAGCGGAGTTCCGGTGTCGCTGTGGCTGACCGGCGAGGCAGCCTGGTTCGCGCTGCCGGGGCGCGCCGCGGAGTTCGACCTGCCCGAGGCGGCGCCGCTCGCGGATCTGCTGGCAGGGGTGCTCGCCGCCGGCCTGGTCACGTTGTGCACCCAATGCGCCGCGCGCAGAAACATCACCGAGGAGCAGGTCATCAAAGGGGTGCGAATCTCGGGTGCGACGACCTTCGTCGCCGAGATCACCGCCGAGGGGGCCCAGGCCATCGTCTACTGAGCGCCGTCCTTCGCAGTCCGGGGAATCGGCCTGCGTGACCTGGCGTCACCGGCTCGGGGTGGTCAGGTCGCCGCTGCGGCGAGGCGCTCGCCGCGGAGCCGGCGTGCCCATTCCTCGTCCTGCGGTGCGACGGGCCGCAAGGGCCCGACCGCCCAGCTCAGCAGGAGATCGGCCAGGGCCGGGTTGCGGACAAGAGCGGGCCCGTGCAGGTACGTGCCGAGCACACGCCCGGCGTACGCGCCTTCGGTGCCGTCTCCGTTGCCGACGCCCCGGACCGTCCGCGACAGCGGGCGCGCACCAGGGCCGAGGTGGGTGACCCCCTGATGATTTTCGAAGCCGGTAAGCCGCGGCAGGCCCAGGGCCGGGTCCACGTCCGCGAGGATCTCCCCGACGCTTCGCTGCTCCCCGCGGCCGCTGCGGATATCGAGCAGGCCGAGGCCGGGCAGCGGCTGCCCCTCCACGCCGCCAAATTCGGTGCCGAGAAGCTGATAGCCGGCGCACACGGCGAAGACCACGGCGCCGGAAGCGGCCGCGGCCCGAAGGCCGCCATCGGCGCGCAGCCGCCGCACCGCAAGAATCTGCGGCAGATCTTCGCCGCCGCCCATCAGGTAGATGTCACCGTCGCTTGGCACGCGCTGGTCGGAGTTCACACCGATCGCCTGGGTCGGGATGCCGTGCAGCCGCGCCCGCCGCTCGAGCACGATCAGGTTCCCGCGATCGCCGTAGGTGCTGAGCAGGTCCGGATACACCCAGACCAGGCGGAGCGGCCTCCCGGTCACGACACCCTCCCCAGCGTGGCGCGGATCTGCTGGAACGCCGTGTAGTTGGCGAGCACGTCCAGCCTGCCCTCGACGCGGTCCACCGCATCGTCGATGCCGTCGACGAGCTCGAAACCGATCCCGTCGGCCTCGAGCCGGACGGCGAGGTCGAGCCGGCGTTCCCCGGTCACGAACACCCTCCGCCCACGCAGCACCCGGTAGTCGACATCCCACAGCCAGGACGTGTCCCTGCCGTCCGGCTCCTGTGCGTTCACGGCGAGGACGATCGGTGTGGGCGGCGGATCGACCACGTCGAACGCCTCGAGCCAGCCTGCCGGGTTCTTGGCAAGCAACAACCGCAGCGGCCTGCCGCGCCGCTCGACCTGCGTGTAGCGGCCCGCGACCGACGTCACCTCGCGCAGGCGCGGCAGTGCCTGCGCCACGGTGATGCCGAACACCTCGACGACGGCGAGGGCGACAACCGCGTTCGCGCGATTGGCCCGGCCCGGCAGCGCGAGGTCGAGTTCGTGGGCGCGCCCAGCGGAGTCGATCACCTTGCCACCGTCGAGGACCCAGCTCACCCGCGGCCGAGCGCACGAACACTCGCCGCAGCGCCAGTCGTCGCCGTCCCTGCGCAGGTGGGAACCGCACTGCGGACAGCACCAGGAATCCTCGCGCCAACGCTGGCCGGCCGAGACCCAGGTGACGCTGGCCGCGGATGCGGCCGCCCACGCGACAAGCGGGTCGTCGGCGTTGGCGACGACCCGCATACCCGGCACGCCGCCGAACGCATCCCGCCAGCGCCTGGCCAGCAGCCAGATCTCCGCGGCCCTGTCCATCTGGTCGCGGCTCAGGTTCAGCAGCACGACCACCCGCGGCGCCGTCGCCCTGATCACCCGTGGCAGGTACTTCTCGTCGACTTCGAGCACCGCATAAGGCGCGTTCGGCGCCTGGCCGAGCGCGGCGGCGAGACCTTCCTCCATGTTGGCGCCGAACCCGTTCGACGCCACCGCCTGGCCGAGCGCACCGAGGCCCGCGGTGATCAGGCGTGTGGTCGTGGTCTTTCCGTTCGTGCCCGTCACGAGGATGACCTGCCGGCCGGCCGCAAGCATGGAGAGCAGATCGGGTTCAAGCCAAAGGCCGATCCTCCCGCCGATCACGGAACCATCGCCGCGGCCCGCCAGCCGCGACAACCTGCCCGCCGCGCCGCCCACAGTCGTGGCGAGCCGCGCCCGCAACGGAAGTCTGTCCACCGTCCAGATGGTATCGGCCAGCGGTGCTGGTCACCGTGGATCCCGGTTCCTTCGCCCGCGCGGCCGCGCACCCGGCGGCCGGACGCTCAGCATGCCCTGCTTCACCTTCGCCGCCGGGACCGGCGAAGCGGGAAGCTCAGGCCCGGCGGGCCCGGCGGGCCCGGGGTGCCCCACGGTCCCGGGATCGGCATCGCTGTCCGCGCCGTGACCTGCGACGTCGGCCATGAAACGGCCTGGCCACGACAGCACGTCGAGCAGCCAGCCCGCATTCATGATCATGGCCGCTTCGCCCGGCTGGGCGTAACGGTCGACGCCGATCAGCGCGGTGGCGAGATCGGCGAAAAACACCACGTTCCTGTCGTCGCCGACCACGGCGTTCCATGCCGCCCACTGGTTGTGCCGCAGTTCGGTCGACAGCGGATGCCGCTCGAGCCCGGCCAGCCGGTCTTCTGCCGTGACGCCGGGCCCGTCGGCGATGCCGCGCAGATCATAGGTGAGCTCAGGCGCCCGACCGGAGCGGCCCGGCGCCGCGAGCGCCTGCTCGACCTCATGCACCCAGCGAAGCTGCGGAATGACCCAGGACGCGCCCGCCCGGGTTCCGACCAGCGCGCTCCCGGCGGCGTCGCCCGCACACCCGAGGATCCGCTCGGCCGTGTCCGCGACGCTCCGCGTGAGCCGTTCAGGGTCATATGAGTTCCGCAGCGACTTGGCCGGGATCTGCTCGGCGACGACCATCCCTTCGCCGTAGGCGCGGATCTCCGCCAGCATGCCAGCGAACAGCTCGACGGCATGCGAGCTCGACCGATCCTGGCCGCGGTTGCGGAGCAGCCGGTGCGCCTCCTCGGGCGAGGCGGCCATCAGTTCGGCCGTGCGCAGCTCAAGCAGGGTGCACGCCCTGTCGTGGCGGCACCGCCGGCCACAGGCGGCGGACCTGCGGCCGGCGATCGGCGGGCCGGGGCCGTCGAGCGCCCGCTCGCGCCCCTCGCCGAGCGGTACGCGGATGCGCAACGGCCGGTCCATACCGTCGGCGAACACCGCGGCGATCCCTGGCTCTAGCGAGACGACCTGCCGGGACTGCTCGTCGTCGAGGTTCATGGCGGCGCCCACGAGCTGGCGGTCGTCCTGCGCGGGCAGCCGGTGCACCACCTTCAGCGCCGTGTTCTTCACCACATCGGGCACCAGCTTGGCCGGGATCTGCTCGGCCTTGGCCGGGATCTGCTCGGCGACGACCATCCCTTCGCCGTAGGCGCGGATCTCCGCCAGCATGCCAGCGAACAGCTCGACGGCATGCGAGCTCGACCGATCCTGGCCGCGGTTGCGGAGCAGCCGGTGCGCCTCCTCGATGACGATGACGTGGCGCAGGCCGCTGGCCTTCTGGATGCGCGCACCCAGCCGCAGGTGCTCAACGATCCGGATGATCAAAGTGCCCATGAGGAACGCCTTGTCCTCGTCGTTCGCGACGTCCTCGATGGCCAGCACGACGTTGCCGCGCAGCAGGTCGCCGATGTCGGCCGGATGACCGCCTTCGAAGAACCGGCCGGCCGAGCCGATCCGCAGCGAGCGCAGGCGGACGTCCACGAAGCCGCGGACATCCGCGGCAAGCTCCTTGCCATACCCGACGTCCTCGATCACCTGCAGCGCGGTGTGCTGTAGCTGCTCCAGGGTCGGCACCGCGGGCGCCGCCAGCGCACCGGGCAGGCCTCCGCCGGTCACCACGTCCCAGCCGTTCGCCTCGTAGACGCGCTGCAGCGCCTGCGACATGATCTGCGGGAAAGGCTCCTCCGCGTCGAAGGCGGCCTGAAACAGCGCCCGCACCATGTCGATGTGCGCCTGCACGGGGTATCCGGGTTCCGGTGCGAGCGGGTTGACCGAGAGCGGGATCGCCCGTGGGTCGGAAGGATTGATCACCGTAACCCGGCCGATACCCTCCACCCGCCCGGCCATCGCGGCGTACTCCGACTTCGCGGGCTCGATCGCCAGCCACGGCAGGTTCGCCCGGGTGAGGCGCTCGAGCAGGTGCCTGACCGTCTGTGACTTGCCCGCACCTGTCGCGCCGGTCACGAAGACGTGCCGGTTCAGGGTGGCGAGCGGCACGCGGAAAGTGCCGACCTGCCGGTCCTGGCCGTCGAGGATCGCACCGAGCTCGATCGCCTCTGGAACGCGCGGCTGCGGCCCGGCGCGGCCCGGCCGAGGTCCCCCGGCGCGGCCGTCCGTCTCGCTCGTGACGTCGAAATACCCGAAGTCGAGCACGCGCAGCCCGGGCACCTCGCGGCGCGGCAGGCCCGCGAGCGCCGCGAGGGCGCCGGCCGTAACGGCGAAAGGGACCTGCGCGTCGTCGCTGCCGTCGTGCACCTTCGCTGCGAGCGCGTCCTCGAGGCTGTGCGCCTGCAGGCCACCGCGCAGCCGGTAAGGATGGCGGCTGAGATCGGCCGAACCGACAAGCACCGGCGCGACGCGGCGCAACTCGGCCGGCGTCGCCGCGCCCGCCAGCACCCGCGCGCGCCACAGGCCGGCCTCGCGAAAGGCGTCAAGCTCCTGTATCCGGCGCTCGGCCCGCTCCACGTCAAGCCTGGCGCGCTCCTCCTCGAAACGCCGTATCGCGGTGAGCTGGGTGCGCAGTTCGGCCACCTCGACCTCGAGCAGGTCGGTCGGCTCGGCGACGATGAGCCAGCCGAACGGCCGGTCCATGAGCGTGACCAGGGTCGATTCGAACAGGGTGGGCTGCGCCGCGTCGGCTGCGGGCTCCCGGCCCTCGTCCCGGGTCAGCGGCGGCGCCAGCCTGCCCGGGCACGGTGTCCAGCACAGCCGGTCCGCGTCGGCGAGCCAGTCGTCACTGATCGGGACTCCCCGGGCGCCCGTCGGGAAAAGCAGCCCGGCCTGGACCGGCACCGCCTCGTCACCGGCCTGTGCGGGCGACACGGATCCGGCAGGCAGTGGGGCACCCGGCGGAACGGAACACCCCCATTGCCGTGGTGCTGCGTGCCGCCCGGACTGGGGCCCGGACTCCGCGGTGAGGTCGTCCTGGTCGCTGGAAAAAACCAGCGGTCCCGCGTTGGTGATCAGTTCAAGTGGCGTGCCCCCGCCGCGCGAGAGCCAGCCGACCACGAACGGTCTCCGCTGCTGCGCGGCGGTCAGGGCGGCCGGGAGAACGGCCACGAAATCCCACTCGGGCGAACTGCGCCGGAAAGGGGCAGGCACTGCGAGAACCCGGTACCACGGCGCGCCAAGTACCGCGCGCAGCTCTGCGTCGCTCACCATGCGTGCATACCAGGGCCACGGGCGGCTGCGCTACCGGGAATGAAACTCTGCCCCCGGACGGCGTCTACCGCAAAAGGGCGCGTCGCGAGATAACTCGCTGCTTTCAGCTCCGGACCTCGTTGCCGTGGTGCAGGCGCGGCCGGCGCCCGCTCGTCCCGCAACTCTGCCCGCTGCGCACCACATTGGCCCCACCAGCCCCCTGCCCCCGGGCACAGTCCCGTCCCCGGGGACCGTGAATGTGCCATCGCGGGTTCTGTATGACCCGCGAT
>WNGJ01007364.1_pt1 | contig 11707 bp, 18 predicted proteins | sample 5400611 | NCBI WGS metagenome assembly WNGJ01 (sample SAMN13153375, study PRJNA577476) | soil metagenome | isolation source: 40 cm soil or saprolite under Garry oak tree replicate 1 | place: USA:California | collected 2016-06-15 | reverse complement strand
CAAAAAGGAGGCAGATAGAGTAGGGTGGAGTGGGAGAATGACAAGATGGGTGTGCGGCGATGTCGCAAGGATGGGATGGGGCAGGGGATCGGCAGAAGGTACGGCGGAAATCCACAAAAGAGGTGGAAGGGAATTGGCAGTAATGGAAAGGAGCCAGAAGGCAAAGATGTTGGCAGAACCACACTCAAAGCAAACTTCTTGTTGAGAGTCAAGAGGTACAAGTCCATGTCTAAGACCGACGATAGTGGTGGGTCACACTTAGCTTGCATGCAAGTAGCATCAATCATAAGTTTGCAATAACTTGAATTCATTTGATGTCTACATGCATAATCATCTAGATGACACAATATATGGTTCCCTCCGAAATTTGCCGCATATACACAGAGGGTGTATATGCGGCTGTCTATAAACTGTATCCATTACCGCTTATACACCTACCATGTATAAGCAGTGATATTAACCATAGGAAATGTGCCACATATACATGGAGGGTGTATACACAGTGGTCTACATAGTGTCTAAATCGCTGCTTATATATGGAGGGTGTATACACAGTGGTCTACATAGTGTATAAATCACTGCTTATACACCTACTGTGTATAAGCAGTGATATTCACCATCGGAAATGTGCTGTGTATATATGGAGGGTGTATATGCAGAACACTTTCCCACTTTTAGACTCTTTTTGTTACTTTTAAGCTGCTCATTACCTTGAAAACTCATGCCAACAATGATCAATATGACTGTTTATAAAGTACTATCCATGATACATATATTCATCTCATTCTTCTCGTTAGCATGCCTATATTGTTGGCAGAGAGTCCCCAAACACCAAGTGCATGGCATAATGGAGCAATGTGGGGGTTTGCATCTTTAGATACTGTAGTGTGCAATGGTCCCTCATTGGTGAAGTGTGAATCACACCTCCCACAACCCCACCTATAACTGTTTCGGTCAGCACACATTACTGACAATGGCCATCGCAGGACATCAAGAGAACGAGCAAGAATTTTAGGTATCAAAATGATGTTGGCCTCAGCCTCTTCGAGGCCAGCCACCTCATCTGCACCATCGCTAATGAGCTCAGCACATGGTCCATTCAAGCTTGGTAGGAGCGATTCTTTGGGTGTTGCCACCATATTTCAGAGTTGGGTCGTTCACATTCATGAAAGAAGGTGAGGTTTAGGCCTTTCAGGTGGGTGTCATTCGACAAAAGCATAATCACAGTAGCTGTCCTAAACGATCTGTAAAATTGATTTGATTTGATGAATGGATTTTGTGAGTTTTCACTATAGATCCCTCAAATCTTATGCAATCATTTAAAACATTGTTCACTACAAGAGAGTATGACATTTCGCACATGATCCCTGAATCAGACAAGATCTCCTGCCAGGCCATCTGGCACCATCATTAAATTCTGCCTTACATTGGGTCTCCTTCTCTGATGCATGATCCTTTGAGATGAAGTCCACTGAGACGATGGGGTCTGAGAAGAGCCTGCAACCGGGAGAGTCGTGTTACATGCAGTTATGTGCAAGATGCGCTTGCTTGGATGCTTATTATCTAAAGTAGATGCAAGGGGTTCAGATTGAGGAGGGGTTTACAAAAAAAAATAAAGACACATACCAGGGGGAGAGGTTGGATGTGGACACTTGCTGCCACCTTGACAAAGTCGTCGTTGATACAATACACACAGAATGGAGAGAGAGCGAGTTAGGTATGCACTGCTGGCCTTGTCTGCTGCCACTTGAACAGCTCACTCCTCTTCAGCTTGCTGGATCGCTATAAGATCCACCAGTGTTAAAACTGAACAATCGGATGATGAGATGAAAAGAATGAGTGGTGGATAGACATACTCAAAGAGTCTTTCTCGTAATCGCTGGATGCTAACCATGGAAAAGGGTGAATGTAAAGCAAGTGAAAGATGGGCGATGACACACATTTGGCAAGGGGCGCGGTTGGCTGGATGTCTATATCTATGTCTTCGTCATTGTCGTTGTCGTTGTCATTGTCATCATTGTTGTTGTTGTCTGCATTCAAATTTGGTTTGGATGGCAATGTCCATTCAGACAGCAATGTCTGGCCTTGGTATTCGCTGGTCCCGGTCTTTGGGTCTTTCCTGTCCTCTTTGGAGGGGAGGACCAAATGGGGATCGAAGGTGTCATCGGTGAGGGACTGTTCCGAGGAGGAAGACAACACCTTATACACACGGCGTGGAGTGCCTTTAAAGAGGAGTGGTCAGAAGACGATGCCATATCATGGTTACTCGATCCTGGAACCCACATGTATTCAAAGACTGAGTCTAAGATCTTGGACCGATGTTGGACATGATCGGTTCAGTTTGTTGCTCATAACTATGTGAGAATGAGAATAAAATGTGGGACCGTGACTGACAGATGGGCCCACCACCCCCTCCTGCCCCTCCTGTGACTTGAAGACACATTTGTTGTATCCGAGCTGATCCACAGATAAGTAGTGCATTACAGAATACAAACGCCCTCCCGTGCTTACATGATCAGCAACATCATCCGACTTGGCATGTGGCTTGCGTTTGAAGAATGGCTTCCTCACCTTTGTCACATCGAAAGGTTCACCATTTTCGGTGCTCTTCTCATGCGCCAACTGCATGGCATTAAAATGCATAATCTGTGGATGTGAAAGAGTCAAGGCATCGCGTTCTGCAGCATGTGATAAAGGGTTGACTTACGTCCGACAGTGTGGAGATACAATAATGAGTGAGGGTCTCAATCGAACCATACTCTGCATTGGGGTGTGAAGACCACAGAAGAGTGTTCTTCTCGAGGGCCTCGATTGACTTGCACATGCCACTAAGATTGGCTCTGCCCTTGGTCAGGGAAATGGTGGTGCTCAAGTCATTCATCTGAGTTGCGAGGTTGGTCAGATCATACGAAGTGCTGCTGCAAGTACCGACGTCCAATCTGATGCCATTTGGAAATGCCCATTCCAGGGTCCTCTCCGGAGGGCACATGCACCTGGACAAGCCATCAAAAGTCGATATGGTAAGATTCCACCAGACCGGTTTCTAACGTGACTGTGGCGGCAACATTGGTCCAATCCCAACTCTTGTTGTGGGAGACAAGATTCCATGACAGACCAGACATAACGAGAAGCCTCGCACCTCTGCGTGTGTCGACACGATGCTCCCAAGTGAAAGGCTTTTTCTTTGGCATGAGCATGGTGTTCTTTTCCCACTCACCATGGTACTTGACTAAGGTCCAGTTCAGTTCGGTAATGAACTTCTCAGCAGCAGTCATTTGGTGAGCAGCAGTGGCAGTCATCTCTCTGGCCAAAGTCTTCATATAGGTTTTCTCAGAGTCGGCCTTCTTGTGAGCCTTATCAGCGATCAACTTGAAGCCTCCGACAACCATGGAATTGGCTGCCTTTTCAAACAAATCCTTGAAGGCTCTGAGTTGCTTTGGGATGTTGTCACATAAGGTTGGGTTTTTTCTAAGGTAAATCTCAACTTCAGTGATGGAGGTGGTCAAGTGGCAAAAGAACATGGAGAAGATCTGACAGGGAGTGTGGGAGATTGGAGTCAGCGAATGGTGACGAAGGGAATGGACACCATAACAGAATAAACCTTTCTTCGGAATCCTGGATGTATCTTGACAATCAGGGGATCTTTGCATAAGGTGTCAATCATGGTGTCGAATTGGTTGTGAGAGATGAAAATCTTGGAACTGAACCGTGGATTCCAGGATAAGATGGTCGTGGTCCAGGATATGACCTTGATGTGGGTGGTGTGTGTGGATCAGTGTATGTGAAAGATAGGAAGAGAATGGTGGAGTATACATCCTTCGTGTATACATGGTTCTCATTTGGGTGGTGCAGGTGGTATAGTCAAATATGTGCCGATCAATGCAATGCTGAGTCGGATGCAAACTATATATAATATGGTCGACTCACCTTAGAGATCGCTATCTTTAGGTTCCTTGCCATCTTATTTGAAACACCAATGATGGACTTGATCCTGAGTGGCATTGGGAACCCCCAGTGTCACATTTGCCAAATGCTGTAGTACAGGAAGTATTCCTGTGTGTTTCTGGGGGTGGATTCAGAGTGCATGTGTAGTGCCTAGTCAACCTTGCTGCAGTAGGTCATGAACTTATTCAGGTTCTCTGTGCTGTTTGGGAAAAAAAAAGACGGGACGGGTTTGCCTTCCTCCATGTAGTTCCCAATGAAGCAGTCATCGATCTTGTCAAGAAGTTCAGGGGTCCAGAATGACAGGTTGCCCAGGTTTCTGAAGGCTTCTTCCATTTGGTTGAGGCTGGTTTGAAGCACATCCATGTCGCCCTCCTGTGAGTTGAACTGGTGCTTTTTCATTTCTATGGCGGCAAAGTTGAGGGGGGGTGGATGTGGGTTTATGATTTGTTCAAGGTATTCAACGCTTTCAACTATGAACTCAGTGATGAACTGTATCAATTATGGTTAGATGGGCGGCAGGGATTTGGACCAGTTCGCTTATGGTCCCATACATGTCGATCATCTCACTGAGCGGGCTGAGCTTAAACCAGGAAGTGTGGGTGTAGTGGCTTGAAACTCTTGAGGCCATGACGAGGCCAAGGGTGAACAAAGGGAGGCAGCAAATTTGGCAATAGCCATGCACATTTTGTTTAAACTGTTTGGCTTTCTGTGCGACCTTCTTCATGAATCAGGGATATTTGAACTTAAAGTCCTCCACTCATGAGGGGTCGGTCATGCTATCAAGGTCCAACTCAAATGCATCTTTCAGTTTGTCGATGACCTCCTGTAGCAATTCCTCATCAGTCACATGAAGGACACCTGTTGTCATGTTTTGTGAAATTAGTCTGAATACGGCCTTTGCGAAATCGGGGTTATTCTTATTATCGTTCTGGATCTTGGCTAGATGCTTGGGGCATTACAGATGCAGTCTCCGTACGATTAGTAGTACCATGCACTGTGGTCATAAAGCCTGATGAACCACATAGAGGAAGAGTCGATCTTCTCCTCTAGCTCCTTCACCCTCTCCTCAGCATCTCTCACCTTGCTCGCAATCTCAGGGTCCATGTGGAGGATTTGATCCTGGGTCATCCCCTTGGTTTCCTCCTTGATGGCATGCTTCATTTTTGCAAGATTGGACCTCAACTTCTCGATGTACTTGATCAATGCGAGACGTTGGTGATTGCCTCCAAGGATCCAAAGGTTGTCGTCCTTGATCGCAAGCTTGCCGTTCAGGTCGAACTTGATAAGGGGCACTTCATCTATGGTAAGGCCCTCAATGGTTTTCAATATGGTGTTGGGGTCCAGAAGCTAATCTGGGTCGATTGTGATGTCCAATGAGTTGTTGTCGGAACAGTTGTCCATGCTGGACATAAAGGTCTTGAACAAGGATTTGATCCAAGGATAGCTGATGGGACGGTTGTTATATTTGCCCCATAATGCACCTTTCGGAGGGTCGATAATGTCCATCTTCAAAAACCCGATACAGGCTGCTTTTCTTTGTTTTTAAAGGCTCTTGATAGGGAAGCCAAAATATCGGTCATTGTTGAAACCTTCATCTATCACAGTGCTTTTTGGTTCTTCTTTGGGTTCAGTCAAAACTTTCTTTTAACTGCACATTAACTGTCAGTCTATGTGTGTTAAATAAAAATGAATGGGTTCAGTTACATCAAGGAGGGTTAGGGCATCCAGATCTTTCTCTTTCACTTTCTTTTCCTTCTTCTCTTTTGGCTTCTTTTCCTTCGATTTCTTTGAAGCTTTAGCTTGAGACATGTATAAATGTGAAAGGGTGAGTGTGTGTAAAAGTGGAGAAGGTGAAAGGACTAAGGTAAAGTACTAGTCAGAAGTGGATTTGGGGGAATGGGGGTCATCGGAGACAAGTGAGCAGTCAGGTGAGGTGCATATGAACAAGTGTCAGAAATACCTCAGTTGAATCTGAGAAGAATTCTCCTTCTTTTTTCACCTTATCACATCACAAGCTGAGCTACCCACTTTCCAATTGGTTGCTTATCATTCTTTGTCTTCTCTAATTTACCACCAATTGATATATCGCCGTTCATGTGTTTCTATTTAGAATATTGGTAAACATGTCAATATTGTCCAATGGCACTCATACTTGTACGTTTTGCTTATGATATGGATATGATGGTTATCAGATATCATCTTGTTATTAGGGTTGCAGACATGCTGGCATGTGGAGAATATGATGTTGGGCGGGCTGCCATGGTTGATGTGTAACCAAGTAAGGGTACAGAACTATGTATGCTGTATCTGGAAAATACAGTAGATATCTTAGAATACATACCATGTCTTATAAATGGAGGACATATACTCTATAAACATCTCATAATAAATACCACAGTATCTATAGGAATGTATATACATGGAGGTCTACACTATGTATATAGCACCACTTATACATGTGCCATGTATAAGCAGTGATATTATTGTTATTTACCAATAATGTGCCACATATACTGTACATGAAGGGTGTGTAAGCAGCAACATTCATGATAGTAAATATGCTGCTTATACACAGAGGGTGTATAAGCGGCGACATTCACAATCAGAAATGTGCTGCTTATACACAGAGGGTGTATGAGTGGCAACATTTACCATTGAAAATGTGCCACTTATATATGAAGTGTGTATAAGTGGTGACATTCACGATCAGAAATGTGCTGCTTATACATGAAGGGTGTATAAGTGGCGATATTCACGATTGGAAATGTGCTGCTTATACACAGAGGGTGTATAAGCAGCAACATTTACCATCGGAAATGTGCTGCTTATACATGGAGGGTGTATAAGCGATGACATTCATAATCGGAAATGTGCCACTTATATACGGAGGGTGTATAAGCAGCAATATTTACCCTTGGAAGCATGCTGCTTATACATAGAGGGTGTATAAGTGGCGACATTCACCATCGGAAATGTTCCGCTTATACACCTCCTTGTATAAGTGCTGATATTTATTTTTATTGTCTCTAATGTCCCGTGTACACACAGAACATGTATGCACTTCATGCTTATCTACACGAAATCTATCAACTAAACTAATGCTAAGGTCCAACAAGTTCACCATTTTTACATCAAGTCACACCAAGCTTACTTACAGAACAAACAATAGCCTGACACATCAATATTCATGTTACAGATTAAAAACAAGGCAAAACTATATTACTATGCTCTAGGCTAAGTCCATATCATCACCCTCATCCTCATGCTCCTCCAATTCTCACAAAACACCATTCCCTTTCTCACCATCCTCCAAGCCGAATGGACAACCACATCCCTTACCCTTCCGATTTCCCTCCACAGCAGGAGGCTGGCGTGGATCTTTAGCCCCCAGAAGGCAATCATTAACATGTTGCCCACCAATGAGCAACAAGTAGTTGCCCATCACAAGATGACAACATTGGTCCGTGGCTTCAAGGGCAGCAGTCACAGCGGCATGGTCATGAGTTGCAGCCAGGATCTTGGCATGCCAAGCCAAGAGGACTGGGACTGAAACAGAGGCTGAACCATGGCATGGAACAGCAGGGATATTGTCATCAAGAACCAATGCAACCAGCAAATGCCCCAAGTTGTTAGGGGCAGACTTGGCCGACGCCAAAGGCTTGTCGGGAACAGTCTTAACTGACGCCAAAGGCTTTGGTGACAGCTGACGAGGAGGGTGGGAGGAAGCTAAAAAGGCATAATGTTAGAAGAAGAAAGGATATAACAAAGGTTGACGCACCAGCTGCCGACCTGCAAACACACTCCACCCCATCCTGCAAACATGAAATGCATGACAAGAAGGGAGGATCAGCCTCCAAAGAAAGAATGCATGCCTTTTTCTTCTGCTTGCAGAGAACACAAGCGGAAGTCTAGACAGGGTGAGCACAAGACCTACCAGCTGTAGGTTTCTTTCAAGACAGCCGCGATGAAGATGGAATGGCCATAACAGCCAAAGAAGATGGTGGAGGCACATCCACAGAAGGAGCCCATGGTGGTCAGAACAAAATCCAAGGCAAAGGGCAACAAGGACAGGATGCGATGTCTGAATCATGAGAAGGAGGGTTGACGTGCCCCGAAACTGATGAGGGTGTACTCGACAAAGGAGGAGGCACCACACAGGATGCTGCTGGAGAGGGTGATACTGAATGAACAGGCTCAGGGGCCCCGGGAAGAGACAGTGTATTGGATGATGGAGAAGGAACCACACAAGATGCTTCGGGAGAGGGGGGAATGGAAAGAACAGGCTCAGGAGCCCCAAAAAGAGAGGATCCTGATGGCACTGCAGGGAACGCATTTCCAAGCATCATCTCAGGCTCCAGACCTTGCAGAATGCCCTCCACACCCTTGACCAAGTCAGGGACAAGGGTGAGCCACTCTGACATGGCAAACAGGACGAGCCTGTCCCGAGCAGAGCTTAGAAGGCTCCCCAACTCCGAATTGTTCTTGAGCATAAGGCCCATGGTGGCTGCAAAAGTCGAGAGGTCATGCTACAAACTGGTCAACAAATCCTGAGAATGTCATAAAAAGAATAGGACTCACCATAAGGAGTCCAAATGCCTTAGCCCAAGCCCGAGCGATCTGCCTATCTGAGACCTCCACCAAAGTGTTATGCAGGATCACCAGCTCCCTGTGAGCCTGCTCATATTGGATCCTGACAAAAGGAGACGGTGTGGAAGAGACAGAGGGAGTGGGGATTTGGGACATGTCAACAATGGGGGAAAGGATAACTCAAGTTTGAGCGAAAGCCAAGTCACATGATAAGTCACATTTATATAACCAGGAACCCCCACCACATTGTCGAAAACACACAGGCCACTACAGACAACACAATAAACCTGAAACTGATGCTATAAGGCCAGCTAAAAGTCACTAGTGGATCACTTAGCCACACGGAACTATGCAGACACCACAAGCGTCAAATGTCCACACTAGTGCGGTGATTTCTGATCAAAGCCAATTTCATCCAAGTGTTTCCCCTGTTATTTGGATGAATCTTCACCTCCTTCCACCGCACATGCTGTACCTTATTATAGGGTCAGTTCCCGAGTGAGCCAAAGTATGGGCCATTGGGCCCCGATGTAGGGATGACGGCGTCATCATAATGGCTTATGCTGCACTTATACATTCCCACATGGCAGTGGCCCACTTCCACATGCCCACGTTTGTGTTTAGATAGACTCATTGTTCTGTTGCAATCTTGGTTATGATGGTTGTGTCATCTATTATGTATCCCATCATTCTCATGTTTGTGGTTGTCTCCCTGTACAGTATATATCGCTAGCCTTGGGCTTCTGTAGTAGTATCGAATCTCATCTTCCCTTTCTTTTCCATCTTGGTGCCGGCCTTTTGAGATATCCTCCATGCCATGTCTTACATCCCACCCGAGCCAATCTGTCATGCATTCAGTACCTCCCGTCGTCATTGCTAAGTTCTGCTTTACACCATCTCTGTATCTGATCAGGTTTAACATAGGCATGCGCACTGGTGCCTGCCTTTCGAGATATCCTTCATGCCATGTCTTACATCCCACCCGAGCTGATCCCTCATGCATTTAGTACCTCTCATTGTTATTGCTAAGGCCCGCTTTACACCAACTCTAATCAGGTTTAACATCGGCAGGCGCACCGTACCCACCTCATGAATTGGACAGGTCTGTATTACGAGTGCCGTACCCGTGCCATTCCAAGCTCATTTCTACCACTTGGACGGATGGTGGATGGGACAGTCTAGGCCTGTCCAAGACTGTCAGTGAGTGCCACTGAACCAGGTAAAGCAACCAAGCACACTGTTCGTTAACTTAAACTGATGAGGTACATGCAGCTGAAGCCCACCAATGGGCCACCATGTGACACACCATACAATCCAATGGCACCACCATCGTCATGAAGCTGCTTCATCCCGACTCTAACGAGCTTCAGATTCTCCAATGCCTTCACTCGATCAAATCATCATATAACCACATCATTCCCTTACTTGTGGTACATTCGCCATTCTCCCCAAAGCCACTTGGATTTTTAAGGTTTATTTGCAGCAACAGTACTACTTTAGTGCCAAGGTGCGTCTTCCTTTCTACCTATCCATTTTCATTCTTCCACTTACCCATGGTGATGTGTGTATTGCAAGGGCAGCAAGATGGGTTTCCTGAGCATCATGACATCATTCTCCATGCCAAACTATCTGGACGTCTATAATAATAAGGTGGTGATAGTCTAGTAGAAAGCAAACATGTTCTGCATCTGGCATTTCAGCATCATGTCACACCCATACTGGCTTCAAAACTTTATGAATGCCTTCCGCTGGAGTCTACTGTTTGTCAGCAAAAAAAGTGAGTGAGCCATATTTCTGGTTCTGGCCATTGCTTTGGCAATTGATGGCTGGTGGCCTTATAGTACAGATATGTTGGCTGCAGTGCTTAATATATGCACACAGGAGGAACTTAATGAGGGCATGGGGGAACCATCATCAAACGTTGTGGCTGTCGACCATGACAAAGCAGAACATCATAATGTGATCAAGAACAAGATCCTAGGAATTGGGCGTATTTCGCATATGTTCTCTGTACTCCGGTGTGTAACTGTATGCTTCTGATCCTCATTCACTGGATGCACCAATGACACCTTTTGCTTTTGCTTCTACCTTGAGCAGTGAGGAATATGAGCATGTGTCAGAGCTCAGGAGTATTTTGGGCTCGTTCAGGCTACCAGCACAGAAGGAATTAAGAATACCATCAATCATTCAATGACATGTGCATGGCATTCACTCCATTATCTTTTACCCTCTATAATTCATGATTCTTAATATCGGACTTGTTCATATGACAGATGCAAATCAGATATTGATAATGAGCGCTTACCATCCATTGAGGAACACCGACCACCGAGATCATCATGCTCCTTCTCACCAGGTACAAATGGCGGTACAGGTACAGGTCTAAGTGCTAGTAAGGGTACAGTGTGAGCACAGGTGCAGGCATGGGTACCATGAATGCAGTTCTGGGCATGCCAACAGTGACATTGTTCAGAAGGATGAAGAAAGGAAGGTTGTCATCAGCACAGCACCACCAGTGATGGCCATCTGATGATACATTAATTGGCATACTACTGGCTGTTTTCAGGTTGAGTTGAGTTGGGTGTGAGTGGTTTTTTGTATTGATTTAGTCTCATTGCTACGATGTGAAGATGGGGATAGTGGACAATACCTAGTTTTTCTGCTATGTATTATCATGTGCGCTCACTGCACTGTCGATGTAGCTTTATAAATTGATCTCTGATTTTAGAGGGTTGATATTCAAATCACCGATATACAGTATATGTATGCATGTGGTGGAGATGATTGGACAATGGTTACTAGTAGGATTCAAAATTATCTGTTTATCCAGATGACCAAAAATGACCCATCACTGCTGTTGGCTGAAAGTGACGACCATGAGAACTTCTTTGTGCTTACTCCTTGATGCATCGGAATCTTCACTCTGGGTGTTCTAGTGACAGACATCTGTGGCTTTCTGCACTCCTGTGACTATGGCAGCAATCACGGCATGCAAATGAGACCATTCAGTTGGAAGGAGGTGATACTTTGTCATGGCTCTACAGGGCCGTGGGTCCGAGTTTCGATGGTCGGGGTTTACTCCAAGAAGGAGTCAATGTGATCAGTTGCTTGTTGACGTACAAGCACTAAATGTGGATTACGCCCTGTCTTTCAAGGGATGCGAAGGTAATGAAAG
>WNGJ01007360.1_pt1 | contig 11709 bp, 10 predicted proteins | sample 5400611 | NCBI WGS metagenome assembly WNGJ01 (sample SAMN13153375, study PRJNA577476) | soil metagenome | isolation source: 40 cm soil or saprolite under Garry oak tree replicate 1 | place: USA:California | collected 2016-06-15 | reverse complement strand
CCGACCCGCTGACCCTCTACCTCACCTACACCAACCACATCTTCGGCCCCGGATCCTGGGAGAAGTGGTTCGTCGGGCTGCCGCTGATCGCGGCGCTGGCCCTGTCGGTGCTGAACGCCCTCATGGGCTGCGGCCGGTCGCTGTACCAGGCGGCCGAGGACGGGCAGTTGCCGCGCTGGTTCGAGAAGAAGAACCGGCACGGCGTGCCGGGCAACGCGATGGCCTTCAACCTGGTGTGCTCCGCGATCCTGGTGCTGCTCGGCTCGCCGCTGCGGATCTACATCATCTCCAACGGCGGCTACCTGCTGTCCTGCTCGCTCGCCCTGGCCGGGTACTTCGTGTACCGGCAGCTGCGCCCGGACACGCCGCGGCCGTTCCGGCTGCCGACCTTCGCCAAGTGGATCGCCCTGCTGGTCTTCGTGGCCTGGATGGCCATCTACTTCTTCGGCGGCTGGAATTCGCCGAAGATCATCCTGGCTGACCCGCACCAGGGCCCCGGGCTGTACCTGCTCGGGCTGCTGATCGTCGCCCTGTACGCGCCGCTGTACTGGTGGCGGGCTGCCCAGGACCGCAGGCTGGCGGCGAAGGGGAGCCTCCCGGTCACCCCGGCGGCCGCGGTCACCGGGGACGGGATCGTCGGTACTCCCGGGAACACCCTGACGGAGGCCGAACCCTCGGCGGGCGAGCCGCCGGTCGCCAGGTAGGGGTCGCGGCATGCTGTTCCGGCGGGGTAGCTGGGATCGGCCGCCGGCCGAGCCGGCCGGGGTGCTGCTGGCGTCGGCGGGCACGCCGTTCAGCGGCGCGGCCGTCCGCCGCGCGTACGAGCTCGCCGCCGGCCAGCCGGTCGCGGTGCTGACGATCCTGAAGGTCTACGGCTCGTCGTTCGGGCTGCCGAACCCGGGCCTGCTGCCGACCCGGCGCGAGCGTGACGAGCAGTACGCGATCGTCCGGCGGGCCATCGCCGCCGTGGAGCGGCGCGGCGGCGCGGCGGACGGCCAGATCGCCGTTACCCGCAGCGCCGGGCGGACGATCGCGAAGGTGGCCCGGCGCCGCCGGGTCCGCTACGTCGTGATGGACGACTCCGCCCCGAGCGGGATGCGCCGCGTCACCGAAGGCGCGGTGACCGCCACCGTGCGCCGCAGGCTGGGGGAGCGGGTCACGCTCGAACTGATCGGGCCGGGTGCGCGCGTTTCCTAACGGGATCCTAACGGGCCAGGCCGTTAGGGCCGCCTCGCCGCGGGCAGAGAAGGGAAGGCGCCGGGCCCGGCGTCCTGACCAGAAGGCCGTGTGAGGTTATGTTCCGCAGGATCGTGGTGGCGGTCCAGGCGCCTGATCAGGGCGCCCTGGACTTGGTCCAGCAGCTGGCTACCGAGGGGGTGACGCAGGTCCAGGTGCTGCACCTGCGCGAGCGGGAGCTCTCCGGCCCGACCTGGTACACCCGGGAGAGTGGCCGCGAGGCCAGTTACGTCATCGAGGAAGCGGTCTTCGCGCTGCGCATGGCCGGCATCGCGGCGGGCGGGAACATCCGGCCCGCGATCGTCGACCGGGTCGCCGAGGCGATCCTGGCGGAGGCCGAGGCGTTCGACGCCGACCTCATCATCCTGGGCTGCCCGCGCCGCGGGGAACTGGCCACCCGCCTGTTCGGCGGCGTGACCCTCCGGGTCCTGCGCCGGTCCAGCTGCCCGGTGATCGTCGCGCCCCGCCGCGCCCCCCGGCAGCAGACGGTCTCGAGCGCCGCCGCCTCGGATCGTCCCTGACCGGTGGCGGCACACCGGCCGGTCGGGATGGTGGGCACCGGCAACATGGGCGGCCGGATTACCCGCCGGATGGTCGAGGCCGGGCACGAGGTGCTGGCCGTCGACGCCGAACCCGCCCGGATTCCCGCCTGCGGCGCCGTGCCCGCTAAAAACCTCGCCGAACTGGCCGAACGCTGTGACGTGATCATGCTCTCGCTGCCGGACAGCCCGGTGATCGAATCGGTGATCAGGAGCCCCGGCGGCCTGCTCGAGTACGCCCGCGACGGCCAGGTCGTCGTGGACCTCAGCACCGCGAACCCGGCCTCCACCCGGGCCCTGCACGACGAGCTACACCCACGCGGCGTGCGCTACCTGGACGCCGGGATCTCCGGCGGCGCCGCGGGCGCGGAGAACGGCACGCTCACCCTGATGGTCGGCGGTGACGAGACCGCACTGGAACAGGTACGCCCGCTGCTCGACACGTTCAGCGCGCACGTGCACCATATGGGTGCCAGCGGCGCGGGCCACGTGACCAAGGTGCTCAACAACTTCCTCAACGGCACCACGCTGGCCGCGACGGCCGAGGTCATGGTGGCGGGCAAGAAGGCCGGGCTCGACCTGGCCCGGCTGCTGGAGGTCATCAACACCTCGACCGGCGTCAGCTTCGCCTCCCTCAGCCGGTTCCCGCACATCATCAAGGGCGACTACCTGGAGGGCGGGCTGACCGGGCGGCTGATGGCCAAGGACCTCCGGCTGTACCTGACCCTCACACAGGACCTCGGCGTGACCACGCTCACCGCTCCGGGCACGCTGACCGCCTTCGAAGTGTCCAACGCGCTCGGCTACGGTGACCAGATCAGCAACCGCGTCGTCGACGCCCTCGGCGACCTGGCCGGCGGCGTCCGCGTCTCGGAGCAGGACTCGGAGCAGGAGGAGCGCTAACCGTCATGCACATCAGCCACGGCCGGTCCGGCCAGCCGTCCGAGCAGCGCACCGCCACCTTCACCGGAACGGTGCACATGGACCCGGTGCTGAACGCCCCCGACGTCATGATCAACGCCGTGGTCTTCACCCCGGGCGCCCGCACCCACTGGCACCGGCATCCCGGAGGCCAGTTGCTCGTCGTCACCGCGGGGCGCGGCGCCGTGGCCACCCGGAACGGTGACATAGAGGTCGTGACCAGCGGCGACGTCATCTGGGCCGCGCCAGGCGAGGAGCACTGGCACGGCGCCTGCGGCGATTCGCTGCTAACCCACATGGCCGTCTCGCACGGCACCACCGAATGGGGCGGCGAAGTCGAGGAGAGCGACTACACCGCCGCCCAGCCATAGCCGAGCCATAACTCCATGAGCGAGCAGTACGAGGTGCTGGCGGTCCGCTACGGAACCCGGCAGGCCAGCGCGGCCGAGGTCTTCCTGAACTACCACGCGTACCACGAGCCGGATCGCCCGCTCCGGATGGACTACTTCTTCTGGGTGGCGCGCAACCCGGCCCGTTCGGTCGTCATCGACACCGGCTTCTCCCCGGCCGCCGGCGCCGCCCGCGGCCGCACCATGTTGATGGACACGGTGCCCGCCTTGCAATCGGCCGGCCTGACGCCGGACGCGATCACCCACGTCGTCCTCACCCACGCGCACTACGACCATATCGGCGGGCTGCCTGCCTTCGCCGGAACCGCCGCCGAGGTCGTCATGACCAGGGACGAGTACGACTTCTGGACCGGGCCGATGGGCCGCCGCGGCCAGTTCGCGCACACCACCGAGGCCAGCGAGCTCGACCTGCTGCGCGAGCTGCGCCAGGCCGGGCGGCTGACCCTCACCGGCCGGACCCTTCAGATAGCACCCGGCATCGAGTTGATCCAGGTCGGCGGGCACACCCCGGGCCAGGCGATCGTCACCGTGGCCACGGCCGGCGGCCCGGTCGTCCTGGCCTCGGACGCGGTGCACTACTACGAGGAGCTGGAGCGGGACCGCCCGTTCTCGATCGTCGCGAACCTCGCGGAGATGTACGCCGCCTTCGACCGGATCCGCGAGCTGGCCGCCGGCGCCCGCGTCGTCGCCGGGCACGATCCCCTGGTCGCCGACCGGTTCGGCGACCCCGCCGACCCGCCGGAGGTGGTCACCATTGCCCAGGGCTAGCCGGTGGCGACCTGGGCGAGGGCGCCGGCTAGTTCGGCCGGGCGGGTGAACATGGACTCGTGGCTGCCGGGCACCCGGACCGCAGAGACCTTGATCCGCTCGGCGAAGCGATCCCAGCCGTACTCGCCCGGCGGCAAGGCCACATCCTCGGTGGACAGCACGTAGTGCAGCGGGATGCCCAGGCCGCGGTAGGCCTCGTCGGCGGGCGGGTCGGTGAAGGTGCGGAAGGGCTGCGGGCGCAGCACCGAGTGCACGGCCGCGGCCGCGGCCGGGTCCGCGTCGCCCATGAAGGCGCCCTGGAACACCTCCAGCGGCATTGCCACCGTGTTATCGGCGGAGGCCCCGGCCAGCGAACTGAACAGCTCCTGGTAACTCGGCGGGATCTCGTCGTAGAGCGGAACACCCGACTCGGGCACGAAGGCGCTCCAGAACACCAGGGACTTCAGCCGGGAGGCCAGCCGCGGCGCCGCGCCCGCGATCACGTAGCCGCCCCAGCTGTGCCCGACCAGCGTCACGTCCACGGCGAAGGACGCCTCGACCTGGCTCACCACGCTGTCGATGCAGCCGGCCAGGGTCACGCCCCGCGGGTCGTCGTCGATGCCGAGCCCGGGGCAGGTCGGTGCCCACACCCGGTGACCGGCCGCGCGCAGGCGGCTCGCCACCGGCTGCCACGACCATCCGCCGTGCCACGCGCCGTGCACCAGCACGAAGTTCTCTGACATGGTGAACCTCCTCGCCGAGGAACCAGAGGAATCAAAGGTTAAGCGCCACGTCCCGGACAAAGCTATCGGCCGGGCCGTGCAGCGCGTCGTGAGCCGCGATGAACAACTCGTGCGCGCGCCGCCCCGGCCAGCCCTCGGGCAGCAGCGCCGCGGGCAGGTCGGGATCGCGGAACGGCAGCGCCCGGTACGAGGCCACCAGCTCCACCTGCCGCCGCAGCGCCTCAGGACCTGGCAGTGCAGCCAATTCCGAAGCCGCGGGCAGCTGCTCGTAGCCGCTGATCAGCTCGACGTAGTCCCGGCCGAGGCCATCCAGGTCCCAGCAACGGAACGCCATCTCGCGGTCCGCGGCCCGGCTCAGCGCCCGGCTTTCCAGCAGGTCCATCCGGGTGGCGGACAGGCCGGCGAGCGCGTCCCGCACGGTCTCGAGCCGGGGGTGCGGGCTGATCCAGGTGGCCGTGGCCAGCGGGCCGAACCCGTGCCAGGTCAGCGTCCGGCGGACCCGGTCCCGCTCGCCGCGGCTCTCCTCGGGCACGGCGTAGATCACCGTGCGCCAGATGCCGTCCCAGGCGTCACGGCCGCGGTCGAAGATCCGGGCCCGGCCCTCGTCGAGCGTCCGCAGGCTCCGGCCGGTGAGCGCGTAACTGGTCTGGCGGCCCTCACGGGAAGTGGTGAACCAGCCCTCCCGCCGCATCCGGGACAGCACCACCCGGGTCGTGCTCTCGCCGACCCCGAACTGGTCCAGCAGCTGGTTCAGCACCCGCATCGGAACATGACCATCGTCGATATAGCGGAGATGGTCGCCGAACAGGTCCCATACGATCGCCCGCGGCTTCATCAGGGGGTTGCCAATCCACGCATGAGGGCTATTGTGTGTCATAGATACATCGCTCGTCAATAATCTGAAACATATCCGAAGGGTGGGAGTTCGCGTGCGGATGGCGGTCCTCGGCGGCGGCCCCGGCGGCCTGCTGGCCGCGCTGCTGGCCAAGCGCGGCGACCCGGGCCGTGAGGTCACCGTATTCGAGCGCAACCGGGCCGGCGACACGTTCGGCTTCGGCGTGGTGTTCTCCGACGCCACCCTGGACGGCATCGACGCCGCCGATCCGGTGCTGCGCCGCGCGCTGACCGAGCACGGCGTGCACTGGGATCCGATCGAGGTGCGGCTGCGCGGCGAGCAATGGCGGTTCGGCGGCAACGGGATGGCCGCGGTGGCCCGCCGGACGCTGCTGACGCTGCTCCAGCAGCGGGCCGCGCAGGTCGGCGTGGACCTCAGGTTCTCCGCCCCGGTCCGGCCCGACGACCTGCTGAGCGCCGGGTATGACCTGGTGATCGCGGCCGACGGCGCGAACTCGCAGATGCGGGCGCGGTTCGCCGGCGTGTTCGGCCCGAGCGTGGTGACCGCGACGGCCAAGTTCATCTGGTTCGGTACCACGTACCCGTTCGGCGGGCTGACCTTCGTGCACGAGCAGGGCCCGCACGGCGTGTTCGCGGTGCACGGCTACCCGATCGGGAACGGCGTCTCGACGTTCATCGTGGAGACCGACGAACGCTCCTGGCGCGAAGCGGGCCTCGACGCCTTCGACCCCGGCCAGCCGCCCGGGCCCAGCGACCAGGTCACCCAGGCCTACCTGGAAAAACTTTTCGCGACCCAGATCGACGGCTGCCCGCTGCTGGTGAACAACTCCCGCTGGGGCAACTTCCGCACCTGGCGCACCCAGCGGTGGCGGCACCGGGTCGGCCGGACCGCCGTCGCCCTGCTCGGCGACGCCGCGCACACCGCGCACTTCTCCGTCGGCTCGGGCACCAAGATGGCCATGGAGGACGCCATCGCGCTGGTGGCGGCGCTGGACGAGGTCGGCACGGACCCTGACGCCGTCGATGCGGCCCTCGCGGTATATGAGACCGAACGGGCCGGGCGCGTCACCAGGATCCAGGATTCCGCCCGGCCTTCGCTGTCGTGGTGGGAACACTTCGGCCGGTCCTACCGGAGCCTGCCGCCGTGGCAGTTCGCCTTCCACTTCTTCAGCCGCTCGCTGCCCACCTCGAAGCTGCGCCAGCGCGACGCCGGCTTCGTCGAGTCGGTGCACCGGGCCTGGTCCGCCGCCCACGGCGGGGCGACCGACCCGCTGCACACCCCCATCGACCTCGCGGGCGGGACGCAGCCCGGCCGCGTCGTGACGGTCGAAGACGGCGCCGCCCGGCTGGCCGCCGGGCCCCTCCCGCTCTGCTTGCCCCGGGGGGACGATCCCCCCCAGACCCCCCCTGCTCCTGGGGGGAAGTCTTTCCCTCCAGACCCCCTCGACCCCCCGGGCCGGGGTGCGTGGATAAGCGCCCCGAACACCGAGGCCGGCCTCGGCCAGGCCCAGGACGCGGCCGCCCGGGCCCGGGCGGCGGGCGCCTGCCTGGTGGCCGTGGCCGACGGTACCCCGCTGACCCGCCGGCTGGTCTGCGAGGCCGCCCGGCTGGACCACGGCGCCGTGACCATGCTGGTCGAGGACGGATCCGAGGACAGTGTCTTCGAGGACCTGGCCCGCACCGCGATCCTGTCCGGCCGCACCGACCTCGTCGGCAGGCGCCAGTGAGCAGGCCACCGTGAGCAGGCAACTGTGAGTCGGCTCGAGCCCCTCTTCGCCCCGCGCGGCATAGCGGTGGTGGGCGCGTCCCGCGACTCAGGCAAGCTCGGGGCGGTGATGCTGAGGTCTCTGTCCTCGTTCGGCGGTCCGGTGGCGGGCGTCAACCCTCGTGACGCCGATCCGTCGGCCCGCCGGTTCGCGTCGGTGGCGGAGGCTGCGGCCGCGTGCGAGGCCCGCCTGGATCTCGTCGTGCTGTGCGTGCCCGCCGTCGCGTCCGCCCAGGCCGTCACCGACGCGGCCCGGGGCGGGGCGCGCGCCGCGCTGGTCTGCTCCGGCGGGTACGCCGAGGCGGGCGGCGTCGGCGTCGGCTTCCAGCGCGACCTGGCCGCCGCCGCGGCGCGGGCCGGCGTCGTGCTGCTCGGGCCCAATACGTCTGGCTTCCTGGTGCCCGCGCTGCGGCTGAGCGCCTCGTTCGTGCCCGGCGCCGCCGGCATCCCGGCCGGTCCGGTGGCGGTCGTGGCGGCCAGCGGCGGCGTCAACCACGCCCTGGCCTACCTGCTGGCCGAGGCCGGGACCGGCGTCTCGCTCGCGGTCGGGCTCGGCAACGCGGTGGACGTGACCGCCCCGGACGTGCTGCGCCACCTGGCCGCCGACGACCGGACCCGGGCCGTGGCCCTGCACGTGGAGTCCGTGCCAGACGGGCCGGCCCTGGTCGCCGCCGTCCGTTTTCTAGCCGAACGGATGCCGGTGGCGGCCCTCGTGACCGGCCAGTCCGACGTCGCCGACTTCGCGCGCTCGCACACCGGGGCCCTGGCCACCTCCTGGCGCACCACCCGGGCCGCGCTCGGCCAGGCCGGCGCGGTCGTGGTGGACGACGAGCGGGAACTGGCGGACGCGGTGACCGCGCTGTCGGCGCTCCGCCTCCCTGCCGGAGCCAGCAGAGCCCGCGCTCCGGGCGTGGGCGTGGTCACCGCGCAGGCCGGGCCGGGCCTGCTGCACGTGGACAGGCTGCGTGCCCGCGGCGTCGAGGTCCCGCCGCTGGCCGCGCCGACCCGGCGGCGGCTCGCCTCGCTGCTGCCGCCGCTGACCTTCCAGGCCAACCCGGTGGACACCGGGCGGCCAGGCCCGGGCTTCGGTGACGTGCTCGCGGCGGTCGCCGCCGACCCGGGCATCGACCTGGTCAGCGTGTACGCGCTGACCGAACCGGACGCGCTCGACCTGCCCGCGGCCCTGGCCCGGGTGCACGCCCCCGTGGTCGCCGCGCTGGGCGGGCCCGCCGCGGAGGTCGCCGCCCAGCGCGAAGCGCTGCGCTGGATGGGCGTGCCCGTCCTGTCCAGCCCACGCGCCCTCGCCACCGCCGTGACGGCCCTGGTCGAGGACCTACGCGCCCGCACCGTACCCACCGCCCCGGTCGTCTCGGTGGACCTGTCCGTCAGGCCCGGGCCGTTCGACGAGGACCAGGCCAAGACCGTCCTGGGCACCCTGGGCGTCGCCACCCCGGCCCGCCGGGTGTGCGCGACCAGGGAGCAGGCGCACGCGGCCCTGGCCGGGCTGGGCGGTCCGGTCGCGGTCAAGCTGCTCGACGCCGCGATCACCCACAAGTCCGACGTGGGCGGGGTGTTCCTCGGCGTCCGCGACGCCGCCGGGCTCGACCGGGCCCTGGACGTGCTGGAGGCCGCCGGTCACCAGAGGTTCTTGGTCGAAGCCATGACGCCGTCCGGCGTGGACCTGCTGGCCGGTGCGCGCCGCGACCCGGTGTTCGGCCCGGTGGTGCTGCTCGGCCTGGGTGGCGTGGTGGCCGAGGCGCTGGCCGACGTGGCCGTGGCCCTGGCCCCGCTGTCCGCGGCCCAGGCCGCCGGGCTGGCGGACCGGCTCGCCGGGCGCGCCCTGCTGGACGGGTTCCGCGGCGGCCCGGTCGCGGACCGGGCCGCGCTGGGCGCCATGCTGGCCCGGCTCGGCGCGCTGCTCGCGGCGAACCCCGTCGTCGAGGAGATCGAGATCAACCCGCTGCGGATCACCGGCGAGGGCCTGGTCGCCCTCGACGCCGTTCTAAGGACGCGAGATGACTGAGGGGCCAGTGTCTGAGGGAACCGTGCCCTGGCCCGCAGACCTGGCCCGGGAGTACGAGACGGCCGGCTGGTGGCGCGGGCAGGACCTCGGCGCCGAGATCGCCGCGGTCGCCGCGGCCAGGCCGGACGCGACGGCCCTGGTCGACGGCGCCATCCGGATCAGCTACGCGTCGCTGCTGGCCCGGGCCGACGCGCTGGCCGCCCGGCTGGCCCGGCTGGGGCTGCGGTCCGGGATGCGGATCGTCGTCCAGCTGCCGAACTGCTGGCCGTTCGTCGTGCTCACCCTGGCCTGCCTGCGGGCCGGGATCGTGCCGGTGATGGCGCTGCCCGCGCACCGCCGGCACGAGCTGGCCTACCTGTGCGAGCACAGCGGGGCCCGCGCCCTGGCCGTGCCGGACGTGCTGCGCGGCTTCGACCACCAGCAGATGGCGGAAGAGCTCCTGGCCGCGTCGCCCACCCTGGACCACATCCTGGTCCACGGCCAGGACGTGCGCCACCAGGACCTCACCGCACTCTGTGGCGAGCAGCAGGGCGCCGAAGGCGATCCCGGGACCGCACCGGTCCCGCCGGACCCGGCCGGTGTCGCGGTGTTCCTGCTGTCCGGCGGCACCACCGGGCTGCCCAAGCTGATCGGCCGCACCCACAACGACTACTCCTACAACGCGCGCGCCTCCGCGCACCTGTGCCGCCTGGACGAGGGCACGGTCTACCTCGTCTCGCTGCCCGCTTCGCACAACTTCCCGCTGGCCTGCCCCGGCCTCCTCGGCACCCTGCTGTCCGGCGGCCGGGTGGTCATGACCGCCTCCCCGGACCCGGCCAGCGCCTTCGCCGCCATCGAGCGGGAAGGCGTCACGATTACCGCGGTCGTGCCCGCCGTGGCCCAGCGCTGGCTCGCCCACGCCGCGGACCATGGGTCCGACGCCCTGCGCACGCTGGAAGTCCTGCAGGTCGGCGGGGCCCGGCTGGCCGACGAGCACGCCACCCGTATCAAGCCGGTGCTCGGCGCGACCCTGCAGCAGGTGTTCGGCATGGCGGAGGGGCTGCTGAACTACACCAGGCTGGACGACCCGGACGAGGTGATCTGCGGCACCCAGGGCCGGCCGCTGAGCCCGGGCGACGAGGTCCGCATCGTCGACGCCGACGGCCGCGAGCTGCCCGACGGCCAGCCGGGCGCGCTGCTGACCCGCGGGCCGTACACGCCGCGCGGCTACTACCGGGCGCCGGACCAGAACGCCCGCGCCTTCACCCCGGACGGCTGGTACGCCAGCGGCGACGTGGTGCGCCGCCGGCCGGACGGCAACCTGGTGGTCGAGGGCCGGGACAAGGACATGATCAACCGGGGCGGGGAGAAGATCTCGGCCGAGGAGGTGGAGAACCTGCTCTACCGGATGCCGGGGATCGCCCAGGTCGCCGCCGTCGCCGCGCCCGACGCCGAACTCGGCGAGCGGATCTGCGTCTTCGTCGTCCCCGAGCCCGGCCGGGACATCACCCTGGGCGCGATCTCCGATGGCATGGCGACGGCCGGGGTAGCCAGGTTCAAGTGGCCGGAACGACTGGAGATCGTGGCCGAGTTGCCCATCACCAAGATGGGCAAGCTGGACAAGAAGGCGCTCCGTGACCAGCTTGGAAGGAGCACAGCATGACCGACACCGAAACACCCCCCGCGACCGACTTCGACAGTGCCGAACACCAGGCCAGGCTGAAGGAGCTCTACCGCGACTTCGAGGCCGCCGGGATGACCCCGCTCTGGCTGACCCGCGAGGGCCTGATGCCGTTCCGCCCCCAGCCGCGGGCCGTGCCGCACCTGTGGCGCTGGGCCGACCTGCTGCCGCTGGCCGCGCGCAGCGCCGAGCTCGTCCCGGTCGGCCGCGGCGGGGAGCGCCGCGCGATCAGCCTCGGCAACCCGGGCCTGGCCGGCGACCCGTACACCACACCCACCCTGTGGGCGGCCATCCAGTACCTGGCCCCGCGCGAGGACGCCCCCGAGCACCGGCACACCCAGTCGGCGTTCCGGTTCGTCCTGGAGGGCGAGGGGGTGTGGACGGTCGTGGACGGCGATCCGGTCGCGATGCGCCGGGGCGACCTGCTGCTGACGCCCGGCTGGGCCTTCCACGGCCACCAGAACGTATCCGACACCCCGATGGCCTGGCTGGACGGGCTCGACATCCCGCTCGTGGCGCAGACCGACCAGGGCTTCTTCGAGTTCGGCCCGGACCAGCTGCGGAACCGGGAGACCCCGGACCGTTCGGCCTCCGAACGACTCTGGGGCCAGCCCGGCCTGACCCCGGTCGCCCTGGCCGGGACCCGCCCGGCCTCGCCGCTGGTCGCCTACCGCTGGGCGCACACCGACGCGGCCCTGGCGGCCCAGCTCGAGCTGGAAGCAGAAGGCCTCCCCGGGGTGCTCGAACCGGGCCACGCCGCCGTCCGGTACACCAACCCGGCCAGCGGCGGGGACGCGCTGACCACCATGC
>WNGJ01007359.1_pt1 | contig 11709 bp, 7 predicted proteins | sample 5400611 | NCBI WGS metagenome assembly WNGJ01 (sample SAMN13153375, study PRJNA577476) | soil metagenome | isolation source: 40 cm soil or saprolite under Garry oak tree replicate 1 | place: USA:California | collected 2016-06-15 | reverse complement strand
TCAGAATGTCACCGGGACCTATACTGTGAATGCGAACGGTACCGGCACCATGACTTTGCCGGGGGACCATCGCCGCCACTTCGTGATCGGCGATGGCGGAAGGGAGCTCAAGTATGTGGGTACAGACCCCACCGGCGGCAACGTAGTCGGCGGTTCCATGGTGAAGCAGTAGCAGACAATAGCTCTGAAGCAGCTCGCGATCAGCCGTCACGCTTCACTGTGTGGCGGCTGATTGTTTCTCCTTCTGCGGAGAAGCACCCGCCCTAGTGTGTTGGCGATTGCGCGCTCGATGGTATTTCTCGGCTAATAGAAGGCAACAAAGAAAACAAAGACTCTCTTTCGATCGCAGGAACCAAATAGAGATTTCCCTTCCTTTGTTTCCTTTGGTTTGAGGAAGCTCCCACGATTCAGCGTAACTTCGCGCTCGTTTCCGTTCTGTATTCACTGAACGGCTAGAAATGACTTCTCACGATGAGCAGCCAAAGAAGGCCAAAACAAGAAAACATGAATAGAAAGAAACAATAACAATGAAAACAAAACTAATTAAGATGATAACGAGCTGTTCACTGTTCGCGTGTGCGCTGGTCAGCCTTGTTGCCGCAATGGCGCTGGGCACGTCCAGCGCCGCACGGGCGGATGGCCGAGCGCTCGGTTGTGGCGAGTACACTCTACACGGCTCATACGTGTTCACCGCACACGGGTGGAACATTGTCGGCGGGATTGCGCAACCAAAAGCCATTGTCGAGGGGATCAATTTCAATGGTGACGGTACACTCGTTAGCCCATATGCCACGGTCAGCATCAATGGTACGATCCTCCATTCCAGTGGATCGCTAGGAACCTACACGGTGAACCCGGACTGCACCGGCACGCTCTCGTTCACTAACGGCCCGAGCTTCGACATATCTGTCGACCTAAGCGGCAGACAGCTTTGGATGATCCAGACGGGTCCCGGCTCACCAGTGTTTGAGGGGACGGTAACACGCGTGCCTTAGTTAAAGCTCTTCGGGTTGTGCGACGAGTTCCGACGTCTGACCGATAATGGGGGATTGGTGCGTTCCATCCGCGCCAAACCCGTTTACTCACGAACAAACGTAGTTGTAGCCGCGGTCGCTGACCGCGGCTGCCGGAGTCATCCGCCTTCGCTGAAGCTACGGGCGGACAAGCCGACTCCGGCTACAGGTCGCTGCTTTTCAAAATGGTCGCGCCCACGCGCTGCGTCTCGTCAAGCGCGCAACCGATGTCGCCCGGCTCAAGCTCAATTCCGCGGCAGCCATCGAGGATGACGTGCGTGTTCAATCCGATCTGCCGAGCGTCCAGCACGCTGTATTTGACGCAGTAGATTGGGTAGCGCATGCGTCTCGCGTTCCGGCGAGCGCGTCCTTGCGATCGCGGAGTTTCCTTTCCAGCTCAAAACATTTCTGCGATCGAAACTCAAACGAAGTTTATTTCGGCGCCACGCCGAAAGTCCGAGCCGGACTGGCACTTTCACGCGAGACGTGGTGCGCTACCCAGACGGCCATTCACGTATTCGATTCCGTTCCTTATTAGAGAGCGAATGAAGCCTAAGGAGCGTGAACGCAGTTTTTCATTTCTGCGAATTAACGAGCGCGAACCCAAGCCGCGAAAGCGCGGCTTAACGGAAATCCGCGGACCGTATTACTCGGTGATTGGCCGGCGATATCTCGAAGATTTATTCGAAACGATGGGCGCGTACGTCGATTCGCTAAAGTTTGCCGGTGGCTCGTTTACACTCATGCCCGAGCAGGCTGTGCGGGAAATTGTCGATGTTTGCCATAAACACGATGTGCTCGTTTCTACCGGCGGCTTTATCGAGCGGGTGCTTGTCCAGGGCGGCGAAGCTGTGCGCCAGTACATCGCCGAATGTAAAAGGCTCGGGTTCGATACCATTGAGATCTCAGCTGGGTTTGTCTCGATCCCGACCGATGATTGGCTGCGACTCATTGAATTGGTGCGCAAATCTGGATTAAAAGCGAAACCTGAAGTCGGAATCCAATTCGGCGCTGGCGGCGCAACGGCGCCTGCAGAACTCCAAGCTGAAGGCACACGCGATCCGAGCTGGGCGATCGCGCAGGCAAAGCGATTTCTCGAAGCCGGCGCCGACATCATCATGATTGAGAGCGAAGGCATTACCGAAAATGTCGATCCATGGCGCACAGATGTTCCCGCGAAGTTCATTGACGAGATCAGCATGGAGAAGCTGATGTTTGAAGCCGCCGATCCGGATGTGTTCGCGTGGTACATCAAAAACTACGGCGCAGACGTGAACCTGTTTGTCGATCACAGCCAGATCGTGCAACTGGAATGTTTGCGCGCCGGGATCTGGGGAACGAAAAGTTTGTGGGGACGTGTGGTAACTTACAAAGAATGAAACCCGAATGACGAGCCGACTTGTGGTCACTTCGTCATTTGATCATTGGGATTCCCTTCGTCCTTCGTCATTCGTGCTTGGTCATTCTCGGCTCGACGCAGCGTTGCCGCCGAGGTGATCAACAAACCAGTCGCTCGCCAGTTTCGCTACTTTCTCCAGCGCCCCAGGTTCCTCAAAAAGATGCGTCGCGCCAGGAACAATCTCCAGCTTCACTTCACAGTGCATTTGATCGCGAGCCATTTCGTTTAGCTCGATTACAATGTCGTCATTGCCACCGACGATGAGCAACGTCGGCGCCTGAACCTTTGGCAACGCATCGCCCGCGAGATCGGGACGTCCACCACGCGAAACCACGGCGCCGACATCTTTCGGGATCTCCGCCGCTGCCACCAACGCCGCGCCTCCGCCCGTGCTCGAGCCGAAATAGCCGGCCCGCAAATCGCGCGTTTGCTCGTGCCGTTTCGCCCACCTTGTCGCGTGAACAAGGCGTTCCGCTAGCAAAGCGATATTGAATCGATGCTCACTAGTTCGGATATCGGTTGCTTCCTCTTCCGGCGTGAGCAAATCAAAAAGCAGCGTGGCTAGCCTGGCATCATTTAGCGTGCGCGCGACAAATTGATTGCGCGGACTCTGCCGGCTGCTTCCGCTGCCGTGCGCGAAGAGCACAAGCCCGATCGCGTTCTCCGGAATCGTTAAATTGCCGGAGAGAACTGCCCGCCCGGCTTGTATCTGCAATTCGCTCATAGGTTAACTCGTACTCTTAATCTTATTCGTATTCGTAATCTCAAACGCGGTCGTGCGCAGAACAGTAAGATTAAGAATAGGATTAGGAATAAGAGCGTAGGCTAAACTTTGAATGGATAAGTCTCGGGCAATTCCCCTTCTTCCAAAAGACTCGTTCGTTCGAGCGGTTCCACTGCGTGCGTTTCATCGATGTGAATGATTGCATCAAATTGCTCGGGCAGGCGCACATGGAAATAATGGCTCAGCCGCTCGCTTTCGGGTCGATAAATCACGCCGATCGCGCGCTCGATCCGGCGTTGTTGCAGAACGCCAATCCTACCCGCGCCTCTCAAGTCGATCCAAAACCCAGGCAGACCCGTCTCATGAAATAGCTCTTCGTAACTGCCTCGCAGCGCTGGCCGGACGTTTTTGCGCTCCGCGGGCGCGCCCCAGTCCGATGCTGCGGTCACGGTGCCATGATGAGTGGTGAATCCGATCAGCACGGCGTCCTTGCCGAATCGCTCGCGAATTAATTGGCCAACATTCACTTCGCCATAATGACTCATCTCAGTCGCGCGCGCGTCGCCGAGGTGGGAATTGTGCGCCCAGATGATCGCCTTGGGTTGCCGGCTTCCGTTGAGATGCGCGACCAGATTTTCGATCGTTTCTACCATATGCCGGTCGCGCAAGTTCCACGAGGATGCGCGCCCGCGAAACATCGCTCGGTAATATTGCTCAGCATCTTTTATGAGGCGCGCATTTTGTTCTGCGAAAAAGAATTCCTCCGCGGCCACATCGCCATCGCGGCTTAAGAATTCGCCCGCTTTTTGCTGCAGTTCGACCAACTGTTCGACAACCGCATTCTCACAAGATTCAATTGCGCCGACAGTCGTCGCATAACCGTACTCCTGCGGTTTGCGGCTCAAATGATCGAAACAGGAGTAGCGCAAGCGCGCGCGTCTTGCAGCCTCGGGATCGACCTTGTCGAGATATCTAAGCACCGCTTCAATCGATGCATGAAGGCTGTAAAGATCCATTCCGTAGAAGCCAACCGGCGCCCGTTTTGGATCGATATCTTTATTGAAAGCGCGTAGCCACTCGACGAACTCCGCTACAGCGATGTTGCGCCACATCCACGTAGGAAACCGGCGAAAACCCGAAAGGGCCTGCTCGGCGTTGTTGTCCGCGCTGGTACCGCGCACGTAACGATGAACGCGGGCTGAATCCGGCCAGTCCGCCTCAATGGCCAGAATCGAAAAGCTCTTCTCAGCGATGAGCCGTTTCGTAATTGCAGCGCGCTCGAAATAAAACTCGTGTGTTCCGTGTGTGGCTTCGCCCAGCAGAACAATTCGCGCATCACCGATCAACTGCAGTAGCGCATCGTAATCATCTTGGCCGCCAGAGAGTGGCTGCGCGATCTCACGAACAACTTCAGCATCTGTCATTGTTGGTCCATTGACTTAGCCTGGGAGATCTCTTGCGCGGCACTCGTCAGCAAGTCGCGCACCTCGTCATCAGTGGTCTGCGAAAAATCTTCGTAATACTGGCCGACGGCCTGGAAGAACGGTGGCGTGCTTAGACAGATCGTTTCATCCGCCAGTTGTTCGACCTCGTGACACGTGTCTGGCGGAGCGACGGGCACAGCTACGACAATTTTGGCGACCCCGCGCTCTCGCAGCGCCTTCACTGCTGCCCGCATGGTTGCACCGGTGGCCAGCCCGTCATCGACGAGGATGACAATCCGATCGCGCAGCTCGGGTGGGGGACGTCCCTCCCGATAAATCTGTTCGCGCCGTTCGAGTTCGGCTGTCTCTTTGGCGGTTACAGCTTCAATCGCCTCGTCTGCATACGGTATAGCGCGCATGACATCTTCGTTCAAAACGCGCACGCCTCCTGAGGCGATCGCGCCTGCAGCAAGTTCTTCAAAACCGGGAACACCGAGTTTGCGTACTATGAAAACGTCCAGCAGCACATGCAGCCGTTTTGCAACTTCGCAAGCAACGGGCACGCCCCCGCGCGGCAAACCAAGCACGATCACATCTTCGCGCCCCGCATACTTATCGAGCTTCTCCGCGAGTTCGCGGCCTGCTTCTATTCGATTTGAAAAAGCTCGTTCCATGCGGCTGATCGCGCCGCTTTAACCTGTGGAAGCGACCGCAGGAAATAACGACTGCGTGTCGTGCGGAAAGCTTGCAAGACCTTGCTCACTCATAGGCGTAAATCCTTTCTCTTAGGATTTCGCTTCTGGAGGCGGTGGTGCGTGTGCTGCTGCATAACCGGCCCAGCATGGGGCGGCTTGCTAGATCTAGGTTCCTCCAGCGGGATTGCGATTAGGCCAGGGCGGGGGTGAGGGAAGCTCGTACCGTTTGGTTTTTAGTTCTTCCTGGATTTCCTGAAGCGCCCGATCGAGTTGCTGATCTTCGCCTTTGAATTCTTTCCCCGGATCGTTGTCGACGACTATATCTGGATCGACTCCGCGGCCTTCAATGATCCATTGTTTGCCGTCTTTTGAGTAGGGCGCGAATTCCGGTTTAAAGAATTGGCCGCCATCAACGAGCGGCAGCGACTCGCGAATGCCAATGACGCCACCCCACGTGCGTTTGCCGATGAGTTTCCCGAGGCCGAGCGCTTTGAAGCGATACGGAAAAATATCGCCATCGGATGCAGAGAATTCATTACACAATGTGACCATTGGACCGACGAGCGTTTGCGGCGGGTCTGTTTGCGGCATGCCATTGCGCGCGATTCCGACCATCACCAGCGCGCGTCGTAGTCGTTCGATCACCAGCGGCGAGACAAAGCCGCCGCCGTTACCGCGAACATCCACGATGAGCGCGTGCTTGCGAATTTGCGGAAAGTAAAGCTTCGTGAATTCGTTCAAACCGGGCTGGCCCATGTCGGGAATGTGCAGGTAGCCGACTTCGCCACCGGTCTTCTTGTTCACGTAATCGATATTCTTTTGCACCCAATCGAGATAGTAGAGCGGCGCTTCGTTGTCGGTGGGCACCACGGTCACGTCGCGCGCGCCAGCATCGGTTGGCTTGGAATTCACGCGCAGAATTACTTGTTTGCCTGCGGTGCCGATGAGCGCGTCGTAAAGATTCGGCAAGCTTGAGACCGGCGTGTTGTTGATCGCGAGAATGTAATCGCCGGGTTTCACGTTTACGCCGATGTCCGTCAGCGGCGAGCGCGTCTGTTTGTTCCAATTTTCGCCGGGTAAAATGCGCTCGATGCGATACGCGCGCGTGGAGGGGTCGCGCGAAAATTCGGCGCCGAGCAGGCCGAGCTTGATGCGCGGCGCGTCCGGGCGTTCACCGCCGCCGACGTAAGCGTGCCCGTTGTTCAACTCGCTGACCAATTCGCTCAATAAGTAGGTGAGATCGTTGCGTTGATTCACAAACCGCAGTAGCGCGGCGTATTTATCCCGCATGGCTTTCCAATCGATGCCGTTCATGGTGGGGGAGTAAAAGAAATCGCGCATTTGCCGCCAGCACTCGAAATAGATCTGGCGCCACTCGGCATGTCGATCCAACTGCATGTCGAGACCCTCGATCTTATGCTCGTGGTCTTTGGTTTCGAGCTTGTCTTTTGGCACGTCGATGATGGCATAGTCTTTTTTGATCTTCACCAGCATCTTTTTGCCGTCGAAAGTGATTTGATAATTGTTCGCCTCGCCAAGCACGTTTTCCTTGCGGTCATCAACGTTGTAAACGCACAGGTGCGATTTCTTGTCTTTCTCGCTGAATAGTCCCTCTTCCTCTTCACCCACTTCATCAGCTGCCGTGCGGCGTAGGTAAAAGATGCGATTGTCGTCGAGCATTCGGATGTTGCGATAACTTCCGGGCGTAATTTCCAAACCGAGGATCCGATTTTGAATGCCGTCCGTGTCAACTTTCACCACCACTGGCTTCTTTGGTTTTTCTTCTGCTTTTGTCGCGCTCGGGCTCGCCTCCGGCTTTTTTTCTTCAGCTTCCTTCGCCTTTTCCTTTTGTCGTTTTTCTTCAGCCTTGCCGACTTCATCGCTCTTCGGCGCGAGCGGATTTGCGGTCTCCTTCGCGAGCGTGACGAGGTAAACCCGCTCCATGTCGCGGTAGACGTTTGCAAATTCCTCGTCGCCAAAAGTTGGTTTGAAATCCCGTGCAGAGCTGAGCAGCAAATATTTTCCGTCGTCGCTGAAAACTGCTTCGCCGGAGCCATACCAGCTGTCAGTTACGGCGGTCTGCTGTTTGTTCGCGACTGAATAAAGATAAACGCGCGGCATCCCATTCTCCTCGGGGCGCACCCAAGTGATCCACTGACTATCCGGCGACCAGTTATAACTTTCGATCTCGCCGTATTTATCCTGATCAGCGAGTGTCACCGCTTTGCTCGCAACATCGACATAGCGCAATCGTTGCAACCGATCGCTCCACAGCAGTTTCTTGCTGTCGGGTGACCATTTTGGCGCGTAGTAGTAGGTGTCGGCGCCATGCGTGACTTGCTGCGGCTCGCCTTTGCCGTCTTGCGAACGCACATACAATTCGTTCTCGCCGGTTATATCGGAGTTGTAGGCGATCCATTTTCCGTCCGGCGACCAAACTGCGTCGCGTTCGTGCGCGCCTGAAGTTTTACTCAAATTGCGCGGGGTGCCGTTCTTTGCGGGCACAGAAAAAAGATCGCCGCGCGCGATCACGACGGTGCGCTCGCCATCGGGCGCGAGGTTCACCGATTCGAGATGCTTGGACGCATCAACCAGCGCCGAACGGCCAAGCGCGAAATCTTCTTTGATCTCGATGGGCACAGGCGTGGCTTGACCCGTGGCAAGATCGTAGCGCCAGATGTACCCCGTTTGTTCGAAAACTATCGAGTCCTTGCCGATGGATGGAAACTTGATGTCGTAATCCGTGAAGTGTGTGAGCTGCTTTGTTTCTTTCGTTGCCAGATCGACAAAGAATAAGTTCATCCGATTGTCGCGATCGGAGATGAAATAGATTTTGTTGTCCGGACCCCACATCGGGCAGATGTCCTGCGCTGGATTATTCGTCAGATTTTCCGTCGCGCCGGTTTTGAAATCGTAGATCCAAACATCATCTGACATGCCGCCGCGATAGTGTTTCCATGTGCGGAACTCGCGGAACACTCGGTTGTAGGCCAGCTTCGAATCATCCGGAGAAAACGAGACAAAGCCGCCGCGCGGGATGGGCAATTGCTGCGGCAATTCTACGTCGAGGCCGACCGCGAACAATGAGCCGATAAAATCGTTAAACGATTTCATGCGCGAACGAAAAACCACGAGTGGCCTGGTGTTTTCCCACGCCATCACGATGTTGTTCGGCCCCATGCGGTCGGAAACATCGTCACGGCCGAGCGTGGCTGAAGTCGTCAGGCGTTTCGGCGTGCCGCCTTCAGCCGGCATCACATAAACTTCCGTGTTGCCATCGTACTGCGAAGTGAACGCAATCTGGGTTCCGTCGGGCGAGAACCGCGCGAACGAAGTGTAGCCCGGTCCACTCGTCAAGCGCCGTGCCGTGCCGCCGTCTTTGCCGACAGTGTAAAGCTCGCCACCGTAACAAAAAACGATCTGCGTCCCGTTTGTTGTTGGGAAACGCAACAGACGCGTCGTATCGGGTAAGTTTTGCGCGGAGACAGTTTTGATTGACGTCAGACCAACCGCGGCCAAAGACAAAAGCACAGAAAACCGAGAGAATATGTTCATAAGAAAAACGATGAAGTGAGCAAGCTGCCGTTGAACAAACGGGATGCAACTCTGATTTGATCCCGTTGCCGGGATTCAGATGATCATAAGATGAAGACGCCGCTAAGCGCCGATTTTGTCTGAGCAAGATAGCGGCTTTGCGGAACGCCCAGTTCGAGCAGGATGGCGGAAGGGGTGGGATTCGAACCCACGGTGGGTTTCCCCACGCTCGATTTCGAGTCGAGTGCCTTAAACCGGACTCAGCCACCCTTCCTTTTTTGCTCCTCTCGATGCTGCGCGAAGAGCGGCTTAATATGAGTTACGCTCTGGCGTTTGCAACGTAAGCCGCCCGCAGTTTTCAGGGTTCAGCGTTCAGTTGGGCCGCGACTCGGATCCTCTGAATCTAAAGCCAAAACCCTGAATCCCGGCGCTCAAAAAATGTCACAATTTTCGGCTTGCCATCCTGTTCCGGCTTACTGCATATTGTATATCCAAGCGAACAGCCACGCTATTACTTGTTGTTGACTGGTATTCACAGGTTGTTGGCGCCGCTGTTCACCAGTATTCGCATCTTATTCGAAACCTCAACCCTCCCTCACTGCCATGATTCAATTGAAACCTGGAATTCCGCCCGCCTCGCTTGAACGATCGCCTAAACCAACTGAGCACCGCAAGATCAGGTCCGAGAAAACAAAAAATGCCGGTCTGCGTTTTGAGCGCGCGTTCAGCGATGCTGCCGTAGCGCCATTCGATCAAATCGAATGGGACCGGCGGACAGCGGAAATCAATGACGACAGCGGCAAGGTCATCTTCAAACAGGAGGATATCGAAGTTCCGAAAAACTGGAGCGCGCTCGCGACCAAAATTGCGGTCTCAAAATACTTTTATGGGGACATTGCCAACGGCACCGATCCATATAAAGGCGGAAGAGAAATCTCGGTGCGGCAACTGATTCATCGGGTCACGCGCACGATCACCGACTGCGGAATTGCTGATGGCTACTTCGCGGATGAAGAAGCTGCGGAAATTTTCTACGATGAACTAACCTGGCTGTGTTTAAACCAGCACGGCGCTTTTAACTCGCCGGTGTGGTTCAATGTTGGATTGTATCATCAATACGGCGTCGGCAAGGACGGCGGCGCGGGAAATTATTTCTACAATCGTGAGACCGGTAAAGCCGACCGTGCGCTGTCGCAGTACGAGTATCCGCAGGGAAGCGCCTGCTTCATCCAAAGCGTGAGCGACACGATGGAAGACATCATGCGGTTGGCCATGAGCGAGGCGATGCTCTTCAAGTATGGCAGCGGCACCGGCACCGATCTTTCTTCGCTACGGTCGACAAGAGAAAAATTGAGCGGCGGCGGCAAGCCAAGCGGGCCACTCTCGTTCCTGAAGGTTTACGATCAGGTCGCGAATGTGGTGAAAAGCGGCGGCAAAACGCGGCGCGCCGCGAAGATGAACACGCTCAAGGATTGGCACCCCGACATCGAAGAGTTCATCGACGCCAAACAGAAGGAAGAAAAGAAAGCATGGGCGCTGATTGAGCATGGCTATGACGGGAGCTACAACGGCGACGCGTACGGCTCGGTCATGTATCAAAACGAAAACGTGAGCGTACGCGTAAGCGATGAATTCATGGAAGCAGGGCTGGCAGGGCGCGAGTGGTGGACGCGCCGGGTGATTGACGGCCAGCCGTGCGAGAAGAAAGACGCACACGCTCTGCTACGCAAGATCGCCGAGGGCACATACATCTGCGGTGATCCGGGAATGCAATTCGATTCCACGATCCACAAGTGGCACACATGCAAGGGCACAGACCGGCAGAATTCCACGAATCCATGCTCGGAGTACCTCTTCCTGGACAACACCGCCTGCAATCTCGCGTCGCTCAACTTGATGAAGTTCAAGACCGCCGACGGCGATTTTGATGTTGAGCGATTCAAAGCGGCGGTGCGCATTTTCATCACTGCGCAGGAGATCATTGTCGACAACGCAAGCTATCCGATTAGAGAAATCGCGGAGAACTCGCATATTTTCCGCACGCTCGGGCTTGGTTACGCGAACCTCGGCTCGTTGATCATGAGCTACGGCTACAGTTACGATAGCGTCGAAGGCCGCGCGCTCTGTGGCGCGATCACTGCAATCATGACCGGCGAAGCGTATGAGCAAAGTGCACGCATGGCCCAGGCAATGGGACCTTTCCCCGGTTACCACGAGGCGCGAGCCAGCGGCGTGCCGAAGCCGGTCGCCAAAGATAACGTCGCCTCGATGCTGGAAGTAATTAAGCTGCATCGCCAGGCGGTCCGCGAGATTTCCGACGTGAAAGAGTTCGCGCATTTGAAAAAAGAAGCTGCAAAAGTTTGGCATACGGCGGCGGATCTCGGCAAATGTTACGGCTACCGCAATGCGCAAGTAACCGTGCTCGCGCCGACGGGCACGATCAGCTTCCTGATGGATTGCGACACCACCGGAATCGAACCGGACATTGCGCTGGTAAAATACAAGCTGCTGGCTGGCGGCGGCATGCTCAAGATCGTGAACCAGACCGTAAAACCTGCATTGGAAAAACTTGGTTACAATTCTGAGGAGGTCGAACGCATTATCGCGCACATCGACGCCTTCGACACAATCGAGGACGTGACAGATACCGATGGCACCAAAATCTCTTCCGGCCTGAAACCCGAGCACTTGCCGATCTTCGATTGCGCATTCAAACCGTTCAAAGGCGAACGCGCGCTGCATTACATGGCGCACCTCAAAATGATGGCCGCCGCCCAGCCGTTCCTGAGCGGCGCGATCTCGAAGACTGTTAACATGCCGGAAGGAGCCACGGTGGACGACATTATGAACACGTACGTCGAAGGTTGGCGACTCGGCCTGAAGTCGATCGCGATTTATCGCGAGGGGTCGAAACGCTCCG
>WNGJ01034117.1_pt1 | contig 11710 bp, 10 predicted proteins | sample 5400611 | NCBI WGS metagenome assembly WNGJ01 (sample SAMN13153375, study PRJNA577476) | soil metagenome | isolation source: 40 cm soil or saprolite under Garry oak tree replicate 1 | place: USA:California | collected 2016-06-15 | reverse complement strand
ATCCGGAGAAAGAAGACGCTTGATCATCGCATTACCTTGCGCATCGAGGTCCTGCGAAACTTGCTCCCAAGCGATCGAGTTAACTCGTTCCGCAATGCTTTTGGGACGCGAGATGGGTGATATTGTTTTTGCTAAGATGTTCTTCAAGTCTCTCCCGGAGCTTGCTGCTACGAATAAAGAATAGCAGTGCCTCTTGATCCTGACACTCCGATTCTTGCTTTCAAATTCGTAGTCGCTACGAGAGAGGAACGATTAACAGATGTCACGAATGGCAGTGGAATTTAGTCAACGTCAGAACCGAGGAGCGGTAGCGACCGGGTCAAACGTGCGAAGACTCTCGACTAAGGTTCAGCAGCCTTGCGTCTCCAACTTGTTTTCCTGGACTTGGTAAAAACGATCGTTGAGTGCAATCCTGGTGGCACTCAAGGAGCGTTTTCACCAACAGCTCGCGCGCTTGAGTCGTTGAATATGAGCATGGTGGGTCAATGTCTCAAGTCTGAAGGAGTTGCGCTTCCACTGTATCTTAAGTCTTCGCACGTTTGACCCGGTCGCTACCGCTCCTCGGTTCTGACGTTGAGTGGAATTCGTCGATTCTTCACGCGGGCTATACGCTAAGTCACGGATTTGCGGGTTAGTCGCGGCGCTCGCGCCAGCGTTTGATCATTTGGGGCAGCAGTAATGACGACTGTATGATCGATCCGCTAGTAAAATGTTTGGCGAGACTGTGGAACAGAAGACTTGCGCCGGTTGAATAGCGAAACCACCAAACGTCAGGCAGGAAGGACAGCCGGTTGATATGAATGTGTTGAGGAGAAACCAATTCCAGGAGACCCAGGCGACCATGCGTTCTGCCGTAGCCGCTCTGCTTTACACCGCCCCACGGCGTTTGCGCGAGAGCATGCGTATAGACAACCTCATTGACCATTATGGTACCCGCGTCTACTTTCGTAGCAAGACGACGGCCACGTGCAATGTTCCTGGTCCAGATGCTGGCAGTTAAACCATAAACGCTGTCGTTCGCCAGTTTGATCGCCTCGTCGTCAGTCTTGAAAGTCAAGATGGGTAAGACAGGTCCGAACGTCTCGTCGCGCATTAAGTCCATGGAATGATCCACTTCCGTTACGACTGTCGGTTCGTGAAACCAGCCGCCCGAATTCTTTACGCGCTTGCCACCGGCTAGCACGCGGGCGCCCCGTTCGAGGGCATCACTGATGTGCTCTTCAACGATGCGCAACTGTCTTTCATTCGACATTGCACCGACGTCGACTTCGCTTTCCGCGGGGTTGTCCTGTTTGAGAGCGAGCGTTTCCTTCACCACCAGCTCAATAAACCTGGGCGCAATCGATTCGTGAACGTAACATCGTTCCACCGATGCGCAGGCTTGTCCGGCGTTACAAAAGGCGCCCCAGATAGCAGCCCGCGCGGCGCTCTGAAGATTTGCATCCTCCAGAACGATCATGGGATCTTTCCCACCCAGCTCGAGCACGGTTGGTGTGAGATGTTTGGCAGCCGACGCGGCAACTCGCTTTCCCGTTGCAACGCTGCCCGTGAACATGATCTTGGCGAGACCTGCCTCAGGGCCGGCATCAGTGAGGGCGGCGCCCGTCGTCCCATCCCCCGTAACGATTTCCAGCAAGCCTTTGGGAAGGCGAGCTCGTTGGAAGACTTCACCAATCTTCAGGGCGGTCAGTGGAGTCAACTCGCTTGGCTTAAGTACGACCGAATTGCCGGCCATTAGAGCCATCACAACTTCTGCAAGTGGTGTGGCCCAGGGAAAGTTCCACGGTGAAATGATTCCGATCACACCGAGTGGTTTATAGACAACTTGCGACGAGCGGCCCATCAACCAGTATTGCCCGATATCGATCTTGTGTGGCTGTAAGAGCCGGGCGGTGTGCCGGGCAAAGTAGTGCATTAGATCAAGGCCGGGCACGATTTCCATCGATAGTGCTTCCGCTGACGGCTTGCCCGTTTCGCGGGAGATCAACGTTCCGATCTCATCAAGTTCTGCAAGTACGATCTTGCGTGCCTGCAATACAACGCGCGCCCGGTCGCGAAAAGAGAGACTGGCCCAGGCAGGTTGCGCCGCTTGCGCTCGATTGAGGGCGCTAAGTACCTCTGCGGCTCCCATCAACGGCGCCACCCAATACAGTACCGCGAGCGAAGCGACCGGATGCCGGCACTCGATAATCCCAAGAACTCTTAAAACGGTGGTTGAGTGCTGGCATCCGGTCGCTTCGCTCGCGGTACTGTATTGAGTTGCGATCATGTTGGTGTCCTTCCTCACTCGACTGACTTTTCACACAGCCTCGTTAGCGACCGGGTCCGGTAGCATCTCACTCAAGCGAACCAAACCAACTATGCCTGTCGAATGCTCAAGTTACTTGGACCCGGTCGCTACCGCTCCTCGGTTCTGACGTTGAGCGTATTCAGAGAATCCTGTTTGTCCTGTCGCTGTTGCTTTGCTCGTTTCCGGAGCCGGCAATCCCTCAGGTACAATGAGCGCGCACAATCTTAGCTGAACGTATCCAGGAGAATAGTCAATGATCAAACCGCAGCTCGAGGAATTCATGCGGCGAATGGACCCGAAATCCGTGGCCATCATACCCAGCGCACGCGAGGCCACGCGTTCAAACGACACGCAATATCGCTTTCGTCAGGACTCCGACTTTTTTTATCTCACGGGTTTTGAAGAGCCGGAGTCGATCGCTGTAATCAGACCTTCGCACGAGACGAAATACACGCTATTTGTTCGCCCGCGTGATCCCGAAAGAGAGATATGGGATGGACGCCGTGCGGGAGTTGAGGGCGCTAAAGCAAAGTATGGAGCAAATGAGTCTTTTCCGATCGTCGAGTTTGATGAGAAGCTTCAGGATATTCTCGACGGCGCCGAAAAACTCTATTACCGGCTTGGTGTCAATCCTGATCTGGACGACACGATCATCCGGCAGATTGCTCGCATGCGTTCATTGAATCGGAAGCCTATTCACCCGCCGCAGACAATTGTCGATCCGGCTACGATCGTTCATGAGATGCGCGTGCTGAAGAGTGCGGAAGAGATCGAGTTGATGCAAACTGCAGCTGACATCGCGGCGGAAGCACACTGCGAGGCGATGAAAAAAGTGCGTCCGGGCATGAAGGAATATGAGGTCGAGGCTCTCATCGAACAAATATTTCGCCGGCAAGGCGCTGCCGCTCCCGCTTACACGTCGATTGTTGGGGCAGGCGCTAATGCGACAGTGCTTCACTACATCAACAACGATGGCGAACTGCGCGATGGAGAGTTGTTATTGGTGGATGCGGGGGCAGAATACAAAGGGTATGCGTCGGATATTACAAGGACCTTCCCAATTAGTGGTCGCTTCTCGAAAGCGCAGCGCGAAATCTACGATCTGGTGCTCGAGGCGCAATTGTCTTGTGTCGAGATGGTCCGGCCAGGCGTGACACACGATCAATTGAAGCAGCATTCAATTGAAGTCTTAACGGACGGCATGGTCCGGCTGGGGTTGTTGCAAGGAAAGACTGACGAACTGATAAAGGAAAAGAAGTACGAACAGTTTTACATGCATGGGCTCGGTCACATGCTGGGTATCGATGTGCATGATGTTGGGCGCTACTACTACGATCAGGAATCGCGAGCGCTAGAGCCGGGCGTAGTTATGACGGTCGAGCCCGGGTTGTACGTCTCGCCCGCTACGAAGGACATTCCGGAACAGTATCTGGGCATTGGCGTGGACGAACAAGGTTCCAAAACAGGCGGATGAGATCGAAGCGTTGATGGCTCGCTAAAAAACCATCCGCAGATTACGCCGATTAAGCAATACATGGCCTTTGGATTTTGGTCTTGGGCCTTTGATCATTGGTTACTCTCAACCTCGATTGATTTCAAAGACCAAAGACCAAAATCCAAAGACCATATTTTGAATCGGTGTAATCTGCGCAATCTGCGGATGGTTAATACTCTACGACGACAACTCGGCAACAATCTCTCTCACCACCTCACGACCTTTTTCAACTTCGTCGGGTTTCAGTGATACGGCCCCGACTACGGCATGACCACCGCCGCCATAGCGTTCGCAGATTTTGGCAATATTGTGAGTGCGCGGGCGTGGCGACCAGGGATTTGAGCCGACTGAGATTTTTGTGCGCTGTGGTCCGCGCGTCAGGGCGACTGAGTAAGTAGTCTGAGGATACAAGTAATAAGGTATGAACTTGTTGAAGCCTTCGTAACCCTCATCAACAAGATCAAACTGCACGACCCCGTTGGCGAAGGAAGCCTTGCGCTTTATCGTCTCGAGCGTTTGGAGATGTTGTCGCAGAATGGGCTCAAACCGTCGCTGCACCTCTTCGCTGGTGGCAACTTCTTCAAGTGATTTGACCGTCAGTTCGCGGATAATCTGCTCGATGAATAGATCGTCAGGATCCGCTTCAATGACTTGCATCAGTTGGAGGGCCGGTTCCTTGAGCTCCACACATTGAGCCGGAGATTCATAGAGTGCTCCATCGATGATGTGGGCCCAGTGCACGAGCGATTCGAGCGGCGCATAATCAAATCCAAATTTCTCATGCGCTATGTCAGCGATGAATTCCGTGCACGACTTTCTTGTTGCATCCAGGAACTTCTTCCCGGATTTATCGGCGCGAAAATGAGCCTCGTCCTCGGCCGTAAGAAAGGCAGACTGGTGATGATCGAACCACCAGGTCAATCGTTCCGAGGCCGCATACTTGAAATCAACGATCGCGTTTTCGTCGCCATCAAACATTCCCAGGTCAAACAGATTGCCCGGGCGATGCAGCAGTCCGGTGTAGTTGACGTCAGCTTCGGGGTGAATGCGTTCTTTGTAAAAACGCGTAAAGGTAGCGGCGGAGGCGACGCCATCGAAGCAGTGACCATGATAGAGCAAACGAAGTTTCATCTTAAGGTGCAAAAAGAGCGGGTCATATTAGCAACCTACACACTTAGACACAAATAAGTAAATGAGAAATGTCAAATGATATATGAAAAATGATTTGGTCCACCTTCCCTGGTTGGGAGGTTACTAAAGTTGAGTAATTTAGTGTTACGGAGTGGATTTTCTAGTTCTTACATGGTGTGATGACGCCGGCGGTTGCTGAACTCAGATGTTCGCCGATGAATTTATCTACGTCCTCTTCGATCAGTTCACCATTTACGACCCAGGCTTTTTCCGCCAGTACATCACCGGTTTGCGCCACCTTGGAGGGTTCGAGAAAGATATTCCATGGAGAACCCCAGTTGCGCGTATCGCCAGTGAGCTGACGATAACCATAGTGAGGTGTTTTCTGCTTGTCGTCGCGTGATTCTGATTCAGTGACTACTGGATAAGGCGCGCCCGCATCGCCAAAGAACTTCTTTACGTCGTCGCGCGAGCCATACTCGCTGACACCGATTACCTGGAAACCGCGATCTCTGTACTTCTCATAAAGCTTGGCAGCGATAGGCGCTTCGTTGCGCCAGTTGCCGCACCAGGGAGCGAAGTAGACGACCAACACCAGCTTCTTCCCAGTCATCAGGGCGCGCAGATCGTCCGGCTTGTCCGTCTTCAGATTCACGAGGGACCAGTTCTTGTAGTTGACAGTCTTCTCCACGAGCGGGGAATACTCGTGCCCGGCTTGCGCTCGAACGGCCAGCGCAGAAAGTGTAAGAACGAAGATGAGACCCAAGAATTTCTTCATTGCTGTTACTCCATGAAAATGTGATCCCGGACTAATTGCCGGCACTGGCTGTGGCCGGTTGTTCTGCCAGCAGTGGTTTAACTGCCGCTTCCCAGGTAGCTCGATCGCGCGCACCGATTATTTTCTGCCGAATACGGCCCAGCCGGTCGATCAGGTATGTAGTAGGCAACACGGATTGCTGAAACTTGGTTTTCGCATCGCTGCCACCGAGTAAGACTTCATAATCAAACTTGCGTACTTCCTTCTGATAGGAGTTGACGCCCGCGACATCGTCATCTAATGAAGCGCCAACAACCTTAAGACCCTGGGCTTCGAGATCGTGTTGCAAAGAATTGAGTGCAGGTATTTCTTCGCGACATGGAATACAGTAGGTGGCCCAAAAATTCAGAAGCACTACCTGTCCATGCAGTTCGCTTAAACGAAATGGCTTGCCCGCCATGGTTTGGAATTCAACGTCGGGGACGGTTTCGAAAGTGGTACTGGCAGTGGACGGAGCGGGAGCTATCGGCTCCTTTAATTTGAGCCACCCTTCCGCATTTGGCAGCCAGGCCATGAACCTCGAGCTTGCGAGCAAGGTTGATTGGCCCGTCATAACCAGGAGGCCCACCAGGATCAGTACAATTCCGGAAACTACTTCGACCTTGTGCAGGTGCTTGCGAAAACGTCCATAGAAACCCAGAAACTTATTAATGCCAAGGCCGGTGAGAAGAAAAGGAACAGCCAGACCAGCTGAATAAAAAGCCGAGAGCACCAGTCCGCTGCGCCATCCACCGCTGGTTGCCGCTAAGCCAATAATCCCGCCCAGGATTGGACCGATACACGGAGTCCATCCGGCGGCAAAGGCCATCCCCAGCGCCGCGGAACCCAGCATGCCCCGCGGTTTTTCATCTGAAAAGAAACGGGTGTCTTTGTAGAGTGCGGTGATCTTCAGCAATCCAATCAACTGAAGGCCAAAAGCGATGATCACAATGCCGCCGATGATTCTGATCCACGGATTACTTGTAATCGCCGCTCCAACCAGTCCGGCAGTTGTTCCTAAAACAAGAAAGATCACCGAAAGCCCGCCATTAAATGCGAGCGAGTTGAGAATTACGGCGCGCCGGCTGCTCGTTCCTTCTTTCAAACGATCTATGCTGACGCCTGAAATTAACGAAATGTATCCGGGAACAAGCGGTAAAACACAGGGTGAAAGAAAGGAAAGTATGCCTGCGGCAAACGAAATCCCGATTCTAAAAAGTGTGATGCCTGAGCCTTCCATTGTTGATCGTTAGGTCCTACCTTCCCCAAAAGATCCTAGCCGCATTATACAGACCTTGCCAGTCTTCTACCTCTTTGCGGGTCCGCCGTCGGCTTTTGTTTCCGCCTCGCCTTTGCCATTGGACGGCTCGTCCATAAGTTTTTTGATCATCTGGCCAAGTGCGGTTATCTCCGACTCGTCAGCTCCAAAGGCGATGAAACGCACCAGACCCTGACGATCAATCAAGAACGACATGGGAATGGAAAATACACCATAGTTGAGATCGTTGGCATGCGTATCCGAGACGACGAAGCCGTAGGCCAACCGATTTCGTTTCTTGAAGTCGCGCAGATAAGCGAGCTCTTCGCCTGGAGTAAGGCGTCGTCCATTGACCTGACCGTAGTAGTTAGTCAACCCCAGGATGACGAGTCCTTTATCTTTGTAGCTCTCATGCCAGCGCTCGAGTCTTGGGAAAGTGTAACGGCAGGGACCGCACCAGGGCGCCCAGAAATCCAATAGCACAACCCGGCCCTTTAGGTCGGCAAGTTTCTTTGGTTCCTGATCGATCCATTGCGTGGCAATAATCTCAGGCGGAGTCATGGTATGCCCGTCGCTGCTCGCCTCCTCGAGTTTACGCAGAGCGGCTCCGGGATCCAGATTGGTCAGACGAAAAGTCGCCTGCTTGTACAGAGTCCCAGATGGGAGCGATAGGGCCAGGCGACGTAACTCCTCGAGGGTCTTAATGGCGGGCTCTTTCTGATCAGACTTGGCGTACGCCTCCGACAGGAGGGAGGCCGACTTGAGCAGCATGTCGTCGCGCTTGAATACATCAGATTTGCGCGTGAGGGCGAAACTGTTGGCGGCATCACACATCTCTTTAGCGTGCGTGATCATGCGGCCGTATTCCTTAGCGCGATAAAGCGCATCGGTAATAATCAATTCCATCTTGTAACGATCTTCAATGTCTTGCGGCTGGTGATGCATGTAGGACGCGACGGCGCTCTCAGCTTCCGTGACCAAATTCTTACTTACCGCATAAAGCACCACGACGTTACGAGCCGTCTGAGCCTTTACTCCGTCGGGATCTTTCTTGAGGAAGAGACGCATCGATTCGAGAGATGCATCCCCGTTACCTGCCAGGTGCTCGAGCATGCCAAGGTAATAATTGTCTTCTGCGCTTAGCGATTTACGTTTATGCAGCGTAGCCGCGTTACGGGCAGCAAGTTCGCGTTGCTCTTGCTTGGTTTTGGCCTCGAGCTTTTGATCATAGGGCAGCTTCTGTTTGTTAAACTCCGTGAACTTGTTACCGAGATAAGAATTCGTCTCATCGAACAGCGTTTGCGCTGGACGTCGATCGATCACCGAACTTGTTTCTTCTATGGCAGGTGCTGATTGGCCTGAAGCAGTCGCTGCGGTTAGTAGTCCGATGCAGAGGAAAAGAATTGAAAAGATACGATTCATAAACCTACCATTACCGGATCGAAGCGATTGGGACTGAAAGGAGCTAGCAAAGGGAAAACAACCTTATCGATTACGGCCCGCGCGATCAGCTCTCCGGTGATCGGCGCGAGTAAGATTCCATTCCGGTAGTGTCCCGTTGCATAAAACAAACCCTCAATTCCACCACAAGGCCCGAGCACAGGCAAACCGTCGGCGGCACGGGGTCGAAGTCCTGCCCATGAATCCAGCATCGGCAAGCGTGCAATAGCCGGCGCGATCTCCATCGCATGCCCGAGGATTGAGCCTACTCCACCGGCGGTAACCTGTTTGGAGAAACCGGCTCTTTCGCTAGTGGAACCGGCTAAAAGGCGTCCGTCTCGTCGCGGTACAAGGTAACCGCGAGGGCTGTAGATGACGTGCCTTGCCAGCTGTGGCCTGGAGTCGAAACAAAGCATTTGACCGCGCACCGGTTCGATCCGTGGTATTGATTTCAGTTTCTGCTCAGTTTCGCCTTTGGAAACGCCAATAAAGCTCGTCCAACAACCGGCGGCCACTACCACTGTCGCACAACTTAGGAAACCGCGAGTTGTTTGCAGGCCATTCACTCGGTCCCTCTCAACCTGAAGCGATTCAACACTTGTTTCGGTCAGCGTCCTGACGCCGAGTTTCCTCTCTGCGTGCAAGCCGGCACGCGTTTGCCAATCGCAACGCTGATCGATCTCCCCTTGGTCGTGTTCTGTCAGTGCGAGATACAGCGTGCCGGTGGTGTCGAGCTCAACATCAACCCCAGTCTCTTCGAGGAGTGAGGCGGCAAAGTTTGCATACATATCCCGGCTCTGACAGGTGAACCGGAAAAACTCATCGCCCGAGTCGGCTTCTGCCTGAGGGGCAAGCATTCCTGCTGCGGCAAACGAAGCTTCAGTTCCCAGGCTGGCGCGTTCAATGATCGAGATATCGCGCACTCCGCGCAACGCCAGGGCGCGGGCGATGGTGAGACCAATGACGCCGCCGCCAATGACGGCAACGTTGGCAGTTTGCCTTGGCGAGAATTGGGTTACTGCGGGCATTGCTGGAAGAGTGTCAGTAGTCAGTAGTCAGTAGTCAGTGGTCAGTGGTCCGTAGCTCTTTGTACTTGATGTTTAGTGCTTTGTGCGATTGTCAGTTCGTGCTCAAAGTCTTATCCTTGCCCCCACGACCAAAGACCAAAGACCAAAGACCACTGACCACTGACCATTCATATGCATCGTATCACACTGATTCCGGGCGATGGCATCGGGCCTGAAGTAGCTTCAAACGTAGTGCGCATCATCGAAGCCGCGGGTGTTGATGTCGAATGGGAGACCCACTACGCGGGGGCGCAAGCGCTCGAAAAGTTTGGTGAGACGTTGCCAGCCGAACTGCTCGAGTCGATCAAGCGAAACAAGGTGGCGCTAAAGGGTCCTGTCACAACTCCCATTGGAAAAGGATTCACTTCCGTTAATGTTGGGCTGCGCCAAGCGCTCGATCTTTACGCCAACCTGCGTCCTGTGCGTGCCTTGCCGAATGTTCCCTGCCGCTATCCGGAACTCGACCTGATTGTGGTGCGCGAGAACACTGAGGATCTCTACTCTGGAATCGAACACGTCGTCGTACCCGGAGTTGTTGAGAGCATTAAAATCATTACCGAGAAAGCTTCGACTCGCATCGCCCGATTTGCATTTGAGTATTCACGTCGAGAAGGAAGAAAAAAGGTCACAGCGATTCACAAGGCCAACATCATGAAACTGTCTGATGGGCTTTTCCTCGACTGTTTTCGCAAAGTGGCGAAGGATTATCCCGAGATACAAGCGGACGACAAGATTATCGACAATGCTTGCATGCAACTCGTGATGCGTCCCGAGCAATTTGATGTGATGTTGCTCGAGAATCTTTACGGCGACATCGTTTCTGATCTTTGCGCTGGACTTGTCGGCGGACTCGGTCTCGTGCCGGGAGCAAACATTGGCGAGCTGGGTGCCACTTTTGAAGCAGTGCACGGTTCAGCTCCGGACATCGCCGGCCAGGGCATTGCCAATCCCACAGCTCTCTTGCAATCGGGCATCCTCATGCTTCGCCACATCGACGAACGCGCCGCCGCAAAGAAAATTGAAAAGGCAATGTTGGCAGTTTTCGTGGAAGGCAAAGTGCGCACCCGCGATATCGGCGGAACCGCGAAGACGGCGGAGTTTGCCGATGCGATCATTAAGACGATGAAGGAGTAGCGAAGAGCATGTATTCCCCGCGACCTGCAAATGTGTGCACGAAATTATCAGAGCAGCTCAGCGCCGAACCCCGTAAGATTCTAACCTCCCTTGCAGAATTGCGGGACTCCAGTGCTCAAATCGGAGGCTCCCGGTTCCGGTTGTCTGTCGATCTTCCCGTTTGTTAATATTAGTCAAGGCAATTACGTCAGCGATCTCATCCTCAAGGCGATTGCTTCATTGAGTTGTACCTGGCTTGAATAAACTTATTTCGGAGCGCAAACTTCTGACATGAGCAACAAACAGATCGTTGAGGATTTGCTTCAGCGCATTCCCGAAGATGCCTCATTGCATGACATCGCCCGTGAGATCGAATTCATCGCTGCGGTGCGACAGGGATTGACCGAGCTTGATCGGAGTGAGCGCATCCCGCTTGAGGATGTTGAGCGCGAGCTTCCCTCATGGATTATTAGGTAGTCCTCTCGACCTCAGCCCGAGCAGATCTTCGTGACATTGTCCGTTACATTTCCTTCGATGCGCCGGACAAAGCCCTTGAATTCGGTTGGTTTCTTATTTCCCGCATAAGGCTTCTTGCGCAATCCCCTGAGCTTGGCAGAATCGTTCCGGAGTTCGAAGATCCGTTTATTCGGGAGATCATTGTTCGCTCGTATCGCGTCGTTTACCGCCTTGACGACTCACAGCATTTGGTCGAGGTCATTCGCTTTTGGCACGCCGCACGGGGCATGGCGGAAATCAACGGATGACGATTTGAGAATTCTTCGCGTTAGTCAGGGCGTGGGCTTTGCCATCGCTCTCAGTCTTGACGTAGATCTGCCTCAACCTCAACATACAGAAATGCGACCCTTCAATTTCCCCTTTTTCTTAACTGTCGCTGGGATGCTCTTTTATCATCTCTCGCAAAAGTCCATCCCAAAGGGAATGAACCCGTTCCTTGCGACAGCCATTGCCTACCTGGCAGGAATCGTGGTGTGCGTTGTTTGCGCCTTTACTTATCCGGGAAACAGATCCCTAGTGAGTGCTCTCAAAGAATCGAACTGGGCTGTTTACGTTGTTGGAGTTGCCGCTGCCTGTATCGAGGTTGGGTTTATGCTCGCGTACA
>WNGJ01023301.1_pt1 | contig 11710 bp, 10 predicted proteins | sample 5400611 | NCBI WGS metagenome assembly WNGJ01 (sample SAMN13153375, study PRJNA577476) | soil metagenome | isolation source: 40 cm soil or saprolite under Garry oak tree replicate 1 | place: USA:California | collected 2016-06-15 | reverse complement strand
GGTATCGCTCCGCCAGGCGCTCGATGTCGCGCTTGTAGAAGAGCTTGATGCGAACGTCTGGATAGCGCTCGCGCAGCTTCCTCAGCTTGCGGTTCTTTCGCGTCACGAGGGACTGCTTCATCACCGTGACCTCCACGTAGAGGTCCTGCTCAGGCAGATAGAAGTCGGGCCTGAAGGCTTCGACGACGCGGCCGTCCTCGTCCTCCTCGAGGACGAAGGTCTTCGGCTCATACTCCCAGGGCACACCGTAGTAGTCCAGGACCTTGGCGCATTCGAGCTCTGCCTTGTTTGCGAAGCGGGGAGGTTCCTGGCCTCGATATGCCTGGAAATCAGGCGTTTCCAGTATCACCTGGATTCAGGGTAGCAACGCGCTCGGATGTCCCTAGACTTCGCGCATGGCGACCCGGGACGGCACGTTCACGATCGTCCAGATCTCGGACATGCACTGCGGCACGCAGTTCTTCCTGCCGAACCTGCTCGAGCGCGCGATCACGGAGGTCAACGACCTCCAGCCGGAGATCGTCGTCATCTCCGGCGATCTGACGACCTTCGGGTTCAAGGAGGAGTACGCCCTCGCCAAGGAGTACGTCGACACGATCGACTGCGAGGCGGTCGTCATCATCCCGGGCAACCACGACTCGCGGAACGTCGGCTACGTCCACTTCGAGCAGCTCTTCGGCGACCGCAACTCCGTGATGCGCGTCGGCGGGGTCACTGTCGTCGCCGTCGACTCCACAGAGCCGGACCTCGACCACGGCCAGATCGGTCGAGGGCGCTACGCCTGGATCGAAGAGAGCTTCGCGGCACCGGCCGATCTCCGCGTCTTCGTCTGCCACCACCATCTGCTGCCGGTTCCGGGAACGGGGCGGGAGCGCAACATCATCTACGACGCAGGCGATGCGATCGAGTGTCTCCAGCGGTCCGGTGTCAATCTCGTGCTCTCCGGGCACAAGCACGTGCCGTATGCGTGGCGGCTGGAGGATCTGTTCATCGTCAACGCGGGAACCGTGTCGTCCCTGCGCCTACGCGGGAACACGCGCCCCTGTTACAACGTGATCGAGTTCTCCGGCACGCACGTCGACGTCTGGCGCAAGTACCCGTTCCACGGGCAGGAGAAAATCATCCAGTTCGCGATCGACACGCTCGAGTTCGAGAAGTACACGGCGCGTATCGAGGGAGAGGTGACCTCCCGGCGATGACGCGGGCGCTGGTCGTGATCGACGGCGAGCACTATCCGCCCGTCGTCCGCGACGCGATCGCGGACCTGCCGTACGAGGTGATCGGCGCCTGGCTCGCCGGCGGGACCGAGAAGCTTCGCGGCGATCTCGAGTACGGCGTGCCGCTGCTCGAAGAGCTGGACGCCGGATTTGCGGACGCCGAAGTCGTCGTGGACATGTCCGACGAGCCGATCCTCGGACCGCGCGAGCGCATGCTGCTCGCGAGCCGCGTCCTTGCCGCCGGACTGCGCTACGAGGGCGCGGACTTCCAGTTCTCGGCGCCGTCGTATGCGTCGTTTCCGCTGCCGTCGCTGGCGGTGATCGGAACCGGCAAGCGCGTTGGCAAGACCGCTGTTACCGGGCACGTCGCCCGCCTGCTCGCAAAGGATCGTGACGTGATCGTCGTGGCGATGGGAAGAGGTGGGCCTGCAGAGCCGCAGGTCGCCGCGCTCCAGCCCACGCTTTCAGCACTGCTCGACCTCTCGCGCGCGGGGCATCACGCGGCTTCGGATTATCTCGAGACCGCTGCGCTCACCGGCGTTGTCACGATCGGCTGCCGGCGCGCCGGTGGCGGACTTGCCGGTGCGGTGACGACGTCAAACGTCCTCCAAGGTGCAGCGCTCGCGGCAGAGCGCGATCCGGACGTCGTCGTCTTCGACGGGAGCGGTGCGGCGATCCCCCCGATCGACGTGGATGCGCGGATCCTGGTCAGCGGCCGCGGGCACGACCCGTTGGCGTATCTCAACGCGTATCGGGTGCTCGTCTCGGATCTGGTCGTGCTCTTCGGTGAGGGCGACGCCGGAGCGATCCGCGCGCTGAAGAAGATTCCGGTCGTGGAAGCGGATCTTCGGCTGCGCCCGATCTCGCCGCTTCAGGGACGTCGGGTGGCGGTCTTCACGACGGGTGCAGCGCCGACGGATCATCTCGACGCTGAGATCGTGAGCGTGTCGCGCAACCTGGCGAACCGTGCTGCACTGCGCGAGGATCTCGAACGGATCGATGCCGACGTCTACCTCGTCGAGATCAAGGCGGCGGCGATCGATCTCGTGGCGGTAGCTGCGGAGATGCGAGGAGTGCAAGTCGTCTTCGCCGAGAACGAGGTCGTCGCGCCTGACCTGGACGAGGCCATCCTCCGGCTCGTGCCCGCAGGAGCTCGCGCATGAGCGTCGCTCGCCTTCGGTTCGCTCCCGTGAGGGAAACGATGTTTCCCTCACGAGCTCCCTTCTTCAGGGATCGCCTCAGCTCACGCGCCGCTGAGATCGCCGCGTGTGCTGAGGAGAAAGAGAGGGGAAACCTCCCGGTTTCCCCCTTCGCCCCTTCCACCGCTCACCGGCCAAAGGTCGGCCGATGAGCCATCCCCGTCACTCCGAACCGCTGCCGCTCGGCACGCCCGAGCACCCGTACTCCAAGGGACTGATGGCGCGGGCGCTCGTCGCGGTCGGCGTTCCGCTCGGTCGGGGCTACGAGCTCGCGAAGCGGATCGACCAGGATCTGGCCGAGCGCGGGGAGCAGAGTGTCGAGCTCGAGCGCGTCGAGGAGCTCGCTATCTTGGTGTTGGGCGAAGAAGAGGGCTCCGAGGCGTTCCGGCGTCTGCGGCGGTTCCGTGAGCTTCAGGAGCTCGACCTCCCGGTGATCGTCCTCGTCGGGGGGGCGACCGGCACGGGGAAGTCGACGGTCGCGACCGAGGCTGCGTACCGGCTCGGGATTACACGCGTCACGTCGACCGACTTCGTCCGGCAGACGATGCGCGCGTTCTTCTCCCAGGAGTTCATGCCGTCCATTCATTACTCGAGCTTCGAGGCGGCGGCAGGATTGCGCGAGCCCGAGCAGGCCGACGACCCCGTCATCGCTGGGTTCCTCGAGCAGACGCGCAATGTGATGGTCGGCGTGCGTGCGTCGATCGAGCGCGCGCTCGAGGAGGGGTGGTCGATGGTGCTGGAAGGGGTCCACCTCGTACCGGGGATGCTGCCGCGCATCGACGGTGCGCTCGTCGTGCAGTGCGTGCTCGCGATCGAAGACGAGGAGGAGCACAGCACGCATTTCATGGTGCGGGACGCCGGGCTGGACGGTCTCCGGCCGCACCTGAAGTACATCGACCGGCTCGACGACATCCGGCGCGTCCAGGATCACATCGTCGGGCGTGCCAAGCGCCACCGTGTGCCGGTGATCGCCAATACCGACATCAGGGCGCAGATCGACGCTGTCCTCGAACTGGTGCTTGCGAGCGTCGAACAGGTACAACGGGTCTGAATGGCTGAAACGGTCGACGAGGCGGTGGATCTGGCAGAGGTGCAGCCGCCGACGACCGGTCTTTGTCTGTGCGAGCAATACGTGCGCGTCACCGAGGGCGGGGCCCTGACGGCCGCCCGTTGGCTCGGGCGCGCCGATCAGGAGGCCGCCGAGGGCGACGCCGCTGCCGCCATGCGCGCCGTCCTCGACGATTTTCCGATCCGCGGGCGGGTAGTGATCGGGTCTGCGATGGAGGACTCTCCGCTGCGGGCAGGCGACGACATCGGTGCAGGCGGGGACACCGTCGATCTCGCCCTCGATCCGCTCGAAGGCCGAGGCGTCGTCGCGCGCGGCGGAAACGGCGCCATGTCGATGATCGCAGTGGGCGAGCGCGGTTCCCTGCTCGAGCTGCCGGACATGTACATGCGCAAGCTGGCCGTTGGACCACGCGCGCGGGGGTCGATCGACCTCCTTAAATCGATGGGCGAGAACGTTCAGGCGATCGCTGACGCATTCGGCCGAAGGCCCAACGACATCACCACGATCGTGCTCGACCGGCCGCGACACCACGACCTGATCGAGGAAATCCGGGCCGCAGGTGCGCGCATCAAGCTGATCCAGGACGGTACCGTCACCGCCTCCATCTCCGCAGCCATCCGCGGCACCAACGACCATCTCGCAGTCGGGATCGGCGGGACACGGCAGGCGATCATGTCCGCCGCCGCGCTGCGTTGTCTGGGCGGCGAGCTGCAGGCGCAGCTGTGGCCGACGTCGCGTCGCGAGATCGAAGAGGCACACGAGCTCGGGATCGAGGACCCAATGCGCGTCTTCACGACCGAAGAGCTTGCTCCGGGAGAGGTGATCGTCGTTGCGACGGGTGTCTCCAACGGCGATCTGCTGCGCGGCGTGCGCTTCCTGACCGACTCGGCGCGAACACACTCCATCGTCATGTGTACCCGCTGCAATTGGGTGCGCTTCATCGACGGAGTGCACTTCTTCGCCCGTGAGCGGCGCGAGGAAGTCCGCCTTTTGGGCTACTAGCTAGACTCGATTCATGCCAACCAAGGAAGAAGTCTTCGAGGCGTTGAAACAGGTCGAGGACCCCGAGCTCGGGATGGACATCGTCGAGCTCGGTCTGCTGTACGACGTCGAGGTGAACGCGTCGATGGGCTGTCCGGCAGGGCCGATGATCCAGGAGGACATCAACCGCACGGCACGGGAGGTTCCAGGCGTCGAGGACGTGGAGATCGAGCTGACGTGGGATCCCCCCTGGACCCCCGAGCGCATGTCCGACGACGCCAAGTTCATCCTCGGCATCGGCTAGCCGTTGCCGGCCGTCGCCGGCTCACGATCATCCTGATTACTGAATCGGGTTGAGGGTATCGGCGCCTAATGCTCCTGAAAACGCGGTCGCGCTTTCCGTCGCGGTTGTTCTTCGCCGCGGAGCGGTCGTTCGGCGATCAGGTCAGCAGGCAGATCTGCAGCCACCATGAACGCCGTCTGCAGAGGATCGGCTGGGAGCGCGCGTTACACCCACCAGTCGGAGGTTGGGCCGTCGGGGAGCCGCCGGCGCGCCCTGGAAACGCGATCGACGTCCTGATCGACGGCGCGCAGGCCCTGCCGGCGATCGCGGCGGAACTGCGGCAGGCCCGCTCGCACGTTCATCTCACCGGGTGGTACTTCTCTCCTGACTTTGCGCTCGAGCGCGACGGCGATGCGGTCGTTCTTCGAAACCTGCTCGCGGAACTGGCCGAGCGTCTCGATGTCCGCGTGTTGGCTTGGGCCGGCGCTCCGCTGCCGTTCTTCCGGCCCTCGCGGGGGGACGTACGGAAGATGCGGGAACGACTGATCAGCCACACGAAGATCCGCTGCGAGCTCGACCCAAAAGAACGGCCGATGCACTGCCACCACGAGAAGACGATCGTGATAGATGACCGCGTGGCGTTCGTCGGCGGTATCGATCTGACGTCAGAGTCGGGTGATCGTTTCGACCACAGCCGGCATCCGCCTCGCGCGAGCGTCGGCTGGCATGACGCGTCCAGCCGGATCGAAGGCCCCGCCGTAGGCGACGTTGCTGAGCACTTCCGGATGCGCTGGCACGAAGTGACCGGCGAAACACTGGCCCCGACGCGCCCTTCCGTCCGCGTCGGCGACGTCGAGCTACAGATCGTGCGCACCGTGCCGGAGCATGTCTATGCCGCAACTCCGAAGGGCGATTTCAGGATTCTGGAGTCGTACATGCGCGCCCTTCGAGCAGCCGAGCGATTCATTTACATCGAAAACCAATTCCTCTGGTCGCCCGAGATCGAGGTGGTCCTCCGCGAGAAGATCTCGAATCCACCTCACCCCGACTTCCGGCTGGTGCTGTTGCTCCCGTCGAAACCCAACACCGGCGCAGACGACACTCGGGGCGTACTCGCCAATCTGATCGAGGCGGACAAGGAAGCCGACGCCGACGCGGGCCGGCTCCTCGCCTGCACACTGTTCGCCCGCTCAGGCCCGCTCGCCGACCCGATCTATGTCCACGCAAAGATCGGAATCATCGACGACAACTGGCTCACCATCGGCTCTGCAAATCTCAACGAGCACTCGCTCTTCAACGACACGGAAATGAACGTCGTCAGCCACGACGCCGATCTCGCCCGACAGACACGGCTGCGCCTCTGGTCGGAACACCTCGAGCTACCGATCGAACAGATCCCGCCCGATCCGATTCAAGCGATCGACGATTTCTGGAAACCCATCAGCGAAGAACAACTCGAACGGCGAAACGCGGGCCGGCCACTCAGCCATCGCCTCGTCCGGCTACCTCACGTCTCGAGACGCTCGGCACGCGCGCTCGGCCCAGTCTCGGGCATTCTCGTCGACGGATAGCGTGCGGGCCTGTCCTGCTAATCAGGGACGAATCAGGATGCTGACCCTCATCGAGCGAGCGGCTCCGAGCTCGTCCTTTGCGGTCAGGTAGAAGACGTAGCGGCCGCGGCGAGCCGGTCTGCCCGTTATGGAGCCCGTCTTCGAATCCAGCTGCAAGCCGGCCGGAAGCACGCCCTGGGCGACGCTCCAGCTCCGCTTGCCGTAACCGCCCTCAGTGACGACGTGTGCCTGGTAGAGCTTCCCGACGCGGCCGACCTGCGGCATTCTCACGGACGTCAGCCGTAGCTTGTCGGTCACGCCCAGCGTGATCGTGTGCACTGTGGTTCGCCCGAGAACGTCGGTCACGCGAAAGGTGAGAGCGAAGTTGCCCGAGGTCGCGGGCACGCCTTTGATCATCGCCGTCGAGCCGTTGCCCTGGTCGCCGATGAAGCCAACGTGAGTCGGCAGCGAGCCCTGCGTGAGCTCCCAGCGATACGGAGCGGTACCGCCGGTGGCGTTGAGCTCGACCGTGAGTGGAACCGTCACCTCCGCGACCTGGGTCGCGGGTGCGGCGATCGAGAGCGGCGGAGTCGGAGCGGGCGGGGGGGTCGGAGTCGGGCTCGGAGCGGGAGTCGGAGCGGGACTCGGAGCGGGAGCGGGGTTGCCGCCGCCCGATCCGTTGATCGTGATCGTGAACTCGCGCTGTGCATTCGACGGCACGCACCAGCTGGCGGAAGGTGGATTCTCGTCGCTCAGGTTGACCCAGAACGACCAACCGCCTGCCTGGGTCGGGGTGCCGCTCACGTGGCCGCTCGACGCAAGGCTCAATCCCGGCGGCAGCGACTCGCCGATCAAGCTGTACTGGTAGGGCAACGCGGGACCGCAACCGCCCGCTCCGGTGAACGTGAAGCTGTATGACGACCCGACCGTCCCGACGGGGGTCATGTAACTCTCGTCGGTGAACCTCAATGCCCATGCGGCTGAGGCGAAGACGAGTGCGGCCGCAGCCACGGTGAAGAAGACAAGCGATTTACGTTTCATTGGTGAGACCCCTCTGGGTAGTCGTGGCAGCTTTTGAAGATGGATCGGCACCATCTTCGCCGCCACTTGTAAAAACCCCGTAAAACGTCTCCGGCCGGGCTAGGCTCCCGGCCCCGTGCCTCTGGCCGCGCGAGGTCGAGCGCTGGCTCGAGTGCCAGGCACCGGACTAGTCCGGAATGCGCAGGACGATCTTGCCGAGTTGATCCCCGGCCTCGAGCCGCTCGTGGGCGGCGGCGGCTTCGGCGAGCGGGAACACCGCGTCGACCACCGGCACGGCGCGTCCAGACTTCACCAGCTCGTAGACGGCCTCGAAGTCCGCCTGCGAGCCCATCGTCGAGCCGAAGATCGTCAGTTGCTTCCACCAGATGCGGTGGAGGTTGGCGGGCGGATTCGGGCCGGTTGTCGCGCCGCAGACGCAGATGCGTCCGTTTGGACGGGCCGCGTCCAGGGATCTCTTCCACGTTGCCTCGCCAACGTTGTCAACGATCACATGCGCGCCTCCGCCGGTGATCTCCTTGACACCAGCCGCAACGTCGTCGGTCTCGTGGTTGAACGTCGCCTCGGCGCCGAGCTCGCGCGCCCGCGCCAGTTTCTCCTCATTGGACGAGGTGACGATCACACGCGCGCCCAGAGCGTTGGCGATTGCAAGGGTCGCGGTCGAGACGCCTCCACCGGTTCCCCACACGAGCACCCACTCGTCGTCCTGAAGGTGCGCCTTGGTGGCGAGCATCCGGTACGCGGTCTCGAAGACGAGTGGGAAGGCGGCGGCGGACTCGAAGTCGATGCTGCCCGGAAGCGGATAGACCTGGGAGCGAGGGACCGCGATCAGCTCGGCATGCGTCCCGTCGGAGTGCTCGCCGAGAACCGAGACCTTGCCGTCGCCCACCTCGTGGCCCGGGTTGATGACGACCCGGTCACCGGGCGTGAAGCCGTCTCCGGAGACCACGACTCCGGCGCCGTCGGCGCCGAGGATTCGTGGCTTCGGGACGGACGGGAGGCCTTTGCGAATCCACAGGTCGAGATGGTTCAGGGACGCCGCGCGCAACTCGATCAGGACCTGTCCAGTGCCTGGCACCGGATCGGGGGCGTTCTCGTACCGAAGCACGTCAGGCCCGCCATCCTCGTGAATGCGCACCGCCTTCACCAGGCACAATCTCGCATATGACCGCTGCCGAGCTTGAGCGGCTCGCCGAGGAGCTGGAGCTCGACGTCGTCGGAGCGGCGCGTGCATCTGCGTACGAAGAGACGGAGCGGCACATCCGCGAGCGAAAGGCCCGCGGTCTCTTCGCCGATATGCGCTTCACGATGGCGCAGCCTGACGTCTCGTGTCATCCGGAGACATTGCTCGAAGGTGCGCGAACTGTCGTGTCGGCGGCCTACTGCTACTACGCGCCGGAGCCCGCGGTCGAACAGGGAGAGGGGAGACTGGCGCGTTACACCTGGCACGACGGCTACGCCGTGCTCCGCGAGCGCCTGGACGAGCTGGGACGCCGGCTCGGCGGCGAGTACCGCGTCCTCGTCGACGCCAACCAGCACGTCGACCGCGAGGCGGCCGCCCGGTCGGGCGTCGGCTTCTACGGGAAGAACACGATGCTCATCACCCGGCGCCACGGCTCGTGGGTCGTGCTCGGGACGCTGGTAACGACCGCCGTCGTGGAGGCCACCCCGCCGCTCGACCTCGACTGCGGATCCTGCACGCTCTGCATCGAAGCATGTCCGACGGGCGCACTCGACGAGCCCGGCCTCGTGGATTCGACGAAGTGCCTCTCTTACTGGACGCAGGCGCCGACTTCGATTCCCGAGGACTACCGGGCGGACCTCGGCGCGCAGGTCTACGGGTGCGACATCTGCCAGGACGTCTGTCCGTGGAACCGCGGCATCGAGAAGAGGCGTGCGGCTGATCCGTTGCCGTCCGACGCCGAGCCGCATGTCCGTCTTGTGGATTGGCTCCACGACGACGGCGAGGCGTTGACGCATCGGTACGCGCGACTTTACGTACCGAAGAACGATCCCCGTTATCTGCGCCGCAATGCTCTGGTTGCTCTCGGAAACACCGGCGGCATCGCCGACCTGCCCCTCGCGGAGCCGTTTCTCGCGAGCGAGGACGAGCTCTTGCGCGAGCAGGCCGAATGGACGGTGGGACGGATCGAGGAGAGAGCGGCCGACTAGGCGCGCGCTCGGAGCCGCGAGACCCCGAGCTCGTTCCCGAGCTCGCGGGCGCGATCGGCGACCGCCTTGCGCATCTCCTCGGGCTCGAGCAGGATCGCCTCGCCGCGTTGCGACAGCACTTCGCCGATCAGCCACTCCACGCCGCCGACGGGCATCTCCGCGAGAGCTGTGCCGTCCTTCAGCGGCGTCGCGCCACGCTCGGCGGCCCAACGGGCCGCGACGCCCTTGAGATAGAGGATCTTCGCCGACCGTCCATCCCGGAAGCCGTGCGGGTCGAAAGCGGTGCGCGGTTCGAAACGCTCCTGGGTGAGCTGCGCGCTGCGCATGCGGTCGAGGCGGAAGCTCCTCTCGGCGTCGCGTGAACGGTCCCATGTGTGTACGCGCCAGTTCGGAAGCTCACGTTCGAGCGAGTACGGCTCGACGATGCGCTTCGACCATGTTTGTTCACCTTCCTTCTGGTACTCGATCTCGACGAGTCGGCGCTCGCGGATGCCCTCCGTGAGAGTCGCGACGAGATCCGCCTCCGCTTCCACGATCTGTGGATTGGGCGTCTGCGCGAGCTCGAACTGACCGAACGTCTCCTCGAGCTTGGTGCGGACGCGGTCGAGCGGAGTGTGTGCGTCGGCGGCGATCATCGGACCGACGAATTCCAGTGCCAGGCCGATGGCGCGCGCCTCGAGCGGGGTAAGCCGCGGCGCGAGCCGGAACGTGTCCCCGTACAGCTCCTTGTCCACGTGCACGTTGTCGCCCTCGAGTGCGGCATAGACGGTGTAGCAGCCGCCGCCGAAGTTGACGAGGTTGAGGAGTTGGAGATGCTCTTCCAGCTCTTCCTCCGGAATGTGGAACCGCTCGACGATCTCGCGCGCCGGGATCACGGCGTCGTTCGCCTCCCCGCACGCTGCGAGGAGGTATGCGAGGAGCGCCTGCAAGACCGCAAAGCGCTCCGGGACGACCGGGCCGGCGGGACGTTCGCCCGAGGCTTCCACATGTGACACCGGCGATGCGGCGGCCAGTCGGGGCGCAGGTTCCTCGTGCCGGTCGCGGACGGCGCGGAGCGCCTGGGCAACTTCACGCCGGAGCGCATCTGGCTCGAGCGGGATCGCGCGCCCGTCCTGCCGGAGGATCCAGGAGGCGAGTTGCGGCAACGAGGAGTAACCCGTGAGGAAGACCCCGTCCTCGAGTTGACCTGCATTGCCGAACGCGCGCTCGACCCACCAAGCGGTGTCGCCCGCGAGCTCGATTCGCGCCTCGCCCTCGATGTCGCCGATCTGCCACGGCGGCCGACCGCGGTACTCGTCGATGTCGAAGTCGGCCGGGATCCTGAAGTCGCGCTCGCGCCGGGTTGCGAACCTGATGTCGCCCCGGATGCGCGAGACGCGGAAGGTGCGAATGTCCTTTCGGTCGAGGTCCTGACCGATCACGTACCAGCTGCCGTTGTCGGACAGGAGGCCGTAGGGATTGACCGTCCGCTCGCCCTGCCGGTTCCTGGAGATCGAGTAGTACGGGAACTTGATCGTGCGCTGTTTCGAGATCGCGCCCTCGAGCTTCCCCAGCCGTCCGGGCATCTCGGCCGAGTAGTCGGGGTCGAGCATCTCGACGCGAACGGCGGTTGCGGAAGCGGCCTCGCCGAAACCCTCCCGGCCGAGGGCGAGGTTCTGGAGGGCCAGCCGCAGCGGCTCGGCATAGGCGAATTGCCCCTCGAGCAAGTACAGCGGAGGGTGTAGAGCTCTTCGCCGGTGAACTCGTCGCGCTGCGACTGGAGAGGCACACCCAGCGCAAGGAGCTCGGCGCGGTCGGAGTAGAAGCGCCGGGCGAAGGCCTCGTCCGACATCTCGGAGTAACCCTCGACGTTCGACTTCACGTCGCGTGCGGTCAAAAGCCGTCGCTCGGCCATCAGATAGGCGACGAGCGACAGCTGACGGATCAGCTTGTCGGTGTCGTGAGACACGAGGCGAATCTACCGCACCGACTGCTGGGCCCGACGTCCAGCGCCATTGGTCGAGTCGGCGGACGAAGCCGTGGTGGAGGGGGTTATTGACGATGTAGTCGACCGTGGCCTCGTACTGTTCGTCCGACTCGGTCCTGTCACGTGCCAGGCACGAGACTGGGGAGGATCGAGCATCGCCCCGAGGGACATGTCTCGCGAGGACTGTTCGGCTCGAGAGTTACGCCGCGACTTTGGAGCGCTCGAGGTGCTGATG
>WNGJ01007356.1_pt1 | contig 11710 bp, 11 predicted proteins | sample 5400611 | NCBI WGS metagenome assembly WNGJ01 (sample SAMN13153375, study PRJNA577476) | soil metagenome | isolation source: 40 cm soil or saprolite under Garry oak tree replicate 1 | place: USA:California | collected 2016-06-15 | reverse complement strand
GCGATCCTATGAAGAGAATCTCGTAGAGCTGGTAGCTTATGGTGAACCGGAGCTGGTGGTTTGCCGAGGTCTGGAAGTTGAAGAGAGTCGTAGCTTGTGCTGCTTCGGGAAAATTCCCTGAGGGCGCCCAGGCCGAGGTCGAACCGTCGTAGTTGTCTTGGATATGTAGAGCGGTGAGCTTGACGGTGAATCCGCGAATGTACGAAGGGAGAACAGTCTCGTTCAACTTGCTAACGATTAGTGAATATACGGTTGGGAGTGTAGTGCGAGGATATGTCAGGTTAGCGATGGAGAAGGCGAGGAAGACTTTGCCGTAGCCTGAAACCTCCAAGAGGACCCAGCTTCCACGATTGGCGTATTGTGTCGATGAGAGATATTTGGTCCCAACAGAAGGGATCAGTATGGGAGTTGTGAACTGCCAGACGGCAATGATGACTACAATGATTAGGAGAAACGAGGCGAGAATCTTTCCTCTGGGACCCATGAGCGATAAGCCGGTTCAATGAGTAGCGGTTCACCAGCATGTTACTGGGTGAAGAATCGCACAGTTACAGTGTGATTAGTAGGACACGGGAAGTGATGGTGGAATCAGGAGCGCTTATCATTGCCTGGTGGACCACGACCGATGCTTCTATGGTATGTATGGATGCATATTGTTGATGGGGCCTGGCACAAACTGGACGAGATATCGAAACAGTTGCGCATTCCAGGGAACGCTGTCTCATGGGCTGCGAAGTTCCTCAGCGAGCATGGAATGGCCGAGCTAGGGTTCGAAGAGGACGAGATACGACTGCAGAAGAGTCATCCGAGGCTGGAGGATGTAGTGAAGACGCTTCATGGTTCTCCGAGGACTGACAAGGACTCTCCAGAGCCGAGCCAATTCTCAACCGACATCTAAAGCGAATGACCCAGCACCAACGATTCGGACCGAGTGGAACTGTGATGTCAAATCTTATTATCGCAACGAATCTTCGAGCGACTTGCGACTTACCCAAGTCAACACGGTCGATGCTATCGTGAAACCTTCAGCACGGTGACCAGAGAATATTTCTCAAGGTTGGAGCCCGGAACAGCAAGCTATCCCTGATCCAGACCGATCTTGTAGTCGACCGGATCAGGCAGAAGAATGCGGGTCTGAAAATAGACCGAAAGATCATCGAGACTTCTGCCGATACGGGTAAGGGAAGATCACTGTTCTCTCTAGAACAGAGAGGAATATTCGACAAAGAAGTTGACCAAGCGGTCTCAGAAGGAAGAGTGGATTTCGCTGTCCACAACATGAAAGATGTGCCTGTTAACGATAGGAACACGCGACTGGTGATAGCGAGTATTCCAGAAAGAAGTTCTCCGGCCGAAGTACTCGTTAGTAATGGGGACAGGCGGTTGAAGGATCTGGCAGTAGGTAGCAGTATTGGGACAAGCAGTCCGATCAGGCTCGCGCAGCTTAGACATGCTAGGCCGGATGTGAAGCCGGAGCCTGTCTTTGGAGACGTAGAGGCAAGGATCGAGAGAGTAGACAAGGGAGAGCTCGATGCTGTCATACTGGCTGAGGCTGGGCTGGCGAAGCTTGGTATTGCGGAGAGGATTTCCGAGCGGCTGTCAATTGACGAGTTCATGCCTGCTCCGGGCCAAGGCGCTTTGGCTATTATTGCGAGAAGGGATAATCTGAAGGTCATCGATGCGTTGAGGATGCTGGAGCATCTGCCAACTCGCGCGGAGGTGGAGGCAGAGAGAGAGCTGGTGCGGAGTCTCGAGGAAACCAGCAAAGTCCCTATTGGTGCGCTCGCGGCGGTGAGGAGAAACCAGATCCAGGTGAAAGCCTGTATTCTGTCCGTGGATGGTAAGGAAAGATTGTTCGCGACAAGATCTGGAAACACCACGGACGGAACAAAGCTCGCTCACGCGATGGGAGAAGAACTTCTCGCGAAAGGAGCGGAAAGGATCGGCGAGACATGGCGAAACGCGCGTCGCTGAAGAGCAACCAGCAAGAGAACACGAAAGGAGAATATTTTCAGACTGGAACCCGTTCAAGCCAACTATCTCGGAGAAACCGCTCATGCGACGCAAAACCGCTGAACCATACCCCCCTTTTTTCCTGGAAGATTTGCTGTCTAGCAGTGATAATGGGCGAGACGGGCTGATCAAAGCATAGTCTGGGCTTGGATGAAATAGCGTTTGCTCGCTTTAACCCGCGATTTCCGAACGACTTTCAGCCAAAATTCTGCGGTAGGCTCAGATTTGAGATCAGGGCTGACAATGGGCGATTTCCCTGGTTAGAGTGGGAGCGTTTTCGTGACGCATAATGTTGTCCTTCTATCGGCATTTGTACGATAGCTTACGGCCTAGACGGCCGGTTCTCGACTCGGCTATTCGTAAGCCGGATTACCCCGTTCTTGATCTATGCAGCTGGCTAGCCAGTACAGGTTATGGCTTAATATCAAAGAGGGACGGCCAGCCCCTTTTGCTCCGCTCCGGGAGGTGTTCGAGTGCTAGTCAACATAGGTGTCAGCTACAGAAGAGCCCCGCTGGCAACACTTGACGCACTAACTCTTCGAGACCTGCCGGCATTCTACAGCATTCTCGGAAGCATTCCCGGAATTAAGGGAGCGGTTGTGGTTCAGACCTGTAACAGGGTTGACATGTTCATCGACGCTGACGAAAGCGTCGAGGTCAACGAGAAAATTCTCTGGAACTGGGCGTTAGAAACCAAATTCAAACTTCACGAACTGCGTAGGATTGCAGCACAGAGAACAGGCGGACAGGTTCTAGAATACCTCGTGAGCCTTGCATCGGGACTGGAATCCATGCTGGTCGGAGAGAGCCAGATACTCGGCCAGCTAAAATCGTCCCTGATAGAAGCACGAGGACTAGCCGCATCGAGCCCCACCCTCTCCAAGACCTTCGATATGTCAATTGCAGCCGGGACGAGGATCCGGGACCAAACCGGCATCGGTCGAGGAACAGTATCTCTCGGGTCCGCGGCTTTGAAGGTCGCGGAAGCAACTCTTGGAAATCTTGACCGTGTCAAAATACTGCTGCTAGGAACGGGCCAGATCGGCATGGTCCTGATGAAGGCATTGAAGGCCAGAAGAATCACTGACGTGACCGTTGCGAGCAGAACACGACAGAGGACCGAGTCGTTCTGCAGAACCTTCGGAGGCAAGCCAGCTGACATCAATAATGTCACTTCACAACTGGGACTCTTCGGACTGGTCATGGTCGCAACCAGAGCCACAGGCTACTTACTAACGAAGGAAATAGTTGTCCCTCAGCTGAAGAGCGATCAAAACCCTAAACTCATGATTCTGGACCTTTCGATCCCAAGGAATATTTCGCCTGATCTAGAACAGGTCAAAGGTGTCGTGATCAGGACGATTGACGATCTTCGCGACATCACGGACCAAGCAGTGTCCGTAAGGAAGACTTTGGTCAAAGAGGCCGAACCGAAAATCCAGGAGGCTGCAGAGAAAATCTCGGCACTACTAAGACGCGAAGAGGCCGAACCGATGGTGTCGGACCTCTATCATCGAGCCGACAAGATTCGGAGAGAAGAACTAGAAAAGGCTCTATCCAAACTGAACCTACTGCCACATCAACAGGAAGTACTTGAGAGAATGAGCCTCTCACTCGTGCGGAAACTCCTAGCCCAACCAGTCGTCAACCTTCGCGAAGCTGCGAAAAAAGGCGACAGTAAACTTCTGACGGTTGCGGGACAGATATTCGAAGGAGAATAGGATACGATGAGCTTTCCCGCGCTGCGAATGCGCCGACTCAGAAAGACACCACTCATCCGTGAACTGGTGCGAGAAGTTAGACTCGATCGTTCCGATCTTATCCAACCGATATTTGTCGAGGAAGGTTTGAAAACCGAGGCCCCAATCACCTCGATGCCGGGCCAGCGCCGACAAGCCCCGGGGACTGTGGGCCGCGAAGCGGGAAGGCTTGTCGACAAAGGAGTGAGATCCGTAATTCTATTTGGTATTCCAAGAGTAAAGGACGAAATCGGATCGGCCGCATATGACCCGAATGGGGTGGTACAGCGAACGATCCGAGATCTGAAAGCACAATTCGGTGACGAATTCGTTGTTTTGACCGATGTCTGCATGTGCCAATACACCAGCCACGGACACTGCGGTCTCGTCAGTGATGGGCGAATAGACAATGATGACACGCTTCCAAAGCTAGCTGAGATCGCGGTAAGCCATGCCCGTGCTGGCGCTGACATGGTGGCACCGTCCGCTATGATCGATGGGCAAGTCAAAACTATACGGCAAGCGCTCGACGACAACGGATTCAAAGACGTGGCTGTGATGGCGTATGCTGCTAAGCATTCTTCATCATTCTTCGGTCCCTTTCGAGACGCCGCCTTCTCCGCACCAAAGTTCGGGGATCGAAGAACCTACCAGATGGATTATTCTAATCCTGAGGAGGCTCTCCGCGAAATAGCGCTTGACATAAAAGAGGGCGCGGATATGATCATGGTCAAGCCCGCTCTTGCTTACCTTGACATTATCTATCGTGCGAAGAAGAGATTCCGGATGCCGACTGCAGCCTACAACGTGAGCGGAGAATTTTCGATGATCAAAGCGGCCGCACGCGAGGGATGGATAGACGAAAAATCAGCGATACTGGAGGTTCTAACCAGCATCAAACGAGCAGGCGCAGACATGATACTAACATACCATGCTATGGAAGCCGCGGAATGGCTGGGTTAGATTCAAGATCCCAGCAGCTCTACCGCCGAGCGAGAGAAGTAATACCGGGCGGAGTCAACAGCCCAGTAAGAAATTACTCGCCCTATCCTCTCTTTGTAGCTTCGGCCAAAGGCTCGAAATTCAAGACGGTTGACAGCCAAGAATACTTAGACTACTGTATGGCGTACGGTGCGCTGATCGACGGACACGCAAACGTCGAAATCATCAACGCGGTCAAGCAAGCTCTCGAGAAAGGATCCATCTACGGACAGCCAACAGAGATGGAAGTCGAACTCGCCGAACTCATCGCTTCTCTGATGCCGTCAATGGAGATGGTTCGACTCGTCAACTCCGGGACCGAAGCTACAATGCACGCCATCCGGCTCGCGCGTGCGTTCAGCGGGAAGAAAAAATTCCTGAAATTCGAAGGGGGATTCCATGGGTCTCACGACTCAGTATTGGTGAAAGCAGGATCAGGCGCCACTCTGCTAGGAAGCCCAAGCTCCGAGGGGGTTCCAAGCGAAGTCGCCAAGAACACGCTTGTGAGCCGTTTCAACGATGAGAAAATAGCTGGCAAGATTATTCGCGACCACTCGAGCGAACTTGCAGCCGTAATTGTTGAACCTGTACTTGGAAACATAGGCCCTGTCCTGCCGAAACCAAGATTCCTGGAAACTCTCAGAAAAACTACTGAAGAAAACGAAATCCTCCTGATCTTTGACGAAGTGATTACTGGTTTCAGACTGTCCATTGGCGGTGCCCAAGGATACTACAAGATTCGTCCCGATCTGACAATTCTCGGCAAGGTCCTAGGTGGCGGGCTTTCTCTCTCAGCCTTCGGAGGAAGAAGGGAAATCATGGAAAAACTCGCTCCCCTGGGCCCTGTGTACCAAGCAGGGACTTACAGTGGCAATCCAGTCAGTGTGTCTGCCGCGCTTGCAACTCTTCAATCATTGAAGAGACGATCAGGGCAAATGTATTCCCGGTTAGAGAAGATGGGAGATACGATGAGACGAGGAATAAGTGACCATTTAGAGTCAGCTAGAGCGACCGCGCAGGTCAACGGTGTTGCTTCAATGTTCCAGTTGTTCTTCACCGATCGTCCGGTAATTGATTACCACTCGGCTAAGTCGGCTGACACTCGCAAGTACGAGAAATACTTCCACTCCTTACTCGCGTCCCGAGTTTTTGTTCCGCCATCGCAGTTCGAAACATGCTTTCTCTCTACCGCGCACACCGAAGACGAACTAGCGGCTACCCTCGACGCGATCGGCACCGCCGTGAAAACCCTGCCACGGTGACCCGACAATACTTCTCAAGGTCGGTACTCGAGGAAGTAGGCTCTCACTCGTCCAGACGGAACTAGTTGCTGACAGCATTCGACATCACAATCCCGGTCTCAGAATAGATCGGACGGTCATCACGACCGCGGGTGACAAGGACCAGCGCACACCGCTCTTCTCGCTCGACCAGAAAGGAATCTTCGAAAAAGAAATCGACCAAGCAGTCCTCGACGGCCACGTCGACTTTGCAGTTCACAGTATGAAGGACATACCGGTCTTCGAGAAGAACAGCCTGCTCGTAATCGCTAGCGTACCCGAGAGAGGTTCTGTGGCTGATGTGCTCGTTAGCAAGGGAGACACGCTCCTGAAAGATCTGAAAGAAGACAGTAAGATAGGGACGAGTAGTTTACTCCGAGTCGCGCAGCTACGGCGAATGAGACCTGATCTTGACCCAGAGCCTATTCGGGGAAACGTTGAGACGAGAATCCGCAAGGTTGACAGTGGGGAGTTTGATGCTGTAGTACTAGCTGAGGCTGGGCTTGCAAGGCTGGAAATAACGGGAAAGATATCGGAGAGGCTACCGATTGAAGATTTCATGCCTGCCCCAGGGCAGGGAGCACTCGCCATCGTTACCCGAAGCGACAATCCGAAGGTCATTGACTTGTTGAAGTCGATTGAGCATCCGCCGACGAGGGAGGAAATTGAGGCTGAACGAGAGATTGTACGGGCTCTCGAGGGCGGTTGCAAGGTTCCGGTCGGAGCTCTAGCTAGATCTGATGGTAACCGGATCCGGATAGTGGCCTGCATTTTCTCGATCGATGGCAAGGAAAAACTTGTCGCGGAACGCTCGGGACCTATCCAGGATGGTGTGGTATTGGCGAGAGAGATTGGGGAGGAGCTAATTGAGAAGGGAGCGAAGAGGATCGGGGAGAGCTGGAGAACTGTCGACGTCTAGGACGCCGGCTAGGAAGTCCATCGCAATAACCCGTCCAGTTGGTCAGGGAGAGGAAACCTCCGTGTTTGTGCGAAAGCTCGGATGGAACCCGTTCATCGTCCACGCCGTCGAACTGAAGCCTCTGGCGCGATCAAGTATCCTCAAAGAGTTTTCGAGAGTGATCGGCGAGGGCCCAATTGACTGGCTTGTCTGCATGAGCTCGACTGGTGTTGATGCTTTCTTTGACATGCTGAAGCCTCACTTCGATAGTCTCCCTAGCCGGGCAGGTCAGCCTAGGGTAATTGCGGTGGGACCGATGACCAGCGAGGCGCTAATCAGGCACGGTGTTCAAGGCGCAGTGGTTCCAGAGAAATACAGCTCGGGCGGCATACTCGACTACTTCTCAAAGTTTGAACTGAAAGGACGCCGAGTAGTTTTGATCAGGTCATCAGCTGCGGACGATCACCTTTCAGTATCCTTGACTTCGAGGGGGGCGTTTGTAGAGACGATTACTGTCTATCGATCGACTGTTCCAGCGAATGTTGAGAGCGTACTGGATTTTCTCGCTGGACTTGAGAAGGGACAGTTTCAGGCGGTTCTGTTCACTAGTGCCGCTTCAGCTTCCAACCTTTTCAGCATAGCCGAGCGCGAAAATCCTAGATCCCACCTAATCCGGCTCATGAGCTCGACTCTCGTAGGCGCGATTGGTCCCGCGACCGCTGAGAGGCTTCGAGAGCTGGGCTTAGACCCAAGCGTCCCAGAGAAGTATCTTGTCGAAAACGCGATTGATGAGCTCGTGAAGAAGGCCGAAAGGACGATATAACGAGAAACATATCGGAGAATATGCGGGAGTGAGGCGCGTTCGAGGAAGGTCTCCTGGAAACCACTCATGCGACGCACGACTCACTCGCTAAGACCCCCTATTTTCTAAAACACTTGCTGTCTGGCAGTGATTATGGCCGAGACAGGCTGATCAGGGCAAGGTTTGGGCTTGGATCGCTTGGAGATTATCCGTGTTTCCAGCGTGGATCATCCCGTGTTCTTGATGTGCCTGTTCAGATCTTGAATCAGGGCTGATAATGGGCGATTTTCCAGGGGTTGGAGTCGAAGCAATTTCGTGACGCATAATACTGCCGTTCTCAGTGTGGTTCTTAGCCAGGCTTAAAACCGCAAGGGGATTTTCTCGAACCGCAAGGGTGAGACATTATGCAGTTCAGACCCCTAGGACGCACGCGTGAGTCGATTCCGATCGCTGGGCTAGGCACGTGGGGAATCGGGGGCGAGATGAGCCCGGACCCCTCCCGAGACGACGCTAGCATACAAGCTCTCAAACTCGGCTTAGACCTTGAGATGAAATTCATAGACACGGCAGAAATGTACGCGGCAGGTCACAGCGAGGAAGTCGTAGCCCGAGCCCTCGAGGGACGTCGTGACGGGGTCTTCGTAGCCTCAAAGGTCTCTCCCAGACATTTCGCATATGATGATGTGTTGGCAGCGGCGAAGAGAAGCCTGAAGAGGTTAGGGTTGAAACAAATGGATCTCTATCAGCTTCACTGGCCGAGTTCGAAGATTCCAATCTCAGAAACCATGAGGGCGATGGAGAAACTCGTCAGTGACGGTCTAACACGCTACATCGGGGTAAGCAACTTCTCGGTCGAACAGACGAAGGAAGCGCAGCAATCGCTATCGCACGAGAAAATTGTCTCCAACCAAGTCGAGCTCAGCCTGATCGACAGAAGAGTTGAGGCTAGAATCCTACCATACTGCCAGAAAGAAGGCTTGACTCTGATAGCGTATAGTCCTCTTGGTCAAGGAAAGATCCCGAGAGGAAAAGGATCATCCTTCAAAATCCTAGACGAGATAGCAGAGAAATCGGGTAAGACCAGAAGCCAAGTTGCTCTAGCCTGGGTTCTGCAGCATGATTCTGTGGTCGCGATTCCCAAGGCCGTTGATATAGACCATGTCAAAGAGAATGCTGAGGTCGCTGATTGGAAGCTAGACAAGGAAGACTATCAGAGACTAGCTAAGGCGTTCTCGTAAAGAAGCCTCGGGTTCAGACCCTAGGCTGTTACAGTCTCCCTTGATAGAAGGGGTCTCAGTCTCGACGCTATCGCGTCAATGAATTCCGGATCGTCGTTGAGCGAGGCAGTTCGATCAAGTCTCAGACCTAGTGCTGCCGCGTAGCTCTTAGCCTCTATGTCCAGATCGTAGAGTATCTCAAGGTGATCTGAGACAAAACCCACCGGGCAGACCAACAATTCGCGGAATCCCTTGCCGGATAATTCAGCTATTTTCTCTTTAATGCTGGGTCCCATCCAGGACTCGATGGGATGTCCGGCGCTCTGGAAGGCGAAATCCCAAGACCCGATTCCCGACTTGTTGGCAACGAGCTGGCTGGTCTCCTGAAGCTGGCCCCAATAGGGATCGTCGTCAGCGACAAACTTCTTCGGAAGACTGTGTGCCGTGAACAGGACGACCGCTCTATCTGGGTCATCGAACTTCTCGAGGCCCTCACGAACCCGTCGCGACAAGGCGGAGATCAAAGATTGTTGATCATGCCAGCTCTCAACCATGGCGAACGGAACTCGTCTCCCTATACTCGCCAAGGCTCTCCTGACAGCGTCCGAATATCCGCCAATGCTCAGCCTAGAGTAGTGGGGGGCGAGCGCGAGTCCGACGATACTTGCAGAGCCATCACTCACGATTTTCTCAACGACACCTTCGATGAAAGGGTGCCAGTGCTTCATTCCAACGTAGACCGGTGAATCGAGTCGCTCAGATTGGAGCCTCTGTTCCAATGCTTTCGCCTGCTTGAGAGTTATCTTCAGGAGGGGGGTCTGGCCGCCGACTTGGCGATATCGTTCTGTCAATCGTTCAATCTCCTCGGGTGTTGATGATCTTCCTCCTCTGACCTGTCGTAGGTATTCCCCGACCTCGTCCAGCGAGTTGGGGCTGCCGTAAGCCATCAGCAGAATTGCGGAATGTTTGTCCATGAGTCTCGACGCCTCTAGCGTTTGGTTCTCGTAGTCCCGTGAATGAATTGAACCAGATTCTTCACGTGTTCAGACGGTGTATCCGGAAGGACTCCGTGACCGAGGTTGAAAATGTGGCCCGGACGACCGCCGATCCTTGCGAGGATATCCTTGGATCTAGCGTGGACAAACTCGTTCGCGCCGAGAAGGATTGCGGGATCGAGATTGCCCTGGATGGCTACAAGGCCGAGAATAGCCCAGGCTTCGTCTATCGAGATTCTCCAATCAACACCGAACACGTCACCGCCAGCCTCCCTCATCGCCTTCAATATCCCGGCAGTTCCAACTCCGAAGTGTATTCGAGGAATACCACCAAGTTTCAGGCGTTCGAATATTTGCTTGTTGAATGGGAGCACGAATTCCTCGTAGTCGGATGGTGAAAGGCAGCCGGACCAGCTGTCAAAGAGCTGGACCGCGTCAACACCAGCTCGGATTTGAGCCAGGAGATAATCGGAGACCATAATGGACAACTTCGCCATCAACAGCTTCCACGCCTCAGGCTCAGCGTACATCATCCTCTTGGTTTTTGTGAACTCCCGAGAGGTGCTTCCTTCTATCAGGTAGGAGGCGAGGGTGAAAGGTGCTCCTGAAAACCCGATTAGAGGCGTGCGTCCGTCGAGCTGTTGGACCGCGAGTTCGATCGCGTCCGTGACGAAGGGCACGTGATCTTTCGGGGAGAATTTTCCAATCGTCTTTACATCTTCCAGTCGTCCGATCGGTTTCTCAACTACCGGTCCAATGCCATCTACGAGCTTGAAGCTCTGGCCGATTCCCTCGAGAGGCAATATAATGTCGGCGAAAATGATTGCAGCGTCGACTCCTAGTTCAGTTGAGGCATCAACTGTGACTTTGGCCGCGAGCTCTGGGGTTTTGCAGATTGTGAGGACATCGTTCTTTGCCCTGACCTTTCGATAGCTCTCCAGGTATCTCCCGGCCTGCCGCATGAGCCAGATTGGAGTGAATTCTGTTTCTTTCTTCCAGCAGGCTCTTAGGAAATTATCGTTCTCGAAATCAGTCAATGGACGAACTCTTGGTTTCTTGTATTATGGCCCTAGCATGTCTAGCATTTTCTCGGGCTGAACATTGAGGCAGGTGAAAATAGGAGTCTCCAGGGCTGTGTACTTGCTCGCTTCGGTGGTTCTCAGATCCATCACCAGGTTGAGGAAGTCTTCTGGATGATCTGTTTCGAACGACAGGATAAACTCGTAATCGTCGATGCCGAAAGAGTACGATGTGTGTATTGTAACTGATGGATATTTTTGGCCGGATTGCACGTGGTCTTTCATTATTCTCCTTCTCTCCTCGAACGGCACGCTGTACCATTCTCTCTTTTTCGTGAAGGGATAGACGAAGAGATACTTCGAGCCAACAGGCTCCTTCTCTGAGGGTCTCCCGAAATATTCCGAGGGACGGAGCATAGCGAGATATGAGTAGGGTGTGGAGAGATACTTTCCCAGCTCGCTCTTGAGCAGGTCTGAGTGGAAGCCTTGGAGGGTCTCTAGGGAATCGGTGATTGTCCACAGCATGAAATCAACGTCTCCTCTGGTTCCGACCAAGGAGTAAGATCGGGGCCGAATCTTGTCCCCTCTTTGGTTAAGGGATGAGAGGAATTGTTTCTTTGAAGACTCTCTATCTTCAGAGGATAATTTTCGCCAGGCCGGGTCGACTTTGAAGAACGTGTATTTGACGTAGCGGTAGCCTATTTTCTGTTGGACTGCAGGCGTGGTGGTCTGGAGGGTCATAACCGGTTTGCGAGGCTATGAGGTT
>WNGJ01008267.1_pt1 | contig 11712 bp, 24 predicted proteins | sample 5400611 | NCBI WGS metagenome assembly WNGJ01 (sample SAMN13153375, study PRJNA577476) | soil metagenome | isolation source: 40 cm soil or saprolite under Garry oak tree replicate 1 | place: USA:California | collected 2016-06-15 | reverse complement strand
GAAGACGTCCATCCAGTCGATCTCCAGACCCTCGCCTTCTTCGTCAGCCTCAGCCTCGGTGCGCCACTCGCCAATTTGACGGTTGAGCTCGTCTTCGGCCATCTCCTCCGGCCACGCGGGCTCAGGGCTGGGCATCGGGCTTCACCGCCTGCCGCATAATCCATTCCAACTCAGGGCGCTCTAGGCTCAGCATCAACGCGTTACCGATGTAACCCGAGTCCTGCCAGTTCGCTCGATAGGCCCAAAGCTTGCGGTAAAGCCTTCGCAGGTCAGGCTCCTCCCGCCCCGCGCGCTCAGCCATAGATGTCATCCTCGGTGCCCATGGGTTCGCCAGTGTTTAGATCCCAAGCTCGGATCTCGTCTACGCCGCCCAGATAACGATCACGAGGACGATGACCAGCGCCACGACCAGCAACACAAAGCCAGCAGCGGCAAGCCGACATGTCCCAATGCAGAGTCATAACACGCTCCACAATCTCCACGGTATTCATCGCCAAAGTCCAGTCAGATAGCCGACCACCATGGAACCAGCCACGAAGAAGACAGCAAAGATGAGTGCGGAACGCACCGCTCGCAGATGATCAGTCCTCATCGCGGGGCTCCCAGAAGAGGCGAAGGTACAAGGGACCAATCTGCATCACCCCATCACTCCCCGCCCGCCTCGGCCGGCTGGGGGTCGGCGGCGAGGGCGGCTGCGGTCGGCATCGAGTTCCAAGCCACCCGGTAGAACTCGCCAATTTCGATCTCACCGACCATCACACGCTCCTTCAATGCGGCCAAAGATCGGATCGCTGCTTCTACAGCAGCGGCGTGCCGCCGAAGTTGATCTCGCTCCGCTTCCGCCCGCTCGGCTCGCTGGCGGGCCTCGTCGCGCTCGCGCTCAAGGGCTGCTAGCTGATCTGCCGAGACCACCTTCCAGTCTCCGGCTGGCAGCCTGACCTGCACTTCCTCACCCACGCTCTCTCTCCTCCCCCGCCGCAGGCTGGGCGAGCAGAGCCTTGGCCGTAATCATTGCCTTACCTCGCTTCTCTCCCGACCCGACAGGCTGACTAACCGGCCATTGAGTCATCGTGTCTACGTCGTAGTCCTCGTCAGTCTCTACCAACTCCTCCAGCGCCTCCCGCAGCTCCCGCTCCCGGGCGAGGGCTGCATCGCGCGAGCGCTGAGTCTCGACCGCCAGCTCGATATGTCCTTCCACCTCGCGATCTAGGCGCGCGATGACGTCCTCTCGCTGCGACAACCGCTCCAGGGCTGCGCGGAGAACCTCAACCTGATCCCGCCATGCCTCCACTCGGCTCGGGGACGGTCGCACGTCATGATTGACGTGGCGGTTCAGATCTCGCTGTAGCTCCGCCAGCACCTGCTCCAGATCCTCGGCGGGAGGGGAGCTGGCTCGCCGCATGGCCGTCGCCTCATCGAACTCACCGGCCGCATGCGCCTGGCGCTCGGCGTCAGACAGATGATTCATCGCCGTCCGCCCCCGAAGAGCCCACGCACGATCAGCCGCCCGATCCAGGCGTACTGCGCCTGACGGCTGAAGAGCGGAAAGCCGACCTTCCGGTCGACCTGCCGCTTCACACGCGTCACGCCGAGGAATCGACTCCAACTAAAGCCACCCTTATTCACGATGCCTCGCTCGCCAACTTGGCCAGACGCCGCTTCTCGGAGCGAGCTGCTCGCGCCTTGACCAGACCCGCCCGCCGCTTTTTGAGGCCTAGTTCACGGCGAGAAAGGGCCTGTGGTTCAACGGCTGACGGTTGCGTCGTCGCTGACGGTTGCGTCGCCACCCGATCCTCCACCCCGAAAGCACCGTTCAAGTTGCGGTCGATGTAGCGTCGGATGGCGTTCTTAGTGAGGGCATTCTGAGCCATCGCATGAACCACTGGACCCACATCCCGCATCCACTCTTCGCTGGAACCGCCGCGCTCCAGGCGCTGCCGAGCCAGAGCCAGCTGCTGGGCTGAGAGCAGAACCTCACCCCGAGATTGCTTGAGCTTCCGAACCAGAGCCTCCAACTCCGCCTGACTGACGCCCGCCTTCAACAGAGCTTCCGTCCGCAAGAGCTTGGGGATGCGCCTAGAGTTCATACTTTTCCTCTCCTCATAACTACAAACTAGCTTAACAGTTTACAGGTGCAAATCAAGCCCGTTCTGAGGCTCCTCCCCGAAGTCCACTAGAGCGATGATCGGCCAGCCCAGAGGACCCCGAGCGTCGAGCAGCACGGCGGCCGTCCCCTCCCAGATCCGCCGCACCGTCCCCGCCTCCCCCACCAGCGGCTCGAAGGCCAGGATCACCCGGTCGCCGACGACGTACATCAGCGACCTAGACCGGAAATGCCCCCCAGAGGGGCTGTGATGCCCCCAGGAGGCCCAGAAGCCCATTTCTTGATGCCGAGCACAGGGTGCCGCTCCGTGGCCCTCAGAGCCCCACAGCCGGTAGGCCTCATACCCGCGGCAGCCCCAGCGCCTCGGGGTCGAGGTCGAGGGTGAACTTCACCCCGAAGTCCCTGACCATCCAGCCGTAGCCGTATCCGGAGAGCCGACCCTCAGCCCGCATGGCCAGAATCTCATCCAGGACCACCCCGCAGGGCAGCGCCAGCCGCCGCTCTGACTCCACGGCGATGGCTCCACTGCCGTTGTCTCTGGACCTTCGGAAGTTCATCGGTTCTCTCCTCGCTCAGCAGCCATCAGGACGGCTCCCGCTTTGTGGATGAGCTCATGCCAACCAGGAGGTGGAATACCGAAGGTCACATGAGTTGATAAATCCAAGAGTTCACGCAATACGGCCTCCGCCCGAGCGGCTCGATCCAGTGGATGCGGCCGCACCTTTAGCCGGCCACATGAGCAGACGCCTCTTGGCCATGGGCACCCCCGAGCATGTTTTTGAGCTTCGTCTTGCAGATTCATTGCTGGTTCTCTCCTCGCTGTTGGCAGGGATGCTTCTTGGTGGGTACGCAGCTCGGACTCCCTGCGCTGGCTGAGGGCTGCGGAGTCGGGGTGGTCGACGGCAGCGGCTGTGGTGTGGGCGTAGGACTGGGCTTAGGCGTGGGCGTAGGACTGGTTGACGGCTGCGGGCTGGGGGTTGGCGTCGAGGGCGGCTGCGGAGTGGGGGTCGAGACAGGATCGGCCTGCTCGCTCTGCGGGATGACGGCAACTGGCGGTTCGACAGCCGGGGGCTGGGCCGCCGCCGAGTCGACCGCAGCCAGCGCAGCGCTCGACGTCAGCAGGTTGGCCGGGCTCCAGACCTGGACCGGCGAGGGATTGCCCTGATTTGGTGCATACAAGGGCACCAGAGGCGTCGGTACAACCTCACGCTGGTGCAGGACCAGGACAGCGCTCGGGCTGGGGGTGGCCTCCACGCTGGAGTGGGACTCAGGGTTGCCGAGCACCTGGAAGCTGCCGCTGGTAGGCAGCGGACTGTAGGGCTGAAGGTGGGTGGTTGGCTCCTTGCCGGTGCTGCCGACCTCGTGGAAGGCACCGAGCACGGCGATGGCGAAGCCGGCCACGAAGATGGCGCCGGCGATCAGGCGGCGCGGCTTCTGTGCTGGCACTTCGAAGGGCGGCCGGATGCGGTAGGCGTCTCGGGGCGGATATTTCACAGCGAGAGCCTGCTCCGTTGAAGTTGAGACTCTAAGCGCTCTTCCTCATCGAACTCCACAAGCTGCCGATAGCCGCCGCGCTCGAAGAGCTGCTCCTGGATCTCGTCGTAGATCAGGTTCAGGAGCGGGATCGGATAGCAGGGCACCTGCTTTGAGACCTCCAACTTCTCAGCTAGCAACTTCACCTTGTCCCGCAACCGGGCGGGCACCTTGTGCTGAATCGGCTCCGGCCGCTGGTCGTCTGGGTGGTCTTTGTTGTGCTTGTTCACCGCCTCCTGCTCGTTGGCCTCGCGCAGGTTGATCTCCTCAAGGCGGTCGCGCAGTAAGTCCGACTCCTCAATGCGCTCGCGCAGCCAGCGCGGCGAGAAGGGAAGCGCTGGTGTGGGCCGGTCGGCCTCCCAGATCTCCTGAGCGGTGGTCGCATAGTCGATCATCCGGTCACCTCCTCGCGGTAATTCATCAACGCTTCCCGACGGCCACGCAGAAGGCCAGGTAGAGGGCAGCCAGGATGGCGATGCCGAAGAGCAGGCCGGCGGCCAGCCCGGGGTTCATCTAGAAGCCTCCCCCGGCGTCCAGGTTTGCCCGCAGCCATGGCAGCGGCGCTGCGGCAGACCGGCGGGGCCGGGGCTGTAGGCATATTGCTCGCAGGCTGGACACGGGAAACGACCCAGCAGATTGCGCGACAGAGCTAGCTCGTCACCTGCATCGTGATAGACATGCCCGCAATACAGACAGCGTCGGCGATCATTACCGAGCGGTTGATAGTCGAGCCGGTGACAGCGTGGGCAGGCGTAGAAGAACTCAGAGGCTGCCTCCTGTTCCGTCAATTCCTGCAGCAACTCTGGCTTGCGAGGCGAATAGGCGAACGCAAGCTCCTCAAGCTCAGCGAAAGGTAGACCGCTAAGACGGAGCTTTCCGCCCACGCCACGGCGGACGCCCACCCCTAGGGATCGGAGTTCTCCCAGGACGCTCACAGCTCCACCTCGTCCTGACCGTTCTCGCCAGCCAGATGGTCTTCGAGCTTTTGTCTGAGTTCGTCAAGGCGGGGAGTTCCTGGTTCATTGGTTCCGGTTCCAGGAACCGCGGTAGTAGTTCCTGGTTCCGGTGGTATACCCCCCCCTATGGGGGGGTTATGTATACCCCTCGGAACCAGGACTCTACTGGTGCTGGTACCAGATGGTTCCTCCTGGTTCCGGGAGGCCGGTACCACCACGTAGAGGCCTTCGCGGGTACCCAGTCGACCGTCCTTCCGGGTATAGGTACCCTCCTCCTTGCGGAGGGCGCTCGTGCCCAAGAGGGCCTTGATGGCAGCTAGGGTGGTGCGACGATTGGTCCCCAGCTTGACCACCACCTGATTCATGGAGAGACCGGGCTCGGCCTTTGTCAGCTCCAGAACGCGGGGTTCCAGGGCGTGCTGGGCAGCAAGGTCGGACTCCTCTTGTTGCCAATCCAGGCTGACTGCCTTTTCGCCCGTCACCAGCTCCTCCGGCCAAGTGAAGCTGAAGCCGGCCAGGGGCACGTCGTCGCGGTGCTGAAAACTGACCTTGGTGCGCTTACCGGTGATCGAACGCTCCAGTCCGATGCCGGAATCGAAGCCGCCGTAAAAGGCTGTGGAGCCGCGGATGCGCTGCCAGATGCTGCGCTGGTCCTCAGCCTGTTCCTTACTCAGGTGGTGCAGCAACAGAACAGTGGGGCCGTTGTTCGTGATCTCTCGGACAGCGCGCAACAGCTTTGACACTTGGGCCGGCCGGCTCTCATCCCCAGTCCAGGCCTCAGCCAGAACATCGACCACGATCAGGGTGTAGTCGGCAGCCTTGCTGACCACCCACTTGACGAAATCCGGATCGTCCAACTGGACACCCCGGCGCCACACAAAGTCGATGCCCTCGAGCACCTGGGCGACGCCCACCGCGCGGCCCAGGCTCAATCCCCGCAAGCGCGCGAGCGTGCCCTCGCGCGTTCCTTCAGTGGCTATGTAGAGCACTCGTCCAGCCTTTTCAACTGGATACTGGCCGAAGATCGGAACGTTGCAGGTGACCCCGATCAACAGCTCCATGACCATCCAGGTCTTGCCCGCCTTGGGGTCGGCGATCATCATGGCCACTCCGCTGGCGGCCAGAAAGCCGCGCACGATTACCGGTACCTTTTCGCCCGCCTTCTGAGCCCAGATGGGGCCCGGTTCGAGCAGTGCATCGAAGCCCTCTAGCGTCACTCCACTGGCGGTGAATGGCCGACTGCCATTGCCCTCTGGGACGGGGAGGGTGGCGCTTTCTCGGGCCGAGGTTATAGTCCGAACGATGTAGTCTGCCCGCTGTCGAGCTGTCTTGCGCTTGCCCCAACCGTCATTCTTCTCGCGACGGTAGGCGCAGACGATATCAGCCAATTCCTGATTGCTGGCGTTAGCATGGATGCGCAAATAAGCCGTTGCTAATGCATGATCCCAGCCGGAGGGTGAGTCATCACCTAGCTTGTCCACCTTCTGTTCCCAGAGTGCCTGAAATTGGGACACTTTGGTTAGTAGGGTGGCTGCCTGAACAGGCAGTTCGGCTGCCTCGTCCAACTCGAAACCTACCTCTTGAGGGGCCCCTTCCTTGGCCTGGGGTAGCATCCCGAGCAGCCATTCCGGACAGAGGCCGGGTTCATCGAATTGCCAGAAACGGTACTGTCCTAGTTTGGTTTTAGACGGTTCTACGACTATGTAGGAATTGCCGGCCCTCACCTCGATGCCGGATCGCCAATCCTTGCCTGAAGGTCGCAGGCGACCTCGCCACTCGGCCGGTGCCTTGAGCACGATGTGGCCGCCGCCGGTGGGCGTGGAGGCGCAGCAGCTGCGCGGCAAGGGACCGTGCTCGTGCTCGAGGTTCTTCAGTGTCTGGATGCCGTTGCGTCCCTCCTTCTCATCGAGGTCGAGGGCTATGTAGTCATCGCTCATTACCCAGCCGAAGTTGCAGAGTCCGTTCCATAGCCGGATCCAACGAGCGATCACCTTGGGGTCGCTGGTGGCTCGCTCCTGCCAGCCCGTCCAGATCGCATGTTTGCCTGGGCTCTTGCAGTCCAGACTCATGCAGGAGCAGAGTCCGTCCTCATGCACCCAGTGGATAGGGATCAGACGGCAGCCCCATTCTGCGAGTTCGTGAATGCGGGGCGGCAGCGTCGCTGCTGGAGAGTCAGGCAACTTCATTGGCTACCAGTGCGCGGGTGGACGCGTTCGTGGCAGACATCGCAAATGGCGACCAGATCGAAGAGCATTTCCTCGCCAGCGCGCTTATAGGTCAGGTGGTGGGCCTGGGTTGCTCGGTTGATCCCACAACCTTCGCAGCGATAATCCGCCCGCTTCAGCACTGCCTCACGGCGACGGCGCCAGGCAGGCGTCTCCAGATAGCCGTCGTACCATTCCCACCATTCGGTGTCGCGGGAGGTCCGGGCCCGTTCCTGGGCTGCCTGGAGCTTCTTTCGGTTACGGTCACAGGTCTCCCACCACTGCTCGGCCGCCTTCTCATCGAACTCCGACAGCTTCCATGGGTTAGCGAGCGAGGTCTTTTTGACGGCTCCTGCTCCTGTTCCGCAGCGCAGACACTGACGGTGGTAAGTGGTTACGCCGTTGCGCAGTACCCGACGGCGTACTTCCATTTCAGAGTGGTCGCATTGGTGGCGCCTAGCGAGTTGGTTCCAGGCTTCCCCCGGATCCAGCGAGGCAAGTTGTTCCGCCTCCTCATCGGACAGCGCGATGCCGTCCGATGCCGTCCCCGCTAAATCGACGTAGGAGAGTCTGTTGAACGTCACTACCTGCGCCCGTTCTTCTTGAGCTGGTAGATCTTCAGGGCATGGCTGAAAATCCGCCAGCCCACCTCCAGCTCCGAGCGTGAGAGCACGTGCTCGATCAGGCCTTCGTTCTCAGAGCGCGGGATGCGCAGAATACGAGCGCCGGTACAAGGCTGATCATGCTCATGGGCCAGCGTCATATAGGCGGAAACCTGCCAGCGATGCTCATCGTAGATGCCCGAACTGGTCTTGTTGTCTATCAGGGTAAGTACGCCGTCCAGCCAGGCGATGCAGTCCACGGTGCCGCCGTAGCGGTAGCGCTCACTGATCAACTGCGCCTCTACCAGCAACGGGTCAAGATCGTGCTGGGCGCGCCACTCGTGAAAATGACCTAGTGAGTGCCGCGCTCGTTCAAGTTGATTGGGCGTGTAGTCGGCCAGCTCCGGTTCTATGCTAGCCAGCTCGCATTCCACCAAGTAGTGGGCGAGGGTGCCCACACTGGCGGCTTCGTCGGTGTACTTCCGAGAGTCAATTCCCTGTAGCCCCAGACGGTTGGCCCAGGCCACCAGGAAGGGCTTATCGAGAACCCCGAGGATGGTGGTCACCCCAGGCACCTGAGTGCCGTCCTTCAGGTGGTAGCGCTGGTGCGCTTGCACCTTGGACCCGAAGTCGTCACGCGGTGTGCGCGGTGGCTGCCGGGCGGCCGGAACGATGCGCGCCATCTAAAGCCCCGAGAGGGCCGAGCCGCGGTGGCTCGGCCCCGAAAGGGAGGGTTGATGTCGACTAGAAGGGGATCTCATCCGGATCCACATCGGCCGTCTCTGCGACAGTCCGCCGAGCTGTCTGTACGGCTGTCGTCGTTGGCGCGACGGGCGCTCGTGGAGTCTGGGCTGCTCCGTTACCGCTCTTGGGGCGATTCTTCTTGATCGGCTGGTACTTCTTGACGCGATAGCGTCGAACGGGAGTTCCGTCCAGACCGACCTTGGTGACCAGTTCGCCCCGCACCACCACACGCCGACCCTCGGCCAGCTGCATAGCAGCCTCATTGCCGTCGTAGGACCACTCCAGGGTCTCGTCGTCGAACCAGGCGATGGTGGTCTCTTTAGGCTCTTCGGCCAGGGCATTGAGAAGCTGCCGCAGCTTGGCGATCTCTCCGCTCTGCTGCTGGCCCAGCTTCAAGCCCAGCCAATCCAGGATGGTGTCCTCGCGATTGGCTTGGCCGCTCTCATCCACAAAGGCGAGCGTTACCCGAAGCCGCTTTTGATGGCCGAACTGAGGATGATCGGATTCCTCAAAGCTCATCCCAGTGATCTCCATCACGTAGGGCTCGTCGTCCTCGAGTTGGGAAACATCGGCTGCTGTGATACGTGCCATTTCGGCTAGTCCTCCTCTGAGGTGATATGGCGCATTCCCGCGCCGCTGTTGACTGCCACCGTTTTTCAGACCTCGTCCGGGTGCTGGTCGGGGTTGCGGTTGAACTTCAAGGTGCTCTGGGTCTGCTCCAGGTCCTTGGTGGCCTTGACGGCGATGACACGCTTGCCGTCCTTGTCGGTGATCACGTAGCTGTCGACGCCGTATTCGTGCTCGGTGAGGATGTCGGTGAGGTCCTGTCGAACCTTGTGCTCACCGCTGTAGACGTTCGTCCTGATGGTTGCTTCAGCCATTTACATCTCCTCGTGTGTGGTCGGCGGGAACTTTCAGGCGCGCCGCCTCGCGCTCTGTGGGCGAAACTCCTTCACCAGTCGGTGGAAGATCTCATTGCGGATGGAAGGACCGATGTCGGTACCGACGATGGGAGTGTTACTGGCTGCAGCCACGTAGTAGGCCGCCTCCATCCAATGAGGCAGTCGGCTCTTCATGACCTTGCGCATCTCGGACTGAGCGAAAGGCATCAGTTCATCGACCCTAGTGGCATCAGTGGCTAGCACGGTAGTTCTCCTCGGTTGGTTCTTCGTCACTCATCCGCTGCGCCTCCGCTGCGCCAGGCGCAGGTGCGAGAAATAGATACGCATGAGCTGGCTCTCTTCGGCCCAGTAGGAAGCCCAGCCGCAGCTGCAGGTGATCTGGACGCGATGACTGTCATGCAGCCAGCGCGTCTCTCCCGGCTCGTGGCCGTCGGGCAGATTGCCTGAGAGCCTCTGCTTGGCCTGCTCCAGGTCGATGATGTCGGCGGCCATCTACGCCACCTCCCAGTCCCAGCACTGGGGATCGCCACAAACACAGCCCAGGCTGTCCCTTGGGCCCTGGGGCCGCGAGTCGTCCATGCGCAGATGCACGGCGACGGCGAGTTGGGCTGAGCAGAAGGGGCAGTAGCCGCTCTCCACCTTGCCGGCCTGGGCGCTGACGGAGACCGGGCGCTGACAGCCGCTGCAGATGACCTCGCCGAAGAAGTAGACGGGGTCAAAGGTGCCCTCGTCGTCCGGACAGTGCTCGCGGCGCTGGGGCTGGAAGAGGAGGGGGTCGGGCTCCAGGGCGGTCGTCATGACGTCACCTCCTGCGGCGCCAGCGCCTCCAACATCTCCGTGAGCTTCTGGTTGAGTTCGGCCCCGGTAGCGGCCCCGGTAGCGGCCCCGGTAGCGGCCCTGGCAGCAGCCCTGGCAGCAGCCCCGGTAGCGGCCCAGGCAGCGTGCCCGGTAGCGGCCCCGGTAGCGGCCCAGGCAGCGGCCCTGGCAGCGGCCCTGGCAGCGTGCCCGGTAGCGGCCCAGGCAGCGTCCCCGGCAGCGGCCCAGGCAGCGGCCAGTTGCTTGTCGCTTATCTCGCCGCGCAGCCAGGTGCGCTTAGCCGCCGGTGCAGCACGCGAGCGAGAGTCGATCTTGTAGCCCTTCGCTTCCAGGCGATCGAGGATCCAATCCGCAGCCCAGGCCGAGAACTCATGTAGCGCGGAAGTGGCGTCGCCCATCCAGAGCACACGGCGCTCAGTGGCGCAGAGCTTGTCGGTGTCGCGAAGGATCTCGCCGCTCAGCTCGACTCGGCAGACTCGCGAACCGGGCGCGTAGCTCAGCGCATCAAGAGCGCGCTCCGAGCCATGCAGCCCCCATTCGCAGAGTCGAAGCCGTCGGCCCGCAGTGGAGATCGTGTAGGTCGTCAGCGGCCAGACCTGCTCGCGGTCTCCGAACTGCATGCGACCGTCATCGGTAAGGAAGTGCCAAGCCCGGACAGTGGCGGCGGCGGTCTTCTCTATGGTGCTGGTGGTCACAACGTCCCTCGCAGCGCCGCGAGCACCTGCTCTTTGGTGCGGTCGGGGGTGTCGTTGAAGGCCCGCAGGTCCTGACCGATCTCCTGCTCCAGGTTCTGCATCAGGGAGTCGAAGAGGAGCAGCGGAGCGACCTTGCAGACGACGATCAGCGCCTCGTCGGCGCAGACCTCGCCAGTCGGCTGCCGTGAGCGACCCTGGCTCCAGCCCAGCTTCTCGATTAGGTCGGCCGCCTCGCGGCGGAACTCCATCTCGACCGGATCGCGGTAGCCGGCGATCGCGCGGTCCTCGGCCTGGTCGGCTGCGAGTTGTGGGTTCATCGCCGGTCCTTCGCCACCCGGGCGAAGGCGACAAGTCCGAAGGCTGCGAGTGCTCCTAAAAGCAGGATCGCGAGATACATCAGGGCGTCGAACACGCGGTATCTCATGGGCCTGCACCTCCTGGACGATCTGGGTATCGGCCAGGATCTCGATTCGCAGAGGGAAGGGCGCTCCCGACCCTGACCGCCATGCTTCTTGCTCGCGCCTCACCAATCGATCGGCTTCCTCAGCCGTCAGTCGTTCTTTCATGATCTCGAACCTCCCCGGGCTCGCGCCCTTCTCAACCGCTCTAACTAGAAACCAGCTTAATGGTCTTGCGGGTCAATAGCAAGACCCAAAACTGTAAAGCAGCTTTCTAGTTAGCCGGTGGCGGCGAGGGCCTCGGCCTCGGCTTCCCGGAGCACGGCAGCCACGGTCGCGTGGGGCTGCAGGGTGTGGAGGGCTCCGCAGAGCTTGATCACGTTGTCGGGGTCGAGCCGGGACGGTCGCTCCGGGTTGAACCAGAGCGAAAGGGTGGCCGGGGCGAGTCCAGCTCGCCGTGCCATTGCACTCTGGGTCAGTCCGCTTTCGCGCATCTTCTTCTTGGTCAGGAGCCGGAGCGGTTCCTGATCCTTACTTCCTCGCACAGCGTTCACCTCAGTTCAGGCAGATTAGCCGTTGTTCGGCTGAATGTAGCCACTATGGCAGATCTTCCTGCCACTGGCAAGCCTTTCTGCCCACGCTTGGCTGTATATGCATTAAGGTTGCGGGTGCGAGTTTGAGAGGGGAGTTACCCCATCCAGAACGGTATGGGAGCGTTTCAATGAACGCAGATCAGAGCGACCCAAGGGCGGAGAGTC
>WNGJ01007351.1_pt1 | contig 11712 bp, 9 predicted proteins | sample 5400611 | NCBI WGS metagenome assembly WNGJ01 (sample SAMN13153375, study PRJNA577476) | soil metagenome | isolation source: 40 cm soil or saprolite under Garry oak tree replicate 1 | place: USA:California | collected 2016-06-15 | reverse complement strand
GGTTGATGAACAGCAGCCAGGTCCGCCAGTTGCTCGCGGCCGCGAGACCGGTGATCAGGCCGATGAGGCCGAGCAGCACGATCAGCACAGCGCGCCGGTGCGGGTCGATCGCCTGCCGGTACGCCTCGACCCCCTGGTGACCAGGTCCGCTGGGCGGGTCCTCGGGCCGCAGCCGGTAAGCCAGGACCAGGTTCGCTCCGACGACGCCGCTCATGAACACGGCGGTGATCAGGAACAACAGCCATTTCGTGCTGTAGGTCGTGGCGAACACGCGCGTCTGGTGCACCGAGCTGTACCAGAGGTAGTCCGTCCAGATCCCGGCGACGATCGCGATCAGCACGGCGAGGACCACGATGACGATCACCGTGGGGATGACGAATCTTGGCCAGCGAGGCAGCACCACCTGGCGTCCGCCGCCCGATTGCGGGCCGGGAACTCTGAAGGTCACCGCTCATCCCCTTCGACGCCTGACCCACGCAGCGCGTGAGCCACGAGCGCGTGGCTTCCGGCCCGGAACCTGCCAGACACGGTGGCAGCGGAGCACGCGAACGTAATCCCTTGACGGCAACTTACCGGCAACGCAACTAGTTCCCGCGCACCGCGGGGGTTTCCGGGCGTCGTCCCCGGGCCAGCACGGGTCCGGCCGGACGCCGTGCGCCGCAGTTGCCGCGCCGGCGGGACGCTAGCAGCTCGGGACCGGCTTGCCCGCCTTGAGCGCTGTCAGCGCCGCGATGGCGCCGCGCAGCGTGCCCACCTTGATCACGCGCAGCCCGGCAGGAACCGCGCCTGAGGTGTCTGAGCAATTGCCCTGCGGCGCGAGGAACACGGTGGCACCGGCCGCCCGGGCGGCTGCCATCTTCTGCTGGATCCCCCCGATCGGGTCGACGGTGCCGTTCACCTCGATCTCGCCCGTTCCCGCGATGAACCTGCCGCCGGTCAGGTTCGCGGGAGTGAGCTTGTCGATGATCGCCAGCGCGAACATCATGCCGGCGCTCGGGCCGCCGACATTTCCGATGTTGATCTTTACCTTGAACGGGAACGCGAACGACTCGACGACGTTGACGCCGATCACTGGCTCGCCCTGGTAGCTGGCAGTCCGGAGCGCGATTGCGTGAATCTTGCCATCGCGTTTTATCGTCAGCACGACACGATGCCCGACCGGACGCGACCTGATCATGGAAGCGGCGCTGGACCTGCAGGTCACAGCCTTGCCGTCGACGGCCGTGATGATGTCGCCGCGATGCAGGCGGCCCGCGGCCGGCAAGCCCTTGATCGTCCCGGCGATCGTGTCGATGGTCGTGAACTTGATGCGGAGCTGGCACAGCGCCGCGGCCTGCGCGCTCTGCTGCGAGTTCACCATCTGCTCGGAGTCCTGCTTGACGACCTGCTGCTGGGACTGACCTGACGGGAACAGTTCCTCCTGCGGCACGACCGCCTCGTGCGGGCTGAGCCACGCCTGAACCGCCGCGAAGATGTTGAACGGCGGGTTCGCGCCGGGACCGCCGATGTAGGAGACCGTCACCATGTTGAGGTGGCCTGGCGCGGTATACGTGCGGTGTCCCGAGATCTGCACGACGGGCTTGCCGTCGAGCGGGCCGAGCGTGTTGTAGGTCGGACCGGGAATCAGGGCGACGTACGGGACGGGCACCGCGAACACGATCACCAGGCAGGCCAGGGCCCCGATCCCGGCGATCAGCAGCGTTACCGCGCGACGTGACATGCCGGCAAGGTTACGCGCTGTTGACCCACTCGCTGTCACCGCTCATGAAGCTCTGATGTTTCCAGATCGGCACGGTCGCCTTCAGGTCGTCGATCAGCGCCCGGCAGGCGTCGAAGGCCGTTCCGCGGTGGCCGCTCGCGACCGCGACGACGACGGCCAGGTCGCCGATGGCCAGGTCGCCGGTCCTGTGCACGGCCGCGACCGCGTTCAGGGCGAATCGGCCGGCGACGCGCTCGCAGGCCTTGCGCAGCTCGTCGACGGCGGACGGGTGCGCCGAGTAGGAAAGGGCGGTCACGGACCTGCCATGATCATGATCACGGACGGCGCCGGCGAACACCGCGATGCCGCCGGCCGCGTCGTCCGTAACGGCGGCGTAGACCTCGTCGACAGACAGCGGAGTATCCCGCAGCTCGGCGAGCCTGATCACGTTCACCCGGCCACGCTACATGGCGCCGGGCGGCCCTGAGATTCCACGCTGCCCGCCAGGCTCAGGACTGCGTCCAGCCCGCCAGGCTCAGGACTCACGACGGCGCTTGCGAACCTGGCGGACAATCGCAGCGGTGCCTATCACCGCGACGGTCGCGCCCGCCGCCGTGATCGTCGCGTCCTTCTTGGCCAGCCGGCGGCCGGCCACGGCGTGGTGACCGGCGCGCTGCTCGAGCAGGACCTGCAGCGCCTGCGTGTTGGTCACCGTCGGCCGCCACCCGGCTTCGCGCAGGGCCTGGCAGTGGACGACCCACGGGTACACGACGTAGTGCAGGTCGGACACGGGGGCCGGGGTGATGCCAGCGCGGTGCAGCCGTTGCGCCGTCGCGAAGGTCACCCCGGCGGGCAGCTCGATCCTGCGCAGCCCGGAGAGCTCCTCGACCTGATCCTGATCGAGCCAGCCGTCGGAACCAACCGCGAAGGCGCCTTTCACCTCTCCGGCGGCCGCCATCTCGATCGCCGACAGCAGGTCGCTCACGTGGCAGAACTGCCAGCGAGGCGCGCACCCCTTCACTACCAGCAGCCGTGGCGCCTCGAAATGCCTGGTGATCAGCGTGTCGATGCCCTCGCCGACAAGGGCCGCCGGACGGACGACGGTGATCGACATGCCCGGGTTGGTGCGCGGCGAGCGCTCAGCGAGCTGCTCGATCTCCATGAAGTCGCCGACGACGCTGCCATCGGGGTCGGCGCCGAGCGGCGCGCTCTCTGCGATCGGCACCGGATTGTCCGGCTTCGCGCCGTAGACCATCGCGCTGGTGATCAGGACGACCCGGCCGACCCCGCCTGCGGCGGCTGCGGTCAGCACCGTCTGCGCTCCCCGGACGTTGTGTGCCCGCCTGGCCTTCAGGTCCGAGCCCGCGGCCAGGTCGAGATCGGTGTGCACGATCACATCGATGCCGCTCAGCCGGCCAGCCAGCGCCGGGTCGCGGATGTCGACAACGCGCCAGATCACCCCGGTGAGGTCACCGCGTTGATCATCGATGGCGATCACACGGCTGAACCTCTCTGACTGCGCCAGCCGTGCCGTCAGCGCGAGCCCGAGGTCGTGCGCTGCGCCCGTGACCGCGACAACCGGCAGGTCGTCGCCGTGGAAGTCATCGTCGCGCGCGCGCCGCACCGAACGCAGTTGCCCAGACCGCTTCCTGGGGCCTTCCGGCCCGCCAGCAGCGCTCCGCCCTTGGCGAACCTTGCCAACTCGATCGCTCACCGGGTAGCGCTCCTGGGATAACTTGGCGAATGTGACACTTCCATCCTGCCCGAGAGGCTATGACGATGAGTGAGCCTCCCTTCGGCTTCGGGCTGCCCGACGAGCCGGGAGATAACCGCGAAGCAGGCGGCGGAGCCGGCGGTTCTGGCTCGGGCGGGTCCGGTGGTTCCGGCGGGCCGCTGGACCCGGGAAACCCGTTCGGCGACCCGCAGCAGATTGCGGACGCCCTCAGGCAGTTCGCCGACGCGATGAGCTACCAGGGAGGCCCGGTCAACTGGGACCTCGCCAAGAACACGGCCAGGCAGACGATCGTCGCCAAGGGCGATCCGAGCGTCCTTGACAAGCAGCGCTCGGCCGTCGTCGACGCGGTACGCCTTGGCGACCTATGGCTCGAGGATGCTACCTCCCTGCCGAGCGGGATCCGCTCGATTCAGGCATGGAGCCGATCGGAGTGGGTCGAGGCGACGATGCCGGTCTGGCAAACCCTCTGCCAGCCGATCGCCGAACGCGCCGTCGACAGCATGGGCGGCCTCGTCACGCTCGGCGGCGACGCCGACCTGAACGACATCCCGCCAGAACTGACCGGCGGCTTGCCAGCCGGGGCGCTTGCCGGGGCGCTCGGCGGGCTCGGCGAGATGATGCGCCGGATGGGCGGCATGATGGTCGGCGGTCAGGCCGGCGCCGCGGTCGGAACGCTGGCCGAGGACATCATCAGTTCCAGCGACATCGGCCTGCCGCTTGCCCCCGAAGGCACGGCCGCGCTGCTGCCGGCTGGCGTTGCCGCGTTCGGCGAGGGCCTGTCCGTGAGCGAGGATGAGGTCAGGCTCTTCGTAGCGATGCGTGAGGCAGCTCACCAGCGCCTGTTCAGCCACGTTCCGTGGCTGCGCGCCAGGCTCCTCGGCGCCGTCGAGGACTACGCCCGCGGGATCAAGGTCGACCCGGAATCGCTGCGCGACGCGATGCAGCAGATCGACCTCGAGAACCCGGAGGCGATCACCGAGGCCATGTCAGGCGCCGCCACGTTCCAGCCCGAGGACACTCCGGAGCAGAAAGCCGCGCTGGCGAGGCTCGAGACACTGCTAGCGCTGGTCGAAGGCTGGGTCGCCACGGTCGTCGCCGACGCAACGCGCGATCGGCTGCCCGATGCCGACGCGCTGGCCGAGGCGATCAGGCGCCGCCGGGCAACCGGCGGTCCGGCCGAGCGGACCTTCGCGACCCTGGTGGGCCTGGAACTGCGGCCCCGCCGGCTCCGCGAGGCCGCGACGATGTGGCGCGCGCTGACCGAGGAGCGCGGGAGCAGCGGCCGGGACCAGATCTGGGAACACCCTGACCTGCTGCCGACCGCCGAGGACCTCGAGGACCCTGAGGGCTTCGTTCGCGGCCGGCCCGAGCTCGACCTGTCCGACCTGTCTGGCCTCACCGAGGACTCCGGCGGCACCGACAGGGACGCCGGCAAGCCTGACGAGAGCGACGACGAGGGCCAGGGCGGCGAGCCCGGCAGCGGGTCCGGCCCAGATTCTTGACCCGTGCCGACCGGCCCCGGCCGAGTGGTGACGCCGGCCAAGCGGTGACGCCGGCCAAGCGGTGACGGCCAGGAGGCCAGCCGGACCACGCGCCCACTCGGCCGGGCACATCTGCCCGGACATGGCGCGCCTGGCGTGCCGCGGCGCGACTTGCCGACCCGCGCGAGCCAGTGCCGTGTCCACAGCCGGTGAACGCGGAAACGCCTGCCCGGCACGGCCGAATAGGCGATTCAGGCCCGAAAAGCCCACAGCTAATCCAGCGGATATCCACAGGGAAACTGCCCGGATCCCCACGCCATGCACAAGGTTATCCACAGGACAAGATTGGCGGCTTCGCTGCCATGCGAATGCTTCCCGGACCCGGCCGTCCAGCGCCCAACGAACCCACCCACAGCCCTCCCGGCTGGGTGACCGGTGTATGAATGGGCCATCCATAACCTCTGCGCGCAATGAATGTCCCATTCATACACGGCAGTCAGCGGCCCAGCAGTTGATTCCGCCTCGTCAGCACGGTTTCGCGGGGCAATTCCTTGTCGGACCCTCATGAGACGCTACAGCCATGCGACCAGCTCTGAAATCCGGTTTACTTCCGGTCTGGCGGGACCGGGACACGCTGCAGATTGGCATCGACCCACGCCGTGCCATCGCGTTGTCCGGAATGGCCAAGGCCGCGTTCGTCATCGGCTTACTTGACGGCAGCCGCGAACGCGACCAGATCATCGCGGCCGCGGCGGGACGCGGCATCCCGGCCCAGGCGACAGAGCGGATCCTGACGTTGCTGGCGGCCGGCGGCGCGCTTGACGACTTCCCGGCGAGCACGTTCCGGGAGATCCCGCACCCCCTCCGCGCGAAGCTCGGTCCCGAGCTCGCGACCACCTCGCTCGCGCACCGGGACGGTGACGGAGGCGCTCGCGCGCTGGCGCGGCGTCGCGCGGCGGTCGTGCGGATCGAGGGCGACCAGCGGACCGGCCGCGCCGCGGCCCGGATCCTGACCGCCGCCGGAGTCGGACAGGTCGAGTTCATCCGCCCGCCCGCCGACAGCACCCCGACCGAACTCAACCGGCGGCCCGCCGGAGCCGGTCAGGCCGGACTCACTTCGCTGCCGGCCGGCGCTGCCGGCGACCGCGGTCGCTCACACGGCCCGGGCCGGGCAGCCCTTACCCGGCCTCCGGCGGCTGTTCGCCGCCGGAGGGCAGGGCCGAGCAGAGGACCGCTCGCCCAGCCTGACCTGGTGATTCTTGCTGGGCGGCAGCCACTCGTCCGGCTCGCCGAGCTGGCTCGGGAACGGGTGCCGCATCTGGCGGTGTTCGCCGGCGAGGCGATCGGCGTGGTCGGCCCCATGGTCATGCCGCGGCTGACGGCGTGCCTGCTGTGCCTGGACTACGTCCGCGCGGGCAACGATCCGGCGTGGCCGCTGATCCTGGCGCAACTCGGGCGCAGGAAGCCAGATCCTCCCGCATGCGACGCGGTCCTCGCGACCGCGGTCGCTGCCCAGGCCGCCGCGCAGGCGTTGATCGCCATCGAGAAGAGCCCGCTGTCAAGCGCCGCCGTCAACGGTACGCTCGAGCTTGTCCTTCCCGACTGGAAGTGGCGTCGCCGAACCTGGCCGCCGCATCCGGCTTGTCCGTGTGCCAGTCACACCGTCAGGTAACCGACAATAGAGATCATGAACGATCTGCCACGTCGCGCTGTCACGAGGACGGTGAAGCTCGCGGCCTTGCCGGCCGGGCTAGCAGGTCGGACCGTACTGGGGATCGGCAAGCGCGTCGGCGGCCGCCCAGCCGAAATCGTCGCCCAGGAGATCCAGCAGCGGACTGCGGACCAGATCTTCCGCGTCCTCGGCGAGCTCAAAGGCGGCGCGCTCAAGCTGGGCCAGGCCCTCTCGATCTTCGAAGCAGCGCTGCCGCCGGAGCTCGCGGGGCCGTATCGGGCCACGCTGACCAGGCTGCAGGAGTCAGCGCCTCCCCTGCCCGCCAGCACCGTGCACAGAGTTCTCGCGGCCGATCTCGGCGAGAACTGGCGGGGCCAGTTCGCCGAGTTCCAGGACCGGCCGGCCGCGGCGGCCTCAATCGGGCAGGTGCACAAGGCCGTCTGGCACGACGGCCGCCAGGTGGCCGTCAAGATCCAGTATCCGGGTGCCGGTAAGGCGCTGATCAGCGACTTCGCGCAGCTGAGTCGCGTCGGTCGGCTGTTCGCCGTGTTGATGCCCGGCCTGGATGTCAAGCCGCTGCTCGACGAGTTGCGCGCGAGGGTGGCCGAGGAGCTCGACTACCGGCTGGAGGCCGAGTCTCAGGACGCGTTCGCCGGGGCGTTCGCGGGCGACCCGGACATCTACGTGCCGCCGACGGTGCTGGCCACCGATCACGTCCTGGTCAGCGAGTGGATGGGCGGCACGCCGCTGGCCAGGATCATCAGCAACGGAACCCAGGAGCAGCGTGATCGAGCCGGGTTGCTGCTCGTGCGCATGCTGTTCTCCAGTCCGGCTCGGACCGGACTACTGCACGCCGACCCGCACCCGGGGAACTTCCGGCTGCTCGACGACGGCAGGCTCGGCGTGCTCGACTTCGGCGCGGTCGACCGACTGCCTGAAGGGCTACCGCCGCTGTTCGGAAGGCTGCTCTACCTCGTGCACACCGACGGCGACATCAGCGTCGCGGAGGATGAACTGCGCCGGCACGGGTTCCTGCGGCCGGACGTCACCGTCGACGCCAACGCGCTCAGGGACTTCCTGGCGCCGCTGGCCGACCCGTCCAAGAACGACACCTTCAAGTTCAGCAGGGAGTGGATGCGGAGCGAGGCCGCCAGGGTCACCGACCTGCGGGGCGCCAACGTCGCACGCCAGTTCAATCTGCCGCCGTCCTACATCCTGATCCACCGGGTCTCGACCGCCGGAATCGGCGTCCTCTGCCAGCTCGAGGCGGCCGGCGAGTTCCGGGCCGAGGTGCTGCGCTGGATTCCCGGCTATGGCCCCGACGAGCTGGCCGACCTGGAACCGCTGGACGACCAGGATCCCGGAGCGCTCGGCCTGGCGAAGGAACCAGCGGGCTAGACAGGCAAACCGGCTGGGTCAGCGGCCGACCGTGCCAATGCCGGCTAAGCCGACAGCCGGCAAGGCAGCAGCAGGGTCGGTCTGCGGCCACTGGCAGGCCAGGGAACAGCCGCAACGCGGGAACGCCCCGATCGGCCGGGGTGGCGGCGGGCTCGCTTGCCCGCGGCCACCCCGGACCTTCACCGCGCGGGGACTGGATCAGGCCGCCACGTCGTTCTTACGCGGCCGGCCACGCCCGCGCTTGCGGGGAACGATCTCGCCACGGATGAAAAGCTCTCCTCCCCACACACCCCACGGCTCCCTGCGCTGCACGGCTCCGGCCAGGCACCCAGAGCGGACCGGGCAATCGCTGCACAGTGACTTGGCAAGCTCGACGTCGTCGGGTGACTCAGCGAAGAACAGGTCAGGGTCGCCGGCACACGGCAACGCCTTGGCCTTCCCCGCCCCGGTCAGCTCCGGCACAGGCGCGATTGCCACCGGCATCGGCCTGGTCATCGCGGTCACCCGCACCAATTCCGCCTCGGCCACCGCGACGTCGTCGATGACGGCGGCGGTTCCCGGCAGGTACATCGGTGTCATCCCCTTTCATCTGAGATCTGCGCGTCTTCGTCTGGTCTGACAAACGTGGCCTCGCATGATTAAGGCCGCGGACCCGATGCTCGGGGTCCGCGGCCTTTGGGGATCTTGGCCGGTCTGGTTTAGACCGGATCCCATGCCGGTTGCGGACCCATTGCACCACCACCTGCGGTAGCGATACGGGTCTTGCGGGCGTACTTCTTCTGGCTGCTGGCCTGCGAGGCAACATTCGCCTGGCTGGCCGCGTGGGTGGCTGTGCCGAAGAGCACGGTGCCCGCGCTCGCCTGCGGTCGCAGGCCAGCGACGAGCGTCGCGACAGCCGCCGTGCGGGCAGCTTCCGTCCGGGCGGGCTCCGTCTCGATGGCACGCTCACGAGGAACGGCCGTGCAGCCGCCGACGAACGAGGCACCCGTGCGGGCCAGCGCGCGCGCTGGCATCGCGGCATCGGCCAACCAGATGTGGCTCAGCATTCCGGGCACCTCCTTCTTTCGTGCAGCATCACTCGACCGCCTTGCTGAGAGAACTTGCTTAGACCCTAAGCAAGTTCCAGCCAGCCAGGCAACTCATTTTCCGCAGGCTTCTGCGGACGTTATCGAAAGGCAACCGTCCAGTTCAGGACGCTGTTCGGATCAGCCCCTCCTGCACGACCGACACCACCAGCTCGCCTTCCCGCGTGAACAGTTCACCACGGGCGAGTCCCCGGGCGCCAGCGGCAACCGGCGACTCCTGCGTGTAGAGCAGCCACTGGTCGGCGCGGAACGGCCGGTGGAACCACATCGCGTGGTCCAGGCTCGAGCCGACGGTTTTGCCGTCGGCCCAGGACAGCCCGTTGGCGAGCAGCACCGAGTCGAGCAGGGTCATGTCGGAGGCATACGTGAGCATGCAGACGTGCAGGAGGGGGTCGTCGGGCAGCTCGCCGTCCGCCCTGACCCAGGCCATGCTGTGGGTCACCCGCAGCGACGGGTCACTGACCGCTTCCAGCGACAGCGGCCCGAGATGCCGGATGTCGATCGGATTGGACCACGCGTACTCGGCGGCCGCGTCGCCGAACAACTCCCCCATCCGCTCGGCCGCCGACGGCACCGACTCGGGCGGCGGCACATCCGGCATCGGGCGCTGGTGCAGGACACCTTCCTCGGGATGATGGAACGACGCCGACAGCGTGAAGATCGTCTTGCCGTGCTGGACAGCCGAGACGCGTCGCGTCGTGAACGACCGGCCGTCCCTGACGCGGTCCACCAGGTAAATCAGCGGAACCGCTGGATCGCCTGGGCGGATGAAGTAAGCGTGCAGCGAGTGCACAGGGCGGTCTTCGGGCACGGTCCGGCCCGCGGCGACGAGCGCCTGACCGGCCACCTGGCCGCCGAATACCCGCTGCCGGCGCTCGTTCTCCGGGCTCCGGCCGCGGAAGATGTCCAGCTCAATCTGCTCGAGGTCAAGCAGTTCCACCACGGCGTCCAGGGCCTTGCTCATCGCCGCGCGCCTCCCTAAGTCCGCGTACCGCCAACCCGGGCCGTCCCGCCAGCACGGGCCGTCCCGCCAGCACGGGCCATCTCTGCGGCACCGTACCGGTCCCCGAGACCAGCGAGGAACCGCGACGGCTTCCTTGTCTGCCTGCTGCCCGGCGACCTGGCCAGCGACCAGGACAAGAACAGCTGATCCCTGGCCCTTGTGATCCCGACGTACAGCAGCCGCCGCTCCTCCTCGATCGCGTCGGCGCTGGTCGCGTACACGATCGGCACGATGCCGTCGACCAGGCCAGGCAGGAATACCACATCCCACTCCAGGCCTTTCGCGGCGTGCAGCGAGGCAAGCGTGACACCGCCGGTCTCCGGCTCGTGCCCGATCGCGCTCCGCCGCTCGAGTTCGGTCGCCAGATCAGCCAGCGTCGCCCGCGGCGCGGACGCGAAGTAGCTCGCGGCGAGCTGGGCCAGCGCGTCGAGTGACTCCCAGCGCTCCCGCGCCCGCCCGCGGCCGGCGGGCGGGTCCTTGCTCAGCCCGAGGCCGGTGAGCACGGGCCGGATCGCGGCGGCGGGATCCTCATCGGGCCCGACCGACCTGGCCGTGACGCGCAGCAGGGTCACGGCCTGCTTGACCTCCGTCCGGTCGAAGAACCGCTCGGTTCCGCGCAGCTGGAACCGCAGGCCGGCCGTCGCCAGCGCCTCTTCATGGCCGCGGGTCATCGCGTTGGTCCTGACGAGGACGGCAATCTGGCTGGCCGGCGTTCCCGCTCGGATCAGGGCAGCGGCCTGACGCACGACATCAGCCGCTTCGTCCGGTTCATCGTCATACTCAGCCAGCTGCGGCGCAGGACCCGCCGGCCGCTGCGCCACCAGCGGCTCGCCGGTGGCCGGCAGCACGCGGTTGGCCAGCGCCACCACCTGCGGCGTGGACCGGTAATTGCGGACCAGGCGGATCACCGTGGCGCCCGGGTACTGGAGCGGGAACCCGGCCAGGTACGCGGGCGTGGCCCCGGTGAACGAGTAGATGGTCTGACGCGGGTCGCCCACCACGCAGACGTCATCCCGATCGCCAGCCCACTGGTCCAGCAGCAGCTTCTGCAGGGGGTTCACGTCCTGGTATTCGTCGACCACGAAGTAGCGGTACCTGTCCCTGACCGAGCCGGCGGCGGACGGGTGGGCGGCCAGGATCGCCGCGGTCAGCTCCAGCACCGACTCGAAGTCGACCAGGTTGCGTTCCCTGCGCAGGTCCTCGTAGCTGGAGAAGAGCGCCGCGAGCCGGTCGGCGGGCAGCGGCGCGGACCGGTCGGCCTTCCCAGCCGCCGCCGGGTAGTCCTCGGGCCGCACCTGCGTCACCTTGGCCCACTCGATCTCTGCGGCGGCATCCCTGAGCTCGGCGAGCTCAAGCCGGAGCCGCAGGCGCCGCGCCGCCTCGGCGAGCACGCCCACCTTCGAGTCGATCACCGCCGGCGGCGGGCCGCCGACGGTCGTGGGCCAGAAGTGCGTGAGCTGCCGCAGCGCCGCGGAGTGGAACGTCCTGGCCTGCACCTGCTCGAGACCGGCGCCTGGGACCGCGAGCCTGCCGAGCAGCCGGAGCCTGCCGCGCAGCTCGCCGGCGGCCTTCGTGGTGAAGGTGACCGCGAGAACCCGGTCGGGGCGAACCACGCCGGCCGCCACTGCGTACCCGATAC
>WNGJ01007349.1_pt1 | contig 11714 bp, 9 predicted proteins | sample 5400611 | NCBI WGS metagenome assembly WNGJ01 (sample SAMN13153375, study PRJNA577476) | soil metagenome | isolation source: 40 cm soil or saprolite under Garry oak tree replicate 1 | place: USA:California | collected 2016-06-15 | reverse complement strand
TCGCTCACCTTCGGATACGCAAATGAACACCGGAACCTTGGTTTCATCCGCAGCAGCGATAACAGCCTTCAGCGCGACCAGCTCCGCGACATTGAAATGACCGAGAGCTGCACTCTCTCTCCAATTGCGTGAGAATATTTCGTAGTGTTTCCATAGACGCCCCCTGAACATCAGCCGCAGCTCAACTGCCAACTGGAGCGATCCACCTGTCCGTTCCCGTGCCATTTTGAGGGTGTCTTGTCGGCCTGTCAGATCTGCGGACTGCCACCGGATAGATCGTTTTAGATCGACTGGGACCAGCTCACAAATTCTTTTAGATAGTGTCGCCGGACAGTAACGAAATGTTTATTCCTCTGTCACACCAGCGTCACTGCCTCGCGCCAAAATGAACCTCTTCTTTGTCGCTCACACTATAGCGAGGTGGACCATGCAACGTATATTCCTGTCAGCTCCTTTAATTGGTTGTCTTCTTAGCGTTGGCTTATTTGCTCAGGACCGCGCGTCCATTAACGGTTCGGTTAGAGACTCCTCCGGCGCCGTTGTCCCGGGCGCAAGCGTGGAATTACTGTCCCCGGCAACGGGGCTCCATCGCACGACTGTCAGCGGCCTACAGGGGCTTTACGAAATCACGCCGTTGCCGGTCGGTAGTTATACGCTCAAGATCACGGCCGCAGGCTTCAAAGCAACAACAATTCGAGATGTCGATCTTCAGTACGGCGAAACTCGAACAATCGATGCCAGTCTGGAAGTCGGCGGGATCGCCGAAATCGTCACGGTGGATGCCACGGCGGAGGCCCCCAACCGTACCGACGCAGAACTTTCCGGTGTTATTGAATCTACCCAGATCAAAGAAATCCCGGTCAGCGGCCGTAATTGGGCCAGCCTGATGTTGCTCACGCCGGGGGCTATTAATTATGGAAACGGTACCCAACGGGCGATCCGCTTCTCCGGCCATTCCCTTGACGACAGCAACTTCACCTTCGACGGCGTTGATGCCAGCGGAGTACAGGAACAGACTCAGAAATCCGACACCCGTCTCAATATTGCACTCGACGCGATTCAGGAATTCCGCGTCAGTACTTCAAACTACACAGCCGAGAGAGGAGCCGCGGGCGGTGCGCAGATCAACGTCGTATCAAAGGCCGGCACGAACCAATTTCATGGCGGCACATTCTATGCTCTACGCTCGGACAAACTCGATTCCCGGTCACCATTCGATGGTCCCACGCTACCGCCATTTTCTTTGCACCAGTTTGGCGCCAGCCTCGGCGGCCCCATCGTTAAGGACAAGGCATTTTTCTATTTGAACTATGAAGGCCTGCGGCAAAGCCTTGGCGAGACATTCACTAATTTTGTGCCGAATACGGCGTTTCGCGCGCTGGTACTCGCGAAGTCTCCCGCACTCAAGCCCATCCTGGACGCGTATCCGCTCGGACAGAAGACCGTGGATAGCATTACCGATGAGGTCACGAAAGTCGCCACTCACACGGTGCGCGAAGATGCCGGCATGGCCCGCTTCGACTACCGATTCAACGACAAAAACACTGCGTACTTCCGCTACAACGTGGATCACGCCTATATTGACGATCCCACAGATGCGCTGGGATCGCACAACGTGGTGCCGCACATTCCAACCAACATCGTTGTGCAGTACCAACGCACGCTCTCGCCAACGACCATCAACGAGGCGAAGATCGGGATGAACCGCGCCAATTACCACAACTGGGGTTACGGAACTTCGCCGATTGCCGCTGACATCTCGGGGTTCGACAGTGTCTCCGACACTTCACTGGACACGGAAGTAGGCACGACTTTTTCATACATTGATAACCTGACGAAGGTCCTTGGCCGGCACACACTTAAGTTCGGAATCGATATTCGTCGTGTGCAGTTGAATAATTCTGGAAACACTCTCACGACTTCGTCGATCAGTTACGCAACGCTCAACGACTTCATCAACAACCGGGCCGATTCCGCAGCATACCTTCAGGGAGAAGGCGTCGTCGGGAATCGGCGGACTTTTTATCAGGGTTATGCACAGGACGAACTCCGTCTCAATCCCTCACTGACTCTCAATCTCGGGCTGCGTTACGAATACTATTCGGTGATGCATGAGATCTTGAACCGGTCGGCAGTAGTGGATATCCGCGGCTGTGGGGGCTTCTGTCCTAAAGGTACGCCGTATTACGATCCCAACACGAAGGATTTCGGACCGCGCCTGGGCGTGGCCTGGGCGCCGGCCACCCTCCACGGCAAAACCTCGATTCGCGCCGGTTTTGGTATCTATTATGGCGGCAACCAGAACGACGATTTCAGCGACCCGGCTGAAAGCGCCGTGCCACGTTATAACCTCACGACAGACGATTTCCCGAACCTGGCTTATCCTCTGGTTGCCTTTCTTGATCCCAAGAATCAGCTCTACAGTCCGAAGGCAATCGACCGCCATCGCAAGGACCTTTACTACGAAAACTGGGACCTGATCGTCCAGCAGCAGCTATCGCATGATTGGCTTCTTCAAGCCGGCTACACGGGAGCGCAGGGCCATCACCTTTTCGATCGTTATACCGTGAACCTGATCAATCCGCTCACCGGAACGCGCCCTTTGCGCGGTTTCAGTTCTTTCGGTTTCAAGGCCAATGACGGCAACAACAACTTCAATGCTCTTCAGCTTTCTTTGAATCGCCGGTTTACTCAGGGGCTGCTGTTCCAGATGAATTATATGTGGTCGCACGGTATTACCGACGCCTCGAACGGCTCTGGAGAATCGGTCGCCATTCAGAACATGTCGTGCCGCGCATGCGATCGGAGCAACAGCAGCGTTGATGTACGCCACAATGTGACGTCCAACTTCATATATGACCTGCCATTCGGTCCCGGGAAGGCATTTCTAAATAGCGGGCCCACCTCTAAACTCTTTGGCGGTTGGTCGCTTTCTGGAATCGTCACCGCGCGCACGGGGCTGCCGGTGAATATCACGATGTCGCGGAAGGCGGGAGATCTGCTGGACGGAAACAGTTCAAATCAACGGCCCAACCGCGTTCCGGGAGTGTCGATCTATGCGGCTAACCAGATAATTTCCAACTGGTTCAATCCGGCCGCCTTTTCGCTGCCCGCCAAGGGCACGTGGGGGGATCTGGGACGATACGTTGCGCGCGGTCCGGGCATGTATGAAATAGACAGCACGCTACAGAAGCGCTTTCCGATAATGGAGCGCCTTGCTCTGAACTTCCGGGCTTCGGCGTACAATCTGCTGAATCATCCAATTTATAAGAATCCGTCCAGCAGCATTGGCTCTCTAACCGGGAACCCGCCATCCGTGAGCGGAAGCTTCGGCCAAATAACGAACGTGATCAACACCGGTGCGGTCGGAACCGGGGCGCCTCGCCGTTTTGAATTTATGCTTCGTGCAGAGTTTTAGAAGGCCGCAGGGCTGCTCAGCGCGATGGGTAATTGCTAGCCCGCATTTCTCACCGGTTGCCTGCTGCAACGGCCGATACGCTCGCGGATACTGCGTTGCGCTCGGTCGGCCGCCTCGACGTACTGTCGAGTACGCCTGCGGCGGCCTCGGCCGCGCGCCTTGTCTCCGCGGCGTCTCAGCCGTTTCGCGACGGCAACCGGTGAGAAATGCGGGCTAGGCGGCTACTCGTTACCGATCGGGCGACTTCCGGGGGAATCGAGATTGATATAGACCGTAATTCTCCGAATTGTTCTGTTGTAGCTTCGCGAAGTAACGTCAAACGATCAAATAGTAGGCACGCCAGCAAGAAAGGTAAGATCAACATGAGCACGATCACAACAAAAGACGGAACGCAGATTTACTATAAGGACTGGGGCAAAGGTCCGGTCGTAACGTTCTCCCATGGATGGCCCCTCAGCTCCGACGCTTGGGACGGACAAATGCTTTTCCTGGTGCAGAAAGGCTTCCGTGTCGTTGCGCATGACCGACGTGGGCACGGCCGATCCAGCCAAGCCTCTACTGGAAACGACATGAATGGCTACGCCGACGATCTTGCGGCCGTCATCGAGGCGCTCGATTTGAAGGAAGCCACATTAGTGGGCCACTCCACTGGCGGTGGAGAAGTCGCACGTTATATCGGACGGAACGGTACGAAGCGCGTTGCTAAAGCGGTTCTTGTTGCTGCGGTGCCGCCGGTCATGCTGAAGTCGGCGACCAATCCAGAGGGTCTGCCGATGGAAGTGTTCGACAACCTGCGGAGCGGTATCATGAAGGACCGGTCGCAATTCTACAAAGACCTCGCAACCCCGTTTTACGGCGCCAATAAGGGTGTAAAAGTATCGCAAGGCACGCTGGATCAGTTCTGGCTCTGGAGCATGCAGGCCGGCCTGATGAACGCTTACGAGAGCATCAAAGCGTTCTCCGAGACGGACTTCACCGAGGACCTCAAGAAGTTCGATGTCCCAACGCTGGTAATGCATGGTGAGGACGACCAGATCGTTCCTGTCAAAGACTCGGCAAAGAAGTCGGCCAAACTGATCAGAGACGCGAAAGAAATTTACTATCCGGGAGCGCCGCACGGCCTGACGGCCACCCATCAGGACCAGGTCAACCTGGATCTGCTGGCCTTCCTGCGGGACGAGGGTTTAAAGAAAAAAGCTTCCTAAAGACCAATGGTACCGGCCAAGGTGTTCACGGGCGCGACCGTGAAAGCCAACCGAAATCAGACTGAAGGAGCAACGGTCGTGGACATGAGACTCGAGGTGGTGGTGGTGCTGCGCGATGTCATCCAGCCGTTTCCCACCTTCTCGGAGATCTAAGTCGAGGCGCTGAAGGCACTGCGCAACAGGATACGACAGGAGGAGTCATGACCACCGCACGAGATGCCTCATCCACCCAGCGCGAACCCGGACTATCCGGGCAGACCGTCGTCGTGATCGGGGGCAGCGCCGGCATCGGGCTGGAGACGGCCAGACGGGCCCGCGCCGAGGGCGCCGGCGTCATCCTGACCGGCCGCAATCCCGAGCGCCTCGAGCGGGCCGCTGCCGAACTCCGCGCGCTGAGCAGCGCGGCCTTCGACGCCGCCGACCCGGCCGCTCTCGACCGGTTCTTCCAGGACCTGCCGGAGCGGATCGATCACATGATGGTCACGGCAGGTGGGCCGTACTACTCGCGCCTGGCCGACCTCGACCGCGAGCGGGCGCACCGCGATTTCGACGAGCACCTCTGGCTGCCCATTGCCGTCGCCCAGCATGCCGTCGGCCGGTGCGGCCCGGCGGCACGCTGCTGTTCATGGGCGGCACCGGCGGCCGCCGACGGGGACCCGGCCTGTCGCTCGTTGCGGCGGGCACGGCCGCGCTGCCCGCCCTGATCGCCAACCTGGCGCTTGAAGTGGCACCAATCCGGGTCAACCTCATCGCGGCCGGCTTCGTCGACACGCTGCTGTCCGCGTAGCTGCTCGGCGACGACCTTGACCAACGCCGCGACCAGCTCCGCGCCACGCTTCCTATCGGGCGCGTAGTCGGGCCGGCCGACGTCGCCGAGCTCGCCGTGCACATCATGACCAACACGGCGCTCACCGGAGCGACCTACGACATCGACGGCGGCCAGCAGCTCGTCTCCGGAGTGTGATCGGAGTGCTCCTGCATCCTGATCCAAATTCCTAAACGCTTGGCGACTTCTCCGGACTTGAGATCGAGATGAGCATTTCGGCGTTTTAACGGTAATCGACTGCCCAGCGCAGGACTAGCCCGGTAATAGATTAGTGAGCAACTCCGAATTTCTTCCGATGGTTCGTGCTTCGTCACGCCTTTATATCTACATTAGTGCGCCCGTCGGTGATCAGTGCGCCCGTCGGGACCATGTGTGTCAGATTCTGCCGGCAATGCTATCGCCAAATTTACAGCCAATATGTTCAAGACAATCCGGCAGTTTGGCAGCTATGTTGTTAATTTCGGTGACGCACGGATACTTGTTAGGGAATAGCAGATGCAGCTCATTCGGCATAAGCTGGATGTTTAATTTCAAAAAAGGCACGAGCCCGACAACCAAGATCCTCCACACCTCTGACGTCGGCGAAGCAAAGGAGAGCTTATGAAAGCCCCTGCTCTCTTACGGATCGGGGTACTGTTGTGTGTTCTACTGTTCAGCGTTGTGGCTGTCTTCGTTCTTCGAAGTGGTGCCAAGCCCTCCGCGAGGCTGCACAGCCCGGATCTGGAATACTTGAAGTCCACAAACAGCGTCGCCCCGCCAAAGGATCCCGAGCTGTTGTTCATACTGATGACTGAGTTTGCGAATTCGAATCTACAGGGGGAGGGAGCAGAATTCTTCAGCGCGCGTCTCAGAGAGTTCGAGCCACAGCTGACGCCCATCCAAAAGTCTCTGTATCTGGGAATCATTGGCTTGCTGCGCGCTCAGAATGCATCCTCGGTACCGCTGCTGAAGCGCTACGGGTATGTCAAGGACACGATTGCTACTCTAGACCAGGCAAAGCAGTTGTCAGGCGGCCAGATTTTCGTCGTGAACTGGATCGCCGGTGTCGTGCGTACGGAGCTTCCAGGCTACTTTTACCAGCGAACAGCTGCGCAGGAGGAACTCGCCTGGTGTGTTGAGCACGCCGACAAAGCGCCTCATCTTGGATGGCTGCGCGAAGTCTACTATCATCTCGGCAAACTCGCTCTTAGCGAAGGTGACCAAGCTAAGGCACAGGAATATCTTCGTCGCAGCGGCTATCCGGATTTCAATCACCCGATCACGCTGGCAACGCCGTTTTCCGAAGACAAGGCCTCCGGTCACGCGTTTGCGCCGAGGCGCATTACGGAGATCGTTCCCGGCCGTGTCTACGCGTTGTCCGGCTTCGAATTCACGGAATACTACTTCGTAGTTTCCAAGGACCGGCATCAACTCATTGGCATTGACGCGGGCACACGCCCGGACTTCGCAAAACGCGCATACGAAGCGCTGCTGGCCTTTGCGCCTGGGCTGCCGCCGCTGACAACCGTGTTCATTACTCACGCACACTGGGACCATGTCGGCGGTCATTCGTACTTCGGCGGCCTGAACCCTCGTCCCAAGTTTTATGGGCGAGGCAACTATCAGGAGGAGTTCGAAAAGGAATTCAACGGGCCGGACATCTTCGCGAAACAGTTCTTCGGAGAGCGATTCAGCCCCGAAGATGTTCTGAGCTACAAGCCGGACATTACGATCGACAGTCGAACGGACTTGAACATCGGCGGATCGAAATTCGAGCTGATCCCAGTTCGAGGGGGTGAGACGCATGATGCCATGTTGATTTATCTTCCCGACGAAAGAGTGATGTTCATGGGGGATGTGATCATGCCGTATCTGGGGGCGCCGTTTGATGAGGAAGGGGATCTGCAGGGACTACTCGATGCGATCGCTGTGATAGTGAGCAGGGATCCCCAGCACCTGTTGCACGGGCACGAGCCGCTCACGCGGAACTTCACCTCACCGCTGATTCTCAGCCATCTCAAAACGGATTTGACATGGTTGCGAGACCAGGTGCTTACAGCTATCCGCCGTGGTGACGAGCGTGCCGTTATTCACGAATCAAACCTCATCCCGCCGGATTTCCTGGCCACTCAGCCCGATGCTTACGAGCCTTACTACATCCTGCGCGAGCATGTGATCGACAGAATCTACGATCAAAACGTCGGGTACTGGGAGGCGAACCTTCAGGGTCTGGCTCATCCTGGCTGCGTGGATCGCGCGGACCTTCTCGTTGACTATCTGGCCCTCTCCGAGGCGCAAATTGGCAGAGCCGCGGACCGTCTTGCCGCAGACGGGAAGTATGAGATGGCAGCGGATCTGATCGAATCCGCAGAAGCAAAGTTTCCCCGCAGCGATTCTCTCAAACGCACTAAGCGGTTCGTCTATCTGAAGCTGATAGAAAAGAATCAGAACACGGATCCGTTCAAATTCATCATCTATTCGGGAAAAATCGGCGAACAGACGCCACAGATTAATGCGGAGGACGTTAAGCAAACACGAGGAGCGACGCGATGAAGAGCTGTCACGTTTTCGAAGAGGTCGTGTTTCATATAGACACTAACGAGAAAAGGTTGTTCCCTGGCGCAGCACAAGAACTAGGCTGAGCCTCCTAGACGCTCGATAATCGCAACCGTGCAAGAGGTCGCGCTATGGTCAGGAGAGCATTGGAATAGCACTCGTCGCTGTTGCGCTTTTGCTGCCGATATTTCTGGGTGGCTTACCGAAAATCAACCTGCAGGGATTCGATGCCATAGGACGTCATACCTCGACGCCCCAGTTTCAGACGCCGCGCGCGCTCGATCCTCGCGTGACCTTGACATGGCAAACCAGCACTCACGTCCTGAAGTTCGGCGGCGAATTTTTGCGGACGCAAACGCAGATCAACGACCTGAATGCGACGATCGGGCGCATGAACTTTGAAGACCGCTTCAGCGGGCGTGCCGTGGGAGACTTCCTGCTCGGACTCCCCTCCCAGCTCGCGCTGACATCATTCTCCGTGCTCGACCAGCGGCAATACATGTACTTTGCTTTCCTGTAGGACGACTGGAAGGTCACTCCGCGTCTGACCTTGAACCTCGGCACGCGCTACGAATTCGCCACGCCGGTCCTGGAGAAGAACAACCGGTTCGCCAATTTCGATCCCGCCACAGGAACGATGGTGTTCGCCAAATCGGGAAGCCTGTACGAACGGTCATCCATCCGGACTTGAACAATTCTGTATTTTTGAGATTTGAAAGAGTGCTTGTTCCGACTACATTCCTATAACAAACGAGAACGCTGGAATTGGACAGGAGGACAAAACAAACTTCCATTTCTCTTACCACAAGTACGGCACGAGGCGATATCGCACTCTCTGCGTGTATTCTGTGTATCCCGGCAGGTTCTTGTGGAGGAATTTCTCCTCATCGAGAAGTCGCCATGCGAGCACCAGAAAGCTTGGCGCGATTATGAGGAGTCCCCACCACGAGCCCAAGGCAAGAGGTATGCTGAAGAACATAATCAGCGCGACGCTGTACATGGGGTGGCGGACAAGGGCGTAGGGACCGGTCGAGATCACCTTTTGCCCCGCTTCGACTTGAATGGTGGCCGCGCCGTAAGTGTTCTCTCTGAAGACGCGATAAAAGCCAAAGTACGAGAGAGCGACCAGTACATCGCTAAGGATCGCGACCGCTGTGGGAACCTCGGACCATCCGAAGCGATGGTCGAGCGCCGGAAGGACAGCCACCCCAGCGAAGAGGATGAATACGAACACCACGATGATCTTTTGTGTCGTGCTTTTTTCGGCAGCAGGACCAACTTTCATACGCCGCTCCAAGAGCTTGGGATCCTTAACCACCAGATATACGGTGAGCACAACATTGCAGGTAAAAAAGACCGCGGCAAACACCCACGCCTCCCAGTAGTCGAACGTCCCCGCGGGCAAAAACAACAGTATGCCTGCGAATGGCACAAACAACAGGAGTCGTACGGCTATTTTTTTATACAGATTTAAATCCGCCACAGGGCATCGCACTCCTGCCCGTTTAACGCGCTGCAATCAGGTTCGGCTTCCAGGAGTTTCAGGCCGACCAATCATAATTCGATTATTCGGGTTTATCGTCATAACCACCGATCGGTGACAAGCACGCAAAAGGCGCACCATCCTAAACTCTCAGTGCCTCATTTACCTCGTACGCTTTCTTCAAAGTCGAGATGTCGAACTTGGTCATCTGAAGCAGCGCCTGCACCGCTCTCTGCTATCTAGGTTCAGGGAATCTCAATTTAAGGACCGTCTCTCCCGTTTTTTAATTAAAATCGGGAGGATGATTCCCCGTTCTCTCAGGCCCCCAAAGTCGAAGAGCTTTTTCTTGTTCGGCCCGCGTGGAACCGGCAAAACGACTTGGCTGAAGGCTACGTTTCCCGGGGCTGCGGTCCTCGATCTGCTCAAGGAGGCCGACTACCAGGAGTTCCTGAGGAATCCGTCGCAGTTGGAAGCATGGGCGGCCGCTCATGCCCAGCGGAGGGAGCCTTTAATCATTGATGAGATACAACGACTACCGGAACTGCTCAATGAGGTACATCGTCTCATCGAAGCCAGGAAATACATCTTCGTTATGACCGGCTCCAGCGCTCGAAAGCTGAGGCGTAGCGGCGCGAACTTGTTGGCTGGACGCGCTCTTGTGAAACAGATGCATCCGTTCACAGCGGCTGAACTTGGGCGGGATTTCGATCTTCGGCGTTCGCTTCGCTTCGGCCAGCTTCCGGGCGCATATTTTCAGGAAGATCCACAACAATACTTAAAGGCGTATGTCGGCGTGTATCTGCGAGAGGAGATCCAGATCGAGGCGCAGGTCCGGAACCTGGCGCTGTTTTCGCGGTTTCTCGAAGCCGCGACGTTTTCTCAGGCCTCGGTGCTTAGTGTGGCCGGCGTCGCTCAGGAGTGTGGAGTCGATAGGAAAACCGCCGAGAGCTATTTTCAGCTTTTGGAAGACTTGATGATCGGGATTCGCCTTCCGGTATTCCGCCGCCGCGCGAAGCGTAAGCTTGTGACGCACCCGAAATTCTATTTTTTTGACGTCGGGGTCTTCACCACGCTTCGCCCAAGGGGTCCGCTCGATCCGCAAGAAGAGATTCAGGGCGCCGCGATCGAAACTCTGGTTCTTCAGGAATTGAGGGCTACACTCGCCAACTTCAACCTCGATTACGAGTTGAGCTACTGGCGCAGCCAGAAAAAGGAAGAAGTCGATTTCGTGCTTTACGGCAGTGCCGGGCTGATCGCCATCGAGGTGAAGCGGGCAGGACGATTCGGCGAACAAGACCTGTTGGCCTTGAAAGCATTTCTAGCAGACTATCCAACCGCACGAGCATATTTGCTTTATGGTGGGAGGCAGCGCTTGAAATTCGAAACCATCGAAGTGATGCCCCTTGAGGAAGCACTGCAAGATTGGCTCGCCCTGATCGGACCATGAGTGGGATTGTTAAAAACTCGGGCAGACCGATTTGAGCGACTCCGTCACCAAGATGTGCGCCTGAAGGAGAAATAATCCGCTTAGATTCGCTGCGAGTTTTCCGCGACTACAAACATTTCACAGCTTATTCATATCGCTGCAACGTTGAATTGCGAGCATGCCCGCATGAGAACGGCGCTAACTCGCTGGATTTTCGATCAGGTCCACTCCCGCAAGCCTTTGACAACGGAATCGGAGAACGTTTTGATGCCACAGTATCTTGCAATGTTCAAGGATCCGGAAGGTATACCTAGAGCTTGGGGTAGAGCTCCAGGCGCGATTGAGGCCGAAGCGCTCGCCAAAATTGAATTGGAGGCATATCGCGACGTGAAGCGTACTGGAGGCGATCATTATCTAGCAACGGCGAACTACACACTTGAATGCCATACCGTAAAAGAATGGGAGGCGATCGCTGGGAACTGCTCTGGCGCGTAACGAGAGATTCACAGGGCAGTAACCACACTCCCACATGATGCGGCTATGGTTGGAAAACTGTTAGACGTATGGAGGATAAACATGGACATTTTGACCACCATTCCAGTCCGCTTGAACGGACCCGACTCGATCGCGCCTTTGCTCGAGAATGTGCGGCAACGGATCGCCCGGCGTGCCTACGAGAACTTCATCGAGCGCGGCGCGGTTTACGGCCACGATCTCGAGAATTGGCTCGACGCCGAGCGCGAGTTCATCATCAAGCCATTTGCGGAAATTCACACTGAGGGAAAAGATTTGTTTGTCGAAGTGATTCTGCCGAAAATCGA
>WNGJ01011348.1_pt1 | contig 11715 bp, 9 predicted proteins | sample 5400611 | NCBI WGS metagenome assembly WNGJ01 (sample SAMN13153375, study PRJNA577476) | soil metagenome | isolation source: 40 cm soil or saprolite under Garry oak tree replicate 1 | place: USA:California | collected 2016-06-15 | reverse complement strand
CTATCAGTTCGCCGCGCGAAACAATCACTTCGGCGCCGCGCGCCAGCGCCGCGAGCGTGACCAGCACGGCTGCGGCGCAATTGTTTACCACGATGGCCGCTTCGCCTCCGGTAAGCCGCGTCAGCAATTGCGCGGTGTGCACGTCGCGTTTCCCGCGCGCTCCGGCTTCCAGATCGTATTCGAGATTCGAGTACTGCGTGGCTGCGCAGCGAAACTCCTCCGCCACGCTTTCCGGCAGGGGCGCGCGTCCTAGATTCGTGTGCAGGATCACGCCGGTGGCGTTGATCACCGGCAGCAGCGACCGCGCCAGAATCTGCTCCACCAGCGTCGTGATGCGCTCCTCCAGCGCGCTTCGGTCGCAGGCAACCGGAGAAATTTCCGCGAGCGCGGCGGTTGCCATTTGTCCGGTGATGCGCGCGCGCAGATCATCCAGCACGGTGCGCGCAACTTCCACGACGAGGTTGCGATCCACGCGTTTGGTAAGTTCCGCCAGCCGCGGCTGCGCCAGCAATTCATCGACCGAGGGGATTTGCCGCAACAACTCCGACTGTTCCGCCGAGACGGGCCGTTTGGTGTGCGCAGCCATACGAACATTTCAGCACAGGCCCGGGCACGCTGCAATCCTGCCGGCTGCCGGACGGGGGCTGCCAGGAGAAATGGGGTGCTCGTCAACTCGCCGGTGAGGGCCTCCGGAGCGGTCACCCTGCGGTCAAGAAGTGTCGCATTCGAAGCACCTTTTCGCCCCGCTGGTTGACGGTTTTGCCCGGCCGCCTTAGGATGGAAGCGCGGGAGTTCTCTCGGCGCATGGCGACCATTGACGAAGATCTGGGCCAGATCGAAAAAGACATTCGCCAGCTCAAAATCGAGTACGACCAGTATTTCGGAGGCGGCCGGAAGCGTCCGCCTACGGACATCGAGTGGCGCATCGATCTTCTGGTCAAGCGCTACAACGAGCGCGGCGGAGAACTGAAGTTCGCGCAGAGATTCCGCTTCAACAACCTCGCGCAGACCTACGCAAAATACAAAGATATCTTCCGGAAGAAAACCGCAATGAAGGAAGAAGGAAGGCTGCAGCGGCATTTCGGCGCCGCCGCCAGGGAAATCGAGGCGACGCGTGCGAGGGAACACCAAAAGGAAGAAGCGGCCGCAGCCTCGGCAGGCAGCCCGGCAAAAGCATTCCGCATGATCTGCTCGCACCCCGAAAACGAGCCGGAAAAGGTCGAGAAGCTGTACGAGGCATTCCTCCAGGCCAAGCAAGTCGCCGGGGAACACACCGGAAAACTGTCGCGCTCGAGCTTCAACGAATTCGTGTTGAAGAAAACCAAAGAATTGCAGGAGCAGAAAAACTGCAAAGACGTCGAGTACGTGGTCGAGACCGTCGAAGGCCAGGTCAAGCTGAAAGCCCTGGTAAAATCCTGAGAGCTTGTCGGAGAATTCCGAAAACGCGTCTTTCCGGGCAGAGAAGGGAGGGGGAATCCCCTTTTTCTTGAGTTTCTTCGGCAAGGCCGATCCCTCGCTTCGCTCCTGACGACAACCAAAACATTCTTCCGCGCCTTCCCTAAACACCGCCGAATTTCTTAGCCTTCAAGCTCTGACTCCCGACTTTCACCTTCCCTTAAAGGCGTTCCCTTCCTCTCCCCTTGGATTTCCACACGGCCGCACTTTCCCAAATCTCGCAGGGCGCTTACACTGTTGTGCTTTTCTCATTGCGGAGGAAGACATGGCGGTGGAGCGCGCGCTCATCAGCGTTTTCGACAAAACTGGCATCGTGGCTTTTGCGAAACGCCTCTCAGCTCTGAAAATCGAAGTCCTTTCGACCGGCGGAACGGCCAAGCTTCTGCGCGAAAACGGCGTCGCGGTGCGCGATGTTTCCGACTTTACCGGTTGGCCTGAAATGCTCGGGGGGCGCGTGAAGACGCTGCACCCCAAGGTACACGGCGGCCTGCTTTTTCGCAGGAAGCACGGAGACGACCGCAAGCAAGCCGAGCAACATGGCATCGCCCCGATCGACTTAGTGGTTGTGAATCCGTATCCGTTTGAAGCGACGGCCGCAAAAGCCGGACTAACTGCCGAAGAATTGATCGAAAACATCGACATCGGGGGGCCCACGATGCTGCGTTCGGCTGCGAAAAATTTCGAAAGCGTGACGGTGGTGTGCGATCCCGCGGACTATGAACCAGTTGCCTCGGAGTTAGAAAGCTCCGGAACGATCAGCACAACGCTACTCCGGCGAATGGAGCTCGCGAGGAAAGTTTTTGCAACCACCGCCAGATACGACGGCTTGATTGTCATGGAGATGGAACGCCTGGGGTTCGATCCCAGTGGTGCGCTGGATCTTCACGAGAAGCCGCGCTTGCCCGAACGCCTACACCTCGCGCTGCGCCTCCAACAGGAATTGCGGTACGGCGAAAATCCGCATCAGGCCGCCGCGCTGTATGTGCCCGCGGGACGCGCGGCGGAGGGACTTGCGGCCGCGAAGCAGCTTCAGGGCAAAGAGCTTTCCTACAACAATTTCGTGGACCTGGAGGCGGCGCGAAGCCTCGCCGCGGAATTCAAGAATCCCGCGGCGGTGATCATCAAGCACAACAATCCCTGTGGCACGGCGGAACAAACGTCACTGCGCGATGCGTATTTGAAGGCGCTGGCCTGCGATCCGCTTTCCGCCTACGGGGGCGTCCTGGCGTTCAACCGCGAAGTGGATGCGGCCACGGCGGAAGAAGTCGCGAAGCTGTTCGTCGAGTGCATCGCCGCGCCCGGATTCGCGGCGCGCGCGAAAGAAATCTTTGCGGCGAAGAAAAATCTCCGTTTGCTCGAACTGCCTCCCGGCGGCTTGGAGCCGGAGCGTGAGCTGCAGCTCAAACGCATTCTTGGCGGGATGCTCGTGCAGCAGCCGGATTGCGGCGAACTCGCGGACAGCGAGCTGCGTACGGTAACCAAGCGCATGCCAATACCCGAGGAGCTGCACACCCTGCGCTTCGCGTGGAAAGTGGCGAAACACGTCAAGTCCAACGCCATCGTGTTCGCCAAAGACGGCGCGACACTGGGCGTCGGCGCAGGACAGATGAGCCGTGTCGATTCCGTGAAAATTGCGGTGATGAAAGCGCAAGCACCGCTGACCGGAAGCGTGGTGGCTTCCGACGCCTTCTTTCCCTTTCCCGACGGCGTCGAGGAAGCGGCCAAGGCAGGCGCGACGGCGGTGGTCCAGCCCGGTGGATCGGTACGCGACCCGGATGTGATTGCCGCGGCGGACCGTCTGGGCCTCGCCATGGTGTTCACCGGCATGCGCCACTTCCTGCACTAGAATCCGGTAACGGATGTTCGTGACCCTACGCTCCGGGCAAGCTGGCCATTCGTGGAAGAAGAACGCCCGTGTCGGCCGGGCCAATAGCGCGGATGAGTCGCGCACCTCTCGTCTGTGATCTCGGCGCTTCCTGTAGTGAAATCCCCTGTCCGTGATCTTCGCCGGCGGCGTGATCGCGGCGTCAAATCTTCCAGACGGAGGATCACCATGGAACACACCTTGCTGGGCACGGTAGCGCTTCTCGCCCGCACTCCCACGACCCTCGATGCGTTTCTGCACGATCTGCCCGAATCGTGAACGCGAAGCAACGAAGGCGCAAAACCCTGGAGCCTGTTCGACATCCTCGGCCACCTGATTCACGGCGCACGCACGGATTGGATGCCGCTGGCAACTGCTGGCAGCCTGCGCCGTTCATGACCTGACGCATTTGCATCAGGTCTCGAGAGTGATGGCCCATCAATACCGAGAGACCGTCGGTCCCTGGAGCAAATACCTTGGCGTGCGGCAATGCTCCGGCCACAGTTCCCCTGCCTGACCGCGCCGTCGGTGAGAGACTCGCGCAAGATGAATAAGACCTTCGTTATTTGCTCCTAGCCAAACGGACCATCAGCTCATTTGTCCCAACACTTACAGCGAATCGGAATTTGTGCCGAGGTTCGATTCTGTTAGCATACGCGCCAAGTTCGCGAGGAGGGACTACATGGCCACAGTGAAACGTATCGGCCCGGGTTCCGCATTCAAGGTCGGCTTGGTCACCTACGCTATCCTCGGGTTAATTCTTGGCGGGATCACAGCGTTTCTTTCCATGGTTGCCGGATCTCTCGGCAGCCTGTCAAGCGAAGCTGTCGGCGCTCGCGCGTTTGGTTTTGGATTGGGTCTTGGGGCGGTCATTGTCTTTCCGATTGTGTATGGGTTGGTGGGCGGCGTTGCGGCCGCGATTGGAGCGGTAATCTACAATCTCGTGGCCGGCTGGGTGGGCGGACTTGAAGTGGACATCGGTTAGCCCTGCCGATTTCGAGACCTTCCTCAAAGAAGAGTTAGCTACCTCGACGACCCTAACTCTTTTGCTTTGGTAGTGCATCCAAACATCTGAATTTGGAACGATAGAAGTGTGCGGTTATGAGGGAAGGGAAGACTATGGGGTTGTTCGGGGATTTGCCGGACCGCAGGGAACTGGAGAAGAAGGCGAAGGCCGAGGAGCGGCTGCCGCCAGGGCAGTCGCTGACGCTGAAATGGCCGGTGTTGCACTACGGAAGTGTGCCGAGTTTTGATGCGACGAAGTGGGATTTCAAGATCTCCGGACAGGTGGACGAGCCGAAGCGGCTGACTTGGGAGGAGTTTCGCGCGCTGCCGCAGACGGAAGTGACGTCGGATTTTCATTGCGTGACGCGCTGGAGCCGGCTGGACAATCGCTGGAAGGGCGTGCTGTTCAGGGAAGTCGTGAAGCTGGTGAAACCGAAGCCGGAGGCACACTTTGCCCTGGTGCTCGCGGAAGAAGGCTACACGGCAAATGTACCGCTCGAGGATTTGCAGCGGCCGAATGTGCTGTTTGCCTTCGACCATGATGGCGAGCCGCTGTCGCCAGAGCATGGCGGTCCGCTGCGGCTGGTGGTGCCGCACTTGTATGGGTGGAAAAGCGTGAAGTGGGTGCGCGGGTTCATGCTTCTGGATCATGACCGGCTGGGATTTTGGGAGCGGAACGGCTATCACGCGTATGGTGATCCGTGGAAGGAGCAAAGATATTCGGGACGGTAGAGCACGGAAAAGCAGATTCCTCGTCGCCTGCTTCCCGTAGGCAGCCTCCTCGGAATGACAGGAACCTCAGGTTTGCCAAAAGTCCAGTCGGGCTCAGGGTTTGTCTTTTTCTCCTGACGCAAAAGGCTAAAAGCGAAAGTCAGATTCGCTCCTCCGCGGGCCGCAGAAGACCGCAGCAGCGGCCAGGATGACGGTTGTGGGAGGGTGGCGGGGCCCTGCGGTCTCCCTTTTCGTGACGATTCCGCTTGTGCATCGTCTCAGCCTTTGGCAGGCCTTTTCCGGTTGCGGGAACAAAGAGCCAGAGCTGACGTATTCTAGGGATGACGAGAAGGGCTTTGAAGAGCCCTTTGATCTTGTAAGTCGTTGATATAGAGCAACTTGCTTCAAGGAGCACAACTAAAGCCGGCATGGCGAGGGAGTTCAGAGACCGACCGATGAGCTTGAACCAGTGGGCGGGAACGGCAATTGGCGATTTCAAGTATGCCCTGCGCACTTTGCGGCGCAGTCCGGGCTATATGGCCGTGGCGGTGATGACCCTGGCGCTCGGAATCGGGGCGAACACGGCCATTTTCTCGCTGCTCGATCAAATCCTGCTGCGGCTGCTCCCGGTGAAGAATCCTGAGCAACTGGTTCTGCTCACGATGAGGGGGCACCATTACGGGAGCAACTGGGGAGGGAACGCCATTTCTCATCCCATGTTCCAGGACTTTCAGGCGCACAACGATGTGTTCTCCGGAATGTTTTGCCGTTTTCGGGCCCCGGTGAGCCTAACGTTTGGCGGGCAGTCGGAGCGCGTGAATGCCGAGCTGGTTTCAGGGACCTACTTCAGCGTTCTTGGCGTGAACACGATCCTGGGGCGCACCTTCACTCCGGAGGACGATCGCGTTCCCCTCGGACATCCCCTGGTCATGCTGACTTACGACTATTGGAGGCGACGGTTCGGGGGAGACGCGGGGATGGTGGGGAAGAACCTGATTGTGAACGGCCACAACATGACCGTGCTCGGTGTGGTGCAACCGGGGTTTGACGGCGTGGAGCTCGGGTATTCCACGAAAATTTTCATTCCCATCATGATGCAAGACTCGATCGTGGTGGGGAATCCGAAAATGCTGACGGACCGTCGGATGCGCTGGGTGAACGCCTTTGGACGGTTGAAACCGGGGGTATCCATAACGCAGGCCAAGGCGTCGCTCGAGCCTTTCATGCATTCGATGCTGGAAATGGAAGTGAAGGAAGCGGCCTTCAGTCACGCTTCGCCCTATGATCGCGAGCAATTTCTGAAGAGCTGGATGGACGTTCTGCCGGGGTCGCAGGGCCGGTCTTACACGCGGCGTGAGCTCTCGACGCCGCTTTGGGTTCTGATGGCCACCACGGGAGTAGTGTTGCTGATTGCTTGCGCGAACCTGGCCAATCTCTTGCTCGCGCGAGCTACCGGGAGGCAAAAGGAGATTGCGGTACGGCTGGCTATCGGCGCGAGCCGCGTGCGCATCATCTCACAGCTTCTGACGGAAACAATTTCGCTAGCAGCTTTGGGCGGGATGGTGGGATTGGGGATAGCCTTTTGGGCGGACAAAGCTCTGTTGAGGATTTATTTGCCGGCAGATTCCACGGACTTGAATATTTCGACGCTGCCCGATTTTCGTATCCTCGTTTTCACGCTGGGGGTGACCGTCCTGACGGGAGTCGTATTTGGGCTCGTGCCTGCATTCCAAACGACGCGGCCGGATGTCGGACGCGTGCTGAAGGACGAAGCGGGGGCGGTGGTGGGCGGCGGCCACGCGGGATTACGGAAAACACTGGTGGTGGCCCAGGTAGCGCTTTCGCTGTTGTTGCTGATCGCCGCGGGCCTTTTTCTGCGCAGTTTGAAGAACCTGAGCAACCTCGGCCCGGGATTTCCTGTGGAACGGCTGGTGGGCTTCAACATCGATCCTTCGCTTGGCGGCTACACGCCTGAACGGTCGAAAATTTATTACCAGCAGTTGACGAGCGCGCTGAGCTCGGTTCCTGGAGTCGAATCCGCGGGGCTGGCGAGCATGCGCATTCTGGAAAATGACGAGTGGGACAGCAGCATGACCGTAGAAGGATACACGCCTGCGAAACCGGAAGACCGGGCCGACCCTTATATGAATCAGATCAGTCCGGGCTACTTTGCGACGCTAGGCGTGCCCATCGTTGCCGGGCGGGACTTCCGGATGACCGATGATCACGAGATCAAAAAAGGCCCGGAGGATGATGACTGGACTCCCACGACGGTGATGATCAATGAGAAGTTCGCAAAGAAATTCTTTCCGGGAAGAAATCCCCTTGGTTTGCATCTTGGGTTCGGGAGAGATCCGGGAACGCGCACGGACATGGAAATCATCGGCATCGTCAAGGACATCAAGTACACGAATCTGCGAGACGAGATTCCGGAGCAGGCCTACGTCCCGTACATGGGGAGCCATTTTCTGGGCAGTATGACGGTGTACATCCGGACGGCCGTTGATCCCAACCTGCTGATGCCGACGGTGCGCGAGAAAGTGAGAGAGCTCGATCCGAACCTTCCGATTTACGCGCTGAGGACCACGGAGACGCAGATCAGCAATTCGCTGGTTACGGAACGCATGATTGCCAGCCTCTCGACGGTGTTTGGTTTTCTGGCGACCATGCTTGCGGTGATCGGACTTTACGGCGTGATGTCTTACACCGTGGCGCAACGAACGCGGGAGATCGGGATTCGTATGGCGCTTGGGGCGGAGCAGGGGAATGTGGTGTGGATGGTGATGCGCGACGTGTTGCGGCTCATCGGCATTGGCGTCGTGGCGGGCATACCCGCGGCACTGGCGCTCACACGAGTGGTCGAGAGCCAACTGTTCGGGTTGACGGGGCACGATCCGCGAACGCTCGCGATCGCTACCGTTGCGCTGACGGTGGTGGCGTGTACGGCGGGATATATACCGGCGCTTCGCGCGAGCCGGCTGGATCCGATGAAGGCCTTGCGGTATGAATGACCGGTGAGAATGAAAAAAACGCCCGAGGGAAAAAGAAAAGGGCGCAGCACCCCTTCGACTGGCTCAGGGTAAAGCTTCGCCCCTCCAAGTGCGTTGCGGACCAAAAGAAAGCGGCGTCGCGCTTGCCCGTTGGCAGGCAAGCCGCACTCCCTATCGTTAGTCGGCGGCGGTTGGAGACTTGGTCGGGTCGATTTCGATGCGGCCCTTGAAGTAGGCGCCGTCCTGGATGCTGATGCGCGCGGAAGAAATATCGCCGGTGATGGAGCCGTCTTTCCTGATGTCGACGCGACCACGGGCGTGGACATTGCCCATGATTTTGCCGAAGGCAACCACGTCCCCGGCGTGAATGTCGGAAGTGAGCTGAGCGGCGGGGCCGACCGTGAGTTCGTGACCTTTGATGCGGATGGGGCCTTCGACAATGCCATCAATTTGCAAGTCTTCGCTACCGGTGACTTCCCCTTTGATCTGAATGCTGGCGCCAAGGCGCGCACCGCCGCGAGCCGGGGCGCTGCTGGGTTTTCCTGTCGAAGGCTGATTAAACCCAGCAACTGGAGTCGACGGAGCCGCCGAGGGCGAAACCGCGGGCTCCGCCACTGCTTGTTGCTTAGACCACATTGAAAACCTCCCTTGTTGGAATCCTGAAAATAAAGTCTGCTCCGGTCAGGAGGGAGCAGTGTGGAACCCATGTTGTGCCGCGCTGCGAGATGGGGCAACAGAGAAACAAAGCGGATTTGCGCAGTTGGAAAACTGACCGGGGGGACAGGTTCGAGAAAAAAGCTGGGAGAGGGAATACGGTCCGCTCGTACCGGCGGGGCTTGGAGGGACCTCCTTAGCCGGTCGCTTTGCAGGGGCGCGCCTGGATTCTCCGAGACCGTTTTGCTCCTTGCGCGGCTGGAAACCGACTTGATGGTCCCGGTGCCGGCAAATCAAGCTGGTTGCTGATCACACCGCCATCGAATACGGCCCAGTGCGGTTTCATATTCCTGACATGGAGATGCGGCGGTCGGAGAGCGCGGAAGTGTATTTACGACTGGCGGGGAAAACGCATTCAGCGGCGGCACAGCTTCCGTCATGATCTGCTTTTCGTGGTGGACGAGAAGCAACACATCGCCGAGCCGAAACCCCAGAACTGAAAATTGGCGCGTCCGATGGTCGGCGAAGCAAGAGCTAGCTCGTGCCAAGCCTTTCTCCGCTGGGGAGTGGCGATCCGACCATCGATCTAGACATTTACGTCAGGGGAGCGGACGGCGGTCCACTCGAAGAGACTGCGATGGTCACGCTGGTTGCTCCGACCGGGCAAATTTCCTGTCAAGGAACAACCCTGGGAGGAAACATCAAATTCAGCGGGATTGCCGCAACCGGGTACACCATACAAGTCGTCGCGGCCGGTTATGAGAATGCGGTGAAGGAACTCGACGGCTATGTCGCGCCGTACTCGAGAATCACGATTCAAATGAAGGCCGCGTCGAACGAGGACGCGGGGGCCAGCTCTTCGCGCATACTTCTCGCGCCGAAAGCGCAGAAAGAGCTCGGCAAAGCCCTGGCAGAGCTGCGAGCCAACAAGCCTGAGGAGGCGCGGGGGCATCTGGAAGCGGTGTATCGCAGGGCGCCGAATCATCCGGTGGTCAACTACCTTTATGGCGTGTATTTCCTTCAAATGAAGGACCAGGAAAAGGCGAAATCCTACTGGACCAAAACGCTGGACTTCGATCCCAAGCATGTTTCCGCATTGCTTTCGTTGAGCGAAGCCCTGATGCGGGAGCAGAAACTGCCGGATGCGGAATCCTACGTGACCCGGGCGGTGGAAGCCGACCCCAACTCCTGGCGGGGCCATGCGATCCTCGCGGATGTGCTCTTGAAGGAGAACCTCGCGGAAGCGGCCGTCAAGGAAGCCGATCGCGCGATAGAACTGGGACACGGACAAGCCACGGGCGTCGAGCCGCTGTTGGTGCGGGCGTTGCTGGCAGGAGGAAAGGAGGAACGCGCTCGAAAGGTTTTGCAAGAATACGTTCGGGAGCATCCCGGCGATGCTGCGGCGCGCAAGCAGTTGGATAGTTTCGAGTCTCCGGTGGTGCTGGTGTCATCGAGCATGGAGGCGGCTCCCGCCATGGCGAAGCCGTCGGGAGCGACAGAGACGGCAGTTGCGCTGCCGCTGCCGTCGAATTGGCTTCCGCCCGATATCGACGAAAAGGTGCCTCCCGTTGAGGCGGTGGCTTCCTGCGCGCTGGACGAAGTGCTCGATAGGGCGGGAAAGAGAGTCGAGGAGTTTATCAAGAATGTGGATCGCTTCACGGCGAGTGAATCGGTGAAGCATGAATCGATCAATAAATGGGGACTTGCAGAATCTGCGGAAACGCGAAAGTTCGACTATGTGGCCAGCATTGAGCAATACCGGCCGGGATACTTCGGCGTGACGGAATATCGGAGCGGAACCCATGGGCCTTCCGACTTCCCGGACGGGGTGGCGACGACCGGACTGGCGGCTCTGGCGCTGATCTTTCATCCAAACAACGCCGGGAACTTTGCCATGAGTTGCGAGGGTTTGGGCCGATGGAATGGACATCTGACATGGCAGGTCCATTTCCGTCAGAGGGCGGACAAGCCAAACACCATCCGAGCATACAAATTTGCTGAGAATGGTCCAGCCTTCGCCGTGGCCCTGAGGGGGCGAGCCTGGATCGCGGCGGACAGCTACCAAATCGTTCGCATGGAGACGGATTTGGTCGCACCACTGCCGGAAATCCGCCTTTTGAGCGATCACACGATTGTTGACTATGGACCGGTGCACTTCCGGAAGGGCAATGTGGAAATGTGGCTGCCGCAGAGCGCCGAATTGTACAGCGACTGGAAGGGACGACGGATGCACCGGCGTTTCAGCTTCAGTCATTATTTGCTCTTTTCCGTGGATGAGAGACAGAAGATCTCCGAACCGAAAGCGGAGACGGAAGACCTCGAGGAGAATTAGCTCCGGCAGGGAAGCTCGATGCTGTCATCGTCCGGTCCGGTAAATGCCTTCCGAAGAAACCCGTTTTTTCACAGCGAATGTGGCGTTGCGCACGCGGTCGTCGCGGCTCAGGCGAGGCCGAGGACGCGGTTGAAGAAGCCGACCAGGTATTTCCACGCCAGGTAGTAAACGATCAGAGCCACCGGCGCGAGTATCGGAAAGGCGCGCGTGGCAAACCCGGGAATCGAAAAGTTCAGGAGAGCCGAGGCGACCAGGCCCAGTGGCGCGAGCAGAATCGGCAGAAGCGCACCGTGCAGTCCGAGTGACAGGGGAACGTGGCGGCGCCAGGCGACGAAGAGAATGTTCCAGAGGCCCCAGGCATTGGGCACCACAGCCATGGGGAAGACAATGAAGCGCTCCACGGGGACGGGAAAATGGTAGATCAGGCGAAACACGGTATAAGCGGTCATGACCACGAGCAGAAAAGGAGTCGGAACGGCGATACCCGCCATATAGGCCCGAAGATAACAATGCTTATTCATCAAAGCCTCCTGCTCACAATTGATAGAGCAAGGCCGGAACGGCACTAGCCTGGATTTACACGAGTAGCCACTCGCCTAAGTTTTTGGGCGCCTATGGCTCTTTTTTCCCAACACCCTGTAGAATATACTTAATGTATTAGTGCTCTGATAATGGGAATATCAGAGTGTCTCATTTCAGGTATG
>WNGJ01010082.1_pt1 | contig 11716 bp, 18 predicted proteins | sample 5400611 | NCBI WGS metagenome assembly WNGJ01 (sample SAMN13153375, study PRJNA577476) | soil metagenome | isolation source: 40 cm soil or saprolite under Garry oak tree replicate 1 | place: USA:California | collected 2016-06-15 | reverse complement strand
TGAGCTTTCGAAGACTTGTGCTGATATGACGGTTCGAATGTACAAGAATATGGACTATGCGAAGAATGTGATCGTTGTTCGTCCAAGTAACGAGTATGGTCCAGCCGACTTGAACCCCAGAATCATTCCGAATACGATCAGAAGATGTTTGAAAGGGTTCGGTCCAGTGATCTATGACGGAGTAACTTATACACGAGAGTTCACATTTGTCGAGGATACTATTGATGCTCTGATGTTGTTGACAGAGAAAGGGGTATCTGGGGAAGCCTACAATATTGGGAGCGGGGAACAGAGGGACCAGAAGGGTGTGGTCTCAGAGATTTTGAAATGGTTTCCGGAAGCTCTACCCGATCTTCAGCCTCCACAGAAGTACAGTCGGAAAGAGATACCTTACCAGGTTCTTGATAGCTCGAAGATTAGAGCATTAGGATGGGAACCTAAGACAAGTTTCGAGAGGGGAATTGAAGGGACTGTAGCTTGGTGGGCTGAACATGAGGAGTTATGGTGAAGCTCAGATTAGACCCAGCCGCAGAACGTGGTATCTGGATGGGACTTTGTTTCATGATTGTATACTACACCTTCTTCGGAGCCGATTACGACTTCGGAGTCATTCAGGGTAATCCTCTCGCATATGGTTGGCTCTGGTATCTCTTCAACCCAATCCATAATAGCCGTTTAATCTGGGGATTGACGACAATGGTTATTTACTTCGCAATGCTTCGAATACAATTTACCTTGGTAAAGAAAGGAAAGTTAGCTAAGTGGATTGTTTACTTGAATATGATTGGGGTCTTAGCATGTGAGAAGCTTGCTGTTCAACGAGATGTAACTGTAATGATGTTCGCTCCTCTCGCTTCAATGAATCCTCTCTGGATCATTCCAATGTTTTTGCAGAAGTTCGGGTTCAACCGCATAATGTGGGAACAGCTTACGCCAGCAAAGGCAGGGGTTCCGATTGGTCCTCCGGCAATCTTTGAATGGCAGTACGTTCTCCTTCTCTTTTGGTTCGTGGTTCCTCCGACGCTGTGGGCATTGAAGATTTTGTGGAAGAGATTTCGATGAACCGAAAGCAGTATGGACTTCTTGCCCTGGTCTTCTTTGGCATTCTTGCGGGGGAGATATTCATGGGGTCTACAGCATGGAGTGAAGTCGGAAGAGTCAATTGGGTCGGACCAACTCAGACTTTCAATCCTCAAACAATGAATCAGTATTTTGTAGCGAACTATTCAGTAGTAACTCCAGTCCACGGGAATTTCAATTTCACTGGTTACTTCATTCTTCATAGCGACATTCCAGTAAACGGTACAATTGTCAGGATAACACAAGACCATGATGGAACTATACATCGATGAAAATTCTGGTAATCGTTCCAAGCTTGAGTTTTAGTGATATGACAGATCGTATGAAGAATTGGTTAGACAGTGTATGGTATCCAAGAGTTATTGCTCCAGAGAAAGGCTACGGATTTGCAATACAGAAAGCAATGAAGGATAATCCTGGTTACGATGTTTACCTTGTGTTGGACTCAGATATGGCAATGAACCCAAGACATATTGATGAAATGATAGATTACATTCTCTGTGGCTGGGATGTGGTAGTCGGGACACGACAGACGCGGCAGGCGAGAGTCAAGAGGACCAAGTTGAGACAGAAAGTTTCTAAGGCTTACAACAAGTGGTGCTCTTTGATGTTTGATTCTGAATTGACTGAACATCTGTGTGGCTTCAGAGCTTACAGTGGGAAGGTCGTGAGAGAGTGCATTCTCCCATTCTGTATCGAGAGTCACTGGATTTGGCAGTGTGAGACGGTCGTTATTCCGCAGATCATGGGGTACGCAGTTACGGAAATCCCAATCGAGTGGACGGAATACCGTTACACCAAAACTCCAATTAGACGACTGTTTAAAGACATTAGGCAGATGGGCATTCGCACATTCAAGTTATGGGTTCGGTGGAGGAGATATGCTCAATGAAAACAGCACTTGTGATTCCCAGTATCCAGAACCTTAACAACCTGGTCGCTTTTAAGAACGAGCTTCTGAAGTACAATACACGAGTGATAGTGGTAGACGAGGGTAATGAAGTTCTGAGACAATACAATTCTAAGATTCTCGACGATCTTGATTACGATTTCTTTGGTCCAGAAGAGAGAGCAGACCGTCTTGGTCCAGATGTAGATGTAATTCCGCAGAGATGTCATGCAGAGACAAGTTTCGGATTTTGGTTGGCATATGAAGAAGGGGCAGAAGTAGTAATAGAACTTGACGACGACTGTTGGAGAGTTGATCCATTGAGTCAACACATAACCAATCTCGGATCATCAAAAGGGAGTTATGTAGGAAGTTCAAAGTCTGGATGGTATAATCCTCTTGAGTTAAATAGTTGGTCAACAATCTTTCCGCGTGGGTATCCTTATGACCCAGAGACTCGTGTTGCTGGTAAGGTTAAGTATAGTTCAACTAATCAATGTGTCTTGAATATGGGAATGTGGAGTGGTCAACCAGATTTAGATGCGGTAACAATTCTCAGTCTTGGAGGATTGAAAGGGTTGGCAGGATATTCAGGATTTCTTGTGGAAAAGAAGAGAGTTATCGGTAAGGATATCTTCTTTCCAATCTGTTCAATGAACACAAGCTTCAGAGCAGAGATCATTCCAGCATTCTATCAGATGTATATGAATTACGAAGGTCTCGACCGTTATTGTGATATCTGGTCCGGACTGTTCATCAAGAAAATCTGCGATCATCTTGGGAAAAATATCTCTCTCGGACAACCAGTCGTTGAGCATAGGAAGACAGAGCGTTCAACCTTCAAGGATTTGAGAGCAGAACACGAAGGCATGGCGATCAATGAGACTCTATGGAAGGTTGTCAGAGACGCGGAGATTGAAGGGAAGAACTATCGTGATTGTTATGATTCACTGACCGATGAGATAATTGACGCGATACGGTTCCATGTATTCCCAGACAAACTTCACTACAAGATGATGGTGAAACAAATCTGGGGAATGAGAAGATGGTTGGAGTTGTTCGAATGAAAGTGATACACGGTGATTGTTTGAAGGAAATGGACCAGATACCATCAAAATCTGTGGATATGATACTAACCGATCTTCCATATGGGATAACTTCAAACAAATGGGATTCTGAGTTGGACCTAAAGGTTCTCTGGTCACAATGGAAACGAATTCTGAAAGAGAATGGTGTGGTCGCTCTGACTGCTTCACAACCATTTACTTCTACTCTTGTTGTATCAAATTTGGAATGGTTTAGACACGAGTGGATTTGGATCAAGAATGCTGGTAGTAATTTTGCAAATACCGTGAGAGAACCAATGAAAGAACATGAATCGGTTCTAATTTTTAGTCCTGGTAATTGGACATATAACAAACAGATGCAAGAACGAGCGGAATCTGGTAAGAGTCGGGCGAAATATACTGTCGAGTTTACTTCAAAATCAGAGAATTATAGAGAGTTTGAGGGACGCGAGCATCACCAAATTTCAGAATTACGAGTTCCTTCTTCATGGCAAAAGTTTACTAATGAGCGAGGATTGCATCCAACACAGAAACCAGTTCCGCTTTTTGAATATATGATTCGTACTTACACAAATGAAGGAGAAACGGTTCTTGATTGTTGTGCTGGTTCTGGGACTACTGCAATTGCTTGTGTGAACACTAAGAGAGATTTCATTATGATAGAAAGAGAATTGCAATATGTTGAGATAATTCGGTCAAGACTTAAAGAAATCGGTATTGTGTTGGAAGATGTTAATTCTATGATTCCTATACAGATTGAAAAGAAGAAATACCATCTTGAAACAAAAAATGGGAAGGTTATTATCGTCTATGAGTAAATACATTTCCGACCGAGATATCATTGCAATGCTGATCGCGGCACTGATTGGTATTACAATCTCTGGTCATAACGACTATCTTTTGGTCACACATTATATTTACAACAACAGTCCATATGGACAAATTTGGACTTGGATTAATCCGATGTTCTGGACACAGGGATTCTACAAGTGGTACACTCTTCTCTTTCAATTGGTATGGACAATCCCACAGATCATAGCAGTAAAGAAGGGTAGGATGAACATTCGAATGTTCGAGTTATACCTGGCAACCTCAGTATGGTTTAGGTTTCTAACTGCATACCAGGAGGTCTCAATGTCAGTCATGCTTCCACTCGCATCAATCAATCCGATCATGTCAATCTCTTTGATTCTATTGAGATTTCCATTCAAGACATTTCCTCCAAGTCTCAACGACTCCGACTTCCAGTGTGCAGAGGGACATTGTATCGCTTTCGAAGCAGATCGTACTTCCTATCTCGGTCTCTTTCACTCAGCAACTCCCGTCTATATCGCCTTGATGATGTGGTTTATAATGCCTATCTACGTCTGGAGAAAGAATAAGAAGGGCTGGAAACCAGGGGAAGAGAAGAAGTTCTGGACCTGGATATCTTGGGGCTTCATCGCTTTGTTTGCATTCGGCTTTGTCGCTCAGATTCTCGATTTGTACTTTGTCAGAGGGTACAGAGGACCGTTGATTTGACCAAACAAGAAAGGATGGGAGAATTGGTTACAACTGGTATTATTGTAATAGTGCTAATCTATGAATTACACGAACTTGGAATATCACATGGTGACTACGCCTTACAATGGATTCGTAGTCAGTATAATGATTCGATATTCATGTATAGCCGATTCTGGACTTGGCTGAATCCGTTCTACTTGACAGAGTACCTCTACAAGATTTACTTGGGAATTTTTGTGGTGATAGTTGCGACAATCCAGTGGATTCTCTTCAAGAAGAAAAAACTTCCTATTGAAGTGATGTTGATGACTCAGTTGTCTAACATATTTTGGTTCTGGATCGGAGGATGGCAGAACGTTACGACAACTGCGATTATATCATTTTCATTCTGGAATCCAGTAATGTTGATTGTCTACTTCGTTGTGAAGTTCCCGTTTGGATGGTCACTGAGTCTGTCTGATTCACATTGGCAATGTGTTATTGGGGCACAGAAAATATTCTTTCCCTTCGACGGACAGACTGTGCAGATATGTGGTCCTGGAACTTTCTTTGTAAACCCATATGCGGCTCTCTGGCATTTGGTAGAGTTTGGTTGGATTATAGGGTCGGTGACTTACTGGACTTGGAAATGGAAGCTGTTACAGAGGGTATGGAAGCTAATTAGGAGAAGACAATGAGAAAAGCAGAACTTGGTATAGTGGTCGGCTCTATCATAGTAGCCTTTTTCATAGAACTTGGGTATCTCTGGACGGGGAAGACTGATTATGCTCTTCAGATCGCTTATTATCATATCGGAGGGTCATGGTTTCCAATGCCATATGGAGTGTTATGGACTTGGATGAATCCGTTCTGGTGGACGGATACTCTGTACAAAGCATATTTGTCGGGAGTTGTGATAGGTGTTGGAATATTGGAAGCATGGTTAGTGAAAAGAGGAAAATTTCCGTTTTCTGTAATGTTGGTTCATCAAGCACAGAATATTGTGTGGTTTCTCGTCTCAGGATACCAACATATTACGACCACGGCATTTCAAGCTCTTTCATTCTACAATCCATTTTTCATGTTAGGATGGATTTTCCAAGAGTTCCCAATAGGAAACCCTGCGGGATGGGAATGTGATTTTGGTACACCGACGCTTTTCTATCAGTTAGACGGAGCACAATGGCAACTTTGTGGACCTGGGGACTTGGTGCTCGGGCGATTACTGTGGCATGTGATGGAAATGGTCTGGGTGATCGTGCCAATGACATACTGGAGTATCAAGGCTTGGAGGTATCTTAGACGCAACAAATAAAGTCACTGACAAGTCTCAGAGGCTTCTTTGCAATTACAATTCTACTCTACCACTTCCTTGAACTCTTTGGTATTTACATCCAGCCTCTAAATCAAGGAGTCGCAGGGTTTTTTGGTCTCTCGGGCTTCTTGCTCTATCGCATCTACGCTGACGACTTCAGAGTGAAGAAGTATGTTGTCAGACGGGTCTTCCGAATAATGCCATTGTTTCTGTTCGCGGTTCTTGTGTTCTATGGCTCGGTCTTGCTGAGGTTCACCCCACTCTGGTCCATTTACACCGAGGAGACCTTCTACTTTGTTGCTCTTCCACTTATCATAAAGTACAAACCCTCGTCAAAGTGGTTGTTGGGTCTTGGTATCGCGTCATTTGTAGCGCAATATATTCTCTTTTGGAATGCGGGAGTATACCAAGCAAATCTGAATCCAACTCCGATCTGGATAGCTTATAGTTCTCTACCGATGCAGTTTCTACCATTCGCAATTGGAATAGTGCTCGCGCGTAGGACAAAAGGTATTACAGTGAAGTCTTGGATGAAGAGATTAGACGGATTGATTGGTAATCGAGTATTCCGATTTTTAGGCACAATCTCTTTCGGAGTGTACTTATTCCACGTTCCAATGATGGGCTGGTTTGGACCGTGGATCGGGATAGCGGCGACAATCGCACTGGCAACAGCAACGTACTTCTTGTTTGAGAAAGCATGTATCGAGTACGCCCGTGACAAAACAACAGAGGTAGAGTACAAATGAGTAGGAAAGAATTCCTATATAGGATAAAATCCCTACTCTGGGACTACAACGACGCGAGGAGAGGGTTCTTGATGGGTCTGATAGCAGTCATAATCTACTACACGATCCAGGGACCGACGAGTATCTTTGGATATTACGATGAAGGATTCGCTCATTCATGGGTTCAGCCCTACGGAGTTCTCTGGTACGCCCTCAATCCTTTCTTCCGTAACTGGCAAATCTATAGTGTCACAACCTTACTGATTTACACGGCTATCATTCTGCCACAGATATATTTGGCTAAGAAGGGGAAGATCAATTCGTGGGTTATACTGTTGAATATTATGTCGGTCATTTTCTTTAGGACGAATCAGACAAGTCAGGATATCACAGTCATAGCATTTGCTCCATTAGCTACAATGAATCCTTGGTTCGGAGCACTCCTCATTCTACAGAAAATGGCGATAGGATTTTCATGGAATCTGAGCGATCCATATTGGGGGACATGGGTTAATCAAACTCGTGGAAATCCCTGGGAAATGCCATATATGTTCTTGATAGCATGGTTCGTTCTTCCAATGATGGTGTGGGCAAAGGGACATGTAAAATTTACAAAGAGAAAGGTGTTGATAATTATTCTGGTAATTGTGATCTTAGCTGTAATCTTGATTCTACGTCAGCATCAGACATGTCTTGAGGTAACTCCTCCTGGTGCTCCAGCCGATGGTTATCACGATGTCTGGGTTTGTCAATGAGTGAAGATAAACCAATTCTACCTAAGTGGTTATGGAATAAGGACGCGGAGAGAGGGGTAATTCTCGGATTAGTGGCTTCATTGATACTCGTTGGAATATTCGGCACAAATGATACTTCACTGCTCATCGATATTCAGAACGGGGTCTTGCCCTATGGAGTTTTGTGGACTTGGTTGAATCCGTTCTGGTGGACACAACAACCATACATGGTAATAGTCACAGCAATCGAGGGTGTGGTATATCTTGGAATGTGGAAGCTTGTGAAGATGGGAAGAGTCTCAAAGGATTTAGTGATTATGAACCTCTTTACCAATGTCTTTCTAAACGCTACTCATGTATTCCAGGAAGGAACCGTGATAATGCTCGGTCCTCTGATCGCCGCATCACCGAATCCTATTATCGCGATAGGACTTGTAGTAGTAGCAGTCCTTCAGAAATTTCCGATTGGTTGGTCATGGAACTTTCAAGACCCTCATGTTCAATGTGGTATCTTCGGTCAGTGTATTGTTTTCCAGAATTCCCGTCTCGATATAGCTCGCTCAGACTTCTTTACACATCTCGCTCTTATCTTCTGGGTCGTGGTTCCTCTAATGATTTACTGGAAACGAAGAACGGGGAAAATGCCTTTCGAGAATCAATTACAATGGCTGAACCGTCATAGAAAAGTAATGTTTATCATCTGGTTAAGTTTCATGGTCGGATTGACTGTCTATGCGGTCATTCATAACGGGGGTGCTTTCTGGAACTATTGTGTCGGAGGGACTTGGAATGGTTCATCGTGTGTGCCACGACCATGAGAGTTTGGGGAAAAGAAGAGGAGAGAGGAGTTCTTTGGGCATGTATAGCGGCAATAACAATCTTTCTTTTGGTAATTCCAGACCCAGATACAGATTTGACCGTGGTCTTTCCTGGCAATCCTCCTTATTCATGGCTTTGGTATTTATTGAACCCGATGTACTGGACTAAGAGAGCGTATTCAATGATCATTTTCGCTGAATGGGTAGGGGTAACAGCGGTAGAATGGTGGTTAGTACATAAAGGAAAGCTGAATGGGAATTTAGTAAAGCTCCAGATAGTTTCGACAACTCTTCTTGTGATGTTACATGCATATCAAGATGTGACAGTGATTATGTTCGGACCATTTCTTTTCGGATTTGTGTTAGAGATTCTCCAGAAGATACCTTTACCAGGGACCAGTCAGTGGAATTGTGCTTTTTCTGGAACAGGAACACAGATTACCTATTGGACTAATCCTTGTCTCTCAAGTTCAACCCAATGGAATCTATTAGGTGGTCATGTATACGCTCTGACTTATTTAATACTCATTCTTTGGATCGTCCTTCCCCTCATTCTGCACTTCAAGCGCGTGAGAAAGTTGCTTGGAGTAGGTGGGGGTCGGATCGGTTCAAAATGTTCTTGTGGATGTGGTTGTATTAGAAGGAAAGGTTGGAGAACACAATGGAATGTTTGTTGAAGATGTTTTGAAGGAAGGTATGTGGAGAGAGGGAGAGCGGAAAATAGAGTAGTTTCTGACCCCCAAACTATATCCAAGCAACCCGCTCTCTCTCCCACAAAGTCTGTTAGCAGATTGGATGTGTTGCTCTTGTTGACCCTCGGGGTGTGTGCACATGATGTTGCTTCGATCTATGGGTTCCATATTGAGGGATTACACGCGATCTATTTTGCGGTTCCTATGATTATTGTGATTTTCTCAATTAAGTTTGAGCGAAGAATCAGGTACAGATGGCAGAAGAAATAGAATACCGAGACGTTGAGTGTCCAATGGAAGGTTGTACTTGTGAGTTTGGAAACAGTAGTGACTTGAAGGTCCATATGGAATCGGGGATGCATGGTCGGATAGGGGACCGTTTCGCTGAACAGAATCGTCGGAAATTCAAGTATTTTACAAGGTCGGGTCGTGTGAAAGAGGATATCTATAGAGAAGAAGCTCGCTCTATTGACCAAGAGAACAATCAAGGAACACTTAAATAAGAGACTTATGCCGGTTCTCTCTGTTAAGGGGAAGGAAAGAGTTGTTTCGAGGTGAAATACAATAAAAAGTAACAAGCCAATGGTTACTGCCACTAAGATTGTTAAGGGCATGAAGTTCACTATCACAAAGGCAGAGGTCAAGGACACTCAGTACGGTCCTCTCGCTGTCTTTGAGACTAAGGAACTCGGTCCTCTCAAGTCTTTCAACAAAGCTATTCTCTCTGACGCACAAGCCATAGTAGCGGGTAAGATCGCCGTTCCTAAGGCTGTAGAAGCAGTCAACGCAACGAGCAAGGCTGGCAGAACCTACATCGCACTCCAGGAAGCATAAGAACCTAAAGTATCTCCAAGATGGAGTTCCCGTTTTCTTTCGAGGGACTTTGGAAGACGTTTCTCCAGAATTAATTGAAGAAATGAGGATAGATTGGAATAGTGCGAACCCAGATCGTAATAAATATATGCGTGAGGTTCAACGGAAAAGGATTGAGGAGAAGTTTGGTGTTTCCTATCCTACTTGGTGGCTTTGTGATATTTGTTCCAAGCCAATTTCTGGAAATAAGATATTACGCGACTTGATTGGTCTATAGAATACAAGAACGAAATAGAACGGTATCAAGCTTAAAAACTTAAGAAATTAACTTTCGGGGCTTCTACCGTAAGGTTTAAATACTTGATTTTAGCCGGTTTCTTCTGAGAGAGATATATTAACAAATGTCTGAGGGTAGTGCAAAGCATTATCTAAGAACAGTGGTCTACTTCGCGGTAGTCTTGCTGGTAGTGACGATCATCGGGACCGTCTTCACCAACGGAACTATCCAGAGCGACTTCACTGCGGGAGCAATTCTCGCAGCATCGCTTTTGGGAGTTATCCTGTTCCTGGGTGCTGTGAAACTAATCCGACTCTAAATCGAGTCTTCGGACTTGGTTGAGATAGGATTTTCCAGGGATGAGTCAACGGTTCAGACACTCTTCCCTTCCCCACTTCTTAGTTGGGGGAACGTGCGATTCTTATGTTCGGGATAAAAAAGAGTAGGGGAAACCAAAAATGAGTTACAAAACGAATAGACGGACTCGAACGAAATTTCTATCGAGTGCACCTACTGTAGAGGGTGTTCAAGTTACAAGATTAGGTACACGATTTCATCCTACTACTGTGATTCCGTGGAATATTGAAGCTCGAACTAAAGATGGTCGCAAGTTCAATCTTCGTGTTATGGCTCTTTCTCGGGAAGAGGCTCTTCAGCAAGCTCATCAGAAATTTCCGTTGATCGTTATTCGTAGAATTTACAAGGGCAGAGTTGCAACTGCTCGTCGAATAGGGGGACGGTTGTCTCGCACAGCCGAAAGACTTGAGCGACTTCTTGAAGGACCAGATGAGGAGAATGGTGGGGAGAGTTTACTATGAGTATGCGTACAAACCGTAAGACGAAGGGAATTTTCCGAGTTGGTAATCCTATGAGTATGGGAACCGCAGAGTACGGTCGCGGGATGAAAAGTGTAAAGGGTTACAAACTAATAGCCGAGAAGGCAGAGAAGATCAAGTCCATTGAGTGGATTGGTGCTCCATATGTTGAAGATGGCGATGGTGCCCGTTACAATGTTACTATGGGCGATGGTTCGAAACATGAAGTTGAATTCTACGATTATTTTGATCATGAATCTGGTATGGATGAGTCACAAGAGGGAGAGGAGGTTCCACAAGAAAATAGAATTATTGATGTGATTTGGGATGGAGCCGTTGATTATTCTGATTCATATGATGATAATGATATGAGAAGTTATGCCAGAGTCAAGCGTGATCTCATTAAGCGTTACGGCAAACTCGCGAGGGCTTGGTTAGAATGAGAAGTCGCAAACAGAAACGTGCTATTCATGCTAAGAAGCGAAAGCGTGGTCATCGAGAGTCTCAAGCTTACACAAGTCCTAAAGAGAAAGAGAAAATTGGTTCCGGATATTTCAGCAAGAAGCCGATAATCTAATCACGAGTCTCTTCATGACTAATCGTCGGACTAAGAAAAAGTTTCCGCGTCACAAGAAGACAATGAAAAAGATGAAGAAAGAAGGTTCTCCATTGAAAGAAGAGTCTCCAATGGAAAATGAGGGAGTGTTCTAAATGAGCTACAGAACAAACCGAAGAACTGGTGGTGTTTTCCGCACTCGCGACTACACGCCCTCGGAACTTGAGAGTCAGAGTCGCAGATACACTTGCCCTCGTTGCGAAGCTATGCTGGGGCACGATATCAATCCGGCTGTTGCTAACATGTATGCACGAGAAACTGGTCATGAGATCGCTGGTACTCCGATTGCCTCTTTCATTAGTCGTCAAGAATTGTCTGATCATATTGCGATGATGCATCCTGGCGAAAGATTTCCAGAGCGTTCACAGAGAGCACTTGGTCGGATTTCAA
>WNGJ01008570.1_pt1 | contig 11717 bp, 12 predicted proteins | sample 5400611 | NCBI WGS metagenome assembly WNGJ01 (sample SAMN13153375, study PRJNA577476) | soil metagenome | isolation source: 40 cm soil or saprolite under Garry oak tree replicate 1 | place: USA:California | collected 2016-06-15 | reverse complement strand
AACAGATAGTTACTGACCAGTCAGTAATATACTACTGACCAGGTACGAAGTCAATGACGCCCCTGGCGGCTTACCGATAGCTATGGCCTACTTGTGCGCTTCCGCTGCCGCCTTGTCCCGGAAATGCGCGTTCGTCAACAACACAATCGAAGTCAGTAGTAGGAACAGCGTCACCGCGCCCAGGATGAAACCCGTCAACGCGGCACTCAGATCAGTCTTTTTCTTCGTCGCCATCACTTCGCTCCTGGCTCGCTCGTGACTCTTGCCTTGGAAACGGTGTCGTTCTGATTGATCTTCGGCACCACGTCGATTCCTTCTATCACCTTCCCAAAAACTGTGTGCACTCCGTTGAGGTGCTTCGTGTTCTGCTCATTGAGAACGATGAAAAACTGGCTGCCACCGGTGTTCTTACCGGCGTGCGCCATCGACAACGCCCCTACCTGGTGCGTGTGCGGGTTACCGCTGGTCTCGCAGTCGATCTTATAGCCGGGACCGCCCGTTCCAACCGGACCCTTGGCGTGCTCGCCGCCTTTCGAGTACGGGTCGCCGCCCTGCACCATGAAATCCTTGATCACACGGTGGAATTTCGTCCCGTCATAGAACCCCGAGTTCGCGAGCTTCTCGAAATTCGCGACGGTCTTGGGCGCTTCCTTCTCATACAACTCGGCGCGCATCGTCCCTTTGTTGGTTTCTATCGTTGCAAACTTTGTCATTGGCAGAGCTCGGATTGATGAAGAATTCGCGAAGCGCGGAAATTTAATCGAATTAGGACACCCTGGTCTCGGACGCGCCGTTGCCCGAACCGGAGGCAGTCGACCGCGCGGTTTGTGGCGCGGACCTGCCGCCACCCGCGCGGAAATTTGGCAAGCGCTCTGGTTTCGCCGCGGCCAACCCGCGACGTACGCCCTCGGCGTCCAGGTCGGTTCCGTATACCGGAGTCCCGGGCTGTTGCCGCCACGAGTCGTCGAGTCCACCAGCATCTACGCCGTCAAAACCAAGCTCGTCGATGAGCTTCAAGACCACTGCCTTGGCCGCCTTGTCGTCTCCCGCGACAGGCAGAGCGATCCGCTTTGGAGATCCAGCTGGTCGTCCCATCTTCAGAAGGTGCAGAGCGTACATGTTGTTGAACGCCTTCACCACCGGCCGGCCGAGCTGTCGCGAAGTCCATCTGCTCTCCGTCGTGCCAGACTCGATCTCCGCGATCTGCCCGTCGCGCTGCGGGTAGTAGTTCCCGGTGTCCACGACCACGACGCTGTCGGGCACATTCGCAAAAAGATCTGCTGGCAGTTTCGGGATGTTTTTCACGGGGATGGTTACGACGACCACGTCTCTCCCTCGTGCCGCGGCATTGACGGTCACCGCCGTCGCCCCAGTTTCGGCTGCGAGATCCGTGAGCGTCTCGGGTCCCCTCGAGTTGGCGACGAAGACCTGATGTCCCAGCGCAGTAAGGCGACGAGTCAGCGTTCCACCGATGTGACCCGCGCCGATGATTCCGATCTTCATGCTTCCTCCCCGCTGCCAGTAATTGTACTCGAAGGACAGATCGCGCTGAGCGTGCATATTTCGCACTGCGGTGATCTCGCGAAGCAGACGCGGCGGCCGTGGAAGACGAGAACGTGCGCGAGCATTGTCCAGTCTTCCCGCGCAAACAGCTGCATGAGATCGTCTTCGACTTTGACCGGATCCGTTTGCTTCGTGAAGCCGAGTCGCCCGCTCAAGCGCCCGACGTGGGTGTCGACGACGACGCCTTCGTTCTTTCTGAAGGCGTTCCCGAGGATGACGTTGGCAGTCTTGCGTCCGACGCCCGGCAGCTTGACCAATTCCTCCATCGAATCCGGGACTTCTCCGTTGTGCCGCTCGACCAGTGCCTTGCCCAGCCCGATCAGGCTCTTCGCCTTGTTACGGAAGAAGCCCGTGCTCCGGATCAAATCCTCCAGTTTCTCCTGCTGCGCATCAGCCAGTGATTGCGCGCTCGGGTAAGTCTGGAAGAGAAGTGGCGTCACCATGTTCACCCGCTTGTCAGTGCACTGTGCGCTCAGAATCGTCGCCATCAGCAGCTGGAGCGGTGTCTCGTGGTCGAGCTCGCAGTGAGCATCAGGGTGTACTTTGCGGAGTCGCGAGAACACCTCGAGCGCGTGACCGGGGATGTCGCGTTTCGCAATTCGACGTGGGCGGGCCTTGGCGCGTGCCCGGATCTTTAGCCCCAGCTTCATAGGGCGAGCCGCTTTCTGGCGAAGGCGATGACTTCGTCGGCGTTTCGCGCGTTGAGAATCTCCCCCGCCTCCAGCCACGCCTTCCTTGCCATTCCAATTCCGAAGTGCACGTTGTCGAGTCCTGCGGTTGAATGCGCGTCGGGCCCGATCTCGATGGTGACGCCGAGCTCTTTCGCCTGGCGGCAGTACCGCCAGTCGAGGTCCAGGCGGTGTGGATCGGCGTTGAGCTCTACGGCGACTCCCACCTGAACGGCTTTCTCCAGCACCGCTTCCACGTCGATCGCGTACGGCTCGCGCGAGAGCAGCAATCTACCCGTCGGATGCGCCAGGATGGTGAGGTGTGGATCGTCGAGCGCAGCCAGTACGCGTTTCGTCATCGCGTCACCATCCATACTGAACCGCGAATGAATCGATCCGATCACGTAGTCGCAGCTCTCGAGAATCCGGGCGTCGTAATCCAGTCGCCCATCGGCCAGAATATCGGCTTCGATTCCCTTGAGGATGCGGAATTCCTTCATCTGAGCGTTGAGACGGTCGACCTCCTCGTGCTGTCGCAGGAGCTTGTCGGGCTTTAGCCCGCCGGCGTAAAACGCGGACTCGGAGTGATCGGAGATGCCGATGTACTCCCAGCCGCGCTCCTTGGCGGCGTTCGCCATCTCCTCGATCGTCGCCGCACCGTCGGAATAATCCGAGTGACAATGGAGCACGCCGCGGAGATCGTCGAACACCACCAGCTTCGGCAGCTCGCGACGCGCCGCGGCCTCGATCTCCCCCATCCCTTCCCGCAATTCAGGCGGAATCGGCTCCAGATCGAGCGTCATGAAAAAGGTGTCCTCGTCCTTCAAGGCAACGCGTTTTCCACCTTTCCTGACCAGTGAATTCCCCGCGATCTCGAATCCTCTTTTCTGGGCCAGGACGCTCATCTCCTCGACGTGCGCCGTGCTTCCTGTCGCTCGCCACAGCGCCACCGGATAAGCCTGTTTGTCGACGCAGTACATGTCCAGATGTGTTCCATCGACAAACCGGATGTGAACCGCGCCGGGATCTCCTTCCTTAATCCTGCTTTCTCTGACGCCGGGCGACCGCGCGAACGATGCCGCTACCTTGGCTGGATCGCCTGAGCACTCGGCTACAATGTCGATGTCGGCCACCACCTCATTGTGCCGGCGGATGGATCCCGCGACCTCGGCGTGAGTGATGTCGGGATGCTTGACGACGTTGGCGAGAAGGAGATGGGCCTCGATCGCCGCCGCCGGAAAGCGCTGCAGGTGGGCATTGCGCCTGACGATCTCGATGCCCTTGAGGATCTTCTCCGCGGTCTTCTTGCCGAATTTCGGCAGCTCGGCGAGCTGCCCATTCTGGGCCACGCGCTCCAGGTCCTCCATCGTCTGAACGCCCAGCGCGTCGTGAATGACCTGGACCTTGGCGGCGTTGAGCCCTGGAACCCGGAGCAGGTCCAGGAGTCCTTCGGGCATCGCTTCGCGCAGCTGGTTGAGATACGATGACTCCCCCGTCTCGACGAGCTCTCGGACTATCGAGAGGGTCGCCGGACCGATGCCCGGGGTCTCCGCCAGCTCGCCCGAGTGCAACAAGGGGCCGAGATCGTCGGTGTCGAGCGCGATCAGCGAGCGCGCCGCGCCGGCGTATGCGCGCGCCTTGAATTTCTGTTCGCCTTTGACTTGGAGAAGTGCGCCGATCTGATTCAGAACGTGCGCGGCCGAGCGTGAGTCCATACCCTCAATATACGAGGGCGGCGAGCTAGCTCGTCTCTTCTATTCCGGCGTGGAACGGCAGGGTCTTGACGATTTCTTCGATCTGTTTCTGAATGAGCTCCAGCTCCTGGCTGGCCCCTTCGCTGTCGAGCATTCCATGGCGCATCGTCACCGCGACGCGGTTCATGTACTTGATCTTGGTAATGATCTCTTCCGTCGCGCGACGAAGGCGGATGTAGCGCCGCTTGTCGGCGAGAGCGCGGTGGCAGCGGCGCTCGAGATCCTGGGGGGTAAGCTTCCTGGCTACTTCTACTGCTTCGGCAATCGTGCGGCCGGGAACGGCGCCGTGATCGGGAATTCCCATCTGATCGCTGGAGGGATCGCTGAACCACAGCCTGCCGATGTATTCCACGCCGTCATAGGCGAGACGAAGCGCTACCCGGTATTCCTTGCCGTCGACCGTGATCGAGCTGATCGCGTGCTGTGTTACGCCGGAGTCTGATGTCATGCCTGAATTTCAGCTACGTACGGGCGGATTGGTTTCATCTAGGAAAGGGTCGAGTGCCGCAAAAAGCCGGTCCGGCTGTTCAACGTACGGCACATGCCCGCACTCGTCCAGAACCACGAGGTTCGTTTCCAGAGCACGGGAGGCTTCTGTGGAAGACGCTAGGGGAATCGGATCGTCACGGCCGTGAACGATTATCGAGCGGATTTTCACGCCTTTCAGGTCTCGGATGAGGTCGAAATCGCCCAGGCTTTCCCATACTGATTGCTGCACTCTGCCGACAACTCTGAAGGGAGTCAGCTCCGTCGCCTTGCGCGGATCTGAAAAATAACCGGCGACTCCGAGCTCGAACGCGCGCTGGCGGTACGCCTGGGGATCCGTCTCTCGCAATCCTGACGCGCTCAGCTCCTGACGCATTCGCTCTATCTCTGGACTTTGCTGGCGGCGGGCGAACTCGGCCTCGAACTGACGCCGGTACTCGCTCGTCAAAGGAGCCGGGTTGATCAACGCCAGACGATGCGGTGGCTGGAGATGGGGGTTTTTCCGCTGTTCGATCGTGTACAGGAGAGCGAGCATCGCACCCCACGAATATCCGACGATCGATAGGGGGTCGAGTCCAAGCTCCTCGACGACGGCGCCGAGATCCTCGACGTGGGTCTGCCAGGTGATGGGGACACGTGCGTCCGATTTGGAGCGGCCACCGCCACGCTGGTCGTAGAAGATCAGCTCATACTTCGCCGCCAGATGCAGCATCTGGGGCAGCAGATAGCAATGGTCCGCGCCGGGTCCGCCGTGCAGAACCAACAGCTTGGGTGCTTCCGCCCGCCCGTACCTTGCCCAGTAGAGCGGCGTTTGACTCTTGGCGGTAGTTCCTTCCTCCCGCGGCGCGGGAATGGGCTTCGGCATTGAGCGCGCTCAGCGCGCGGTGAAATCCGTCTTGGCTGTCACCGCTCGACAGGCTTCCGCGATCAGCTCCGCGGCATGATCGAGGTCCTGAACGCTCACCAGCTCGTTCGGCGAGTGCATATAACGATTGGGGACGGAGACCAGCGCTGTCGCGACTCCTTCGCGCGCGATGTGAATCGCATCGGCGTCCGTGCTCGTCTCGCGCCCGGCCGCGTGGAGCGAGACAGGGATCTTCCGGTCTTCCGCCGCTTTCCGCAACAGCCCGAATACGACCGGCGAGATGATCGAGCCGCGTGTGAGCACGGGGCCGCCATCGATGGCGGCTTCTCCGTATTCCTTCTTCTCGACGCCAGGATGATCGATCGCGAACGTCACGTCGACGACGATCGCCATCTGTGGCCCGATACACGTCGCGCATACGCCGGCGCCGCCACCACGATACCCGATTTCCTCTTGAGTCGTGGCAACCGCCACTACCCTGGCGGCGCCGGGCTTATCGGCGTAACGGCGCAGTGCCTCGAGAACGACGAACGCGCCGATTCGGTCGTCGATCGACCGCGATACTACGCGTCCGTTTGGAAATTCCATGGTGCGCGAGTCGATCACTCCCGCGTCCCCTACCAGAACCATCTCCTCCGCTTCCTTCTTCGTCTTGGCGCCGAGATCGACCCATAGATCGGTGAACTTCGCCGCTTTCTCGCGCTCCTCCTGTTTGATGAGATGGATCGGCTTTTTTCCGACGACGCCGAACACATCGCCTTTGCGGCCGATGAAGCGAAGGCGCTGGCCGATGAGAACCTGGGGATCCCAGCCCCCGATCGGCTGGATATACGCGTAACCCTGATCATCGATGTAGTTGATGATCACCCCGATCTCATCGATGTGGCCAGCCAGCATGATTGTCGGCTTGCCGCCGCCGTTCACCTCGGCGAGGCTGTTGCCGGCGACGTCGCCCGTCACCTTCGCGAACTTTTTGGCCTGCTCGCGCCACACTTTTGCCGGGGCGCTCTCGAAACCCGAAGGACCGGGCGTATCGAGCAGCTTCTTGAGGAACGTGAGTGATTCGGGGGAAATCATCTGGTCGGTGGAATCATGTGGACGGGACTGCTACGAACGAGGGCGGTGGCATGAAGGTCGAATATAGCATCTCGGGTAGGACTGGCCCAACGCGCGTGAGTCTTGCAACCTCGCACCACGTAGCTATCACCTTTTGTCTCTCACCTTGATCTTTTCGCGGTTGATTTTCCTCCAAGGCAGAGTAGCTATCCGAAATCCAATGAGAAAAAACGTCCTGCTGCTCGCAACGGTACTAACCGGCTCTTCGGTGCGCGCCTCGGCACAGGGCGTGGCTAGTTCCGCGCCAATCACCGACATCCGCTACGAGGTGACGTTCACGCGGGCGAATGGGGCGCGCCGGCAGGTGGCCTCGGCAATGACGTTCACCGTGGGTGGCACTGAGCCAGTTCTGCTGTCGCTTCCCGCATGGACGCCCGGAGCCTACGAGATTGCCAACTTTGCGCGCGACGTCCTGAATTTCTCTGCCGAGCAGGCAGGGACGTCTCTGGCGTGGGACAAGATCGATCCGGACACCTGGCGAATTCGCCCGCGCGGGGTCGGCGAAGTCACGGTGCGGTTCGACTATCTGGCCGACAGTCTCGACAACGCGAACACGTGGGCGCGACCTGATTTTCTTCTCTTCAACGGGACGAACCTCTTCCCATATCCCGAGGGAAAGGGATTTGATTTTCCGTCGTCGGTGACGGTGAACACGGACGCTGGTTGGAAGATCGTCACTGGAATGACGGCTGCGGGTCCCCACCGCTACGCCGCATCGAACTACCACGACCTGGTAGACATGCCCTTTTTTGTTGGTCAGTTCGATCTCGACAGCACGCAGATATCGGGCACATGGGTGCGCTTTGCCACCTATCCATCGGGCAGTGTCACTGGTGGTGCTCGCGTCGCCGTTTGGGAAGCGCTCAAGCTGGTGATTCCGGCGGAAATAAAAGTCTTCGGTGAAGTGCCGTGGACCACGTACAGTGTGATGCAAATCACCGATCCCGCTTACGGCGGCGGTTCCGGGCTCGAGCACCAGAACTCCCACGTCGACGTAGTGGGTCCCGGCATGCTCGGCACGCCAGTGCTCCCGTCACTGTACGCGCACGAGATCTTCCATGCCTGGAACGTCAAGCGCCTGCGACCCAGCGACCTGTGGCCGTACCGATACGATCAGGAGCAGCCGACGCCGCTTCTCTGGATCAGCGAAGGCATCACCGATTACTACGCGGATCTGGCGGAAGTCCGCGGCGGTGTCGTCGACGCGAACGGGTTCTACGTCATGACCAGCGACAAGATGTCGGAGGTGAGTTCGCTGCCACCGACGGCGCTGGAGGATGCGTCGCTGTCGACCTGGATTCATCCGCGCGACGGCACCGAGTACATCTACTACCCAAAGGGATCGCTGGCCGGCTTTCTGATCGACATCATGATCCGCGATGCCAGCGACAATCACAGCTCGCTCGACGACGTGATGCGAACGCTCTACAGCGCCGCTTACAAGAACGGTCGGGGTTTCACCTCCGACGAGTGGTGGAGCACCGTGAACAAGGTGGCGAGAGGGAAGTCGTTCGCTGATTTTTACGCACGGTATATAGACGGCCGGCAGCCGTTTCCCTATGACCGCGTCCTTCTACTCGCGGGACTTCGCCTCGCCCGCGACACGGTTCACGTTCCGCAGCTCGGCATCTCGAGTCTCCAGGACTCTACCGGCGTGCACGTGACCGAAGTCATTCCGGAAAGCTCCGCCGCCGCCGCGGGGGTGCGCCCGGGCGATCCGCTGATCTCGGTTGCCGGACTCAATGCCGACGATCCGAACTGGACTGACAAATTCCGCGCGCGCTACGCTCGGCAACCGGAGGGAACCGCTCTTCCCATAATCGTCCGCCGCAACGGCGCCGAGCAGACTCTGACCGCCCGACTCCATTTCGTCACGCGCGTCGATTCTCGTTTGATCGAGGACGCGCGCGCTTCGTCAAGGGCGCGCCGAGTAAGAGACGGCCTGCTGCGCGGAACGACCACTCCTTAAGAACTACAACTGCACACTGAACACTACCAGCCAGGGGCTTTGGGCGGAGCGGCCAGGCGCAACGAGCTGGCCATGAGCGGAAGCTAGCTCGCAGCCCCCAGCCGCTCCCTCAAAGCCCCCAGCCGGTACTGTTCAGTTGCCGTTCCTCTAAGGTTTGAGCACCGCCTTGGCGATGGTCTGCAGCTGCATGTTGGACGTCCCCTCATAGATCGTCCCGATCTTGGCGTCGCGATAAAATTTCTCTACGGGGTAGTCCTTCGTGTACCCGTAACCGCCGAACAGCTCGACACAGAGCGAAGTGACGCGCTCGCACACCTGCGATGAGAACAGCTTCGCCATCGCTCCTTCGCGCGCGATGTCCTTTCCGGCGTCCTTGAGACGTGCGGCGTTGTACACCATCAGTCGCGCGGCCTCGACTTCCGTCGCCGCCTGCGCGATCTGGAACTGAACTCCCTGAAACTCGGCGAGCCGCTTCCCGAACTGCTTGCGCTCGTTGAGATACTCGATGGCGGCGTTGAGCGCGCCCTGCGCGACGCCGATCATCTGCGCGCCGATCCCGATGCGTCCTTCGTTGAGCGTGTTGATCGCAATCTTGTAACCCTGACCTACGGGGCCCAGTACGTTCTCCTCCGGAACCTCGCAGTTGTCGAGTAGCAGCTCTGTGGTGCTCGATGCGCGAATTCCGAGCTTGTCCTCTTTCTTGCCGACCCTGAATCCCGTGAAGTCACGCTCGATGATGAACGCTGTGATTCCGCGGTAGCCCGCCGATGGATCCGCGTTTGCGAACACGACAAAGATTCCAGCCTCGGCGCCGTTCGTTATCCAGAGCTTCTGACCATTCAGTACCCACCGGTCCCCGCGCTTCTCGGCGCGTGTGGCCAGACCGAACGCGTCCGACCCGGATCCCGACTCGGAGAGCGCGTACGCGCCGACGACCTCCGAGGTGAGGAGCGGCAGATACTTCGCTTTCTGCGCGTCGCTCCCGTAGCGGCCGATCGGATAGTTGACGAGGGTGTTCTGAACATCGCAGACGATCGCCGCCGCTGCATCCACCTTGCTGATCTCTTCGACCGCGAGCGTCACCATGAAGAGAGTGCCGCCGGCGCCACCGTACTGATCCGGCACCTCGATGCCCATCAGTCCCAGCTCGAAATACTTTGGCACCAGCGCCGGATCGATTCTCCCGGCCTTCTCCATCTCGGCCACTCGCGGCCGGACTTCCTCGTCCGCGAACGCGGCGACGGCATCGCGGAACATCACCTCCTCTTCGGTGAGGAGTGTCAGCGCCGATGGTGACGGAGTTGTGTCAGTTTGCATTGACGCCGACTCCTGCGCGCTCGAGCACTACTTCAGCGAGCTTCTCGTGCAATCCGAACGCGGGAGTGACGGTGAAGCGCACCCCCGGGAATGCGCGCGCCACCTCGGCGACCATACGCGGGATGTCCGCCGTCGAATGCTTGCCGGGCGAGAGCATGTACGGGAATACGATCACTTCAGTCGCGCCTGCGCGAACACAATCCGCGAACCCCTCGCCGATGTCGGGGTCGGCGAGCTCCATGTGCGCGTGGCGCACGACCACATCCGCTTCCGCCAGACGTTGAATCAGCTCCGCCATATGCGGCAGCATCTCATTCGCCTCGTCTTTGCGCGAGCCGTGGTCGACGATCAGAATTCCCTTCATAGCTGCAAAATGGTGCGGCGCCAGCTTGTGGACTAGTGCGCGGCTTCGTCCAGATCGGTTCCCTGGTGCCATATGGGCCGCGCCAGGCCGCCGGCGTCCTCGTAGAAGTGGATTTTGTTCGGCGCGTACATCTTGGTGAGGAAGACGATCTGCCCTGTATGCATCGCGAAATGCTCGACGACGTGGTAAATGGCGGCGAGTATCGTCGTCTCACGCTCCTGAATGACGAGCGAGCGTGACAGGTCTGCTTCGGTCAGTCCCGTGAGAATTCCGTCCGCCTCACGCAGAACCGCCTCGAGATTGTCGAGTAGCTTCGGCCCGTCGGCGCCGTCTCTCTCGGCGAATTCAGCGGCTCGGTAGCGGCTGATCTCCCGTCCGCCAACGCCGCCCAGAATCCATTCGCTGACGTTGCCCGTGAGATGGACGAGGAGATTACCGACGCTGTTGGATCCTTGATTGGGCCGAGCCCAGACCACGCCCCGCGGCAGCGCGTTGACGCAGTGCCGGAGCTTGATGGGATACTCCTTGGTCAGCCAATACCGGGAACGCGAAAGAAAAATCTCGGCCGCCGACACTAGGCCGTCTTCGCTTCTGCCGCGGCGAGAGTGTCGCGGAACACCTCGAGCGCGAGCTCCACCTTCCCGAACGGCGCCGAGACCTGCACCACGCCGGGCACTTCATTCGCGAGAAACTCAGCGTTGCGCAACGACACCAGCGGCCAGATCCCCGCCACGATCGGAATGCGCGTGTGCTCGATCGTCGTCAGGAATTTCTCCAGTTGATTTACGTCGAACACCGGCTGGGTAATGGCGTACTCCGCGCCGGCCTCGACTTTCCACTCGAAGCGCTTGAGCTCCTGCGCCGGATCGAGTGCGGCGGGATTCACGCCGACGCCGATGGTGAACTTCGTGGGTTGTCCGATGGCGTTGCCGCCGGGATCCAGTCCCTTGTTCAGGTTGCTGACCAGATTGGTGAGCCCGATGGCATCGATGTCGAAAACCGCCGTCGCGTTGGGATAGGGTCCCATCTTCGGAGGGTCGCCCGTGATGAGCAGCATGTTCCGAAGCCCGACGGCAGCGGCGCCGAGCAGATCGCTCAACATGCCGAGCAGATTTCGATCGCGGCAACAGTAGTGGATGACGGTCTCGATGCCAATCTGCTGCTCGATCAATACGCTCGTCAGGAGGGCGCCCATTCTGCTTTGCGCACGGGGGCCATCGGGCACGTTCACCGCGTCCACTCCGGCGTCTCGTAGCGCCGCCGTGTCGCGCAACATCTTTGATGCATCGACGCCACGCGGTGGAACGATCTCTACGGATGTGACGAACTCTCCGTGCGCGATCTTGCGTCCCCATTTCGACCGCTCCGCCAGCGGCACTGGTTGAACACCCGGGTTCTCGGGCGGCAGATCGGGATGCGTCTGGCGTCGCTCCTTCGCCGGAACGCGCGCCTGCCGCGGCGACAAGGGTCGGATGCCTTCCACCATCGCCGCGATGTGCTCCGGAGTGGTCCCGCAGCAGCCACCGACGATTTTCGCGCCTGCCTGGACGAGGTGGTGCGCATAAGTCGCCATATACTCGGGGCTGGCCATGTACATGCTGCGTCCGCTCACATC
>WNGJ01021754.1_pt1 | contig 11719 bp, 9 predicted proteins | sample 5400611 | NCBI WGS metagenome assembly WNGJ01 (sample SAMN13153375, study PRJNA577476) | soil metagenome | isolation source: 40 cm soil or saprolite under Garry oak tree replicate 1 | place: USA:California | collected 2016-06-15 | reverse complement strand
CGACGGGCTGCCTCCGAACGTCAGCATTCGGCCCGAGCCGGGCACGATGGCCGCCCCGGCGGCGCGGAGGGCGACGTGCGCGGCGGCGATGTCCAGCGGCGCCGTCCCGTAGGTATTCGCGAGCCTCACCCGCACCGCGCTGCCGGCGACGCTCGTGTGCACGATCTGTCGCAGAGTCTGGTCCGCGATGTGGTTGGTCGCGCTCGGCACCTGCGCGACTTGCGCTGTCGTCCAGGTGCCGACCCAGTGCAGATCGCCGTTGCGCTCGTCCGCGAGCGTCGCCGGGCCGGTGGCGAGACGCACGAGGGCCAGGGCCACCGCCGCCGCCGTGACCCGCACGAACTGACGACGACCGAGAGCCTTCATCCGGAGCCACGCGTCCCTCATGTGCGCCTCCTTCCTGGCTACCGATCGGCAGGCGAGGTGACCGACCGCTCCTACACCCTCGTCCGCACCCAGCCGTGGCGGGTGTTGCTCCGGTCGCCGCCCAGCTCGGCGTACTGCTTCCGCATCGTCGAGAAGTTGTCGGCGGCGAAGCCCGGAAACTCCAGGAGTGTCTTCAGACTATTGGGGATCAGCGATTCGAAGCCTGCCGGGACGGGCCCATACTTGCCCTGATTCGCCTGAGTTGCCCCAGGCAGCTTGTACAGTCGCGCCGAATTCAGGCCGAGGATCTTCCGCCGGCTCGCCTCGGTGAGCGCTGGGTAGCCCCATCTCTGCTGAAGCTCCTCGCGGATCTGGAACCGCCAGAAGGCGTCGATCTGCCACTGGGGGCCGCCATACCAGAGCGAGTCCGAACCGAAGACGATGCGGTCGTCGCCCATGAACTTTAGGAGCTGGCCGATGATGTGTTCCCACACGGTGGGGAACGTCACGACCGACGACGCAAAGGTCGTCCCCAGCTCCGCGTAGACGTTTCGGAACGGCGCCGCGAGCTGGGCGAACTGGGTGGTCCAGCTGATGTCGGGCACGCCCTCGCGGAGCACGCCGGACTGGATCTCCTGCAGGGAGGCGAGGTCGAAGAACGCGGGCCGGATGCAGGAGTGGTAGATGATGAAGTTGAACTGAGGCCAGTCGGTCGCTGCCTTCGGGATGTCCGTCGGGTTGCCGTGCTGGGGATCGTCGGGCGGGCTGGGCGACAGCCCCTTGTGGATACAGAGGTTGAAGAACCCGGGGTGCTTCTTCAACTCCTGGCGGTTTCTCGCGATGACCTCGTAGATGGGATACGCGACCGCCTCATCGTCGAGTCGCCAGAGCCCCATAGGGCTGGTCGGGCTCAGGTCCACCTTGGCCGCGGGGGCGATGTTGTAGCCCTTCCACGAGTCCGGATGGAAGTTGTCGATCTGGTACTGCGTGTAGTCGCCGTAGACAGGATCGCGGAGGTTGCCGACGCCGGGATAGATCTGCCCATGCGCGAGCATCCGCGTCGATCCCGCAATCTGGTTGACGAAGTCCCTGACGGCCGCCGTCTGCTCACCGGTCAGAATCTCATTGGCGAGGGACTCCGAGATGTTCTGCGGCGGACGCGCGACCCCCGGACCCAAGGGGACGGCGGCGAAGTTCGCGTTGCTCAGGACGGTGACGGCCACCTGGCTCTCGAAGAAAAACCGCTGAATGTACTTCACGAGGTGGAACTCGGCGCCGACGTTGGGGATCTGGTCGAGGAGCGGGTTCCACGGCGTCCACGCGTTGCCGAGCTCGTCGACACCGGCAGCGTTTCCGCCGGTCCCATTGAACGGATTCGTCGTGAACCCCGCCACCGTGGACGCCGAGCCCGGTCCCTGCGCGATCGCTCTCAGCGCGTTGGGAAAGTTCTGACTCGATCGCACCAGGTGGGTCTGGTCGTCGAAGACAAACAGGTTCGGCGGGGTTCCGGTCGCGGCGTACGCGGCCGGCTCAAACATCTCGATCGGGCTCACGTTGAACATCCGCCCGAACACCTCGTTCATCGCGAGGAAGGCCGCCGCCATGCCTCCGGTACTGGCGAGGAACTTCCGCCGGCTCATCCCGAGCTTCTTGGACGCTGTGTCCGCGAGCTCCTGGATCCGGGCCTCCACCCGCTTCTGTTGCTCCGTCTGGGGACACGGCATGTACTCCCCGTTCGAGACCATCCGGGTCGGGACCGGCGACTGAAACGGCTCGGTCTCTGCCGGGGCGCAGTGCGCGAGCTGCGCGTCGCTCAGCCGTGCGCACCTTCACGTAGCGCAGCATCCGCGGATCGCGCTGGTAGCCCGCCGTGGCGAGCGAGTCCCAGAACCCGACGGCGTGCGCCTCGTGGCGTTCGACGAGCGCGGACAAACGCCGCGCGCCCTTCGCGCGGAGGGCCAGCTCGGCCTCGTGGACGAGCCTCCTCGCGAGGCCGCGCCGTCGCGCCTCCGGTGCGACGGCCAGGCGGTAGATGTTGCCTCGCCACCCGTCCCACGCGCCGATCACGCTGCCGACGATGGCGCCCTCCTGGACGGCGACGAGGAACCCGTCGCCGTGCTCGCTCCGAACGAGCCGCAGCAGCTCCTCGAGCGTGTCGGTCGGACTCGGGATCGCTCCCGCGCGCCGCCAGAGGGTGAGCACCGCCTCGCACTCCTCGGCGCGGCACGGCCGAATCGCGACCGCCCCGGTGGGCTCCTGGCCCTCGATCATCATGCCGGCTCCGTCTCATTGACATGTTGCGCACATGCAGTTATCTTCGCCACATGCCCAGGATGATCCAGCTCCGTCACGTTCCCGATGACCTCCACCGCAGGCTGAAGGCGCGCGCGGCCCTGGAAGGTCTGTCCCTGTCCGACTACCTTCTCCGGGAGGTCCGTCGCGTCGCCGAGCGACCGACGCTGGCCGAGCTCCGGTACCGGCTCGCCCAGCGCACGCCGGTTGCCACTCGTGTCCCACCGGCCAAGGCCGTGAGAGCGGAGCGAGAACGAACGTGATCGTGGTCGACGCTTCCGCCCTGCTGGAGGTGCTTCTCAACACCTCCGCGGGGCAGCGCATCGCCGATCGATTGTCCGCGGCGGGCGAGACGCTCCACGCGCCGCACCTCGTGGACCTGGAAGTCGCCCAGGTGCTGCGACGCTACGCAGCCTCGGGCGAGATGGAAGCGCGGCGCGGGCTGCAGGCGCTCGAAGATCTGGTCGACCTTCCCCTCGTTCGCTATCCTCACGACCTGCTCCTATCCCGGATCTGGGATCTCCGCGACAACCTGACCGCCTACGATGCGGCCTATGTCGCTCTCGCTGAAGCCTTGGCGGCTCCCCTGGTGACGCGGGATGCGGCGCTGGCGTCGCCCGGCGCCCACCGCGCCAGAGTCGAGCTCATGTAATTACGTGTCTGGCCCCCGCCGCGTCGCCGTCCGGCGGCCATGGTGCGCGGCGGGATTTGCGCCCGCCTGAGCGCCCCCGTATCATACGAGCAGCCGATGACGATCACGCGCGACTTCGCCCTGGATGCCAAGTACCGCCGCGAAGAGGGGCTCATCTTCCTGTCCGGCATCCAGGCCCTCGTCAGGCTGCCGCTCGATCAGCACCGCGCCGACCGCCGCAGGGGCCTCAACACCGCGACGCTGATCTCCGGCTATCGGGGCTCGCCCCTCGGCGGGCTCGACCTGACCCTGGAGCGCAATCCGGATCTCCTTCGCGAGCACAACGTCGTCTTCATCTCCGGGCTCAACGAGGACCTCGGCGCGACCGCGATCTACGGCAGCCAGCTCGCCAACCTCTTCCCCAGACCCAAGTACGACGGCGTCGTCGGCATGTGGTACGGCAAGGGCCCGGGTGTCGACCGCACGGGCGACATTTTCAAGCACGCCAACTTCGCCGGCGTCGGGCGTTACGGCGGCGTGCTGGCCCTCGGCGGCGACGACCCGCTCTCCAAGTCGTCCACGATCCCGTCGCACTCCGAGGTCGCCTTCTACGACGCGCTCTTCCCTGTCCTCTTCCCGGGGACCGTCCAGGAGATCCTGGACCTCGGGCGGCTCGGCTTCGAGCTCTCGCGTTACAGCGGGCTCTGGGTCGGCTTCAAGATCGTCACCAACGTCGCCGATGAAATCGGCACCGCCGAGGTCGCGCCCGATCGCGTCGTTCATGCCGACCCCGGCTTCGCGTACGACGGGCGCCCGTGGCAGCAGCGACAGAACCCGCTCCTGATGCCGCCGTGGGGGCTCGACACCGAGCGTGAGATCCACTACGGGCGACTCGAGGCCGCCCGTGCGTTCGCCCGGGTCAATCGGCTCAACCGCGTCACGCTCGACACGCCGAATGCGTGGCTCGGGATCGCCGCGCCCGGCAAGACCTACTACGACCTGCGCGAGGCGCTGCGCGAGCTCGGCCTGGACGACACGACGCTCCGGCACTACGGCATCCGGCTGCTGAAGATCGGGATGCTCTTCCCGATGGAAGCGACGACGATCCGTGACTTCGCCCGGGGGCTCCGGGAGCTGCTCGTCATCGAGGAGAAGCGGGCGTTCTGCGAGCTCTTCATCCGCGACATCCTCTACAACGAGGCCGAGCGCCCGCGCATCCTCGGCAAATCCGACCTCGAGGGCCGCCCGCTCGTGCCCGCCGACGCCGAGCTCGACGCGGATCGGATCGCCCAGATCGTGGCGACGCGGCTCGAGCGGCGGATCCCGCGCGAGTCCATCACCGCGCGGGTCGCCCTCCTCGGGGCGCTCCGCGAGCGCCCGGCGCCGCTCACGCTGGCGCGCCAGCCGTACTTCTGCTCGGGCTGCCCGCACAACCGCTCGACCGTCCTGCCGGAGGGCTCGATCGCGAGCGCCGGCATCGGCTGCCACGGCATGGCGCTCCTCATGGACCGGCGGACGATGGGGCGATGGGGCTCACCCACATGGGCGGCGAGGGCGTGCAGTGGGTCGGGATGGCGCCCTTCACCGAGACCCCGCACATCTTCCAGAACCTCGGCGACGGGACCTTCTTCCACTCGGGCTCGCTCGCGGTCCGCCAGGCGATCGCCGCCGGCACGAACATCACCTACAAGATCCTCTACAACTCCGCGGTCGCGATGACCGGCGGCCAGGACGCCGCGGGCGCGATGCCGGTGCCGGAGCTGACGCGCTCGCTCCACGCCGAGGGCGTCCGGCGCATCGTCGTGATGACCGACGAGCCCGACAAGTACCCGACGAGCGTCCAGTGGGCCCCGGGCGTGGAGGTCTGGCACCGCGATCGGCTCGACGAGGCCCAGCAGCTCTTGCGCGCGGTCCCGGGCGTGACCGCGCTGATCTACGACCAGCGCTGCGCGGCGGAGAAGCGGCGGCTCCGGAAGCGCGGCAAGCTCCCCGATCCCGCGATGCGGGTCTTCATCAACGAGGCGGTCTGTGAAGGCTGCGGCGACTGCGGCGTGAAGAGTAATTGCCTGTCGGTGCAACCGGTCGAGACGGAATTCGGACGAAAGACGCAAATTCATCAATCCTCCTGCAATAAGGATTATTCCTGCCTGAACGGCGACTGCCCGTCGTTCCTGACGGTCGTGCCCCGGGGCACGGCCGCCAGGAAGGCGCGGCGGGTGTTCACGGTGGATCGCGAGCTGCCCCCGCCGCCGCTCCGGGTGCCGCGAGACTCGAACGTCTTCATGATGGGGATCGGCGGCACGGGGGTCGTGACCGTCAACCAGGTCCTCGGCACGGCCGCGCTCCTTGACGGCAAGCACGTCCGCGGCCTCGACCAGACGGGCCTGTCCCAGAAGGGCGGTCCTGTCGTCTCGCACCTCAAAATCTTCGAGCAGGCCCCGGAGGTGTCGAACAAGGTGGCCGCGGGATCGGCCGACTGCTACCTCGGCTTCGACTTCCTCGTCGCGACCTCGCCCCAGAACCTCGACCACGCGAGCCCCGACCGCACGATCGCGGTCGTCTCCACGAGCAAGGTGCCGACCGGCGCGATGGTGACCTCGACCGACGTCGAGTTCCCGGACCCGGGCGGGCTCGTCGCGTCCATCAACCGCTTCACCCGCAAGGACGAGAACGTCTACCTCGACGCGCAGGTGCTCGCCGAGACGCTCTTCGACGACCACATGGCGGCCAATATGCTCGTGCTCGGCGCCGCCTATCAGGCGGGCGCCATTGCCGTGAGCGCCGAGGCGATCGAGGAAGCGATCGTGCTCAACGGCGTGTCGGTTCAGATGAACACCCACGCCTTCCGCGCCGGCCGGCTCTTCGTCGGCGATCCCGTGTGGGCCAAGAGCCTGAGGCGGCGGCGTCTCGGGGCGGTCGAGGTCCGGCCGGAGCTCGGGCGCGAGGCGCGCGCCCTCGTGGAGCAGGTGGGGGCCACGGGCGAGCTCCGGCGCCTCCTCGAGATCCGCGTGCCCGAGCTCTGCGCCTACGCGAGCCCGGCGTACGCGCGTGAGTACGTGGAGTTCGTGAGGCGCGTGCACCTGGCCGAGGCGGCCATGGTGCCCGGGGAGACGCGGCTCTCCGAGGGCGTCGCGCGCTACCTCTTCAAGCTCATGGCCTACAAGGACGAGTACGAGGTGGCGCGGCTGCACCTCGCGCAGGACCTCGCGACGGCGCTGGCGGCCGAGTTCCCGGGCGGCGTGACGGTCCGGTACCACCTCCACCCGCCGTTCCTCCGCGCCCTCGGCATGACGCGGAAGCTCAAGCTCGGTAAATGGTTCGACGGCGTCTTCCGACTCCTCGTCGGCCTGCGCAGGCTCCGCGGAACCGCGCTCGACCCGTTCGGGTACGCCGAGGTGCGACGCGTCGAGCGGGCGCTCCCCGGCGAGTACCGGGCGCTGGTCGAGAAGGCGCTGGTCTCGCTCTCGCCCGAGACGTACGAGGCCGCGGTGAAGCTGGCCCATCTGCCCGACGTGATCCGCGGCTACGAGGCGATCAAGCTCCGGAACGTCGGGCGCTTTCGCGACGAGGTCCGCGCGCTCGGGTTCTGAGCGCCGATGAGGACGCGATGAAGAACCTCGACAAGCAGCTCCGGACGCTCCAGAAGCAGCTCGCCGAGCTGCGCGCCCGAACCGGTCGGGCGCGCGGCCAGGCGCGGCGGCGCCTCAAGCGGCTCGAGCGGCGGACGCGGGTGAAGGTCGCGCGCACCGTGCGCGTGCTCGAGCCCAAAGTGCGCCGGGCGGTCGTGGAGGCGAAAGTGATCGCGCGCGGGGTTCGCGCGGGCGTCAGCGCCGGCGTCGCCGCGTACCGCGAGGGCCACCCCCCGAAGCGCTGACCCCTCAGGCTTCCGGGCGCGCGCGCCCGCGCTTGAGCGCGCCGCGGTGCTTTTTCGCCTCCAGCCGACGCTCCGTCGCCCCGGTGGGCGGGCGCGATGGCCGGCGCGGCCGCGGCTCGCGGAGGGCCGCGGCGACGAGGGCCCGGACCTTCTCGCGGGCGTCGTCCAGGTTCCGGGCCTGGTTGCGGGTCGCCTGGCTCGTGACCATGAGCCGGCCGTGGGCGTCGAGCCGGCTCTTGGTCGACCCGCTGAGCCGTGCGCGCGCCGCGTCGGAGAGTCCCTCGATCGCGCCGAGGTCGACCCGGAGTTCTACCTTCGTCGCCACCTTGTTCACGTTCTGACCGCCGGGCCCCGAGGCGCGCGCGGCGCGGATGTGGAGCGCGTGCCCGGGCACTCGGACCGATTCGCTGACGACGATCGCCGCGGCCATGAGGGCGATTGTATCGGGACTTGATAGGATGGACGTAGATCTCGGGAACCACGGCGTCCCGTGGAGCGCGAGGGACAACCCGTCGAGTGATCAAGGAGGAATCCATGGCAGAAGGCGAGATCGACTTCATTCAAATCGCCGGAGTCGGGGATCGCCTCTACGGGCTAAGAAAGGAGGGCGACGTCTGGGCATTCGACAGGATGGAACAGACGTGGAAGCGACTTCCGATGGCGTTCAAGCAAGCCGGAGGCCGGCCCGGGGAAAAGCCCGCCGTATAATCCTCCGGGTATGACTGCCGCCGAGCGGCGGAAGCTCACCGACGTCGCGCGGGGCGCCCGGCCCGCGGACCTCGTCATCCGCGGCGGAACGCTGCTCAACGTCTACACGGGCGAGCTCTATCCCGCGCACGTCGCCGTCAAGGGCGAGCGGATCGCGTACGTCGGCGGGCGCGAGGACATGGTCGGGGCGCGCACGACGGTGCTCGACGCGACGGGCCGGATCCTCGTGCCGGGCTACATCGATCCCCACGTTCACCCCGCCCACGTCACGACCCCGTCGGCGCTCGCGCGCTTCGTCCTGCCGCGCGGGACGACGAGCGTCTTCGCCGACACGCTCCAGTTCATGGAGCTCGGCGGTGTGCGTGCATTCCTCCGCGTGGCCGACGCGCTCGCGGGAGCGCCGCTCAAGTTCTACTGGATGGTCCGCCCCCACGCGCAGTCCCGCACGGCGGACGAGGCACGCCGCTTCCCGCTCCGGGACCTCGTGAAGGCGCTCGCGCACCCCCGCGCCGTGGCGGTCGGTGAGGTCACGCGCTGGCCCGACGCGTGGTCCGGCCGCCCGGACCTGCTCCGGCGCCTGGCGCTCGCCCCCACGCGCTTGCCGCGCGTCGAGGGCCACACGGCCGGGGCGGCAGGGGAGAAGATCGCCGCGATCGCGGCGGCGGGCTTCACCTCCGACCACGAGCCCATCACCGCGCGCGAGGTGCTCGAGCGCGCGCGACACGGGATCGCGGTGATGCTGCGCGAGTCATCGCTCCGGCCGGACTTGAACGGGCTGCTCGACGCGCTCAAGGAGGCCCCGGCGCTCGTCTCGCGCCTGATGCTCACGTGCGACGGCTCGATGCCGGCGTTCCTGCGCGCCCATGGCTTTGTGGATCACCTGCTCCGCGTGGTCCTCGAGCGTGGCGTGGCGCCGGTCGACGCCTACCGCATGGCGACGCTGAACCCGGCGACCTACTTCGGCCTCGACGGCGACCTCGGCGGGATCGCGCCCGGCCGGTATGCCGACGTCTGCCTGCTCGACGACCTCGCCGAACCGCGGCCGGCCGCCGTCGTCGCGCGCGGCCGGCTCGTCGCTTCCGACGGCCGCCTCCGCGCGCGCGTGGCCGAGCTCGCGTGGTCGCGCGTCTTCACGTCGGCCGAGGCGCGGCTGACCGTCGGCTGGCGGGCGCGCGCCGCCGACTTCGCGCTCCCGGCGCGGCCGCGCTACCCGGTGATCGGGCTCGTGAGCGCCGTGATCAGCCGGCTCGAGGAGCGTCCCCTCGGCCCGGGTGATCTCCGTGCGGCCCTCCTCGACCGCGGTGGGCGCTGGGTCGCGCCGGGGATCGTCGCGGGCTTCGCCGACCGGCTCGACGGCCTGGCCGCGACCATCAGCACCGACTTCAACATCGTCACGCTCGGCCGGAGCCCCGAGGCCATGGCGCGCGCGGTCAACCGTCTGCTGGAGCTCCACGGCGGCGTCGTCGTCGTCGACGGGGCGGACGTCGCCTATGAGTTGCCGTTGCCGCTCGGCGGGGTCATGACGCGCGGTTCCGTCGAGGAGGCTGCCGACCGCGAAGAGGAGTTGCGCGCGGCGCTGGTCGCGCGCGGCTACCCGCACCACGAGCCCCTGTTCACCCTCTTCTTTCTCTCCGCGGACTTCCTGCCGGCCGTGCGGCTCACGCCGCGCGGCGTGTGGGACGTCAAGCAGAGCCGGCTGCTCCTGCCGTCGCGGCCGTTGTAGCGGGGGCCGCGAGGCCGGGTCGAGCCGTGGGTGGCCTGAGGAAGGTGCGTGCCCGCCAGCGACGCCTCGCGCTGGGCGTGCTCCTCGGCGCCTGCGCGCTCGCGGTACTGGCGTTCCCCCTCAGGAGCCGCTGGTGGGGTGGCTTCATCCTCGCGATCGCCGAGGCGGGAATCGTCGGGGGCCTGGCCGATTGGTTCGCGGTCACCGCGCTCTTCCGCCGCCCGCTCGGGCTGCCGATCCCTCACACCGCCCTCATCCCCGCGAACTGGGAGCTGATGGCGGCGCGCGTCGGCACGATGGTGGGCAGCCGTGTCCTCACGCGCGAGTACGTGACGCAGGAGATCGAAGGCGTGGACCTCGCGGGGCTCCTCGCGCGCGGCGCCGAGCGTGTGACGCGCCGGGACCTCGAGGCGCTCACGCTCACCCTGGGACGGTGGGCCGCCGCGGAGCTCACGCCGCGGGCGGCCGGCGACCTCGCCGTCCGGCTCCGCGATCGGCTCCTCGGCCGCCCCACGGCGCCGCTGCTCGCCGGCGTCCTCGAGGTCGCGTGCCGGCGGGGCTTGGACCAGCGCGCGATCACCGCTCTGGCGCGCACCCTCGGCGACGCGCTCGACCGGCCGGCCTTCCGAGAGGTCGTGGGCGAGGCCGTGGATGACGTGCTCGCGCGCTACCGCGAGCGCATGGGCGCGTACCCGCGCTTCTGGATGGCAGTCGCGAGCCTCCTGGGGCTGATCGACCGCGAGCGCGTCGTCGCCGCGCTCCACGCCGGCCTCCGCCAGGTCGCCGCCGACCCCGACCATCCGGTGCGGCAGCGGCTCACCGAGGTGTTGGCCGGACTGCCGGCGCGGCTGCGCCGCGAGCCCGACCTCGCGAGTCGCGTCGAGGCCGCCGCGCGGGACCTGCTGACGACACCCGCGGCCACGCACGTCCTCGAGGAGGCGGCGACCGCGCTCCAGGCGGCGCTCGCCGCCGACCTCGCCGGAGGGCACTCGGAGACGGCCGCGTGGATGGTGGAGCGACTCGAGCGCGCGCGGCGCGCGCTGGCGGCCGACGCGGCGTTGCGCGGGGAGATCGACCGCTGGGTCAAGGCACGGGTGATCGAGGCGGTCGAGCGCCACCACGACCGGCTCGCAACCTTCATCGAGAAGGGCGTGCTCGCGCTTGGCCCCGAGGGCGCCGTCCGACTCATCGAGGAGCACGCGGGCGACGACCTCCAGTACATCCGGGTCAACGGCACCGTCGTGGGCGGTCTCGCGGGCGGCCTGCTCTACGCGATCCACCTTCTGCTGCGCCTGCTCTAGGACCTCGGACGGGGCGCGTCGCGGGGAACCTCGTTGTCGCGTCGGAGGTTTTCACGTACACTCAGCAGCCGGTTGCCCGAGCCCACTGGAGGTCATCGCATGACACGCGCGCGCATCGCTGCGCTTCCTGCATCGTTCGCCCTGCTCACACTGACCCTCGCGAGCCCGGCCACGACCGAGGCGCAGACGCCGAAGTCGGGCGGGGTCCTCAACATGATGCTGCGTGAGGACCTGGCGCAGGGGTTCGCCATCCACGAGACCGCCACGATCTCGACGGTCTGGCCGGCCATGCCCTGTTTCAACAACCTCGTGCTCTTCGACCCGCTGAAGAAAACGGAGAGCGTGGACACGGTCGTCGGCGAGCTGGCCGAGAAGTGGTCGTGGCAGGACAACTTCCGGAATCTCGTGTTCTTCCTCCGCAAGGGCGTGAAGTGGCACGACGGCCAGCCGTTCACCGCGAAGGACGTCAAGTTCACCTTCGACATGCTCCGTGAGGCGGCGGACGCCCCCGCCAAGCTCCGGATCAACCCGCGCAAGGACTGGTACGCGAACGTCGAGGCGATCGAGGCGCCCGACCCCTCCACCGTAGTCTTCCGCCTGAAGAAGCCGCAGCCCTCGCTGCTCCTGATGCTGGCGTCGGGCTACACGCCCGTCTACGCCGCCCACGTTCCGCCCGCGAGCTACCGGACGGGCTGCGTCGGCACCGGGCCCTTCAAGCTCAAGGAGTGGCGGAAGGGCGAATTTGTCGAGCTGGTGCGGAACCCGGACTACTTCGTCAAGGGCCGGCCGTACCTCGAGGGGTTGAAGTACTTCCCCATCGTCGA
>WNGJ01007342.1_pt1 | contig 11719 bp, 8 predicted proteins | sample 5400611 | NCBI WGS metagenome assembly WNGJ01 (sample SAMN13153375, study PRJNA577476) | soil metagenome | isolation source: 40 cm soil or saprolite under Garry oak tree replicate 1 | place: USA:California | collected 2016-06-15 | reverse complement strand
GCAGGCCCGCCCCGGACAGCCGGTGTCCTGGCCTGGTACAGCCTACAAAATGCGCGAGGGTGAACAGTTCGTCCGCGGCGTGCCAGGTCAGGATCTCGGCCAGCGCGTCGGCGCCGGTGATGAAGAAGAACTCGTCCTCGGGCGCGGCGGCCGCGCGCAGGTCGCGCAGCGTGTCGATGGTGTAGGTAGGCCCGCCCCGGTCGATGTCGACGCGGCTCACGCTGAACTTGGGGTTGGACGCGGTGGCGATGACCGTCATCAGGTACCGGTCCTCGGCCGGCGAGACCTGGCGATGGTCCTTCTGGTAGGGCTCTCCGGTCGGCACGAAGATGACCTCGTCCAGCGTGAAGTCGTGCGCGACTTCGCTCGCGGCGACCAGGTGACCATGGTGGACGGGGTCGAACGTGCCGCCCATCACTCCGATCCGGCGCATGGCTAGCAGTGCCTCATGCCGTCGTATCGTACCGGCGTCTTATACCGGCCTAACGGGCCGGCGCTAGTGTTAACATTCGAGATATGACTTCAGTGCCTGATCGCGCGCGAGTCCGGCTGACCGGCATCTCGTCCCGCGCCTACGAGCATCCCGCCGACCGCTCCGCGCTAGTGGCGCTGCGCAAGCTCAGCGGGTTCGACACGCTACTGCGGAAGTTGTTCGGCCTGTTCAACGAGCGGGCCTTCCGGCTGACGTACCTGGCGGGCAGCGTCCGGGTGTCCGAGCGCCAGTTCCCGCACATCCACGAGATGGTCAGGGACGGGGCGTACATCCTGGACCTGCCCGAGGTGCCCGAGTGCTACGTCTTGCAGACGCCCGAAGTGAACGCGATGGCGCTGGGCCGGGACAAGCCGTTCATCGTGCTCAACAGCGGCATGGTGGAGCTGCTCGACGCCGAGGAGCTCCGCGCGGTGATCGGGCACGAGCTCGGCCACATCCTGTCCGGGCACGCGGTCTACCGCACCATGCTGCTCTTCCTGATCCAGCTGGCGGCGCGGATCGCCTGGATGCCGATCGGCTACCTCGGCCTGCGGGCCATCATCTGGGGCCTGGAGGAATGGTTCCGCAAGTCCGAACTGTCGTGTGACCGGGCCGGGCTGCTGGCCGGGCAGGACCTGGACGCCTCCCGCCGGGTGCTGATGAAGATTGCCGGCGGTGCGCAGCTGTCCGAGCTGAACCCGGACGCGTTCCGCGAGCAGGCGCGGGAGTACGACGCCGTGCCTGACCTGCGGGACAGCATCCTGAAACTCCTGCAGCTCCAGGGCACCACTCACCCGTTCGCGGTGGTCAGGTTCGCCGAGCTGGACTACTGGGCGACCCACGGCGAGTACGACCGCATCCTCAGCGGCGACTACCCGCGCCGGGACAACGACGGCAGCGCCTCGGTCGGCGAGGAAGTCAAGAACGCGGCCAAGGCCTACCAGGACTCGTGGAGCCGGTCCCAGGACCCGCTGATCGGCATCTTCCGCGGGGTGGCCGAGACCGGGGCCCGGGCGGCCGGTGGCCTGTTCGACCGGCTGCAGAACCGCGGCGGCAGCGGCGGCAACAGCGGCAACGACGACAACTAACGGCTAGCTGCTAGTACGGTGGCGGCGCCGACCTACGGCGGTCACCCGACCGTACGGCGGCTACCCGAGGAGCGAAGCTCCGAGCTCGCGCGGCCGTGAGGGGCCCTGTGCCCCTCCGGCCCGCGCGAATTTACGGCGAGCACCGCAACCGGGCGCGAAGCGCATCGGGGGGTTCCGGGGGGTCGTCCCCCCGGGCTAGCACCTCGTCCCCCCGGGCTAGTACCTCATCCCCCCGGGCTAGCACAGCACCATGTCGTCGCGGTGCACGACCTCGCGCTCGTACTCCGGGCCGAGCTTGCTCGCCAGCCATCTCGTGGACCGGCCCATCAGACCGGGGATCTCGGTCGCGTCGTAGTTCACCAGGCCGCGCGCGACGATCATGTCGTTCTCGTCGCGGATGTTGACCGGGTCGCCGGCGTCGAAGGTGCCCTCGACGCCGGTGATGCCGGCCGGCAGCAGGCTGGCGCGCCTTTTCACGACGGCCTCGACCGCGCCGTGGTCTAGGCGCAGGCTGCCGCGGGCCACGGCCGCGTGCTTGAGCCAGAGCAGCCTAGTCGCCGGGCGGCGGCCGCGGGCGGCGGCGAAGTAGGTGCCGGCCGGACCGCCGCCGAGCGCGGTCGCGGCGCTGGCCGCGTCGGCCACCACGGTGGGGATGCCGGCCGCGGACGCGATCATCGCCGCCTCCACCTTGGTGGCCATGCCGCCGATACCCTGGGCCTTCTGGTTGTCCTGGGTCCCCTGGCCCGCCTTGATGCCGCGGCCCAGCCTGATCCCGTCCAGGTCGGCGCGGTCGCGGACCTCGGTGATCCGCTGCGCCTCGCCGCGGCGCGGGTCGCCGTCGTACAGGCCGTCCACGTCGGAGAGCAGGACCAGCGCCGCGGCCCGGGTGACGTGCGCGACCAGCGCCGCGAGCCGGTCGTTGTCGCCGAACCTGATCTCGTCGGTGGCCACCGTGTCGTTCTCGTTGACCACCGGCAGGACGCCGAGCTCGAGCAGCCGGTCCAGGGTGCGCTGGGCGTTGCGGTAATGCGTCCGGCGCATCAGGTCGTCGGCGGACAGCAGGACCTGGCCGGTGCGGATGCCGTGCCGAGCGAAGGCGGCGGTGTACCTGGCGATGAGCAGGCCCTGGCCGACACTGGCCGCCGCCTGCTGGGTGGCCAGGTCGCGGGGCCGCCGGGACAGCCCGAGCGGCGCCAGGCCGGACGCGATCGCCCCCGAGGAGACCAGGACGACCTGGCCGCCCTCCTGCCGGCGGGCGGCCAGCGCGGCGGTGAGCGTCTCGATCCTGTCGCCGTCGATCTCGCCGTCCGGAGTGGTCAGCGACGAGGAGCCGACCTTGACCACGACCCGGGACGCCGCGGCGATGTCGGCACGCTCGGAGGTGGTGGTGTCCGGGACGGTCACGAGTTCAGCCGGGGGTCGGTGCCGCGCGGGCCGAGGTGCTGGCTGCCCCTACCGTGACCGCCGTGGCCAGCACCGCCATGGCCGGCACCGGGTCGGCCTGATCCGCTGGCGCCGCTGGCCATCGGGGCGGCGGGGTCCCAGTCGAACACCACGGCGTCGTCCGGATCGCCGATCAGGACCTCGGCGCCCGGTTCGGCACCCGCCTCGGCGAGGGCCTCCTCCACGCCCAGGCGGGCCAGCCGGTCCGCCAGGTAGCCGACGGCCTCGTCGTTGCTGAAGTCGGTCTGCTGGACCCAGCGCCGCGGCTTCTCCCCCATGATGAGGAAGCTGTCACCGAGCCTGATCACGTCGAAGCCCGGCTCGTCGGCGGCCTTCACTTTGACCCTGACCCGCACCCGCTCGGCAGGCTGCTCGGCCGGGCGGGCGGCCCGGTCCGCCGCGACCAGCGCGGCCATCGCGAAGCCCAGCGGGCGCAGTCCCTCGCCGGTGGCGGCGGAGATCTCGAAGACCTGGTAGCCGCGCGCCTCGAACTCCGGCTTCACCAGGTCGGCCATTTCGCGAGCGGCCGGGACGTCGATCTTGTTGAGCGCGATCAGGCGGGGCCGCGTGAGCAGTTCGGCGCCGGTCGCGTCGCCGTAGGCGGCCAGTTCCTCCTCGATCGCGGCCAGGTCGGAGACCGGGTCGCGGCCCGGCTCCTCGGTCGCGCAGTCGAGCACGTGGACCAGGGTGGAGCAGCGCTCCACGTGCCGCAGGAAGTCGTGCCCCAGGCCCTTGCCCCGGCTGGCGCCCGGGATCAGGCCCGGCACGTCGGCTATGACGAACTGGACGTCGCCGGCCTCGACCACGCCGAGGTTCGGGATCAGGGTGGTGAACGGGTAGCTGGCGATCTTCGGCCGGGCCGCGGACATCGCCGAGATCAGCGAGGACTTGCCCGCGTTGGGGAAGCCGACCAGCCCGACGTCGGCAATCGTCTTCAATTCGAGAATGAGGTCGCGGTGCTCCCCCGTCTCGCCCTTGAGCGCGAACCCGGGCGCCTTGCGCCGCGGGCTCGCGAGGGCCGCGTTACCGAGGCCGCCCCGGCCGCCGGCCGCGGCCACGAACCGGGTGCCGACGCCGATCAGGTCGGCCAGCACCTCGCCGTCGGCGGTCTTGACCTCGGTCCCGTTCGGCACCGCGATGACCAGGTCGGTGCCGTCGGCGCCAGTGCGGTGCGAACCCTCCCCCTGCCGGCCGTTGCCGGCCCGGCGCACCGGGCGGCGGTGGAAGTCGAGCAGGGTGGCCGAGCTCGCGTCCACCTCGAGGATCACGTCGCCGCCGCGGCCGCCGTTGCCCCCGTCCGGGCCGCCCAGCGGCTTGAACTTCTCCCGGTGAATTGAGGCGCAGCCGTTTCCGCCGTGGCCGGCCTGCACCTGCAGCGTGACCCGGTCGGCGAACTCCGCCACGATATCCCTCTCGGTTTCCGCATGGGAAAGGCGGGCCAGGTAGCCCGGCCCGCCTTCCTGTTTACCTCTTGCCCGGCGAGCGCTACTCCGGCGGCTCGGCCGGGACGACGCTGACGGCCCGGCGGCCGCGGAACGTGCCGAACTTCACGGCCCCCCCGACCAGCGCGAACAGCGTGTCGTCGCCGCCGCGGCCGACGCCGTTGCCGGGGTGGAAGTGCGTGCCGCGCTGCCGGACGAGGATCTCGCCCGCGTTCACGACCTGGCCGCCGTAGCGCTTGACGCCGAGCCGCTGGGCCTTCGAGTCGCGGCCGTTGCGGCTGGACGAGGCGCCCTTCTTGTGTGCCATCTCAGGCCTCCTCCGCCTTCGCCGTGGCCTTCGCCGGGGCCTTCGCCCTGGCCTTCGGCTTGGTGTCGTTGCCGATGCCGGTGATCCGGACCTGGGTGTACCGCTGCCGGTGGCCCAGGCGGCGCCGGTATCCGGTCTTGTTCTTGTAGTGGATCATGTTGATCTTGGGGCCTGCCGCGTCACCGACGATGTCCGCCGTGACCTCATAGCGGCCGACCTCGGCGGGGTCGCTGATGACCCGGTCGCCGTCTACTACCAGCAGGGCCGCGAGCGTGATGCTCGAGCCGACCTCGCCAGGCAGCTTGTCGACGGTGACGACGTCGTCCAGCGCGACCTTCTCCTGCCTACCGCCGCAGCGCACAATCGCGTACACCCGAGAACTCTCTCTTTCGTTTGCGCTTCCTAGCGTGCCTCGGAACTCCGGTGTCACCACGGCGGGCTCGCTTGAACGTGCACACGGGCGCCCGCGCAGCGGGCTTACTCCCGACCGCCAAGGCTACCAGACCTCAGCGCCTGCACGAACCCAGGTCGTTCGGCTGCCTGATCCTACTGAGTCCCCCGACCGTGCAGGGACTGGGGAACCTTCAGGCTTTGGGGAAGATCCGGGGGGCTATGGTGCACTGGATCTTCCCCAAAGCCCGGATCTTCCCCGTTAGGTGATGCCGTCGTGGGTGGCGGGCACGGCCGCGGCTTGGGATGCCTCCGCGGACGGTGCCTCTGGGGCGGCTGAGGCTATCGGGGCAGCTGAGGCTTCCGGGCCAGCGGCTGGCGCTGCGGGGGCTTCGGCGGCAGCGGGAGCCGTGGCTGCGAGGGCCTCGGCAGCGGGAGCCGTGGCTGCGGGAGCCTCGGCAGCTGCGGGCGCCGCAGGGGCCGAGGCGGCCGCGGGCTTGCGCCGGCGGCGACGGCCGCTGGAGCGCGCGGGCTCGGACGGGGCGTCCGGGACCTGGCCGTTGGCCAGCTGGGCAGCGTCCGGCTGACCGCTGTCCGCCGGGGCTGAGGCTGGGCCACTGGAAACGGCGTCAGCGGAGGCCGGGGCGGTGCCGTCGGCCAGAGCCGGGGCGTCAGCCGGGGCCGAGGCGTCGGCCGGGGCAGGGGACACGGCGTCGGCCGGGGCGGGGGCGTCAGCGGAGGGCACCGCGTAAACGGGAGCCGTGCCGTCAGCGGCGTCAGTGGCGGGCGCGGCGTCGGCGGGGGTGCTGGCTTCGGCGGCGGAGGCGGGCGGGTCGGCGGAGCGGGCGCGGGCGGCGACCGAGGCGGGGCTGGGCCCGCGGCCGCCGTTGCCATGACCGCCGTTGCCGCCGTTGCCGTGACCGCCGTTGCCATGACCGCCGTTGCCGCCGTGGCCGCGGGAGTGCGTGTGGTGGGTGGCGTGGCCGTCGGAGTCGGGATCGAAGGTGAGGATGACGCCGCGGCCGTTGCAGCACTCGCACGGCGTGGAGAACGCCTCAAGCAGGCCGGCGCCCACCCGTTTCCTGGTCATCTGGACCAGGCCGAGCGAGGTCACCTCGGCGACCTGGTGCTTGGTCCGGTCCCGGGCCAGGCACTCCAGCAGCCGCCGGAGCACCAGTTCCCTGTTGCTCTCCAGCACCATGTCGATGAAGTCGATGACGACGATGCCGCCGACGTCGCGCAGCCGGAGCTGGCGAACGATCTCCTCGGCGGCCTCGAGGTTGTTCCTGGTGACGGTCTCTTCCAGGTTCCCGCCCTGGCCGGTGAACTTGCCCGTGTTGACGTCGACCACGGTCATGGCCTCGGTCTTGTCGATGACCAGCGAACCGCCGCTGGGCAGCCAGACCTTGCGCTCGAGCGCCTTGGCCAGCTGCTCGTCGATGCGATACTCGGCGAACGCGTCCTTGTTGCCCTGCCAGCGGGTGAGCCGGCCGGCCAGGTGCGGGGCGACATACTTGACGTACTCGTCGACCACGTCCCAGGCGTCGTCGCCGGAGACCACCAGCTTGCTGAAGTCCTCGTTGAACACGTCCCTGATCACGCGGATGGTCAGGTCGGGCTCGCCGTAGAGCATCGCGGGGGCACTGGCCGTCTTGGACTTCTTCTCGATCGCCTCCCACTGGGCGGCGAGCCGGGACACGTCCCGGGCCAGCTCCTCCTCGGCGGCGCCCTCGGCGGCGGTGCGCACGATGACGCCCGCGTTCTCCGGCATCACCTTCTTGAGGATCTGCTTGAGGCGGTTGCGCTCGGTGTCGGGCAGCTTGCGGCTGATGCCGGTCATCGACGCGCCGGGCACGTAAACCAGGTAGCGGCCCGGCAGGCTGACCTGGCTGGTGAGCCGGGCCCCCTTGTGGCCGACCGGGTCCTTGGTGACCTGCACGACCAGCGACTGGCCCGGCTTGAGCGCCGACTCGATGCGCTTGGGCTGGCCCTCGAGCCCGCTGACGTCGAAGTTCACCTCGCCGGCGTAGAGCACCGCGTTGCGGCCCTTGCCGACGTCGACGAAGGCGGCCTCCATCGACGGCAGCACGTTCTGGACCTTGCCCAGGTAGACGTTGCCGACGTAGGACTGATGGCTGGACCGGTTCACATAGTGCTCGACCAGCACGCCGTCCTCGAGCACCGCGATCTGGGTGCGGTCCTTGCGCTGGCGGACCACCATGGACCGCTCCACCGACTCGCGGCGGGCGAGGAACTCCGACTCGGTGACGATCGGCGGGCGGCGCCGGCCGGTTTCCCGGCCCTCGCGGCGCCGCTGCTTCTTCGCCTCGAGCCGGGTGGAACCCTTGACCGAGCGGACGTCGTTGCTGGCTGAGCCGACTGCGGCGGCCGGGCTTCCGTTCGGCTCGCGCACGTGCACCACGGTGTCCGGCGGGTCGTCCGAGCTGGAAACGTCGGGGCCGTCCCCGGCCGAACCGCGGCGGCGCTTGCGCCGCCGGCGCCGACCGCTGGCGCCTGTGCCTTCACCGTCGGCGTCGTCCGACCCGGCGGCTTCGCCGTCGCCGTCGCCGCTGTCGCCGGCCGGAGCCTCCGCCGCGGGCGCGTCCGCCTGGGCGTCCGCCCCGTCCCCGCCGCTGCCGCCCCTGGCGGGCTTGCGGCTGCGGCTACGGGAGGACGACCGCCGGCTTTCGGGCTGGCCAGCGCCGGCCGCGCCAGCCGCGGCCTCCTGGCCTGGCTCGCTGTCCTGCGATTCCCGCGCTCCGTCGCCGGCCTCGGCGCTGCTGCCTGAGCCGGCTGCGCCGGCGGGGGCGTCCTGGTCGCCGTTGCGGCCGCGGCCGCGGCTGGAACGCCGCCTGCGGCGCCGTCCCGTGCCGGTGCCGTCGCCATCGTCGCCGGCGCCCTCGCCGTTGCCGGCTGGACTCGCAGATCCCGCCTGGCCCGCGGATCCCGCGTGGCCCGCGGATCCCGCGTAGCCCGCGCCTTCCGCCTGGCCCGCGGCTTCCGGCCGGGCCGCACGTTCCGGCCGGGCCGGCGCGGCGGGTGGCTCGGACTCCTGACGCGCCGCGGGCGGCTGGAACACCACCTGCGGCGGCTGAAACACCGCCGCGGGCACCGCCGGAGCCGGGGCTATGTCGCCGGCACCACTTCCGCCTGTCGCGTTGTCATGTGATTCTCTGTCGTGCAGCTCGCTGTCGAGCATCCGGGCAATCTCCAGTCAGGCTCCCGGGCGCGCGGTAACGCGCACCGCACGGGAACTCGTTGTCAACGTAGGCCCAGGCGGAACCGCGCGAGCGGTCCTGAGCGCGCGCGGTCACCGCGCGGGCTCGGCAGCGCCGGGCCGTTATCTCTGTCTCTGAATTCAGGGGTACGGCGCCCCGGGCCGGCCGTGTCGCCCTCATGACGTTCCCCTACCGGCCAGCAGGGCTCGCGGGCCCTGGGCCAGGCGGGTGGTCATGGGCGGCGACGACGGCGCGATGCCGTCCTGTTCGCGCAGCGCGGTCAGCACATCCTCGGGCCGCACGGCAGGTGCCGTATGCAAAACAACCATTCGAAGAATGGCACAATCCTCGTTACCTATTGCGGCAGCGCGCTCGCTTACGTACATCTCGAGCACGGCCGCGCGGGCGTCGAAACGTCGGACGCCCTTGTCCGTGAGGCGCTCAACCGGCGCCTCGTCCCGGGCCAGGAACTCCGTGGCGGCCCGCCCCGCCGCCGCCGGTCCCACGCCGGGCAAAACTACTTCCCACTCCGAGGCTTCCAGGTGGCCGAAGGTCGCGCTGGCGCCGGGGGACGCTCCCCCGGAACCGCCCTCGAACTCCGTCACGTCAATCACATCAATCCCATCAGGCAGTGCCGCGTTCAGCCGCTGGCCCACCTGCGTCTCCGCCTGCCGGGCGGTCAGCGCAAGGCTCAGGTACTCGGCCTCGCTCGCCACGCCGGTCGGCGCGCCACCCGGATACGAAATCTTCGGGTGCGGCGTGAACCCGGCAGAATAGGCGATCGGCAGCCCTGCCTTGCGCACTCCCCGCTCGAAGGCGCGCGCCACGTCCCTGTGGCTGGCAAAACGCATCTTCCCGCGCTTAGCATACCGGACCACCAGATGCTGCACCGCAGGCCTGGTGGGTGCCGGGCCAGGGTTGGCCGACACTGGCACGCTACCTCCCGCCAACCACGGGAAGCAGCCGCCTCCCGTCGAGGCGCTCCCCGGTCGGGCCGACCTGGATTTCGGTGCCCATGGCCGGACAGACCCCACATTCATAACACGGCGTCCAGCGGCAATCTTCCACCTCGCCCGCGGACCCTGACCCCCCGGACGCGATGGAGTCCTGCCAGTCCTGCCACAGCCAGTCGCGGTCAAGGCCCGCGTCCAGGTGATCCCACGGGAGCACCTCGCTGTAATCACGTTCGCGCGTAGTGTACCATGCAACATCCACGGGCTCGCCGGCCAGCGCCTCCTCCGCGCACCGCTGCCAGCGCTCGAACGAGAAGTATTCGCTCCACCCGTCGAATCGCGCACCGTCCCGCCACGCCGCCAGGATCACGCCACCGACCCGGCGGTCACCGCGGGACAGCAGACCCTCGATCATCCCGGGCTGCCCGTCGTGGTAGCGGTACCCGATCGACTTCCCGTAGCCGCGGTCCGCGCGCAGCGCGCCGCCGAGCGCGCGCAGCCGGGCGTCGACGACCTCGGGCGGGAACTGCGCCGCCCACTGGAACGGCGTATGTGGCTTGGGCACGAAACCGCCGATCGACACCGTGCACCGGATGTCGCGCCGTCCGGCCGCCTCCCGGCCCGCCGCGATGACCTTGCGGGCCAGCCCCGCGATCGCCATCACGTCTTCGTCGGTCTCGGTCGGCAGGCCGCACATGAAGTACAGCTTCACCTGGCGCCAGCCGCTGGCGTAGGCGGTAGTGACGGTCCTGATCAGGTCTTCCTCGGTGACCATCTTGTTGATCACCTTGCGCATCCGCTCCGAACCACCCTCGGGAGCGAACGTCAGCCCGGACCGGCGCCCGTTCCGGCTCAGCTCGTCGGCCAGCGTGACGTTGAACGCGTCGACCCGGGTGGAGGGCAGCGACAGGCCGACGTTGGTCCCCTCGTAGCAGTCGGCCAGGTCGACGGCGATCTCGTTGATCTCGCTGTGGTCCGCGCTGGACAGCGAGAGCAGCCCGACCTCGCTGAACCCGCTGGCCGCCACGCCCTCGGCGACCATCGAGCCGATCGTGGTGATGGACCGCTCGCGGACCGGCCGGGTAATCATCCCGGCCTGGCAGAACCGGCAGCCGCGGGTGCAGCCGCGGAAGATCTCCACGCTGTACCGCTCGTGCACGGTCTCCGCGACCGGGACGATGGGCTTGCGCGGGTACGGCCACGCGTCCAGGTCCATCACGGTGTGCTTCGAAACTGTGGGCGATACGCCGGGACGGTTCGGAATTACGTTTGAAATCTTGCCGTCAGCGTGATAGGTTACGTCGTAGAAGCGGGGAACGTAGACGATGCCAGATAGCCGCAGCAGCAGACCGTCCCGGCCGCCGGGGCGCCCGGCCCGCTTCCACTCACGGATCACGTCGGTAATGGCCAGCACGGCTTGCTCGCCGTCACCGAGCACCACCGCGTCCAGGAAGTCCGCCACGGGTTCCGGGTTGAAGGCGGCGTGGCCCCCGGCGATCACGAGGGGGTGAGACCCGGCCCGTTCGGAAGAAAAAAGAGGGATGCCCGCCAGGTCGATCACGGTCAGCATGTTCGTGTACGTCAGCTCGGTCGCGAAGCTCAGCCCGAGCACGTCGAAGGCGCCAACCGGCCGCTGGCTGTCCACCGTGAACTGCGGCACGCCGTGCTCGCGCATCAGCGCCTCGAGGTCGGGCCAGACCGTGTAGGTGCGCTCGGCGAGCACCCCGTCGCGCTCGTTCAGCACCTCGTAGAGGATCTGAACGCCCTGGTTGGGCAGGCCCACCTCGTAGGCGTCCGGATAACACAGGGCCCACCGGACGTCGGCGCTATCCCAGTCCTTGACGACCGAGCCAACCTCGCCGCCGACGTACTGGATCGGCTTGCGCACGCGTGGCAGCAGCGGCTCAAGGTCCGGGTACACCGATTCGACGGGCATCAAAACAGAGTAGCCGAACGGACTGGGTTGACCGCGGCCGCGTAGGGCGGAGCCCCCCTAATCGAACACCGTGCGACGGCGGTGCACCGACTGGAGCAGGCCAATCGCGATCATGTTGGCGAAGATGGCGGAGCCGCCGTAGGACACGAACGGCAGCGGAAGGCCGGTGATCGGCATGATGCCGATCGTCATGCCGATGTTCACGAACGACTGGAACGCGAACCACATTGCGACACCGGACGCGACCAGCAGGCCGAACAGGTCGTCCGCCCGGGTGGCGATGCGCAGCGCCCGCAGGATCACCACGCCCAGCAGGAACACGATCACGATCGTGCCGACGAAGCCGAGTTCCTCGCCGGCCACGGTGAAGATGAAGTCGGTCTGCTGGGACGGGACGAAGTTGCCCGCCACCAGCTGGCCGTGGAACAGGCCCTGGCCGAACATCCCGCCGGAGCCGACCGCGATCTTGG
>WNGJ01013304.1_pt1 | contig 11720 bp, 11 predicted proteins | sample 5400611 | NCBI WGS metagenome assembly WNGJ01 (sample SAMN13153375, study PRJNA577476) | soil metagenome | isolation source: 40 cm soil or saprolite under Garry oak tree replicate 1 | place: USA:California | collected 2016-06-15 | reverse complement strand
TGGACGACCTCGCCTTCTCTTGCGCTCGAGCTCTTTCGCGGTGGCTGCGCTGGCGATCGTCGCATCGAGCACGGCACAGCCAGAGATCAACAGCCTCGCGATCGATGTGGCTGGGGACGTATACGCGGCGATCGATTACACGTCCTCGGACGGTGTCTACGTTGCTGACCTCGACACTCGTTCCTGGCGCAAACTCGCGACGACCGGCCGACAGCTGGTGGCGGACCCGCGCCGGCCGGGAGTGGTTTATCTCCTCGAGACTGGTAAGGCGACGCCGACGGTCGGCCGATTGACAAGCGACGGTCTGACGCAGATCAGCCCCCCGCCCGATGCCAGGCGTGCCGCGGTCTACGGGCCGAACCTTCTGGTCGCGGCGCCCTGGGTGCACCAGACGTTGTTCGTTACATGGAGAGCCTGGAGGTGGGCAGCTACAGCAGCGCGACGGTCGCGGTGCATCCACATGACAGTCAGCTCGTTTTCCTAGGCACAGCGACCGAACTGCGGCGAAGCGCCGATGGTGGGGTCAGCTTCAGCACGCTCATCAGCAAGACGGGCACGAACTGGACGTGGGACGTCAAATTCGATCCAACCGATGACGACCACGTCTTTCTGGTTCAGGGCTCCGGTTGCTGCCCGCTGCTAGAAAGCCGGGACCGAGGACTGACATGGCTCGACGCGGGGATCAACGCAACGGAGGTTGCGGTCGCTCCCAACGGCGACGTCTATGCGGTCTCGAGTGCTTGGGACGAGGTGCTCCGCCGTGTCGGTCAAGAGTGGGCCGATGTGACCTACTCGTTGCCGGTTCAGCGGTCCCGCTAGGCTTCGCGGCGGAGACGAGCCGCGATCTCGCGGCGGTGCTCCCACTCGTGCTCGAGCATCCGGCGGATCACGCGATGCGCGGAGTACGTCGACTGTCCCGCCGTGCGGATCCTGGCGCGTTCCGCTGGTGTGAGCGTCTTCAACCGATCGATGGCTGCCGCGCGCGCCTCTTTTAGCGCGATGCGAAGGTCGAGGTCGCCGCGATCGGCGGCGTTCGTTGGCTCGCCCATCGCCTTCAACGGGCCGACGAGCCCGTAGACGTAGGACTTATCGGCGCCGAGGACGTGCAGAAGAATGTCGCGCAGCGAGCGGCCTTTCGGCGGCTTCGCGCGCAGGCCCTTCTCGTCGATCCCTTTCACCAGGGCGAGCAGATCCGCGCGTGACCAGTCGAGCCATTTCACGTAACGCGCGAGCGCGGCCGGGGCCAGTGGCTTGAGGTCCTGCGGCCATAACGCCTGACCCGAGAACAGGCCTTCCGTGTTGTGCTCCGCGACGCGCGTCTCGATCTTCTCGTTCGGATCGACTGTCTCACCGTGGCGGCGGAGATAGCGAAGGTAGGCACGAATCGCACCGGGCGCAGCGGCGAGGGCCTCATCCGTGGTGTCCGCCTGAACTACGCACCCGAGCAGGTCGAGGACATGGACGAGAGTCTTCTTGCGCTGTGGCCCGGACTCGAGGTAGATGTCGTAGGAGGTCACGGGGTCAGGCTAGCCGCAGCGCCGTCCAAGAAGTCTCACAGAGGAGGGTCGGCCGAGGCGACCCTCCTCTGTAAGGTACTTAAGGCAGGTTGAACGGCATGCTCGCGACGTGGGTCTCACCGTTCGACACGCATTCGACGAAGTGGGTCGCCGTTCCACCGCCGGGCTGCAACGGGTAAGTCCACGACACCTTCCCCACGGCGTCCGCGGTCTTGACGACCGTCAAGAGGTTTGAGGTCACGAAGGACTTGTCCGGTAGCTGAGCGTAGGCGATGCATGCGGCGCCTGCCTTCGTCGTGGCCGCGACCGCGCCGTTCTGGCTTTGCGTGATCTGCAGGCCGAACGTCGGGGAGTTCACCGTGAACGATGCGGTCTTCGAAACGCCGCCCGCAGTGATTGTGACCGTCCGGAGGCCGAGCGAAACCGCCGCGACCGTGACGTGGTAACTGCCGTCCGAGGCCACCGCCTCTGGGATCTGCTCGGTGAAGTCCGCCTGGCCCGGGATCGTGATCCCATAGCTGATCGGCGTAGCGCCTGGCGGAAGGCCGTAGAAACGGCAGATGAACGATGAGCCTGAGACGTCGGCCGTCGGGCTGCAGCTCGAGGTGCCAAAGGCCGCGCTCGGCGCCGGGACCATGCCCTCGTAGGCCATGGCCGAATCGCCTCCGCGGTCGTTGAGCTCGAGCACGACGGCCCCGACGCCGCCTCGCGATGCCTCGATCGTCACGGCGTACTGCGTGTCGTCGGTGAGCTGCGGGATGCTCCGCGGGTCGATCTTCATGCTCATCGCGGGCTCAAATCCGAAGCTGAGCAGTTGCGTGTAGACGAGAACGCCGTCCGCGAAGCGATACCACTTGATCGTCGCGGCCCACCCATCCTGCGACTGGACGACGATCGGCGTGGTCCAACCGGACGGTCCGCCGAGGGTCCGGGTGATGTTCGGGAGGTAGACCCGGTTGGCGTACTCAGTGCCTCCGGTGAAGCCCATCGCCGTTGTGGGGCTGCGCGTGTCGACTAGCAGGGCGAATTGGCCGCCACTGACATATATGGAGCGCTCACCGTCGGGCAGATTCGAGCTGGCGAAGTCGTATGTCCAGACACCGCCAGGAGCGACCGCAGCCGGCCCGTTTAGGAATGTCGTGATGGGGCCTCCGAGTGAACCCCAATGCAGCACGGGCTGCGCCGGGATCGTGCCCGTGTTCTGCACGATCACTCGGCTAGTGCGACCGCTGACGTTCTTCGCCACGTACGGCGCGAATGTCCGAACCTCGCTGCCAGCGAGGACGCCGTTGTAGCTGAAGGCGCGCGGAGCGGGATTGCTCGCGTCGTCATTGTGGCAATTGACGACGACGCCAAGCGGCTGCGTTGACGTAAGCGTGACCGCGTACTCAGTGCCCGCCGTGAGATTGGGCTCGAATCGCGGATCGATGAACTGCGACCCGCCAGCCACGATCGCTCGTGCGAGCTGCGCGGTCTTCAGGCCGTCGTAGCTCTTAAAATCGGCGGTCGCCGTGGCGAGCGCCGTGCCGAGGTTCTGAGCAATCACCGTGCAATAAAAACCGGCTGACAGCGCGGCGACGTATGGGAGGTAGACCTTCGTCGATCCGAAGGCGAGCCCGTCGTACGAGAGCGCTTCCTGCCGTTGTGGATTCGCCTCGTTTTGGTGCTCGTTTACCACTGCGACGACAGGCGAACCGAACGATTTGATGACGACCGAGAACTGCCCGCCCGCGGCGAGCTCGTTGTCGCAGTTCGGGCAGTGGAACACCGATGTCCCTGGCGCGAGACCAGTGACGGTGCGCGTCTTCACCACAGCGCCGTCAGAGAAGCGACGGAAATCGAAGGTCAGGTTCGTCGACGACGCTCCAACATTCTGGACGATGAAAGGCGTGTTCCACCCGTCGGGTCCGCCGAGCATCCTCGTGACGTTCGGCAAGTAGATCGTCGTCGTAGGCTGAAGATCGATCGCGAGTGCTGTGGTCCCAGGAGCGAATTGGACGAACGACGCGATGAACGCGACCCCGAGTGTCAAGCTGAATGCGCGAAAGAACATCGTGCTCCCCTCTCCTCCGGCTCTCAAAGGCCCTCGCCAGGTCAGCGGTCGTCAAAGCGTGCGCCTTGATGTCAAGCAGCCGACCGGCTGTCAAGGTGGTCTGCACTCTGTCGCGCACACGGTCCGAAGGATGTGGTCTGCCGCACGTACGACGCGTCGTGTCCGACTCGTTCCGTCGGCTTAGAAGCCTCCGTAGCCGATCGAGCTCAGCAGTTTTCCTGTGGCGTCGACGAGGTTCGCCCGATCGCCGGTGTTGGTCCACATGGGCGTCGCTCTAGCCCAGTTCAGCCCGCACCACTCCGGATGGATCTCGTTCGTGTAAAGACGGCAGATCTGGCCAGGCTGCATCGTCAGCGTGCCGAACGGGTACGTCTGTCCGCCGCGCACGCTCGAGATCCTCCAGGCGCTCATGTTCTGCGGGAGCGAGCCCTGGTTTTGGAATTCCACGTACTCGTCGGCCTCGGTCACGGGAACGCGACCGTCGAAGACGATATCCGTGAAGACGACGTTCGCCGATGGGACGACGGAGCCGATAGCGAACCCTTCATACATCATCGCGTTATCGGCGCCGTCAGCGATCTCGATCACAACCGCGTTGACATTGCTGGGATCGGCACCGCGTTGGCCCGCGATCGTGACCGCGTACTGCGTGTCGTCGGTCAGGCCCGGCACGTTGCGCGGGTCGATTTTCACCGCGGCCGGCGGCGCAAGCGTAACGGTCTGGCGTGTCACGAGGCCCGTTCGGAAACTTCTCCAGACGAGCATCGCGCTGGTCGCGGTCACGCTCTGCAGCACGATCGGCGTCGTCCATCCCGAGGCGCCACCTAGCGTGCGCGTCACGTTCGGAAGGTCATAGGTCGCGCTGGCCTGCGCGCTCGCACCGTACCCCATGGCGCTCGTGGGACTGATAACGTTCACCACCGCCGCGATCTGTCCGGCTGCATTGGCGACGAAGCTGTACTCGCCGTCGCCGAGGCACGCGGCGGATGCGGCGAGGCAAAACGGTAACGTCGTGTCGCCGTTCGCGTACCTGGGGTCGAAGGCCCACGCGGCGCCAGGCGCCAGCGCGCTCGCCCGCGTGAACCGTTGGGTCGTGCCGCCGCCAAGCGGGGTAAACGCGATGGCAGGAATGATCGCCGTCGCGCTTACGTTCTGGACCACGATCGTCGATGTCGTGTTCGCGCGGCCGCTGTCGTTCGCGTTCTTCGCCGCGTATGCGCCATATATAGCGAACGCACCGCTCGCGATCCCGTCGGTCGCGTAGGCAACGGGATTCGCGACGCCGGGATCATCGTTCTGCGTGTTGACGATCACAGCGAGGGGTTGGGTTGATGTGATCGTCGCGGCATACTGCTGCCGGTCTCCGAGCCCGGGCTCGATGTTGGGCTCGATGAACTGCGATTGACCGGGCTGAATCGTCCGAGTCGCGACTGTCGCTGGGCCTCCGTCGAATGGTACGAAGCGCGCCGTCGCGACCGCGGCGGTCGATCCGAGATTCTGCATGACGAGCGGCGTGTGGTAGCCAAAGAAACGGCGAACGACGTTCGGCAGCCAAACCGTCGTCGCGCCTTCACTGAATCCCACGTAGCTCATCGCCTCAGCGCGGGGACCCGAGCCGGCCTGTTCGTTCACGACTGAGACGATGGGTGCGCCGAAACTCTTGACCACGACCGAGAACTGGCTGTCCGCAGGCAGGGGAGCGTCGTTCACGAGCGTCGCCGCGAACGACGCGCCGGGCGCGAGAGACGCGATCGAACGGCGCCAGACGCAGGCGCCGTCACTGAAGCGCTTGAACTCGATCTCGAGATCGGTCGGGACCAAACCGCTGTTCTGGACAATGAACGGAGTCGTGAATCCAGTCGGTCCGCCGAGGGTCTTCGTCACGTTCGGGAGGTAGTTCACAGCCGTCGGCTGATCGGTACGAGGCGACGGACAAGGACCCGTTGATCCCGGCGATGTGACCGGGCCGAGATTGAGGAGACCGCTGCCGTAATCGCTGTCGGGGCCGGGCGCGCCGCCGTCCGCGGCAGTGGACATAAGGAACGAACGCACCTGCTCGGGCGTAAAAGTCGGATTCGCCTGTAGAACCAAAGCCGCCGCCCCTGCGACGTGCGGCGCGGACGAGGATGTCCCCGGGAAACCGACCGTTTTCGAGCAGCCTGCCGCATTGCCGTACGTCGCGGTCGATACCTCGCTCGGTCCGAGAATGTCGGGCTTGATTCGCCCGTCGATCGTCGGACCGCGTGAGCTGAACGAATCGACGAGGCCGGTCTGCCAGCATGCCGCTCCAACCGAGATCACGGACGAGACCGTCGCGGGCTCGACGATGCTTCCGGTTGCGACAGGGTGGTCGAATCCGGAACCCGTGGCAAAGAGATCGATTCGCGGTGTCGTGGTCCCGCTCGCGCGCCAAATGCCGAGCCGGAAGGTGGTGGTAGATGGATCCAGATTCGGGTAGCAAAATCCCTCCTTCGGCGGCGCTCCGACGCTCGGTCGATCGGACCCGGTCACAGGATTCACCGCGTCATTTCCGAAAAGGAACAAGTCGTAGTCGCTCGAAGCGAGCGGCCACTCGTCCCACCTGAGATATGCGCAGACCTGGGTGCCGTACGCCAGCGCGAACGTCTCGCGGTCAATGCCGGGCGCAAACTGCATCCACTGTCCGCCCGGCGGCGCTGCGAAAAAGCCCGACCAATGCCGCTCGGCCTCGTTGCCGGCCGCGTTGACCCAGACGATTCCGGAGGCGATGGCATCGGCGACGATCCCCTCCGCGGTCCCGGGCCCGCCGCGTCCGTCGCCCCGGCTCGATGCGGGATATCCGGCGGAGAAGTTGATGATGCGGATCCCTTGTGATTTGGCGTAGCTGACCGCCGACTGGAGCGGCGACAGACCATCCCCGATACAGATCAGGTAGAGCGACGACTCGGGCGCCATGTCGTAAATGATCTCGGCGACGGCCGTGCCGTGAGCGCCGTCATCTGCGGGTTTTAGGAGATTCCCGGAGCAGAGATCGACGGCCGTGAGATTCGAGGGAAGATCGCCAGATGCCTGACGCGCGGGATAGTCCGCGAAGCTTCCATCGACCACACCGACCTTCACACCCTTGCCCCGATACCCGCGCGTCTGCCACGAGCTCGCTCCGCTGCTTCCGAGACCTTCGCTCGTCACGGACGCCCTCACGAGGTGGTCGAGTTGGCTCACGTACCGCACGTCGTCGCGCGCCGCTATTCGTTCGAGCGCGCCGGCTGGGATATCCGCCTCGATCGATCCGGGGATCGCGCCGAGCACACTTCCTCCGGCAGCGTCGATCCCCGCGAGCACAGCGGTGGTGTCAGCGGATCGCGTGTCGATGTGGACCTTCACACGGTCCGCTCCGCCCGGCTGGCGAAAGCTTTCGCGCGAGAGCGGTCCTCCGCCGATTTCGCGCCGGAGCTCGAACGCGAGCTTCGGTTGTTTCGGCGGCGGTTCTGCTAAGTGACCTGCGTTTGCGGCGCCGCCCATGAGCGCCGTGCTACCAACCGCCACGAGGACGCACGCAAACGTAACGCGCAACACGGCAGCGCCCCCCGCCATTCGCTCACGTGGCGATTAATGCGACTCGACAGTGAGCGGACCCGAACCTCTCGTCAATCGCAACGCTGGGTCAACGCCGTGTGACGCCTTATTCGCCGTCGAGCGTGTTCCCCACCGTCAGCTCGCGCATCCAGTCCTCGAGGAGAAGTCCGATCCGGTCGTGCTGAGGCGGAGCGCTCTTGGACATCCGGTGGGAGCGCGGGGGCTCGGGGAGTGGCCGCGCGGCCCAGTGCCTCGCCTGCACTTGCGTGAGATCTTGGGCGATCGCGGCCATCTATCCGTTACCTCCAGCTAAACGTCTGAGTACAGATACAACCATCGGCGTCGACGGCTCGATCTGGTTGATCACTGTTCGGGACAAGGCTCATGCCAGCGGTCTGCCAGGTGAACGGTCCGATCGGTCGTGATTGAGTCGTGAATTGGTGACGGCGGGTCGCACAGCAGCCTTGACGATGAGTAAGCGCCGACTTACTCTCGAAAAATCGACGCGTTTGCGGCCCTCGGCGAACCTCGGCGCCGCGAGATCCTTCGCCTCGTCGCGAGCAAGGAGCTCTCGGTGGGCGACATCGCCCGCCGCTTCGACGTCACGAGACCGGCGATCTCGCAGCACCTGCGCGTCCTGAGGGAGGCCGGCCTGGTGACCGAGCGCCGCGACGGGACGAAGCGGTTGTACCGAGCGCGCCCCGAGACCATCGCCCAGCTCTGGGCCTCCCTCGAGGTCTTCTGGTCCGAGAGTCTGCGTACGCTGAAGGTCGCCGCCGAGCACGAAGAGCAGCAGAGGAGGTCAAGGAGGCATGGCCCTCGACACGAAAGTCATTGAGCGGGTGATCACGATCGACGCGCCGCCGGAGACCGTCTTTCGCCTCCTGACCGATCCGGTCCAGTACGTCCGATGGAAGGGCCGGCTTGCCGAGCTCGAGCCTCGGCGCGGCGGCGCGTTCCGCGTCGAGTTCGGAAGTGCCAAGGACGTCGCCGCGGGAAAATACGTCGAGGTCGTCCGCGATCGGCGCGTCGTCTTCACCTGGGGTTGGGAAGGCAACGAGATGGTCCCGCCCGGATCGAGCACCGTCGAGATCGATCTTCAGCCGATGGGATCGGGGACCCGCCTCCGTCTCGTCCATCGCGGGCTGCCGCAGGAGGCGATCGCGAGCCACACCGAAGGTTGGGATTACTTCCTCCCGCGTCTCACCGACGTGGCCGAGGGACGACCGGCGCGCGAGGCACCGCAACACACCGAGTCCACGACCTAACCGCAACCCTCGTAACGCCCTCTCGCCGCTGACCGAGGCACGGCGGTCGCTCAGGCTCTGCGGCGGGAGGTACGAATGCCGACAACCATTTCCGCCGGCGACACCGCATGGCTTCTCATGTCAGCGGCCCTCGTGATGCTCATGACCCCGGCGCTGGGTTTCTTCTACGGCGGTCTCGTCCGGAGGAAGAACGTTCTCGCGACGATCATGCACAGCTTCTTCATCCTCTGCCTCATCAGCGTGCAGTGGGTCCTCTGGGGCTACACGCTCGCGTTCGGTCCGGACAAAGGCGGGATCATCGGCGGCCTCGACTGGCTCACGCTCCGGGGTGTCGGTCAGGAGCCGGGTCCGTATGCGGCGACCGTTCCGCACCAGGCGTTCATGGTCTTCCAGATGATGTTCGCGGTGATCACGCCGGCCCTCATCACCGGCGCGTTCGCCGAACGCAAACGCTTCAAGGCCTTCGTCATCTTCACTTTGCTCTGGGCCACCTTCGTCTATGACCCGATCGCGCACTGGGTCTGGGGCGGCGGATGGCTCGGTCAGCTCGGCGCGCTCGACTTCGCGGGCGGCACCTGCACATCACGAGCGGCGTCTCGGCGCTCGTCGCCGCGCTCGTGCTCGGTCGGCGCGTCGGATACGGACGCGACGCGCTCGAGCCGCACGACGCCACGATGACCGTCCTCGGCGCGTCGCTGCTCTGGTTCGGCTGGTTCGGCTTCAACGCGGGAAGCGCGATCACCGCCGGCGGTCTCGCCGCGAACGCATTCGTCGTGACGAACACCGCGGCGGCGATGGCCGCGCTCACGTGGATGACGGTCTCGTGGCTGCACAAGGGTGCGCCGAGCGTGCTCGGTGCCGCGGCCGGCGCGGTCGCGGGTCTCGTCGCGATCACACCCGCGTCCGGCTACGTCGACGTGTCGGCGTCAATACTCATCGGGCTCGGCGCCGGCATCTTCTGCTACACCGCGATCCAGCTCACGAAGCGTCTCCGCGTCGACGATGCCCTCGACGTCTTCGGAGTCCACGGCGTCGGCGGTGCCTGGGGCGCGCTCGCCACAGGCATCTTCGCGACGGTCGCCGTTAACGGCGCGGCGAAGGACGGGCTCCTCGCCGGCAACCCGGGACAGCTCGGCATCCAGGCGATCGCCGTCGGCGCGTCGATCCTCTACTCGGCGGTCATGACCTTCGTGATCCTGAAGCTCATCGATGTCTTCGTCGGGCTTCGCGTGCCCGAGAGCGAGGAAGTCCTCGGTCTCGACGCGTCGCAGCACCGCGAAGCTGCGTACCAGATTTAAGGAGGCGGTCATGGAGATCCTCGCATTCGCGTCCTTCGCGATCTTGGTCGTCGCATGGCTCGTCGCTCCGTCGCGCGGCGACGTGATCGTGGTGACCCGCAAGGCGGAGGACCGCAAACGGTCGATTGAGGATCAGGCTCGGCAAACGGGCTTGGTCCTCTTCGTTTCCCCTTTACCCTGCCCACCTTGGAAGACATCGGCCGCGTGCTGGCGTGGTTGGTCTTTGTCGCGTTCGCGACGTACTCGGTGTTGGTCTGGGTTGGGCGCCCGGCAGTCCTAAAGAAAGCGCTCCCGCGATGGATCGACGATGACGGTCTGCTTGGACTGCAGGCGCGGGCGATCACGATCTCGAGTGTCTGGTTCGCGGGGGGATTCATTCTGTTGTTCGCGGCCGGCCTCGTCGAGCGACTGCTCGGGATCCAACCTTCGTACATCTATGCCGTGAACCCGATCGACTTGCTGTTGCTCGCCCCGGGCTTCGCCCTGTTCGTCCTTGGGTACGCGTCGGCGGGATGGATGCGGCCGCGATGGACGATTCCCGAATGGTTCAGGAGAGGTCTTCGGCGAGGGAGATACGGACCGGTCCATCAGACCCCCGCACCACCCGGTCCGGGCGTACGGGCCCGCGCATGGCGCGCCCGAATTCCTCACATCCTGTTGCTCGCTGCATTCTTGATCGGGGGCACCATTTGGACGGCGGATGCTGAGTGCCGCCGAGCGCGCGGCGACATCGAAGCATGTGAGTCAATGGTTCCGGTCGCGTGGGCCGCAGGCATCGCCACAGGCCTGATCACCGCCACGGTTGGATTGCCCCTCGGCTGGTTCACAACACAGTCCGGCGAAAGAGGGGACCGGCTTCGCAGACGCAACATGCGACTCGCGAAGATCTCGACCACCTTTGCATGGCTACTTCTCGGCGGCGGAGCACTGTTCTCCCTCGCGCGCGGGGGTTTCGTCGTCGCCCTCACCGCTGTCATGGCTTGGTTAGGAGTTGTAATGGCGGTCGTCGCCCTCGACTGGCTGCGCCGGGCACTAAAGACCACGAGATAGGTACACTTCATGGTGAACAACTGAATACGACGGGGGAGCGCCCGACGAAGGGGCGGGGGAGCGCCCGACGAAGGGGGCGCTGAGAGTGCGGACAGCCGCAGACCCCAGAACCTGATCTGAGTAATGTCAGCGTAGGGAGTCGAGACGCGTGGAAACCCTTACGAGCGGCGCTCAGGCGCCGCTTTTGTTTTGTCCGGCACCGGGTGGCCAGATGAGGACCGCTCGCGGTACTGCGCGGCTCCTGTTGGTCTGCTTCCTGGCGTCCTGCACGGGACTTGGCAACTCGGGTACCGACGTGCGGATCCGCAATGCGACCACGGAGGCCGTCACCGTGACCGAGGTGGGTCAGGGACCGGGCGGCCACGATCTTGTTAGCCGTGTCGGGGCAGCGGAGGAACGGGTCTCCCTCTGGCATTTCACAAACCTTCCCTTCGGCATTGGCGGCGGTTCGAAGATCACCGTTCGCGCTACGTCCGAGACGGACCAGCCGCTCTTTTGTCACAGCTTCTCCTTTGATGACTTGCGTAGCTCGCAAGGTCTGGTTTCTATCAAAGGCGGTCAGCTTGACTGCAGGTAACTACCTGTGAGAGCAGTTGTGGTCGCACATGGTGACGTGTTGCCGTCGGACCGCGCGGTCATCGGTGCGCAGGACTACGTCGTCGCGGCTGATGGCGGCGCGTTCGCGCTCGAACGCTGGAAGGTCCTTCCCCGCCTCATCGTCGGCGACATGGACTCGCTGGGCGACGCCGGCGTCGAGCGAATGGCGCGGCAGGGCATTCCGGTCGCGAAGTTCTCGGCGGCGAAGGACGAGTCCGACCTCGAGCTCGCGGTCGCTCAGGCGATCGCGGCGGGCGCGACCGAGGTCGTGCTGCTTGGCGCGCTCGGCGGCGAGCGCCTGGATCACGAGGCGGCGAACCTTCTTCTCCTCGCCGATCCCGGCTACGACGGCGTCCGGCTCGAAGCGCGTCGCGGAGCCCTT
>WNGJ01053447.1_pt1 | contig 11723 bp, 6 predicted proteins | sample 5400611 | NCBI WGS metagenome assembly WNGJ01 (sample SAMN13153375, study PRJNA577476) | soil metagenome | isolation source: 40 cm soil or saprolite under Garry oak tree replicate 1 | place: USA:California | collected 2016-06-15 | reverse complement strand
CCCGCAGTGAGCGCCACGGCGCTGGTGTGCCGCAGCACCGATCGGTCAAGCCTTCGCCCGGGCTACGGCGCGGCGTTCCCGGACGGACTACCGTACACACCTCATTGCCGGAAGCGGCGCGGGCGCCTATAAGGCGCAGCGGGAGCTTTCACGGAGGAAACACCCATGCGCAACCCCCTGGCGTCACGGCCGCTCAGGCCGTTCCTGTGTGCGCTGTTGGCTTCGTTGATCTGGGCCGCTTCCGCCGACCGGAGCGTCGCACAGACTTCCTATCCCGATCCGGCGAACGAGCACCTGTGCCCGAGCCAGACGGGTGCCGGAGGCGGCGCCGAGGCCATCCCGGCCTTCGTCGGTCCGGGCATCGACGGCTTCAGCCCCAATCAGAGCCTCTGTCTGCCTCAGCTCGCTCCGGTTCCGACGGGGCTCAGCCCCCTCGCGTTCATCGTGCAAGGCGTCGAGCCCGGCGACCGCGTCGACTCCCAGGGGACGATCTACGTCGAGTCGATCCGCGGCGTGCCCGGGGGCGTCGATCTGTGGCGCTGGGATGCGTCCATCGACGGCTCGCCGAATGCTAACGGCACCCTGCCTTTCAAGTACGAGGGCCAGCCCGACAACTGCGGCATCTTCGGACTGAGCGGCGGCGGATGCGCCCAGAACGTCGGCAGTCCCACCAACCTCGGCGTGGCGCCCGGAGGCGGTGACGCCGACATCGCCGTGAACGCCCCCGACCCGAACAACTCCGCCATTCCGAACCTCGCGTTGACCAGCCTCACACTCGCTCCCGGCGTGACCGCGACCCGTTCCAGGAATCGCGGTGACACCTTCTTCACTCCGCCGAACCTGCTCAGCGCGGCGGTTTCGGGCGACGACCGCATGTGGAACGATGCGGTCGACGATCCTTCCACGGTCTACATGAGCTATCACGATGTGGCCACTTTCAACATCGAGGTGCAGCGCTCGAGCGACGGCGGACTCACCTACGCCGCCGGTGCCGGCGAGGCCATCGACGCCGCGACTCTCCCCGCCGCCGGCAGCGTCCTGCCGACGGACAGCGCGAACGTGGCGGCACAGATCAAGGTCGACCGCAACACGAGCGGGTGCCCCAGCAAGGGGAATCTCTACGCCGCATTCGTGGCGCCCGACAATGCGACCGATAACGCCCACAGCGCACCGCTTGGCACCGTCTACGTCGGCGTGTCCACCGACGCCAAGCTCGGCGCCGTGTCCTTCACCTTCACGGACCACAAAGTCTTCACGAGCCCCGCCGGCTCGCCCGGAGCCACCACCGGCACCGCGAACATCTTTCCGGCGCTCGCCGTGGACAACTTCGGCCACGCCTACGTCGTCTGGTCGGACAACCAGAGCATCTTCCTCTCGTCGTCCTCCGATGCGGGAGGACACTGGACCGTGCCGGTGCGCGTGAACGGCGGAGCGACCGCCGGCAAGTCCAACGTCTTTCCCTGGGTCGCCGCGGACGCGAACGGTCACGTGGTGGTCACGTGGCTCGGCTCGAGCCTTCCCGGGAATTCGAACAGCGTCGCCGCGATGCAGCCATCCTGCGCCGGCGGGACCACCGACTGCTGGGCGAAGTGGAACGTCTACATGGCCGAGAGCGTCAATGGCCACGACGCGGTACCGTCGTTCGCGCAGCACGTCGCGAGCGACCACATCATTCATTCGGGAACGGTCTGTACCAGCGGCACGGGCTGCTCGGGCGGCGACAGTCGCAGTCTTGCGGACTTCTTCCAGGTGGCTCTCGATCCGCAGCATCGCGCCAACATCGCCTACGCGGACGATCACCTGGCGAGCCCGCTCTGCTCGCAGCAGAGTCCCGGGCACTGCGCGAACAACGATCCGCAGACCTTCCGCGTCGCAGTGCCGTACTTCACGTACCAGCTCAAGCCCAACAAGAAGGTCGTCACCACAGGGTCCTGCGCCGGCTGACCCCACTGCCCACGGTGGCCCGCGCGTGACCCACATCCTGGTGACTGGGGCATCGGGCGGCATCGGGGCCGCCATCTCGAGGGCGCTGGCCCGGCGGGGCGTCACGGTGCTGCTGCACTACCGCTCCAACCGGACCGCGGCCGAGGCCACGCGGCAGGCTCTCGAGGGCGGCGGCCACAGCCTCATCCAGGCCGACCTCGCCGATCCGGAATCGATCGAGCGGCTCTGGCGCGAGGCCGCCGCGCGTCAGCCGATCGACACCGTGATCAACAACGCGGGCATCTATTCGCATCACCCGCCGCTCGCGACCGCCTACGCGGACTGGACCGCGGCGTGGCAGCGCATGCTCGCGACCAACCTCTCGGGTCCCGCACACCTTTCCTATTGCGCGGCGCGCACGATGGCGGAGCGGGGGCACGGCCGGATCGTCGGCATCTCCTCGCGGGGCGCCTTTCGGGGAGAGCCCGATGCGCCCGCGTATGCCGCGAGCAAGGCTGGCCTGAACGCCCTCAGCCAGTCTCTCGCCAAGGCGCTGGCGCCGAAGGGTGTCTACGTGTTCGTCGTCGCTCCGGGCTGGGTCTCGACGGAGAGAGTCGCCCCCTTCGTACGCGACCCGGCAGTGCTCGCCGACCAGCCGCTCGGCCGCGTCGCGACGCCGGAGGAGGTCGCGCAGGTGGTGAGCTACCTCGCGCTCGACGCGCCGGCGAGCATGACGGGCGCGATACTCGACGTGAACGGCGCCTCGTACCTGCGAAGCTGAGGCGCGGCGCCGGACGGGCGGCCCCAAGTCAGATCGGCTGCTCCATCGACTTCGCCAGCGGCGTGAAGGTCTTCGGCCCCGACTCGGTCATGTGCCAGCAATCCTCGAGGCGGATGCCGAACTCGCCGGGAATATAGAGCCCCGGCTCGTCGGAGAAGCACATGCCGGCCTCGAGCGCCGTGCCGTCGCTTCGCACGAGGTAGGGCGGCTCGTGCACGTCCATCCCGATGCCGTGGCCGGTTCGATGCGAGAGCCCCGGCAGGCCGTAGTCCTTGCTCCAGCGCTTCTGCTCGTAGAAGGCGCGGACGGCCTTGTCGATCGCCCCGACCGGCGCGCCGATCTTCGCCGTCTCCAGCGCGAGCTCCTGTCCGCGCTTCACCGTGTCCCACAGCTCCCGCTGGCGCGGCGAGGGCTTGCCCGCAACCCAGCTGCGGGAGATGTCGGACTGGTAGCCGTGGACCGAGCAGCCGGAGTCGATGAGGATGACCGAGCCCTCGTGGACGCTCTGCGGCTTGATCGAGCCGTGCGGATAAGCGCTCGCCTCATTCAACAGCACCAGGGCGAACTCGTGCGTGCCACCGAGGGCGGTGTGCGCCGCCACCATCAGGCTCACGATGTCGGAATTGCGCATGCCCGCCTCGATGCGGCCGTGCACGTAGCGCAGCGCCGCGATCGTGACGCTGTTGGCGGTTTGCAGCAGGGCAAGCTCCGCCGGTGACTTGATCATGCGACAGGCGCGCACCAGCGCATCGCCGGGGACGATCTCACGCCCACCTCCCGAGGCCTTCCTCACCTCATCGAGGATGAAGTAGCGCGTGGTCGGTTCCACCGCGAGGGTTCCTTTGGCCGCGGCGCGCTCGCGCAGTGCGCCGGCGAGCAGCTCGAAGGGGCTCTCGTCCTCCTTCCACGGCCGGAGGTCCCCGGGGATTCGCAGGGTTTCGCGGATCGAGGGCTCCTCGAAGAAGGGCGTCACCACCACCACGCGACCCTCGGCGGGCACGAGCGCCGCGGTGGTCCGCTCGGATCTCCACCAGCGGACTCCCGTAAAGTACTCGAGCGTGGATCCCGCCTCGACCAGGAACGCGGCGATCCTGCGCCGCTGCATCAGGCCCTGGAGCTTCGCCAGGCGGGCGAGGTGCTCCTCGGGACTGATCGGCGCCACGCCGGAGGCGATCGGGCTGAGGCCGGTCGCTTGCGGCGGCTCGGCTGCCTCAAGCCTCGCGCCGGCGGCGGTAACGGCCGCGGCGCCGGCAGCGGCGCCGAGCAGGGCACGTCTCGAGACGCTCATGCGTTTTCTTCCCGTGACGGCCCAGTCAGGATGCGGGCGGGGCGCCGCCTTCGCGGCGGCGCCGCTCTAGAAGGCGTCACGGTAGCGCTGCATGGTGTGTGCGGCGGCAAAGAAATGCCCGCCGGGCCCCACTTCCGCGACCGCCTCGACGCCGATCTCCTCGGCAGAAGCGAGCACCGGCTGGAAGAGCTCCGCGAACATCTGCAGCATTTCGACGTCGAGGATGAATTTCTCGAGCGACGCCGTCAGCCCGCCTTCGAGCCAGCCGGCGGCGTGCAGCATGAAGTGGCAGCCCCCGAGCAGCGCCCCCCACAGGCTCATCTGGGACTCGTATACCGCCTGGGCATCCGGGGCGTTGGAGGCCGTCGCACTCGAGCAGCGCCAGGGTGCGCCGATGTAGCGGGCCAGCTGGCCGGCGCCGAAGGCCGCCTTGGCGTACTCGGGCGTGCCGAAAGCCGGCGCTCCCGACTTCATATCGACATTCGAGGTGAAGCTGCCGTACATCACCGGGGCGCCCGGCCGCACGATCTGCGAGAGGGTGATGCCGAAGAGCGCCTCGGCGTGCGAGAGCGTCAGCGCCCCCGAGATGGTGATCGGCGCCATCGCGCCGGCGAGCGTAAAGGGCGTGACGATCATCAGCTGCCCGTTGGCCGCGAAATCGATGATGCCGTCGGTCATCGGCACGTCGAGCTGCAGCGGCGAGTTGGTGTTGCAGATGCTGTAACAGCGCGGCGCGCTGCGAAACGTCGCCGCGTCGATCCCATGCGCGACGCACAGCATCGCGAAGCAGTCCGCGAGCTGCGCCTCGCCCCGGCAGTAGAAATGCGGCACCTTGTCGCCGAGCGTGAGCTGCGCGAGCGAGGTCTCGAGGTGACGCTCGGACACCGAGGTGTCCTGCGGCTCGACCATCTGCCCGAGCACGTGGATGACGTCGAAGGCCTGCGAGAGCCGCACCAGGTCGCGATAGTCCTCGAGCGTGGCGGTGCGCTTGCCGCGCTCGAGATCGCTCACGCTCGGAGGGCCCGCGACCGGCGCGAACACGACGTGCCGTCCACCCACGCGGCAGGAGCGCGCGGGATTGCGGGCGATGAGATCGACTTCCGCCGGGATGGTCGAGATAGCCTTGCTGACCATGCCGGGGTCGAGGCGCACCATCTGGCTCGAATCGTCCACCGGGGCCCCGGCCGAGCGCAGCACCGAGCGCCCGCGCGCCGACAACACCCGCATGCCCTGGTGCTCGAGAATGTGGAGCGCCGCGCGATGCATGCTCGCGACCTGATCGTCGGAGAAGATCCGCACCGGCTCGAAGGGGTTGACGAGGTTTCGGTAGCGCGTCGAGCGCGGCTCGGGTGCCGCGGCGCCGGCTCTCTGGGCTTCTCGCCTGCGAGGTCTCATCGCGTCAAGTGTATGCCAGCCCTCGCCGCCAGACGAGCAGAGTTCCCGTGGCCTCCGCTCGCCCGTTGACGATAGTATCAGTTAACTCGAGCATCCCGATCGGACTGCCCATGTCATCCCTCGCCAGCCCCTCCGCGGCCGGCTCGTCCGTCGCTGGCGTCGAAGAGATCCGCGGCCACTTCCCCGCGCTCTCCCGCAGGCACAACGGGTTCCCGGTCGCCTATTTCGACGGTCCCGGCGGGACGCAGGTCCCGCGCCAGGTGGCGGAGGCGATGACCGACTACCTCCTGAACCACAATGCCAACACGAACTGGGCGTTCCCGACCAGCGAGGAAACCGACCACGCCCTCCTCGAGGCGCGTCGCGCGCTCGCCGACTGGATCGGGGGCTCGCCCGAAGAGATCGTGTTCGGCGCCAACATGACCACGCTCACCTTCCACCTCGGCCGTGCGCTCGGGCGCGAATGGCGGGAGGGGGACGTCGTGGTCGTCACCGAGCTCGACCACCATGCGAACTCCGACACCTGGCGGGCGCTCGCGAAGGAGCGCGGAGTCGAGATACGCACCGTCAGGATGCGACGCGAGGACGGTCGGCTCGATGAGCAAGACCTCGCCGGCAAGCTCACGCCCGGAGTGCGTCTGCTCGCTCTCGGCGCGGCCTCCAACGCGCTCGGCACCATCAACGATGTGCCGCGACTGACCAGGCTGGCGCATGCGGCGGGGGCGCTGGTCTTCGTCGACGGGGTTCACTACGCCAGCCACCACATGCCCGACGTGCGCGCGTGGGACTGCGACTTCTTCGCCTGCTCGGCCTACAAGTTCTACGGTCCGCACGTCGGGGTGCTGTGGGGCCGGCGCGAGCTGCTCGAGAGGCTCGACTCGCCGAGGCTGGCGCCTGCCTCCTCTCAGGCGCCCGATCGCCTCGAGACCGGCACGCTCAGCCATGAAGGCATGGTCGGCGCGGCAGCCGCTGTCGACTTCCTCGCCTCTCTCGCTTCGGCCCGGCTGCCGAGGCGCGAGCGCCTCAGGCTCGTATCGCAGAGCCTCGAGGAGCGCGGAGCGCGGCTCCTGGGGCGGCTGTGGCAGGGGCTCGAAGCGATTCCCGGTGTCGAGCTCTACGGGGTGCCGCCCGGCGGCGAGCGCACTCCCACCGTTGCGTTCACGCTCCGCGGAATCGATTCCGGCGACGTCGCGCGCTCGCTCGCCGGGCGCGGCGTCTTCGTCTCGCACGGCGACTTCTACGCGGCCACGGTTGCGCGGGTGCTGGGCCACGAGCGCGACGGATTCGTGCGCGCCGGCTGCGCGGCGTACACCACGGCCGACGAAGTCGAGCGGCTCATCGACGGCGTGCGGCGTCTGGCGTGAGGACCTCCGGGCCCGCCGATGGCCCGCCGTGCATCGCCCGCCGGGTGCGGCGCGGGACGCCGAGCGATGAGTGCAGGGTCGTTTCCCGACTGCGGCCGCCGCCCTCCCGGCGGCCCCGTCGGCCGTGATACCTTCGGGAGCGGGAGGCCTTGCTCCCGCAGCATTAATAAGGAGTCGGTGCCGGATGCCGAGCAGAGTTCCCCCCGGCGAGAAGCGTGGCTGGATCGTCCCGATCGGCGGCGCGGAGAACAAGGAGAACGACCGCCGCATCCTCGAGCGTTTCGTGCGCGAGTCGGGCGGGGGTGAGGCCGACATCGTCGTCATCCCCACCGCGAGCCGGCAGCACGAGACCGGCGCGCGCTACGAGGAGCTGTTCCGGGACATCGGCGCCGCGCGGGTGACCGTCATGGATTTCGACACCCGCCGCGACTGCCGCGAGCCGGGGCGACTCGAGCGAATCGAGGAGGCGAGCGGCATCTTCTTCACCGGCGGGAACCAGCTGCGGCTCACGACGCTTCTCGGCGGCACCGCGGTCGCGAAGCTCATCCGCTCGCGCAACGCCAGCGGCGTCACCGTCGGCGGCACGAGCGCCGGCGCCAGCATCCTCTGCGAGCACATGATTGCCGCGGGCGATGAGGGCTCGTCGGTGATCGCCGGGAGCGTACGGCTCGCGCCGGGCTTAGGGTTAACCAACCGCTTCATCATCGATCAGCACTTCCGCCAGCGCGACCGCTTCGGGCGGCTCCTCACCGCGCTCGCCTACAACCCCCGTGTTCGTCGGGAGCGACGAGACCGTCGAGGTCGAGGGGAGCGGGGGAGTGACGATCGTCGATGGGGCGGAGGTGAGCTACTCGTCCATCCACAGGGCCGAGGACGGACAGCCGGTGTGCATGCTGGGCCTGCGCCTGCATGTGCTGGTTGCGGGCGCAACCTTCAGCCTCAACACCCGCCAGGCCAGCGCCGGAGCCCTCAATGCAGCCAGGGAGTGATTGACAGGGAAGATGAGGATCACGCGCGGGGCCGCATCCAACAACTATTACGATTCCAGCCGGCAATCCCATGCGTATCCTCGATCGTTCGGTCTATGTCGGCCCGTCGCTGCACGCGCGCTTTCCCGTCATTCTTCTCACGCTCGACCTCGGTGAGCTCGAGGCGTGGCCCACCGTGCGCCTCGGCGGCGCTTTCGTCGACTCACTCGGGGAGGCGCTGCCGGGGCTCGCCGAGCACGGTTGCTCCTACCGCGAGCCCGGCGGCTTCTACCGGCGCATGCGCGAGGGCGAGGGCACCTGGCTCGGGCACGTCCTCGAGCACGTGGCGATCGAGCTGCAGAATATCGCGGGCGAGGCGGTCACGTTCGGCAAGACGCGCGGCGCGGGCGCCGCCGGGGTGTATACGGTCGTCTACGAGTACGCGCAGCGCGACGAGGGATGCGCAGCCGGCGAGCTCGGGCTGCGGCTGATCTGCTCGCTGCTGCCCGAGCGGCTGCGCCCCGCGGGAAGCGTCCCCGAGGGCTGGAGCTTTCCCGAGGCGCGCGACCAGTTCATCCGCTTCGCCCAGCGCCGCGCGCTCGGGCCCTCCACGGCATCCCTGGTGCGCGCCGCCGAAGCGCGCGGCATCCCCTGGCTGCGCCTCAACGACCAGTCGCTCATTCAGCTCGGCTACGGCAAGTATCAGCAGCGCATCCGGGCGACGGTCACCGGCCGCACCCCGCACATCGCGGTCGAGCTCGCCAGCGACAAGGAGGAGACCAACAAGATCCTCGCCAGCCTGGGGCTCCCGGTGCCCCAGCAGGAGCTGGTGCAGAGCGAGTCCCAGGCGGTGCGCGCCGCGCGCCGCATCGGCTTCCCGGTGGTGACCAAGCCCTACAACGGCAACCACGGCCGGGGCATTTCCATCCGCCTCACCACCGACGAGGAGGTGGCGCACGGCTTCAACGTGGCGCGCGAGCACTCCCGCTCGGTGGTCGTCGAGAGCTTCCTCGAAGGAGACGATCACCGCCTGCTGGTGGTCAACGGCGAGCTCATCGCCGCCACGCGCCGCACGCCCGGACACGTGGTGGGCGACGGCGAGCACACGATCGAGCAGCTGATCGAGATCGTGAACCAGGATCCGCGCCGCGGCGTCGGGCACGAGAAGGTGCTCACCCGTCTCGAGCTCGACGCGCAGGCGCAGAAGATGCTGACGCGCACCGGGCTCACGGCCGGATCGGTCCCGGAGGCGGGTAAGGTGGTGTACCTGCGCTCGACCGCGAACCTCTCGACCGGCGGCACCGCCACCGATGTGACCGACATCATCCATCCCGACAACCGCGAGATGGCCGAGCGCGCGGTGCGCGCCATCGGCCTCGACGTGGGCGGCGTCGACTTCCTCTCGAGGAACATCACCGAGAGCTATCGCAAGATCGGCGGCGGCATCTGCGAGATCAACGCGGCGCCCGGCTTTCGCATGCACGTGGCTCCCTCCGAGGGCACCCCGCGCGACGTCGCCGCGCCGGTGATCGAGATGCTGTTCCCGCCCGGGGCGCCCTCGCGGGTGCCGATCGCGGCCGTCACCGGCACCAACGGCAAGACCACCACCACGCGCATGCTGGCGCACATCACCAAGATGGCGGGGTTCACGCCCGGACTCACCACCACCGACGGCGTCTACATCGACGGCCAGCGCACCGTGGCCGGCGACATGACCGGCCCGGTCTCCGCGCGCATGGTGCTGGCGGATCCGCAGATCGACATCGCGGTGCTGGAGACCGCGCGCGGCGGGCTGCTGCGCGCCGGCATGGGCGTCAACGAGGTGAACGTCGGCGCGGTGCTCAACGTGCAGTCCGATCACCTGGGGCTGAAGGGCATCGACACCCTCGAGCAGCTCGCGGAGGTCAAGCGGGTCGTCGTCGAGGTCGCCACCGACTGCGCGGTGCTCAATGCCGACGATCCGCTGGTTCTGAAGATGGCCGGCCACACGGAGGCGAAGAGCATCTGCTACGTCACCATGAACCCGCAGCACGCCCTGGTGCGCGAGCACATCCGCGCCGGCGGCCGCGCCTGCGCGCTGGAGGCGGGCGTCAACGGCCAGATGATCACGCTCTACGAGCGCAACGGGCACATTCCGCTGCTCTGGACGCACCTGATCCCCGCCACCCTCGAGGGCCGCGCGACCCACAACGTCCAGAACGCCATGTTCGCCGCCGCCATGGCGTTCTCGCTCAGCGTCAAGCTCGATGCCATCCGCCAGGGCCTGCGCACCTTCGACTCGACTTTCTTCCAGGCGCCGGGACGCATGAACGTGTTCAACGAGCACCCCTTCAAGGTGCTGTTCGACTACGGGCACAACGCGCACGCGGTCGCGGCCATCACGGATCTCGCGCAGCGTCTCGACGTCACCGGCCGGCGTATCGTGGTGCTCGCCGGTCCCGGCGATCGCCGGGATGAGGACCTGGTCGCGATCGCCCGCGCGGTCGCCGGCCGCTTCGACCACTACATCTGCCGCCGCGACGACAGCCTGCGCGATCGCGCCCCGGACGAGGTCCCGCGCATCATGGCGGCGGCGCTCGCCGAGGCGGGAGTGCGCGCCGAGGCGATCTCGCTCATACCCGACGAGCAGGAGGCGATCCTCGCCGCGCTCAATCTCGGCCAGCCGGGCGATCTGCTGCTGGTCTTCGCCGACCAGCTGACGCGGTCCTGGAAGCAGATCACCAAGTTCAGGCCGGCCGGGGCGAGTGCGCCCCTGCCGGTGTCACCGCCGGCGCCGCCGTCTGCGCCGGAGCCCCGCGCGGACGCGGGCTTCGCGGGCGATGCGGCGCTCAGGGCCGCGGACGGCATCACTCCCGCCTTCAGCCTCGAGAGGCTCGAGGGCTGGCGCTCGCGTGCCGCGCGCGCGCGGGCGCACCTCGGGTGGCACATGCCCGGAGTGGTGGCGCGAGCGCATGCGGGGGGCGCATCGCTCGCGCTCGCCGCCCCTCCGGACCAGCTGCTCGTCGCGACCGAAGTCAACGAGTGGGCGCTGTGCGCGACGCTTCTCGCGCGTGATCCGGAGCGCTTTCGCTTCCTCGAGGCGGCGCTCGCCGCGGCGGCGCTCGAGCAGGCCGCAGACCCCGCGGTCGTCATCGCCCCGGTGCTCGAGGAGCGCTCGGCGCTCGAGCGCCTCGGGCGCCTCGCAACCCGCGAGGCGCGGGTCGAGCTCATGGCTCTGCTCGGCGAGGCTGGCGCCCGGCGTCTCCCGCACGTCCTGGACGACGCCCTGCTCACACTCGGTGCCGGCGAGGGGGCGCGCGACTTCGAGCTCGTAGCGCTCCCGCAGCCTTCCCGGGTCCCCTGGGCGGAGCTGCGCGGCATTCCGACCGCCGTGGTGACGGGGTCCAACGGCAAGACCACTACGGTACGGCTGCTCGCCGCCTGCGCCCGGGCGCACGGCTGGCACACCGCTTACTGCTGCACGGACGGCGTGTTCCTCGATGGGCAGCTCGAGGAGCGTGGTGACTACTCCGGCCCCGCAGGCGCGCGGCGCGTGATGCGCGAGCGCCGTGCCCAGGCCGCCATCGTGGAAGCGGCACGCGGCGGGATCCTCCGCCGCGGAATCGCGCTGTCCCACGCGCACGTCGGGCTCGTCACCAACGTGAGCCCCGATCACTTCGGGGAGTACGGGATCGACGACCTCGATGGGCTCGCCGACACCAAGCTCTCGATCGCGGCCGTGGTCCGCAGCGAGGGACTCCTGGTGCTCAACGCCGATGATCCGCAGCTCCTCGCCAAGGCGCCCGCGCTCGCCGGGCGCTTCGGCCGCAGGCCGCCGCTCGGCTGGTTCGCACTCGATGCGGATGCCGGCTTGCTGCGCGAGCATCGCGCGCACGGCGGGCCGACCTGCGGCGTGCGTGCCGGGCGGCTGGTGTTGAGCCACGCGGGCGCCGAGCATGACCTCGGCGGCGTCGCATCGATGCCGCTGGCGGTCGAAGGCAGCGCTGCCTACAACATCGCCAACC